>Ga0068868_100000833_pt1 | contig 20919 bp, 20 predicted proteins | sample KBSMisM42_FD_64660 | JGI IMG/M metagenome (GOLD analysis project Ga0068868, IMG submission 64660) | Miscanthus rhizosphere microbial communities from Kellogg Biological Station, Michigan, USA - KBS Miscanthus M4-2 | ecosystem: Host-associated > Plants > Roots > Rhizosphere > Soil ...
TGGCACAAAAGCAACTGCTGGTGAACGGAAAAATTACAGGTTTGCCGGAAAAATCGCTGGTCTACCTGGCGGATGCCAATGCCCCCACGGATACGATAGCAAAAGGCATCGTAAAAAATGGTGCGTTTACCCTGAAGGGAAGTCTGCGCGAACCACTGCTGCTAAGCCTTGATTTTCCCGGGCTGAAAAAAAGGACCGTGCTGTTCCTCGATAATAATGTCATTAACATCACCGGTAGTATTGAAGACCTGCAAAAATTAACAGTTACCGGATCCCCGGCCCATGCTGATTTTGTGGCTTTTCAACAAACCTTCAATCCTCTGTTTGATCAGTATTCAAAAATTGCCCAGCAGGCAAAAGCAGGCGGCAACAGCGATACAATTCAAATTGAAGGTGCTAAAAACTATACGGCTATACAGGAAAAAATTGAAATTTTTTTGCAACAGCATCCTGCTTCGCCGGTAAGCAGCTTTCTGTTACTTGTTACGGCGCAGCTCTCAGATGATGTTGCTATACTCGAAAAAAGGTATGATAAACTCAATGGTTTGGCGCAAACCGGCTTTTATGGAAAATATATTCACCAGATGATTGATGACCGAAAAATAGGCGCCATCGGTTCAGAGGCTATTGAGTTTACGCAAACGGATACCAATGGCAAACCGGTTTCACTTTCTTCTTTCAAAGGCAAATATGTACTGATAGATTTCTGGGCGAGCTGGTGTGGTCCCTGCCGCATGGAAAACCCTAACGTAGTGAATACCTATCACCAGTTCAAGGAAAAAAATTTTACGGTGCTGGGCGTGTCACTCGACAAATCAAAAGATCCCTGGTTAAAAGCTATTGGTGACGATAAGCTCGCATGGACGCAGGTGAGCGATCTTAAATTCTGGAACAATGAAGCCGCGGTAAAATATCATATTCAATCTATACCCCAGAATTTCCTGGTAGATCCCAGCGGAAAAATTATTGCCAAAAACCTGCGCGGACCCGCATTAAAAGAAAAGCTCTGCGAATTGCTGGGCTGTAACTAAAAAAACATTCAAACTTATAAGGAAGAAGATACCACACCGGTATCTTTTTTTGTTCCTGGTCATGTTCAAAGCAGTAAAATATTTTAGCCGGAAGATTTTCGTGTCTTCATGTTTTTTAAAATAGAATTACCACAAAGTTGTATTGTCCTTAATCAGTGTAAGCAATAGCTTTGTTTCTGTCTTCCGCATTAATGCTTCATCGGTTAGTCTTCCTGGTTATAAGCAAAAATAATTACCTGCTGCCGTCACCATTAGTGGCGGCTGGTCTCACTATTCCTTAAACTAATCAACTCATTGTATGAAAAAAGCAAACTTTTGCCTGCAACTATTATTCCTGGCAGCGATATTGATTTCCGCCGGTTCCTGTAAAAAAATTGAACGTGAAATTCTAAAAGATCCCTGCGCGGATTTCAAATTCTGCAATATCAAATCGTATACTTTTCCTGGATTTTCTACCACCTACTCACCCAATACAGCCAGCTTTACCTACGATGGCTTTGGTAATCCATTAACGGTAACCAATACAGAAGTTGTAACCGGAGCGCCTAATCTTATTTTCAAATATGATGCAGCTCATCGCCTGTCAGAATTTATCCGGCCCTATGCCAACGGAACGTTCGAGACCTGGTCTAAATATGTATACGATGCAAGTGGCAAAATTGCTACCGATACAACCTATGTTTTTGGACAGGTAACGCCCGCGGGTCCTGCCGATTACTGGGAGGCCAGGCTTACTACCTATACGTATGACGCAACCTGCAGAATTCTTAAAACAAGTTCATTGGTGATTGAAGGTGAAAATACCGGCACGTTCCCGTTTGTGCAAACCTATGCCTACGATGCCAGCGGTAATCTTATCAGGCCAGGTATTACCTACGATAACAAAGTGAACATTCATCGCAGCAATAAGATATTCATGTTTGTAGATCGCGACTACAGCAAGAACAATCCTTTTACAGCTACCAGTTACAATGCGTATTTATTTCCGCAGGTAATTAATCTTCCTAAGCCCGCACCCTCTATTTATTTTCTGCAACGTTTTATTGACCAGGCAACATTTGTTTACCAGTGTGACTAATACGAAAATCCGGCTACACAATACTATCTAATGATCAGGCCGTCGATCATTTAGGTATTTACTCCGACGCAACTGGTATAAACCATTAGGCAGTCATAAGCATCAAGAATAAAACAGCGTTGAAAATACGATTGTTGAAATTCTTGCCGTTACGTTAGTGACAAATGGCAATAAGCCAGATTTGTTATAATCCAATTCTATGTCAATACTGAACATACACAGCCGGATGGTGATTTTTTTTATATGTTCCGGACTGTTCGTCGCCTGTAAAAAGAACAATGATTTAGATGCTGTTTATTCAGCAAAATTAAATAGAGAAGCCCGGTCACCGGAAAGCGGGTTGGTTATACAAAACAATACGCCTTCGGCGATACGCATCAGCGTTAATAATGTAACCCGTGAAAAACTGGTAGCAGCCAATACCAGTGATACAATTAAGGGGGCGCCGATGACAGGTGCAACCCTGGTTGTTGAGACCGTAGTTACGGACGCCGATGGACATCCGGCGGGCCAGCAACTGGTATATGTATATGCTATGAAATTTCCGGTAGAAAATGAATTCAGCAAAAAAGAAATAAATATTCCGCCAAGCTTGTTTTTTGTCAATGTGCTTAACCTGAGTGCTGTTCCCGCTACCAAACTGGTTGTCTCGGCGGGCGGTACCAGCGATATGGTTTCTTATATGGCCATCGGCAACAGCAAAAAAATAATTCCCTGCGGATATTACCCTGCCAGTTCCCTGATGGCCAATATTACGGTTGTAGCCGACAGTAGCAACGCACATCAATGGAATTTTACAGGTGTACACCTGCCAGGCTCAGCCAATCAATCGGTAGCTGTTACCTGCCAGTAAAAATATTGGTATAATAAAAAAGCCATACCGCGGGGTATGGCTTTTTTATTGGCAAGAAAATTTATTTGTGAGAAATCAAAATTGAACTGGTTTGTTTTGTGTTGCCATCACTTATTTCTACTACATAGTTACCGGTTGAGTATTTATTAACAGGCAATGAAGCAGTAGTTGTATTTTTACTGAATTTATATTTCCCAACCATTTGTCCAACGTGATTGTAAATAACGAGGCTCCAGTCTGCGCCTGGCACATTACCTAATGAAATGTTCATTACATCAGCAGCAGGATTAGGGAACAGGCTGATATGACCCAACGCATTTAACCGCACATTTCTAATAATGGTATAAGATGTTTTACCGTTCAGGTCAACCATGGCGATGCGGTACATGTTAGCGCCGGTCGAAGGCGTAGCGTCAGATGCAGAATAATTAATCGGTAATGATGAATTGCCGGCTGCCTTCACAACGGCTACAGTTTGCCAGTGGATGCCATCTGTACTTTTTTCTACAGTAAAATGATCAGAGTTTTCTTCCTGGCTGGTAGTCCATGATATGGTTACCTTATTACCTGTGCTGAGATTTGCTTCGAAACCAGTGAGTACAACTGGCAAGGTTCCCAGCAAAAAACCACCATAACCGGTAGTGGTAGCGGCCTGGCTGTTGCTGCCCGTTGCATGGCTGGATGTTGTTGAAGTAAGCGTTAGCGCCGCGTTGCTGGTGTTCAATGCTTTTACAATAGTGTTTATCGTTAGCGTGGTGTTGTTCGAGCCAAGAGCTTTCTCAAGTGTAAGCCCATTACCGGCCGTTGCATTGTTCAAGCTAAATGCTGCGCTTGGCGCAGTCATCGCCAGGTCAACCTTGCTCTGGATATCAATTTTTGATGCACCAACCACTTCAATTACAAAATTGGTAAAAGCGATGCTCATGTTCGCCGTAACATTAATAACAACGCCGGGCGTATTGGGGATAGTCAAAAAATCACCGCTCGTTACATCTGTTGCGGGTGCGATGGACGTGCCGGAAATAACCCAGTTGGCCTTATTGAACCATTGGGTTGTTCCCGTAACCGTTGGCCAGGTTTGTGTTCCAGTCAGGTTCCAGGTAAGATTTCTGGTCGTGGTTTGTGCGCGTACACCGCTTCCACTTGCAAGCACGGCCATAACCACTGCGAATAATACGTAGATTTTTTTCATTTTTTATGATTTTTAATGTTAAGATGCAAACGTTGTTGATGTAATACAGGGATTACAGCGTTTTTCTTAAGATTGGAAGGACGTTGCGGGAGACAACAACAAGATTATTGTCATGCAGTAATATCCCAAGGCAGTTTCTTAGAGGAGATAGGAGATGATCGTAAAACTACATAAGTAGATTTACAAAAGGAAATTTAATACTTTAAAATTGCCTGGCAACAAGATTTAAACACCATCCCGACCGTTGTTTTTCAATAAATTGATAACAATCAACTCCAGCAATCCGGGGATTAAGAAGCCGTGCGCATCCGCACGGCTTTTTTTCATGAGATTGCTTAATTGTGGTTTATCATTAATCTTTTTTGCTGTTTTGAATCTCCATCTGTGATCTCAAGGACATAACTGCCGGTTGCAATATTATGTACCGGCAGGCAAACTGCCGTACTGTTCCTGCTGTATTTTTTTTGCAGAATTATTTGCCCTTCCGTCGTAATAAGAGAAACATACCAATCAGTTGTGGGCAGCTCTCCCAGGGCAATGTTCACCTGTCCTGATGAAGGATTGGGATATATTGAAATATTGCAAAGCCTTGTTACCCGTACCGTTTTTACCGGAGTAAACGTTGTACGCCCGACCATATCTTTCATGCGTATCCGGTAGAAATTGGCTCCTTTAACGGGGAATACATCAAAGGCCGTATAGGTAAATGGAACACTAGTGCTGCTATCGGGTTTCACAACCATTATACTACGCCACCGGATACCGTCCTGGCTTTTTTCAAGATCAAAATAGTCGGTTTCAAGCTTCACAAGTATGGTCCATGAAACAGCCACTTTATTACTGCCGGCAAGACCTGCATCCATCTTCAGGCTAACCGGAAGGGCAGTGGTAGTTTGCGCGGAAGATACCAGGCTGCATACTGTTATTAAGATAAAAAGTATTGGTACTAACCATACTCTTTTCATAGACCGTTATTTAATGAATGATTACATGACAATTGCCTGGTTGCATAGTCAGTGGAGATAAAGGCGGTATGGTTCCTAAGATTGGATGCGCTGGCTGTACAGCATTTACAGCAACAGGGCTACTGTTAAAAAATCACTGTTAAATAAAGGGGGACCGTTTTCCGGAAAGAATTGGAGATAGTGCTGGAACAGCAGGTAAATGTAATAACTGATTTTGCGGGAAGCAAGTTTTTTGACTCATTTATTTCCGTTGAAAAAGAAAATGGTCAGCAGCTATCCTATAAACAAACAAACCAGCCATTGCGGCTGGTTTGTTCACTTGTTTTAATCTTATGTTAGAACGCTTTTTTACCGGCTTTTTTCTCTTCAGCCTTCTGCATTGGGTTGTTCGAATTATTGGTAGCGCGCAATGCATTCTGTTTCATTTTAAATGCCTGGAATTTCGAAGGTTCGTCAGCAATTTTAGGCCAGTTGTTATTGGCTGTATTAATGTCGGCTGTTTCTCTCATCGGATCCAATTGAACTTTGGTGACCTGTTTATCTTTCATAAATGTTTTAACCACTTTGCCTTCGTTCTTTCTCCAGATTTGGGCGGGAATCCGCTCAATTTCAGTAGTACCGTCGGCATAGGTCCATTCCAGAATAATCGGCATTACCAGTCCGCCCTTGTTACTAAGAGCCAGCTCATAAAAGAACTTATTGGCGAGTTTCTGTTTCAATGAATCGTCCAGCGGTTCGGTGCTGGCTTTGATGGGCACAGAATATGATGTGGAATCATACGGTTCCAGGCCGCGGTTGTAGCGCCAGTAAAAATCGCGCAGGGTAGAATCGGCATCTACTGCAAACTGTATGTTTTTGTCTTCCCGGTTACGAACTTTGGAAATATCATCATAGGTGCTGCCAGCGGGCTTTGCCACCATACGGTTAACCACCGTATCCCTTGCGCCCTGGGTGGGAACAAAATCGAGATTGGCCTTGAAATATTTTACCGTATCCAGTGAAATATCACAGGCGTCTGTTCCATAAAACCATCCTCTCCAGAACCAGTCCAGGTCTTCACCACTGGCATCTTCCATTGTCCGGAACAAATCAGCCGGCTCCGGGTGTTTAAAAGCCCAGCGTCTTGCATATTCTTTAAAAGCATAATCGAATAAATCGCGACCCATAATGGTCTCACGTAGTATGTTCAAACCGGTGGCCGGTTTGGTATAAGCGTTCGGACCAAAACCAATAATGTTTTCACTGTTCGACATAATCGGTTCCAGCTGATCTTTGGGCAGACGCATATAATCGGTAATGGTATAAGCAGCGCCCTTACGGCTGGGAAACTTGTTATCGTACAATTCTTCCGCCAGGTATTCCACAAATGAATTAAGGCCCTCGTCCATCCAGCTCCATTGTCTTTCATCGCTGTTAATGATCATGGGAAAGAAATTATGACCCACCTCATGTATTACAACACCCAGCATACCATATTTGGTGGCTTCGCTGTACGTGCCGTCTTTTTCTGTGCGACCGTAATTAAAGCAAATCATCGGGTATTCCATACCGTTAGCTGCTTCCACGCTTTGCGCAACCGGGTAGGGGAATGGAATGGTGAATTTAGAATAGGTTTTAATGGTATGTGCTACCGCCTTGGTAGAGAATTTACGATACAGATTATAGGCTTCCTTGCCATAGTAACTCATGCACATTACCTTTTTACCCTCTACATAGGCGGGCAATGCGTCCATTACAAATTTGCGGGAAGAGCCCCAGGCAAAATCGCGCACGTTATCGGCTTTGAATATCCAGGTTTTTTTGCTCTTGCTTTTTTGTTTTTCCGCGGTTTTCGCTTCATCGAGTGTCACAATTTCAATCGGTTCTTTCGCAGTTTGCGCTTTTTGCCAGCGTGCATATTGGGCAGGCGATAATACCTGTTGGTAATTCTGGCATTCACCGGTGGCGCCAATAATATGATCGGCAGGAACGGTCATCTGTACTTTAAAATTGCCGAAAGTGAGTGCAAACTCGCCGCGGCCGGTAAACTGGTGATTCTGCCATCCCTGGAAATCACTGTATACGCAAAGACGCGGATACCACTGTGTAATGGTGAAAAGATCGTTGCCATCTTCGGGAAAATGTTCATAGCCGCCACGACCGCCTGCGCTCATGCGATCGGTTATCTTATAGTTCCAGTCGATTTTAAAAATAAATTGCTGGCCGGGTTTTAATACGGTGGGCAGTTCAAGCCGCATCATTGTTTTATTAACCGTATATTTCAATGGCTTGCCCAGTGCATCCGTTACTTTTAGTAGATCAACACCACCACCATCGCCATTTTTCCCCATTTCCATTCTCTTCAGGCTATTGTCTGTTAATTGAGTTGGCATCGAACTTCCATCCTGGTAATTCGCATTGTTTTTGCCGCTGTGTTCGTTTTCATCGAGCTGCAGCCATAAATAGGTGAGCTGGTTGGGCGAGTTATTAAAATAAGTAACGGTTTCACTGCCGTTTAATTTGTAGCCTGGTTCGTCCAGTTCTGCTTTAATGTCATAGTCGCAGCGTTGTTGCCAGTATTTGGGACCGGGCGCACCACTCGCAGTGCGGTATTCATTGGGGGTGGGCAATATAGTGCCCAATTGTTCAAATTTGTTGCCGTGGTTGGAATTGGGATTGTTCTGCGTATTCTGCCCGTTGGCAACCCCGCCAATCCCTGCAACTGCCAGTAAAAATAAAAGCTGTTTTCTCATTATTATAGTTTTTGTTATGCGGAAATCTTTTAATTGCCATGTTGATAGATACCACCAGCACCAATAGCGAAGCTACCCGAATCCATGCTATTCTTGAAATCTTTGACAATTGTACTACTACAAAAGATATGAACAGCACGGCTGTTACTACCAGTAACTGCGCCAGTTCAATACCGATATTAAAAGCAAAAAGATGTGCCACCAATCCTTCTTTGCCTTCCAGGTCAAGAAAAGAACTTGCATAGGCGAGACCGTGAATGAGGCCAAAAAACAAAGCAAAAAAATAAATGAGTGGTAGTTTTTTTTGCTGCCCCGTTTTTTTTTGCGCCAGGTTGTTCAGCGCAGTGACGGCTATCGTAAGCGGTATCAAAAATTCTACCCAGCGGGTTGGCACATGTACATAGCCCAAGGCGCTGAGTGCAAGTGTAACGGAATGTCCGATTGTAAAGGCAGTAACCAGTACGGCTACTTTTTTCCAGTCGGGCCATAGATACCGCAGGCAAAGCGCTGCTACAAACAATATATGATCCATGGCCTCCCAGGTAAGGATATGATCTGTACCCAGGCCAAAATATAATCTGAAATCATCCATGAAGCCCGATGCCGGAAAGCTTTTAACGTTTGGCGTTACCAAACATGGAAAATAATCAAGAGATTTGTAGCAGAAAAATTTTATTTAGCAATGGCTGCATCTCTTTATAAGTGGTTACTGTTGGGTATCCTGGGCTTTTTCCATCCATTTTACGTAAGCGTTACGGAGATCAACCACAATGCAAAGGACAAGGTACTGGAAGTTTCCTGCAAGTTGTTCCTGGAAGACACTGAAAAGACGCTGCAAAAACAATTGAATACGCCCATAGAGTTAACCACGCCGAAAGATCTGAAAAAAGCGCAGCAACAGGTAAGCGACTATGTAAAAAAGCACCTGCAGATCAAGATAGATGGTAAGCCTGTTACGCTTGAATTTGTTGGCTATGAGGTAGAGGGCGCTTCGTTGTGGAGCTATTACCAGGTCAACAACGTTAGCAGCGTACACAAAATAGATATGACCAATAATTTATTATACGAATTTGACGCCACGCAAATAAGCATTGTACATGCACAGGTAGGCGGCAACAAAAAAAGCACCCGCGTTACCAATCCCGAGAGTGCTATCAGCTTCGAATTCTAAAAAGCCTGCTCATTTTTCATCGCAGGCAGATCCACTATTTCAGGTATGCCAACTGCCCCAGGTGATAACTCTGGTGATTGGTGCGGTTGATGATAATATTGAGTTTGTTTCTATGGGGTTCTTTTGCGAAATCTTCTTCTGAAACGGCGGTATGCCGGGTAAACCATTCTTCCGGTTTTAGTTCATTGATATGCTGTGAAAGTTTTGCGTTGATTTCTTTCCAGTAATTTTTTAATTCATCCAGCGATGGCCTGCTAAGACTGGATTTATCGGGGTTGGTAAGAAAAATATTGGCCAGTTCCGGGTGCAGTTTTTCCCCAAAACCAAGCAAAGGCAGCATCCCGTCATTTACAGCGGCCAGGTGACCAACAAGATAAATACCGCTATTCCTGCCAGGTGCCGTTTCGGCCTTCAGTTGCTCTTCAGAAAGCGTTTCGAGTAATTTGTCCAACCTTGAATTTTGTTTTTGCCATTCGGCGATAATCATTTTTATCACCAATTCTTCTTTGTTCATACCGGCTGATTTTAAAGTTGAAGGTAAGATGGTTCTTCAAAATAATGAATAAAGAATGCTGAATTATGAATATCGAGGATGACATGTATACGCTCAGAATTCATCATTCCTTGTTCGCTATTCGATATTTTACAGGATTTTTCTGAATAATGAATAACGAATTCTGAATAACGAATTTTGAAGAATGGACGCCTGCCGTTCATGATTCAATTTTTGCTACCCTGCTTCCGCCAATTTTTTTATTTCAACCAGTATCGGGTTCCAGCCCTGGCCATTGTTATAAACATCCTGGTATCTTTTTTCGCCATCGGCCGCTTTTTCAAATCCATCCTGGCTAACGGTTAACAAGGTTGTTCCATCCTGTTCCGAAAGCTCGTATGTTACATTGAGGTAGTTGTCCGGTATATCGGGCATGTCAGCGTTGGGATCAATAACTGTGTATGTCAGCAGGGTAGGCGGTTGGATGGCCACAATGTGTCCCTTTACAAACACCATATCTTTTCCCTCGTAGTTGGCTCTCCACAGCAGGGTGCTGCCGGGTTTCCAATCCGACACCGCTTCGCAACCAAACATATATTTCTTTGTTTGTTCGGGATTGGTTAACATGTCCCAGACCGCTTCAATGGGAGCATGAATGCTGATATTGTTTTCGACAACTTTGCCCATATTAAAAAATTTAAGATTAACTTTTTCGGGCATTAAAAATACTAAAGACGGCCAACAACAATCAGAAATATTTTGCTATAGCGTGTGCAAATCCTGTACGGACGGGACCGGCTTGGATTCAGGCCCGGAAAAACTACATTTGCGCTATGACGAAACAGCAATTGATTGAACAGATTCGACGGAAAAAATCCTATTTGTGCATTGGACTTGATACGGATATCAGCAAAATTCCGCAACATCTTTTAACGGATCCTGATCCCGTGTTCACATTCAATAAATCGATCATTGACGCAACCCATGATCTATGTGTCAGCTACAAAATAAATACTGCTTTCTATGAGGCGCTGGGTGTACGGGGCTGGGAAGCGATGGAAAAAACGGCGCGCTATATCGGAAACGATCATTTTATTATTGCCGATGCCAAGCGCGGCGATATCGGCAACACTTCGGATCAGTACGCAAAGGCTTTTTTTGAGGCCCTGCCGTTTGATGCTGTTACAGTAGCACCTTATATGGGAGAGGATAGTGTTTCGCCTTTTTTGCAGCATGAAGGCAAATGGGCAATTGTTTTAGGGTTGACATCGAATAAGGGCGCAAAAGATTTTGAACTCCAAATGATGGTTGGTGGTGACAATAAACTGGCTGGTGACGACACCAACCATGGCGGCACGAACGATGGCGGCGAAAAATTATACGAAAAAGTATTGCGCACAGTAGCTGAATGGGGGAGTACGGATAACCTGATGTTTGTTGTTGGGGCCACGCAGGCGGATGAATTTGTACATGTCCGTAAAATAGTACCCGATCATTTTTTACTGGTGCCGGGCGTGGGCGCGCAGGGCGGTAGCCTGCAGGAAATTTCTGAAAAAGCAATGAATAAGGATATCGGACTGCTGGTAAACGTTAGCCGGGCTATTATTTATGCCGGTTCAACAGAAAACTTTGCAACTGCCGCGCGGGAAGCCGCACAGCAATACCAGGCTGAAATGAAACAATATTTGGGAAACTGTTGACGTGGATACAGCGATTGATTGATTTCTGTTGAAAAAAAATGGCCCAACAGGTTTTACTGTCAGGCCATCTAAAGCTTATACACTATTTGTAATGTCTTCTTTTAATTTTTGTTAAGCAAGGATTCTATCAGATTAATTTTATAGAACCAAAACTGGAATGGATTTTCACCTTGCAGGCGCCATTGCCGGTCTTGCCGTTGAAATCTTTATCGAAACGGGGACCATGGTTTTCATCTTCGTCCTTTTCCTCTTTTATAACCAGCGAGCTGTTGTTTTTGAATTCACCAAAACTTGTATGGATTTCGAAATTACCACCAAAGCTGCTGGCAACAGTTATTTCTATTTTAGAATAGGAATTGCTTAGATTAAAATCAGTAACGCCGTTATCAAGTGGGAGCTTTACTTTATCGCAGAACTCGAAATTGCCTTTGATGGTACCATTCATCTTTTTTATTTCAGCTTTCGAAAACTTAACCACTACTTTGCAATTGCTGATGCTCTCCGCTACCACGCTGCCGAATTCTACATGCAGCTCTTTCACATTCGGCAGGTTGCCTGTTACCAGGTCGCCAAATTTCTGGGTGATTTCTACCGGTCCGTTCATATCAGGCACAAAAGTTTTTCCAAACTGGTTTTGCAGGTTCAATGGGTTACCCGCCGGCATACTTACTTCATAGTCGATCTGCATACCCTGACTTTCATTGTTTTTATTTTTATGATCGCCTTTCCATTCTTCTTTGCCCATAATGGTTTTAAACGAAACCTCGCCGGAAGATTTGCTGTCCTCTATTTTAATGTTATCCAGGATGGCCTGCGCTTTTTCATCACTACCGGCTTTAGCCGTAATTGACACTTCTACTTTTACTTCGCTTTTGCCCCAGGTAACGATTTTTACCTCGCCGAACTGGTTATTGATGCTCACCTTATCATTGCCGTCAATGCTGTACGACTTGGAATAGGTTTTTTTCTTTTCTACATCGGGGCCATCGGCAGCAAATGCCCAGGCGGTGCTAACCAGTAAGAGTGCGGAAGCCAGTAAATATTTACGCACTTCTATATGCTTTTTCATACGCTTGTTTTTTTGTGTTGTTGATTTTTTTAATAATGTTTAATTGTTGGTTCAGTAGCGCTTCCTGGTACTGCAGGTTCTGAATCATGGCTTCCAAAATCTGTTCGCGGTTAGGATTTACGGGAAGTTGCTTTTTCAGTATATGAAAAGTGCTGTCCAGCTTGTTGAAATCGCCGGCGAATTGCTGGTACAGCAGCGGCTCATCTTTTTTAATCTTTTTGATCTCGTTTTGTTTCAGTTCCACCAGTCTTGTATAATGATAGAGTTCCTCGTTGTAGGACTGATCATTGCCATCTTCATTTCTTGCCAGTTGTACGTCCTCCTGTTTAGAGGGTGTGGCATGTTGGGTATCAATGGGTGTTTCTTTTGATGTGTCGTGTGACGGAACCACCGGCAGGTTATTGCTTTTAGACCCACCTGTATTGGTTGCAACCTCAATGGCGTTTTTTTTATTCCCCATGAAATAATAGGCTCCGGCGCCCAGCATCAGCACAATGGCGGCAGCAGCGCTCCAACGCAAAACGTTCATGCTGATTAAAATCCCTTTTTTGCCTGCAGGTTTTTTTAATTCCTGCTGAATGTTGTGCCATACTACCGGCCCGGGTTCAAATTTGTCAAACTCTTCCCGGTTGTTCTGTACAAAATCTTCTAAACGGTTGCTCATGATAATCCTCCTTCTTTTAGGATACCCATTAATTTTTGCTTGGCCCGGTGGTATTGTGTGCGCACGGTATTGTGCGATATACCCAGCATATTGCCTATTTCTTCCTGCGGTATTTCTTCCAGTAGGTATAAACTCACAACAGCCCTGTACCCGTCCGGTAATTTTTGAATGGCTTTTCTCACTTCGTCCACTTTATATTGAAAAGCCACTTCATCTACTGCTTCATAGTCGCCCCGGTCTGCTACCTGGGTGCTTTCAATATCTACCAGTTGCAATTTCTTTTTTCGGAGCACACTGATTGATTTATTAATGACAATCCGTTTCAGCCAGGCCCCGAATGTGCTGTTGTACCGAAAATCATTCAGGTGTTTGAAAGCGTCTACAAAAGCATCCTGCAATACGTCCTCGGCATCACCCACATTATTTAAAATACGCAGGCTGGTATTGAACATGGCCTTGGCATATTTATTATACAACTGGCTATAACCCAGACTGTCTCCCTGTTTACAACGTTCTACGAGTTCATCGTATGCTATGGTGGCGGTCAATTCCAAAAGCTGGTTTGTTGGTGTTTGTTATAAGGTCGTAATATTTTTTAACATGTTGCATGGAATCAGCCAACTTTTCCAAAGTTCTGAACTTTGGAAAAGTTGGCGCTCCCCCCTTTTTCTTACTTTCGTCCCTGAATATCGCGAAGCCGGCCTTGCCGGATTGCGTTTGGAACTGAAATTGATTGCGACGCCTGCCTGTCGGACAGGTAAGGATATTGAGCGCCGTGTTGCTGCCCGTACCCAAATATTTACGACCGATGTTTAAAACCTGCTTCCATGTCTAAAGATTTGTTTCAGAGCCCGGATTATTTTCAATTGGATGAACTGCTGACGGAAGAACAAAAGCTGGTTCGTGAAAGCGTCCGCACTTACGTAAAAAAAGAAATTTCGCCTATTATAGAAGATTACGCCCAGCGGGCCGAATTTCCGCAGCAGGTGGTTAAACAATTGGGTGAGTTGGGCTGCTTCGGCCCCACCGTACCGGTTGAATATGGTGGCGGGGGGCTTGACTATATCAGTTATGGTTTAATGATGCAGGAACTGGAAAGAGGGGATAGCGGTATCCGATCCACGGCCTCCGTGCAGGGTTCGCTGGTCATGTTTCCCATTTACGCTTATGGCAGCGAAGAACAACGAAAAAAATATTTACCCAAACTGGCCAGTGGCGAATGGTTGGGTTGTTTTGGACTAACAGAACCCAACCATGGCAGTGATCCCAGCGGTATGCTAACGACCATTAAAGATGCCGGCAATCATGTTATTTTGAACGGCGCCAAAATGTGGATCAGCAATGCACCCTTTGCGCAAGTGGCGGTGGTTTGGGCCAAAGATGATGCCGGCGAGATACGGGGCATTGTTGTTGAACGGGGCATGGATGGTTTCAGCACGCCCACTACCCACGGCAAATGGAGTTTGCGTGCAAGTGCCACCGGTGAACTGGTGTTTGATAATGTGAAAGTGCCAAAAGAAAATATACTGCCCAATGTAAAAGGATTGAAAGGCCCGCTGAGTTGTTTAACCAAAGCACGGTATGGAATTGCCTGGGGCGCAGTGGGAGCGGCCATGGACTGCTACGACACCGCGTTGCGGTACGCGAAGGAGAGAGTTCAGTTTGATAAACCGATTGCCGGCTTCCAGTTGCAGCAGAAAAAACTGGCAGAAATGATAACAGAAATAACCAAGGCACAATTATTGAACTGGCGGCTGGGCGTTTTAATGAATGAGGATAAAGTAACGCCGGCGCAGGTAAGCATGGCCAAACGCAATGGATGTGAAATAGCACAAAATATTGCACGCGAAGCGCGGCAGGTGCTGGGCGGCATGGGTATTACCGGTGAATACAGCATCATGCGGCACATGATGAATATTGAAAGTGTGATTACATACGAGGGCACGCATGATATTCATTTGCTGATTACCGGTATGGATATAACAGGAATGAATGCGTTTAAGTGAAGTTGAATAGTTGAAAGGGTTGACCTGTTGATCTGGCAAGGCACAGCGTAACGTTAACCCAGTCAACGAACCAACTGCTCACCCAATTAACTGATCAACATGAAAGTGTTTCTCATCGGCTTTATGGGTTCCGGAAAAACACACTGGGGTAAGATTTTATCGCGGCATACGGGCCTGCCCTATTTCGATTTGGATGAAGTAATTGTGGCAGCGGAAAATAAGAGCGTGCAACAGATCTTTCACGATAAAGGCGAAGAATATTTCCGTGTAAAAGAACAGGAAGTGCTGGAAGCACTGGCGGAAGACCATACCGATGTAATTATTTCTACGGGTGGTGGCACGCCCTGTTTTTTTAACAACATCGATTTTATGAAACAGCAGGGGAAGGTCATCTGGTTAAATACATCGGTGAATGTATTGCTGGAGAGATTATTGAAACAGAAACACAGCCGGCCGCTGATAAAAAATATTTCTGATTCAGACCTGAAATCTTTTATTGTAAAAAAGTTGCAGGACAGGAAAATATATTATGGTCAGGCCGACGTGATGCTGCACGAGGAAAACATTACACTGGACTCGCTGCTTAAATCCATACACTATGCATAGATGGTTTTTAATAACAGCGGCGCTGATAGGCGCATTATCGGTCGCGCTGGGCGCATTTGCTGCACATACCCTGAAAATGTATGCGGCTGCAGATACGGTAGCAATATTTGAAACAGGCGTTCGGTACCAGTTTTACCATGGGTTTGCGCTGCTGGCTGTAGCAATAGTATTTGAAAAATATTCCGGCGCCCTGCTGCAATGGGCCGGCAATTGCTTTCAATTCGGTATTATTTTGTTTTCAGGATCACTATACCTGCTCACAGCACTCAAAATGGCCGACGTAAAAGGGATGCAATGGGTGGGCTTCTTAACGCCATTTGGCGGCTTGTTTTTTATTGCCGGCTGGATACTGATGGTAATTGCATTTTTCAAGGGAGAAGCGGTACATGAATAACTAAAAGTTATTGAGCATTGATCGGGCAACCGTCATGGCGAGGTACGAAGCCATCTGGATTTTGCATTACGGGATTGCTTCGTACCTCGCAAAGACGTTCATGCAGGATTCAGAGAATATTCAATAATCAACGCTCAATGATCAATGTTCCTGGTGGTTTGTTCCCGCTGAGTATTGATAGTTGAATATTGATTGTTGAATATTTCTTTGCTTGAATCGGGGCCGATGATTTAAATCAACGGAGAATATTGAATAATTAGCGCTCAATACGCACAGCGGATCTAAAGCGGCACCGTAATAGTAGTGGTGGTTCCCTGGTTATTGATGATGGTATAGCGGCCATCAATGCTCTCAATCCTTTTTTTCATATTGTTCAACCCGTTTCCAAATTCGCGTAGTTTTTGCAGGTTAATGCCTACGCCGTTATCGTGTATTTCTATTTCCAGTGAACCGGGTACAATGGTTATCCTGATCCATACATCTTCCGCCCTGGAATGCTTGGCAATATTGTTCAGCGATTCTTTTACACTCAAAAAAATATTTCTTCTTTTTTCACCGCTTACTTCGGTCGGTGGAATGTACTCCGCACTTTCAAAATGACAATTGATATTGGTGTTTTCCAAAAATTCAAATGCATAGGACCGTGTGTAGGCTATCATATTGTCCAGGCGGTCGTTGCTGCTGCTCATCGTCCAGATAATAGTATTCATTTTACTCAGCAAATCATTGGCATTGCTGGAAATCTTATCGATTTCAGGCAGGGTATTGCCTTTCATCTTTGTTTTTACAATTTCACTCATCAGGCGAATGGCGGTAACACCCGAACCCAGTTCATCATGCATATCGGTGGAAATGCGGTTGCGCTCTTCCTGCTTGGCTTCTACCACGGCCAGTTGCTTTTCAAATTCCTTTCTTTCATTGTCCAGGCGCAGGCGCTCCCTTTCCCTGGTCCTTTCTATAATGTCGTGGCGGTTTTTGAACGCCAGTGCCATCAGGAAAAAAATTAATTCTACTGTTATGCCTGCCTGAAAACAAAACAAGGCATCACGCCAGATGGAAACGGGGATATTCAATTTATTGCGCGATTGAATCAAACCCATTGACATGACCGAACCCACCAGCAAAAAGAAATGGCCGGCAGCCAGGTAGTTCAGCATCTTGTTGTTGTGTACAATGGCATATACGATAAAAACAACGGTGGTGCCGAACCATTGAAATTTAGTAATGGTTTCGACAAGGTTCTGGATAACAAAACGGTCGCTAAAAAAATTGAAACAGGAAAATAATACAAGGCTGACCAGGATAAGCATCCGTCCAATAAAAAAAAGCTTGTGCAGGAAAGGGAAGCTTTTCTTAGTCTCCAGGAACTTTCCCAGGAAAATAAAATAAAAGAAAAAGCCAAGACCGAGAATTACAAAGTCCAGATAGCTTTCAAAATAATAATTAAACCAGGTGGGTGTTTTATAATAATAGGCCTTCAGGAAAAAAAGCAGTCCCATAAAAAAAGCAAAACAAGCATAATACATAAACTCGAAACTGCCGTTTAGTATAAAGACTGCCATTGAATAAAATATCATCATCAGCAAAATGCCGGTAATGATATAGTAGTACATTTTATTATTAGTGGCCGAAAGCTTGAAATTTTTTGAAAATACATTCAGGTAATAATCGCGGATAATGCGGATATCCATACTGTTTATATCCGTTTTTACAAACCGCAGATGTGCGTAATATATTTTACGGGTATGCGGGGCCACTGTTATCGTGCGGTAGCCAATCGAATCGGGAAAATCGGGTAGAACAGCCGGTAGCGGGTCTGCCAGGCCGCTGGCATTGTTGTATGTGTAAAGATCGATTCTGCTGAAGTAAATGCCGGGGTAAAAATAAATGGTCACCGATGTATCAGCACTGTTTTCCAGGCAAAATTGCAGCCACCAGTCCTTATCTACCTGGCGCGGATTGGCCGTTCTGAAAATATTAGCGGGATATTGCGGGCTGAATGGCAGACTGGCAATCTGATCATGATTGATGTTGTGCAGGCTGTCAGCCGCAAACCAGCATTTGGTGTTGATAATATCCGTGAGTACAATTCTGGCAACATCAACCGGGGGAGGTTGGCCACCCGCCCATACGGGGATACTATTGAAAAAAAACAGGAAACCGGCAACAGCTTTCAACAGGGGAGCAACAAATTTCATTTGTGTGGATAGTTTTGGCTGGCTGATCACGGAGGTTTGAATAAACCAGAAAATTACAACTTTCTTTTAGTAAACCCCGCATGCTGTTAAGACGATGGTTGGGTTATATTCTTATCTTTGCCGCCATGGCGAATAAGGCAAAACCCAGGAAGGGCCCAGTAGCTGAATCCGGAAAACTCAAAGCCGAAAAAGACCAGCCCATACCATTAAAAACCCTGGTAAAAGATGAGCGCACCCATAAGATTACGGGTGCTGTATTGATATTACTGGCTTTTTTTCTTTTTGTGGCGTTCGCGTCCTATTTATTTACCTGGTCAAAAGACATGTCTATTGTCTTTAATCATGGCCTCAGTCCACTTTTTTCCGCCAAAGAAAAAGCCTCCAATTTACTGGGCAACCTCGGCGCGGTGGTTTCGCATTTCTTTTTTTATTACGGCTTTGGCATTGCGTCTTTTTTCCTTTGCACATTCTTTTTTGTGTCGGGCGCAAACTTATTGTTCAGCAAAAAATATTTCTCCATCTGGCGAAACGCAAAGTATGTAATTGCCGGTCTTATATTTTTCAGCGTGTCACTGGCGTTTGTCATGAGCAACACGGGCTTTCCCTGGGGAGGCGGTTTCGGGCAAAATATCAGCGAATTTTTAGTGCAGGCAATTGGCACGCTGGGTACTGCTGCGCTGCTGTGCGTGGCAGGACTTGCATTTGTGATTTGGCGTTTCAACCCAGTGTTTAATGTTCCCAAACTACCTGAAAGAAAAAAAATGCCCCTGGGGGAGGAAGCAGCACAAGACGAGGAAGGCGCTGCATTGTTCATTGAGACGCCTGTAACCAATGGAAAGGGAAATTCGTTAAAAAAAGGGTCGACACTGGTTATACCACCTAAAGAAACATTTACCGATCCGGTACTTGAATTGAATCTTACAGAAAAAGACGAAATTGATTTTTCCAGTGAAAATAATTTTAAAAACCCGGCCGCAGTTAACCAGGATGAATCGGTTTTTATTCCGCCGGTAAAACCAGATAAAAAAGAAAAAAAGCAACAGGTAGCCGATGTGTCTTTTGAAATAAAAGAAGCGGCCAACGATACTACCCTTGAGATCGAAAGCGAAAAGAAAGCCTTCAGCGAAACAGATTTGTATGAGCCTACACTGGATCTGCGGGATTACAAATATCCTTCCCTGGATTTGCTGGAAACACATGGTAGTGAAAAGATCATTCAGGACCCTGGCGAACTGGAGACCAATAAAAACAGGATTATTGAAACCCTGAAAAACTACGATATCGCCATACAAAAGATATCGGCAACGGTTGGTCCCACGGTAACGCTGTATGAAATTGTGCCCGCAGCCGGCGTGCGGATATCGCGTATCAAAAACCTGGAAGATGATATTGCATTGAGTCTTGCTGCACTAGGTATCCGCATCATTGCGCCGATACCCGGTAAAGGTACCATTGGTATTGAGGTGCCCAATGTAAAAAAGACGGTGGTAAGCATGAAGACATTGCTCAATGCAGATAAATTTCAGAACAGTGCTTACAGCCTGCCCATCGCCATTGGCAAGAAAATCGATAATGAAAATTTTATTGTTGACCTTACCACCATGCCGCACTTGTTAATGGCAGGGGCTACAGGTCAGGGTAAATCCGTAGGATTGAATGCGATCCTAGTTTCGCTGTTGTATAAAAAGCACCCCTCTCACCTGAAACTCGTTCTTATCGATCCCAAAAAGGTGGAACTGAGTATTTACCGTACCATAGAAAAACATTTCCTGGCAAAATTGCCCGGCGAAGAAGACGCCATCATCACAGATACCAAAAAAGTAATTCATACGCTCAATGCACTGTGCATTGAAATGGATAACCGCTACGACCTGCTGAAGGAAGCCGGCGCCAGGAACATCAAAGAATACAATGATAAATTTGTACGCAGGCGGCTGAACCCTGAAAAAGGCCACCAATACCTGCCTTTTATAGTATTGGTTATTGATGAGTTTGCGGACTTGATTATGACAGCAGGTAAGGAAGTGGAAATGCCCATCGCGCGACTGGCGCAATTGGCACGTGCCATCGGTATACATCTTATCATCGCTACCCAGCGGCCATCAGTAAATATTATTACGGGAACCATTAAGGCCAATTTCCCGGCCCGTATTGCATTTAAGGTGTCTTCTAAAATTGACTCCCGCACCATCCTGGATACGGGCGGCGCAGAGCAATTGATCGGGAAAGGCGATATGCTGATTTCCTACAACGGGGAATTAACGCGCCTTCAGTGTGCATTTGTTGATACACCCGAGGTGGAAGACATCACCAATTTTATCGGCGACCAGCGCGGCTACACACAGGCATTCTTATTGCCTGAATATGTTGACGAAAAAGAAATGGAAGGAAAAGAGTTCGACCTGTCTGACCGGGATGCGCTTTTTGATGATGCAGCCCGCCTGATTGTTCAAAGTCAGAGCGGCTCCACTTCCCTATTGCAAAGACGTATGAAACTGGGCTATAACCGCGCCGGACGGCTGATGGATCAACTGGAAGCTGCCGGCATTGTGGGCCCCAACCAAGGCAGCAAAGTGAGGGATGTGCTGATTAAAACAGAAGCCGATTTGCAGCAGCAACTGGATTTATTGGGCTAGCAATTTAACACCCTGGCATTAAACGCATTTTAACCGGTGGCGTCTTAACCAAGTGTGCTAAAGCATATCTTTGCGGCCGCATTTATTTATAACAAACACTTTACGATGAAACAACTTCTATTGCTATGCCT
>Ga0068868_100000839_pt1 | contig 20812 bp, 27 predicted proteins | sample KBSMisM42_FD_64660 | JGI IMG/M metagenome (GOLD analysis project Ga0068868, IMG submission 64660) | Miscanthus rhizosphere microbial communities from Kellogg Biological Station, Michigan, USA - KBS Miscanthus M4-2 | ecosystem: Host-associated > Plants > Roots > Rhizosphere > Soil ...
CTATGGCGACTGTCAGCCAGTCGTGCCGCTTGAGGCGATCGAGGAAACGGCGCGAAGTCATCGCCGCCGGTCACCCCACTTCGATGAAGGCGTGGTCCCCACATTTCCAACCTAAAGCGGATTCGAGTGAATGGCTAACGTGCGCTCTCCACCCAAAGCTGCCGCGTCAGAAATCGACCCATTGCGGACATTAGCGTCGTGGCCATACTGCAATCGTGGAACCGGGAGACTACACGCCTGAAGCAGAGGCGCTGTTCGAGCGCTTCGCCAGCAAACATGGACTCATTTACGAGGTGGAGACGGGGGTTCCCATGGAGGTCTGCTGGACCTTCCCGCCGCAACCCAAACTCTCGATGCCACTTACGCTGGGACTCCAGAACTACGATGAACTGAACTTCGGTGTCTGGGATTTTTGGTCTTACTTCTTCCCGTTCGAGCAGGTGAGCGAAAAGTTCGAACGTGTCTTAGACGCTTGGGTCGCAGGCGACGCGCGAGTGTTGGTGTTGAGAGGACGAGCGCGGTTGCTCCAAGTTCGTGAGTGCGAAAACTGGAAGACCGTATACCGGGCAGACGGCATCTTTTTTCTGTCCCGCCGCTTTCCGCGCGCAGTGGTGAATAACGAGACTTCGGAGCGGGTGTTAGAACAGCGCGGTGTGACACGCAGCTCAGGTCCCAGGCTAGGTTGGGGCTGTATCGGTCTGGTTTACGCGAGTGGAGCATCTCTCTTCGCCTTAATTAGCGGCAACTGGAAAGACTTCGCCCTATTCCTGTTCGTCGGGTTGATCCTGCTTCCCCTGTTTGTGTTCGGAACCCGGCGGATCAATCGCATCGATTACGGCAGTCGCTAGCGGCAGCTTTCCACCCTTAGCGGACAGCTCACGCATCCGCGGACGACGGTCAATGTCCGCTTCCACCCCATTGCGACCGGTTCCAGCGCGTGAGATGTTCCGGCCAAAAGGGGATGCGCATGAATTGGATCACGCGGTCGGTTAGCGCGACGTTGCTGGCGAGCGTCCCGGCCTTAGCTGCGGCACCAGCCGCCAAGGGTGATTATCTGTTCGTCTGGGCAACCGACGTGGGGGCCAAGAAAAGCGACTTTCTTGCCGTGATAGACGCAGACGCGTCTTCGTCGCGATACGGCGAAGTGATTGCGACTGCGCCGACCGGAGTTCCACTCTCGATCGCGCACCACACCGAACATGTGATGCCTAAAGGGGGCGTACTTTTCGCCAACGGCTTTGGTGCGGGACAAACGTTCCTGTTCGACCTTCACGATCCGATGCATCCCAAAGTGACGAGCTCGTTCCACGGCGCGGGCGATTTCATGCATCCCCACAGCTTCGTGCGCGAGCCCAACGGCAATGTGCTGGCGACCTATCAGATGCGCGGTCACGACAATAATCAGCCGGGCGCGCTGGTTGAGCTCAGCCCGCAAGGCAAGGTGTTGCGGATCACGCCGGCTGCCGACCCGAACGGCGAGCCCTTCATTCGACCGTACAGTTTGGCGATAGTCCCCAAGCTCAACCGGGTAGTCACGACCAGCGCCGACATGCACGGGAAGGAGGTCAGCCATTCAGTGCAGGTGTGGCGGCTGTCTGATCTCAAGCTACTTAAGACGGTGCGGCTGCCGGCCGGACCGCGCGGAACCGAAGGCGACGATCCGGCCGAGCCCAGGGTATTGGAGGATGGCCGGACGGTGGCGGTGTCGACCTTTAACTGCGGCATTTTCATTCTCGATGGACTTGCCGGAGCGGCGCCCACGGCCAAGCTCGTCAGCACGCTGCCCGAAGGTGAATGCGCGCTCCCCGTGGTCGCCGGCCGATACTGGATTGCAACCGACACGAGCGTTCCGGGGCTGGTCAGCCTGGACATGAGCGATCCTCACAAGCCGAGAGAAGTTGCGCGGCTGGTGCTCGCCAAGGACCAGCGGCCGCACTGGATCTCGCTCGCCCCGGACGGAAAGCGGATCGTAATTTCCGGCGGAAAGGACGCGCTGGAGACCCGCGTGCTGATGGCGCGGGTCGATCGTTCGACGGGTCAGCTGGAGCTGGACGGGAGTTTCCGCGACAAGGGCGCTGCCGAGCCCGGCGTTTCGTTCGACCGGAAGAGCTGGCCACACGGCAACACCGGAAGGGCCCTGCCGCACGGTGCGGTGTTCAGCCTACCCGGCGGGGATCACTAACGTCCGCTTTCGACCCATTCCTGCCACTAGCGCGGGTTAGAGCTCCTAAGTAGCCAATGTGGCTCTAGGTGAGTGAAAATGTGTCAATCGCTTGCGCGTAAAGTGAGTGAGTCAAAACCGACACGGCAAGCACGCAGGCGAGGCGCGGGGACAAGCGCCGCCCGCCAGCTGAGGTGAGAGTAATTCTATTCGGAGCGGACGCGTTTTGAACTCGAAAGTCAGCGATTTTCGACGTAGCCGAATTTCCGACGGAACGTCAGAAGGCCCTGTTCCAAGGCATCTGACGCATGCTTTTCCACAATATGTATTCCCTCGTGCACGATGGTCGCGAAGTTCGGGCAGTCCGACGCGGAACAACGAACCGGCGGCTCATTGTTTCGTATGGCTACGGCAGTCCTCTACAGGCTTTGACGATCCCTTTGAGCCAAGGGACTATTCCGTGGTGGAGCCGTCCCACTCCTCATGGGTTGCCATTGCTTGGGCACGAGTTCTCTCCACCAGATGGTCGAGGTGCTCCGGCGGCCCGTAGATAGTATAAAGACGTAGCGGCGAGTTGCCCGTGTTGCGGACATTGTGGCGACAGCCGGCTGGTACGATCACTGCGAAACCGGCCTGGACGCGGTTCTCGATGCCATCGATATCGACCACTCCTTCGCCTTGCTCGAAGCGGAAGAATTGGTCGCGGTCTGCGTGCACCTCCTCACCGATCTGATCACCGGCTCGAAGAGTCATAAGAACCAGCTGAAAGTGTTTGGCGGTATAGAGCACGCGACGAAAATCACCATTCTCAAGCGTTCGCCGCTCAATGTGATCGCAAAATCCTTTCACTTGGGCTTCTCCCTCAATGGACGTTCGGTCAGACGAGCGCAGCGATTATCGCGATCGCGATTCCCCAACTGAAGATCACGAACGGCAACAGCAGGACGAGTATTGTCGCTTCACCCCCGCGCACTCTTCCGGCTGCGGTGGCAATCCCTTTGCCTGCAAATTCGAAGATGCTGAGGGGCTTCGCGGGCGATCCTTCAAGCTTGGTTCGGGCGAAGATGGCGGGAACCATGAAGAATGCGCCCAGAAAAAAGAAAATTACGCCAAGTGTCACCGCCATGTGTTCGCTGAGACTGAAGCCTAGAACGGCAACGAAGCCCGCAAACATCAACGCCATTGTGGCGTAGATAACACCCGGCAGTTCGAAAGTTTGGTCGGAGCAGGCGCGCTGAATTGGAGCGATCGGCGGAGCGACGATTTCGCCGCGAGCGCGAAGCATTCCTGAGTTCAACCGGCTGGTCATCGAAGTCCTCCTGTTCTTTCGGACAGTCGCTTGATTGCTCGGCCCCGGATCAAATCTAATCCGTAATTCTACCGATATGTGCGAGCCAAGGGATGCCGTCGCGCGTCACTCCTTTGCGGCAACACCCATCCCCTCACGACCAAACTCATCGAGTGCGGTCGGGTGGTTGACCACCTCTCTCTTCGCCGACCGCGCGAGCTGAGCGTCTGCGCGTTCTCTCGCGATCCTATCGACCTTTTCACGAGCTGCAGTCTTAGTCATTTTGCAGGTCCTTTGATCAGCACTTGGCTGTCCCAAACCTGATGCGCGCTCGGAGCGCAGGCCATACGCACTCCTACCTAATGACATGACACCTATTGGCGCGGAGAACTGCGCCACAAGGTAGGGAGGCATCGCTTCATGAACCGATACGCCATCTTCACAGCTGCGCTTCTTCTGTCAGTTGAAGGAGCAATTGCGCAGTCGGACGAAGGTCCGCCGCGCTGGGCGGCCAACCTGGTCAGGAAGCAACAGGTAATCATGCATGGCGTGCCTCGGACTTACGCTGCGATGCGGGACCCCTCGCCCGATACGGAGGCAAAGCTGCAGCGGGGCAGCAAAATCTTCGACCAGCATTGCGCAGCCTGCCATGGTTGGGAAGGCAATGGCGCCGGACCCGAGGCATTCGCACAAATCCCCGCGCCAGCGGACCTCGAATGGCTGGCACGTACGCCCAAGGATCAGGCTCAGCCTTATGTCTATTGGACCATCGCTGAAGGAGGCTCGGCTTTCGAATCAGAAATGCCAGCATTCAAGGGCAAGCTCAGCCGACGCGAGATCTGGTCAGTAACCGCCTACCTTCGTGCAGGAATGCCACATCGCTCGCCATGAGGCAGAGCCTCCAAATTAGTCAGCAACTCGTGACCAGGTTTGGGACTTGCAGAAGAGGGTGCCGAGCGCACAGCCACGCACCCTTAAATGGTTGTCGTCCAACCGGATAATCCGCGCCTTCGATCGTCGCTTGAGATCGGGAACGAACAGAATTCCGCTCCAGGAATTCAGCCCGGTGGCCACAAATTCGTGAAGCACTTCAATTCCGAGAAGTTCATCTGTGCCGGCACGACGAGCATCCGCCTGCGCCTTGTCCGAGGCCGATTGAATAGTCCCGCAGAGCGCCTGCGAGTTCGGACAGGATTCAATTCTAATGACAACGCTGCTACGGTCGTTGGTCCATAAACCTTCCAAACTCATCGGGGCCTGAGCGGCCAGAGCCAAGACGGCAACGATCACGTCAGCTCGCAGGCTCGGCGCTTACGCTCACACCCCAATGATCGCTATCAATCCTCGACTCACCGGTGGCCGGTTCGGCTGGACGGCCTACTTCGAATTGCTCCCGGTGACCCAGACCCTGAGTGAAATCGAGCATGGAGACATGTTGGCACCTTGCTCTCATGAACACCGCCTCGCTCGCATTTGGCAGCTGTGAACCAGAGAGATTGGAGTGCCTTTGCATCAGTTGCCGCCACGCCTCTTGTCGTTCGCTTTCGTTGACGATTTCGCTCGCATGGGCGGACGCGTAAACCGCCTGAAGTTGGTTCAAGTCTGGCGGCTCTGCAGCGACAGCAATAGAGATGCGGTCGTCGCGTTTGATATTCGCGAACTTCTGGCCCGAGCGATAGATCAGGAAGATCAAGTCAAAGCCTTGGTTGGCGTAGCCCACGATCGTCGTTTGGGGCCAACCGTCAGGACGAACGGTCGAGATCGCCATGATGCGATGGAGGTTGAGGATTTTGATTGCCGGATGTTCCATGGGATCCTCCGAGCTTTAGCTCGCTATTCCGCTGGCGCTTGCTTCGGACCGTTGAGCTCCCACGCGGGCGCACTCCCGAACGTCAGCCAATTCCAGATAAGGGCGAAGATCACCCCAATGATGGCGCCGACGCCGAACGTTACGACGACCAGAGCGCTCGCGGAGGTCACGTTGTACGGAAGGAGCGCGTAGTCGAGCTGGATGAAATGGAGCCGGAGGACGAAATCCAGCACTGGCTTCGCCCAGGCAAGGCCGACGAGCACGACCCACATAAGGTGCCAGATGCCAACGACCGAGCCAACGGCGATGCCGGATTGAGTGGGGCTAATGCGACGCATGGTCTTGCTCCTCAGTGTGCCATGACGAGTGAAATCGGACAGCCGCGAAGAAGCTCTCGTGTCACGCCGCCGAACAAGAACTCGCCGGCACGGCTATGGCTGTACGCTCCCATCACGATGTATTGAGCGCCCGCGCGTGTCGCGAAGTCGACGATGTCCTCGCCGATCCCGTGAACTGGAAAGTGAGTTTCGATCTCCGCGTGGACGCCGTGACGTGAGAGATATTGGAGCAGACGTACGTCCGGAAATCCTAAGTCCTCGCCGTCTTCCACATATCGGACGATGCGGACTTCCGAGGCCATCCGAAGCAGTCCAATCGCGGACCTGACCGCGGCTGCGCTTTCCACGCTGCCGTTCCAGGCAATTACGGCCTTTCCAAAAGGGTCGAGCGTCCTGGCTTTATCGCCAGGTACGCACAGCGGAGTGCGAACGCTGCACAGCAATTCACCGACCAGGCTTGGCCCGGTTCGACCGAAATCGTGCCAGCTGGGATAGCGCCCGATCATCATGAGATCGGCAAAGGCGGCAGCCTGTATCAATTCCGGAATTGCCGACGATGTCGTGGACTCGTAGCTCCAGCTTACGTCCTCCTTTGAAAGCTGAGCTTCGAGGCGAATGCGAAGCTTGGCAGCTTCCTCTTCAAGGGCCTCGACGATCTCGCCACTGGCGAACGTGCCGCCATAGGTGTCGACGACGGTGTAAGCCTGGATCGGAACAACATGAAGAAGCTGCAAATGTGCCGAGCAGGCGCGAGCGAGTGAAAGCGTCGCCTGCAGCCAGTTGTCGAGATTGCTATCGTCATGGATTGCAAAAAGGATCGATTTGATCGCTGCAGTGTCGGCTTGATGAACGAGCTTCGATGGCCGCTCCATCACCAGATTGTTCGCGTTCTTCATGACGAATCTCCGTTGATCCGCTCCGATCATCGGCACACTGACGAAGCGGCAACATCAGGAGTTTCCCGTACCCCGCGAAAATGGTTGATGCGCTGCTGCACCCGTGAAGGAGCACAAGCTTGGCCCGGTCTCATGAAAGCGCTCTCACGAGCGCAGCTCTTCTGTCGCGCGCCAAAATGTCAGCAACCAATGTGTGGTGCAAAGATATTGCAAACCAGGTGCGTGCTTTAAAAAAAAGCGATCGGCCGAATCGCTGCAGGTCCTGGAGGGGACACAGCAGATCAAACGAAGCCGTCAATGAGCTAGCAAGCCGCCAGCGACGCATCCGGAATATTCCGTATGATGCGTCATCCTCGCGCACCTTATTTCATGATCTTCGACAAGGGAGAAAGATCATGGAAACGACGCAAACTGAGAAAACGGACGTTGCGAAGCGTCAGGCTACCGGTTTCACGGAACAGCTGATCGAACCGTTCGCTCAGTTCCGCAACGACGTCGATCGCTTGTTCGAGAGCTTTCCATTCAGGATGCCGGCCTTGAACCTTCGCCGCTTCGCGTCCGCACCAGCGCTCGAGATGAGTGAGACGAAGAAGAGCTACAAGATCACCGCCGAGCTCCCCGGTATTGAACCGGACGACGTCGACGTGACCTTCGAGGACGGCTTCCTGCGGATTGCCGGCGAAAAGAACGAGCAGCGCGAGGAGGATGAGCGTGGCCATCGGCTCTCGGAGCGCAGCTATGGCGCGTTCGAGCGGATGATCGAGCTGCCGCCCGCCGCGAACACCGACAAGATCGAAGCCAAGTTCAAGCACGGAGTTCTGACCGTCACCGTAGCCAAGGACGGCGATGAAAAGCGGAACGTACGCAAGATCAGGATCAACAAGGCCTGATTGCCCCTCAACTGAGGAGGGCGGCTCGGTCGCCCTCCTTTCATGACTTGGGATGCGGCCAATTGCGTGGTTTTCCTCAAGGTCCCGCGGACGCCTACCGTCCAGGGAGGAGTTGTCGCATGCGAGGATTGATCCGATCGGCTTTGATGTGCATCGCACTGGCCGCCTGCGCGCCGATGCCCGCAACACCGTATCAGCCCTATCGCGCGCATTCGGCCGGCGGAGTTCACGGCGGCTATTCAGAACAGGAGCTCGCGCCTGGCCACTATCTCGTGCGCTTCCACGGCAATTCCCTGACGTCACGCGATCGCGTTGAAGGTTACCTGCTTTACAGGGCGGCTCAGCTGACTGTTCAGGGCGGCTTCGATTGGCTCTCCATCCTCGATCGCAACACCGAGCACAATGTCCGAACGATCGTCCGTCCGGACCCATTCTATCGCTCTAGGTACGGTCCGGGATATGAATCCTGGCGGCCGAACTGGGACGTCTATATGCCCGGTTCCGGCTGGCGCCGATGGGATGGCAGCGGCTTGGATCAGCCGTTCGATGTCCGTCGGGTCGAGGCCTTTGAAGCTACCGCCGAAATCCAGATGCACCGCGGACCGATGCCGGCGGATGAGCTACGGGCCATCGACGCCCGCAAAGTCATTGCACAACTTGGTCCGACGATAGAGCTTCCCACACCCTGAAGAAGCGTCGGCCAAGGCTCGACCTTGTTCCTTGCGAGCTGCAAGATCCTAAGCGGCGAAGTCGATCCGGTGGATAGGTTGTAGAGCTCTGCTCTCCGCTAGTTGTGCATCCACTCGGCAGCGCAGCTGATAGGCAGATGCGAGCTCTTCGTGCCGCTCGCGCGCTTCGGCGCTGGTTGCAATCCGCGCCGCTTCCCGTTCCTGCAAAATGCGGCGGAGGTAATAGGCTCGTTCGAAGGCATCCATTGCCCCTAAACAGCAATAACGCCGACGGATTGCATTACGTATTGTTACGCACCTGCGGTCATTTCTCAGATTGGAGAACCGTGACCGGTGCAGCAGCCGTATGCAGCGACTCCGAGGTAACGACGATCGTCATTCCGGGCTGGACGATGCTGGCAACTGCCGACTTGAACGCGTCCGGGGCACTGAACCTGTCCCAATCCTCCCTGGTTACGGGCGCATCGCTGGTTGGCTGTCCCGAAAGCTCGATGCGCACCCAGTGCTGTCCCGCAGAGTCCACACTACGCAGCGAATAAGCCCACGTGCCGCTCACTGGGCCGCTGATCGAAACCGGTGCGGAGCCGATCACCGCGCCGTTGCGAAGCACCACCGCGCGGTGATCTGCGGCGCTCACGATCACTGACACAGGCCCATGCGGGGATTTCTCCGGAGCCCATGAGATTGCTTCAGCGGCGCCGACTTGGTTCGTATTGCTGGCTACCAGCGCAGGCGTGGGAGCGACCCGCGGCGCCGCGGGAAGATTGGCAATAACGACGGTCATGCCGAGACCCGTGACGCCGTAGAGTAACTGGGCAAATCCTTTCGGCATTCGGATACAGCCGTGTGATGCCGGATAGCCCGGCAAATGTCCTGCATGGAGAGCGACACCGTACCAAGTCAGCCGCTCCATGTAAGGCATCGGGGCGCTGTCGTATTTGGACGAATAGTGGACGATCTGCTTTTGGAGGATCGTGAAAACGCCTGTCGGCGTCGAATGGCCAAGCTTACCGGTCGAGACAGTGGTGGCACCGATCGGAACGCCGTTCCGATACAGCACGGCGCGCTGAGTCTTCAGATTGACGATGAGCAACATCGGCCCCGCTGGGGCAATCTCAGGAGCCCAGACGTACTCGCCTGCTTTCAGATTCGATACGGTCTCGACGACGGATCCGGAGCTCACGTCGACCTGCTGCCCAGGCGCCGAAGCGGCGAAAAGCCCGGCCAGTCCGGCCATTGCTACGTGGGTACACCTCATGGCGGAAGCATCGACCTCGGGCCGATCGAAGTCGCTAAGGGAAATCACCTATTTGCCGAGCTGGGCGAGCTGGGCATTTTGGCACGATGAATTGGAAGTCTATCCGGTTGGAGCTGGCCAGCACGCGCGAGTTTCCCGCCGGGTCCGTCAGTCGAGCCTATCTGATCCGATTGCCGTTGAACGATCATGACCGGATCGATGAGGAAGCAATGCTATCGAACCCGGCACGTGCAACGGTGCGAAGACATTGGTCGACCGAACCCGACGAGATTGGGTTGATAATGCGAAGCGACGGCCACTGGTCGATGCGTTGCGATGGGAAGGATCGGTTGCTGCATCTCGATTCATCGCCAATTCGCCTTGGCGGTCGGCTTTCAGTCGTCGAACCGGACGGTGAAGTCAGACCCTTCAAAATCGCCAGCGTCCGCTGACCAAGCTCCTAACTGACGTTATACTTGCTCGAATGGATCAGTCGTTCGATCAAGGCGGGCCGAGCCGCGAGGAGCATCTTCGATCCATCCTCGCCACTGTTCCCGACGCCATGGTGTTGATCGATGAGGTCGGTGTCATCCTTTCGTTCAGTGCCGCTGCGGAAAAAATGTTCGGCTACGCCGAGGCGGAAGTTGTTGGCGAGAACGTTTCCATGCTCATGCCGTCGCCCGACCGTGAAAGGCATGACAGCTACCTGAAGAACTATCGCGAAACCGGCGCTCGGAAGATCATCGGGATCGGGCGGGTGACGACAGCCCGGCACCGAGACGGCAACACCTTTCCAATCGAGCTCTCGGTGGGTGAAGCGTGGGTCGACGGGAAGCGGATTTTCACCGGCTTCATTCATGACCTCACGCAACGCCGGCGGGCAGATATGCGCCTTCGCGATTTGCAGGGTGAACTCGCCCATGTCGGCCGTCTGAGTGAGATGGGGACGCTGGCTTCGTCTTTAGCCCACGAGCTCAATCAGCCGCTCACGGCTATTGCCAGTTACTGCCAAGGGGCAGCGGACCTACTGGAGGGCAAGCCTGACGCGGAGCAGCTCGAACTGGCTCGGGAAGCATTGCGCGACACGGCCGAGCAAGCCCTCCGGGCCGGTCAGATCGTCAGGCGCATGCGCGACTTCCTCAGCCATGGCGAGACCGAGCACCGGATCGAGAGCCTCTCGCGCATCATTAGCGAAGCGAATGCGCTAGCCCTGGTTGGTTCACGCGAGCATGGAATCGATGTCCAGGTCAGGCTCGACCCGCTCGCCGACGTCGTATTCGTCGATCGAATTCAGATTCAGCAGGTGTTGTTCAATCTGATTCGCAATGCAATCGAGGCGATGCTGGAAAGCGCCGTGCGATCGCTCTGCATATCCACGCTGACAGGACCAGAAGGATTCGTCACCGTCGAGATCGAGGATTCGGGCTCGGGGATCAGTGAGTCCGTGGCCTCGCAACTATTCCAGCCGTTTGTGACATCTAAGTCGACTGGGATGGGGATCGGCTTATCCATTTGCCGGACAATCATCGAAGCCCATGGTGGCCGGATCTGGTTCGAGGCCGGCGCGGACAGTGGTACCACATTTCTGTTCACCCTTCCGCTTGGGGAGATCGACGAATGACCGATGCCGGTACTCTGGTTGTACACCTGGTCGATGATGACGCAGCGGTCCGCCGATCCGTCGGCTTCATGCTCAAGACGTCGGGCCACCAGGTCGAAACGTATGATTCTGGGACCGACTTGCTGAAAAACAGTGGCGATCTGAAGGATGGCTGCATCCTGTTGGATATCAGGATGCCGGGCATGGACGGGCTCGAAGTGCAGCAGGCATTGCAAGATAGAGGGGTTGGATTGCCGGTGATAATCATGACCGGCCACGGTGACGTCGCCCTCGCAGTGAAGGCGATGAAGGCCGGGGCAGTCGACTTCATCGAGAAGCCATTCGAGAAAGGTGCACTGCTTTCGTCACTTGGCGAGGGCTTCAGCCGCCTCTCACGCAAGGAAGCGACCGGCGAGCGAAAGCGCGACGCCGAGGTCAGGCTGCAATGCTTGACGCCGAGGGAGCGCGATGTGCTCGATGGACTTGCCCAAGGCTTGCCCAACAAGACAATTGCCTATGATCTGGGCATCAGTCCAAGGACGGTGGAAATCCATCGCGCCAACTTGATGACAAAGCTGGAAGTGCGAAGCCTGTCCGAGGCGCTTCGAATCGCATTCGCGGCGAAGGAGGAGTGAACGCGCTAAGTCATAATCTCGATGATCACCTTGAGAGCCTTCGTATCTGCAGCCCGGCCAAAAACATCGTATGCCTCGTCAGCCCGGTCGAGCGGGAAGCGATGAGTGATGAGGGGCTTTGGATCGATCTTGCCCGTTTCGACGAGCTTCAAGAGCATTGGCGTTGAGACTGTGTCGACAAGCCGCGTGGTAATGCTGATGTTTGCCGACCACAGCGTTTCTAGGTGAAGGTCGGCCTTGCGCCCGTGAACGCCGATATTGGCAATTATGCCGCCGGGCGCGACGAGTTGTTCGCACAGCTCGAATGTGGCCGGGAGCCCGACGGCCTCAATCGCCGTGTCCACTCCTCGGCCGTTCGTTAGCGTCATCACCCTTTCAACAACCTTCTCGCGGCTGCCGTTGATGATCGTGCTCGCTCCGAAGCGCTTCGCGCACTCCAGGCGATTGTCGTCGAGGTCGATCAGGATGACCTGCGCCGGAGAATAGAGCTGGGCGGTTAGCAAGGCGGCCAGACCGATCGGGCCGGAGCCAACAATCGCCACCGTCCCGCCGGGCTGAACCTTGCCGTTCAGAACCCCGCACTCGAAGCCGGTGGGGAGAATGTCGCTGAGCATCACCAGAGCCTCTTCGTCGGCACCCTGCGGGACGTGGTACAGGCTCGAATCCGCATTTGGCGTGCGAACATACTCTGCCTGGCATCCGTCTATGGCGTTGCCGAGGATCCAGCCGCCATTTATGCAATGCGAATACATACCTCGCCGGCAATATTCGCAGGTGCCGTCCGCGGAGATGCAAGATACGAGCACGTGATCGCCGGGCCTGAAGCTAAGAACGGCCGGACCGACGGCTTCAATGATCCCGACGCCCTCGTGACCTAATATCCGACCAGGACTGACCGTCGGGACGTCTCCCTTCAAAATGTGCAGATCGGTTCCACAAATTGTGGTCTTCACCATCCGCACGATTGCGTCGCCAGGCGATTGAAGCTGGGGCTTCGGCCGGTGCTCGAGACTCTTCTTGCCGGGGCCGCCGTACACAACAGCCTTCATCATTTGCTGCTGTGCCGATGCCACGATGTCCTTCGGCTCCAATTCAGCAAGCTGATCGCTCGACGACGGCATAATGTCCTCCCTTAAGCTTCAGCGCCCAATCACGAGGGTGATCGGGCATTGATTGAAGAGGCTCCGTGTTACTCCGCCGAACACATACTCCCCGGCGCGACTGTGGCTGTAGCCACCCAAAACCAGATAACCTCCTTGAGGCACTTGCGACACGAGTGATGCTGCGATCGCTTTGTGGTCCGCGTAGCCGCCGGGGGGCTGCAATACGGTCAACTCGGCATGGATGCCATGTCGTGAAAGGTATTCGAGCATCCTTGTGCCGGGGAACGGCGTGGGCTTCTCTTCAGCGACCTGAATTATCTTAACCTCCTGCGCTATCTTCAGAAGATCGATCGACGCGCGAATCGTGTTTGCCGCCTCGTAGCTGCCATCCCAAGCAATGACGGCGGTTGTCGTGGGATCTAGGACCGGTTGATCATCCCCGGGAACGAGGATCGGTGAGCGGCAGTGATAAAGCAGATCACCAAGGAGGCCGACGGATGGACCGACAAAGTCCTGGTGTCGTGGATGTCGGCCAGCAACCACTATGTCTGATAGCGCCGCCCGATTGATAATCGCGGCAGCCACGTCTCCGGTAATCTCTTCAAAATCCCAGCTGACGTCCTCGATGCTCAGTTTCGCTTCGAGGCGCTCACGTAGCTTGGCCGCCTGCTCGTCAATGGCCTCCATCGCCTTTTTCATCACGAACATGCCGCCAAAATTGTCGAAGGCGACATAGGCTTGCATTGGTGTCACGTGGATGCAGCTGAGGTGGGCAGCACAGGACCGAGCGAGCGACAACGCCGTTTCCAGACGCTCCTCTAAAGACGAGTCGTCTTGGACATGGAGCAGGATGCTTTTGGGCCCTTGACCGAAGTCAGCACTCGCCACTGGCGCGGTCGCGGCCATCATTAACTGATCGGTCGTCATCTTGGCTCTCCTGGCGCATTTGCTGGGCCGGGAGTTTTCGGCGACGGTGGCTCAACCTGAAATCAGGGATTCCCCTTAGGCAGTGCCGGTCGTCCAATCTTTTCAGGGCAAGCATTCTTAAGATACTGGCGCTCGGCGTCGAGTAAGCGCTGCAGCGTCTCGCGCTGCTGAGGATCCGTGCAGGCGGAGAGCTGCGCTTCGAAGCGCCGTATGTTTTCGCGCGCAATGAACTCCTGCACCGCATTCCCCGCGACTCGAGTCATTGAGTCGATATATTATCACAGGTTAATCCGTGAAACATCACTGATCCCCCGGATAATTGCGTAGGGACAAACGCCGGTCGCTCAGAGCATGTATCGATGATGGAGCAGAAGGCCGTCGATATTCTCAATAGTCACCGCCTGATGGGCCTCGCGACTCTCCGCGCGGATGGATGGCCACAGGCGACGATGGTGAGCTACGCTAACGAGGGGCTACTGCTCTATTTCGTGATATCCCGGCAAAGCCAGAAATTCGCCAATATCCAGCGCGACAGCCGGGTCTCCATCGTTATTGGACGCGATTTCGACGATCCGCACGAAATCAAGGGATTGTCGATCGGAGCGAATGCATCCGAGGTCCGAGATCCGGCCCAGCGTGACCGGGCAATAAACCTCATCTTAAACAGGCATCCGGCGCTTGGGAGCATGGGCGGACCGGACTTGCAGCATTCGGCCGTCATGCGCGCCTACTGCAGTATCGTCACGATCCTCGACTACTCGAAAGGGTTCGGCCACTCCGACCTTCTGACGGTTGGCCCCGGCGGCGCTGAGATGACCCCGGCCCGTGACGACGACTGGGGGTTTCTCGTTCAACGAAATGAGGAAAGGAATGATCAATATTCTGGTTGATCGTGATCATCATTTTCTTGGCGCGCTTTGGATACAGGGGCGAGGCGGCGCGGGACTTCGCTGGGGCAACCCCGAGGGCCGGCGCTCCCATTGGATGAGAGTGTTTGCGCTAGCCGTCTTCAACCAACTGGGACGGGTTGTCAGACTTATAGGGCGTGAAGCGCCAGCTCTGAAAGGGTCGGAAGCGGCATTCCCCCAAGCTGCCGCTTCCTCACTCCCGGACGCCCTCTCGGAGATTGTAGTGCCCTAGCAACCACGGCATCGTCAGTCCCTGGACCAGTATCGAGAAGGCGACGGTCACAAATGCGGCGATGATGATCGCGTTGCGCTCGGGCACAGATGTCGGAACAGCAAGTGCGAGCGCCAGCGCCAGAGCGCCCCTCAATCCGCCCCAGAATAAAGTATGCTGATACGGCAAGGGCAGGCGCCAACGGGATCGGCTGAACAGCAAGGCGAGCGGATAAATGGAAATCGCGCGGCCGATAAGGACGAGGATGATGGCGACAGCGGCTGCAAACCAACCGATCTCGTGCAGCGGCTGATTGGCCGCGTTCATTCCGATGAGGATGAAAATGACCGAGTTTGCGAGAAATGCGACATATTCCCAGAACGACAGTACCAGCACTCGATCCTGATCAGCGATAATACCGTTCTTGCTGGCGCCGCCGATAGTCAGACCGGCCGTGAGCGCCGCGATGACTCCCGATGAATGATAGTGCTCGGCGAGTAGGAATGACGCGTAAGCGACAATCGTCGTCAGTGTGATCTCGATCAGGTGGTCGTCGGTCCGCCCCGCGATGACGAGCGCCACTCCGCTGACTGCCAGACCGATCGCAACGCCACCGCCAGTCGCCCAGACAAACGCCAAGGACGACGTCGCGAAATCATTCGAGCCGCCATTGGCGAGAGCCAACAGAACAGCGAACCCGACAGCGGCCGCGCCGTCATTCAACAGGCTCTCGGACTCGACCACCATGCTGAGCCGCTTTTCAGCCTTCATCTCGCGGAAAGCCGCAATCACTGAAACAGGATCGGTGGCCGCGATTAGAACGCCGAACAGTGCGGCGCCAATCCATGACCAACCCAATAGCTGATGCATTCCAAATCCGACCGCCGCGCCCGCGATTGCAACGCCCACGAAAGCCAGCGTCAGCGTGATGGGAAGCTCATTGCGGAAGCGTCGCCAGTCGAGTTGCAGGGCCGCTTCGAAGACCAGGGGCGGCAACAAGACGTTGAAGATGAGTTCCCGCGACAGCGGGAAATCGGGAGCATTGGGGAGTATCGCGATGAGCAAGCCCGCAACGACCAGACCAACGATGTACGGCAGGTGCAATCGTCGCGAGAGCATCGCGATCAGGCAAGCAACAAGGAGTAGCGCCCCGATCGGAGTAAGGACGTCGGTCACGGCCCGTGGTTAGTCGATGATGAGGTTACTCGACCAGCAAAACCGAAGTTCGAGTGTCAGCTTTCCGCCGAAACCTGCCGCATCTAACCGACCCAAAGCAGACATTAGGCCGCCTGGGCTTACTGCTGGTTGTGCTGCTCGATACCTTTGTCGACAACCACCAGCGCATTCTGGGCAGTCGGGATCGGCTTGCCGTTCTTGCCCACGAGCGGGACGGGCTTGAGCTGCACCGGAACCTCGGCGCAAGCGCGTTGCACGAGTGCCGGATCGACGACCTGTTTGTGCTTCAGGAGATTGATCCCGACCGAGTTGATCAGGGTGCAATCGGAAACCTGCCCTGCCTCGTTCAGGTAGAACTGGATCTCGAACGGATTCTCACTCGATTGTGGGGCCGGGCCTGGAATCCGGATGCCGAACCTCGGCGCTTTGAATTGGGTGTTCTCCCGGACATTGGCGACCAAAATCAGCTTGCGATAAACGCCGATGATCTTGCGACCGTCAGGCCCATGCGCCGGTTCGAACACGGCACGCATCCGGAGGCGGCTGCACACGTAGGGCCCCATCTGCGGATTGCCGGCATAAACGTGCCCCACGCAATTATCGAAATAGCCGTACTTGTTGATCGTCATCTCGGCCACGACCACCGACAGCTCGCCTTTCGCCAGCCCCTGTGTCGGAGTGTCGTAATAGTCGGACCACCAATCGACGGTCATCACCGGAACGGGTGCAGTGACAGCCGCCATTGCCAAAAGTACGCTCATCATGGGGAGGGAAGCTGCCTAGTAATGCGGCTCTTGTCCACACTCTCGTCTCGCGGCCACAACGGACCCAAAGCTGCCGCTAGCCTCGTCGATACCTCAGAGGTCGATTGTCACCCCCGCAAAAGCAAATCGTCCCAGTGCATCGTATAGTTGGGGAACGGTATTTCCGTTCTCAAACGGCGAATTCAACGCTTCTGAGCTGACAATGGGTGGCCGGCGGTCGAACAGGTTGTTTGCGCCAACACGGAAATTCAATTTGTCTGCGACGCGCGCACCGATGGTAAGGTCGAAATAGTCCTGAGCGCCGATGCGCCTGTCCGCCGGTGCGACGGTGGAAACGCAAGTCGGGCCTGTGTTGACATCGCAATCATCCATCAGGCCCGCATTCTTCACCGCGGACAAATGGCGCCATTGGCCGAGGATTCCGATCTCCCCGGGAAAGCGCAGAGCGAAGCGCAGGCGGTGACGATATCTTGGATTGGGCGTGCCAGAGAATACGCCGCCGCACGCCTCACCGAAGAAACCTGCGCAGTTGAACCGACCATCGCCGGCCTCCGAAGCCGGCCGGATTCCGCTATCCACCTCCAATTTCCGGAGGAAAGTCGACGCGTAAGCGAGACTGAAAATCGACCTTCCGATTGGGTGGTCATAGCGAGCATTGACGTCCGCGCCGTTGGTTCTGAGCTCGACGCCGTTAATATTGGAGATGTCGATAAAGCCGCTTTCGGACAGCCACAACGAGCCACTGCCGGAAGTCCGGTGGATCCGAGAACAATAGAAAAAGTCTCCCGTTGCCAGGCACCGGTTCATGACTGTCTGGAAGTTCGACATTGCGATAGCGCGCCGAACCTTGATGTCGAAATAATCGACGCTGAAACTGAAGCCGCGAATCCATTGCTGCGGGAGCACGATGCCGAACGTGTACGTGTCGGCCAGTTCAGGCCTAAGGCCCGCATTTCCTCCAACCAGCACGTTGTAACGGTTAGCCCCGCTGGGCACGATGTTCCCGTATTGCGCGGCTGAGACGCCGGTCAACGCGCATTGAGCAGATGAGGCGGAGGGGCTCACGCCAGCGCATGGGTCGGCTCCTTCACTAACGCCGATCGTCTGCGCCGAGAACAACTCGACCAAATTGGGTGCGCGGTTTGCGCGGTTGTAGCTTCCTCGAAATCGGAGACCAGAGACGGGTGTGAAGACCATGTCCACCTTGAACGCGCCAACATCAAAGCTGCGGCTCGCCACCTGATATTTCGAATAGCGGTAGGCGGTGCTGAGCGTCAGCTCTTCGAAGAGTGAATTGGTGATGACTGGGATCTGCACCTCGGTGAAAAGCTCACGGACATCAAAGTTACCATCGAGCGGCTGGACGGGTTGGCTGAGGCCGGCTGCGTCACCGAGTTCGAAAGCCGCGTTTGGGTGAGTCTTGATGGATTCCTTGCGGTATTCGGCGCCGACGTTGATGGCGATCCCCCGGTCCGACCAAGGGCTTTTGACCCCATATTCTCCGGCCATGATCGTGAAGTTGACATCGGCCAGCTCTTGGCGCGCGATGCCGTTGAGGTGGAGCGGAGCTTCGAGGAAGGCGAGGCTTTGTGGGGTGACTGCACCGGATTGAAAGATATTCCACGGCACGCAGCTTTGGCCGACCACATTAGTCGGGTCTGTCAGCCGTATCCGGCAAATGGGCGTACCTGGAGCAGTGTTCGAAACGCCGCCAATGGCCGGGTTCGGGACGACATCGAGCGCCAAGGGTAACCGGCTCGGCGAAACGTCGTTCAGGATCGACTGTGTCAGCCGGGTCGCCCCGACTTGATAATAGGCATCGTAGGAGATGGCATCGGACAGATCACCGCGCACCCCACTCACGACGCGCCAGGTCTTATGGCGCAGACGGTCCTGTACCGCTCCGCTCTCACTGGTGCGCCGACCGATCGAAGCGATTGCGCGGGTCACACCCTCAGCATCGACGAATATGTTGTTCGCTACGCAAATCGTGTTGATTTGCTGCGCCGACAGCAACGGATTGTCGCAATTGATCGTGTTGGTTGCGAAGAGATCGCCGGATGGCGCGGACTGCGAATAGGTTCGATCGTCCATGAACATCGCTTCGATGTAGGGTTTGGCGGCCCTGCTGATCTCGTAATCCGCGAATATTCCAAATGAGTAGCGCTCATCGGGACGCTGCAGGAAATCATAAGCACTCGAATTGAATGGCGTAGCGCCCGGCGCAAACTGATTTCCCTCGATCTGGAAGGTGCCGACATTCGTCAGGAGCGTGCCGTTGGCCGCGGCTAACGAACCGCTGCATTCGAATCCGCTAAAGGAGGAGCCCGCGACGAGCGGGCAGTAGGACGTGTCGCGGCTGGATTGCGCGACCGCATCTTGCTTTCGATATGCGGCATAAACCGTGACATGCCCGTTGTTTGAATCGAAGCCTTTGCCGAACGCCACCGAGATGTCCCGGGCGCCGCCGCTCGACCGAAGACCCCGCGGCGCGCGCGCCAAACCGTTGTCGAAGATTTGATCTGACGCTTCATTATCGTGCACGTAACTCGATGCCTGTGCGTCGATCCTGAGGCCGTCGAAGTTAGTGTCCATGATGAAATTGGTGATGCCGGCGATCGCGTCGGAGCCATAGACCGCCGAAGCACCGCCGGTCAGGTAATCGAACCTCTTGATCAGCGCCCTGGGGATGAAATTGACGTCCGCGAACGGCGCGCGGGGATCTCCTGGCTGCATGCGCCTACCGTTAATCAGGACCAGCGAGCGCTGCGGGCCAAGGCCGCGCAAATTGGCGTTGGCGACGCCTAGGGCGGCCTCATTGACGTTCCTACCCTGGGCGGGGAAGGCCGAGGTTTGCGAATTGATGACGTCGTCGGTGTCTGTCATCCCGAATACCCAGAGGGTATCCGGTTTTGGAGCACTCTCCGCGAGAATAATGGCGCCTTTGACCCGCGCAGCCGAAACTCCTGCCTCCAGCGCGCGCATATCTTCACTGTCTTCGACCGCTTCAGGTGTCCCGGCCGTTGGCGCAGCGCCGGGTGGGCTGATTGGAACCGGATCCGGATCGGCTCGGGCGCCGCTAGCCATGAGGAGCGTCGACGCAAGCAAAACGCGGTACAGCATCGGTCGCAATTCCCCCGTCCAATCATGGCATTGTTGCATTGAACGCAAGCGGCATCCAGCCGCTGCGTTGCCGCGGCCAGTGGCAGCTTTCCACCCAAACCTGCCCGCGTCAGAAACCGATCCAAAGCTGCCGCCAGAGGATATCGTCGGCGAACACTGTTTGGAGCGAGACAAGGCGAGGAACACCCTACCAATGCTCAAGTTGGTTATTTGAGCGAGCGTTTGTCGCTCAGCACACGTGGTTGCCGCGCAATCAGCGCGCCCGGGGACCGCCACGAAACAGAAGGACCTCGACGATGAAAAGCAATGTGAGCCTCCTTATGGCGGCTGGAGCAATCGTTCTCGCGCCAGCGGTCGCAGTTGCAGCCCCGCCGAGCGGCGGGCCTCCAGGCGGCGGGTCAGCGATGCACGGCCCGAGCTCAACTATGACGGCAACCCCGCAGTCCCCGACTGGAAATGGCGGCGGGTACAATCACACCAACTCGCCGCAGCACGTCACCGGCCAGCCTATGCAATCCTGTGAGACGACTGGCTCACCTCCGGGCGGCTCCGGGAGCGCGCCGGGATCGGCCTTCAGTGGTGGCACGGCCGACGAGAAATATGCGGGAACTCAGCCGCAGAACTCACGCAACACCGCGTCCGTATCGCAATACGACGTCGCCTGCGCCAATCAGCCACATTGAAGACAACTGCATTGAAGCACCGGTCGCTACGCCGCGGCCGGTGCTTCATTGCATTATCCTTACGGCGGCAATCGACCCAAACACTAGGTGGATCTACAAGATGAAGTCGCTCGCTTGCAGCGTGTGCAGCGCATCGATCCTGACCGTGAAGTCCGCAACTCCGTCGCCATTGGTGTCGCCTGCGACGTAGGTGACCCCGCTCTGCTGGTAATAGCGCAGTTCCCCGGCATGGTGCCCGAACGCGGCATTGCCGATGAAGCTGAAGGCCTGGTCGCCGCCGGTGAGCGTGTTGGCATCGACGTTCGAGAAATCGAGCTGGTCGCCCTCGGCCTGGCTGAAGTCGTGGATGCGGTCGGCGGTGCCGCTGGTCATC
>Ga0068868_100000842_pt1 | contig 20767 bp, 17 predicted proteins | sample KBSMisM42_FD_64660 | JGI IMG/M metagenome (GOLD analysis project Ga0068868, IMG submission 64660) | Miscanthus rhizosphere microbial communities from Kellogg Biological Station, Michigan, USA - KBS Miscanthus M4-2 | ecosystem: Host-associated > Plants > Roots > Rhizosphere > Soil ...
CGTCTGGTTGAGTTGGTTCCAGTAATAGGCGCCGCCGACCCACTTCACCCGGTCGCCACCGCCCGTGAGCTGGATCTCCTGGCTGAACACGCGGAGGCGGTTCTGGTTAATGTCCGTGACGAGGTCCCACTGGCTATTGTCCCAGTCCGTGTTGAGGTAGACGTCCTGGTCCGTCTGCGCGGTGACGAACTCGAGCTTCATCTTGTCGGTGAGCTGCCAAGCCGCGTCGGACGAGAACTGCTTCGTCGTAATGTCGTTCGGCTGCGTGATGTTCGACTTGTTCTCCCACTTACCGACTTGGCCGCCCGGATAGCCGGCCGTTTGGGTGATGGAGTTGTACACGCCCACTCCCGCGGCCGCATACAAGTCCTGAACGCAGACGGCTGAACCGGCTAGCGGGCAGGTTTGCGGGAACACCGCGTCCTGGATGCGCGGCTCGATGCTCTTGTTGCTGTCGTACTGATAGTTAAAGCGCCAGGTCAACTTTTCGGTCGGAAGCCAGAGAAGATCGGCGCGCGCAATCTGCTGATCGATGTTGCCGCCCGACGCGCCGGTCGTGAGGCTGTTGATGTAGCCGTCGCGGTTCAAGCTCGCGCCGGTGAATCGCGTGAGCAGCTTGTCCGTGATCGGCAGGTCGATCGACGCCATCACGTCGTGTCGGGCATATGAGCCGGCCGTCACAGTCACGTCGGCGTTGTACTGGTCCGACGGCTTTTTCGTCCAGATGCGGATCGCGCCGCCGGTCGAGTCTCGGCCGAACTCCGTGCCTTGCGGGCCGCGCAGCACTTCGACTCGATCGATGTCGACGAATCCTTCGGTCAAGAGCCCGTTCGTACCGACCTGCCACACGCCGTCGACGTAAGTGCCGACGTTCGGAATGCCGCGCACGGTGAACCCGGTTTGCCCGGTGCCGCCAGGGCCTCCGGTTACGATTAGGTTAGGGATCGATTGGCTAACGCGCTCGAGGGAGTCGAGACCTTTCATCTGCAGCGCGTCGCCCGTAACCGCGACGATCGAGATGGGGACGTCTTGGAGATTTTGCTCACGGCGCGTCGCCGTGACGACGATTTCCTCGAGACCTCCTCCTTGTTGTGCGTACGCGGAGAAAGTTACGAATGTTGGGACGGTGGCCGCCAACAGGCAGCCCACTGTTTTGGATCGCATCGAACGATTACCCCCATGGCTTTCTTTGAGACAGGTTCCACGCGGCTCGTGCCACAGCGGCCACGGGGTCGCGGGTCCCGAATGTTGCTCCTACGCAATGTGATTCTCAAATCATTTTCGCGCCCAACCCGTTTGGTGCTTGGGTTCATGGGAGTGTTAGTACCAGTTGTTGTGTAGGGCCGACACTCCTGTAAGGTTTTCGTTAGCTTTGAAATGCCGGCTCAGTTGGGAAGAACTGTTGCCGCGGCCTAAGCGATCAGGGCGCGTCGGCGCCCCTTCGCATCCCCCGTTCGATCGGCGGAGCAAGCGGGACGCCGAGGCGCGGGTACTGTTACTTGAAGATGTTCAGCGCTTTCAGAATCGCGATTAGGAGCACCGCCCCGCCGATCGCGATCAGCCAACGCACGATCGCCTGGTTCTCCGCGAAACCGAGTTGCCCCGCGATCCAGAAACCCAGGAACGAGCCGACGATACCGACGACGATGTTCGCGATCAGCCCCATCTGCGCGTCGGTCTTCATGATCATGCTGGCGAGCCAGCCGATGATGCCGCCGATGATCAACGTGATGATGATGTCCATGCGATCTCCTCTTGGTGGGATTTACGGTCCTCCCAGGGCCGAGCGAGCGCCCCGGAATAGCGAATACACAGCCATCGAGACGAGTACGGTACCACGGGCGGTCTCGATCGCGGCTATTTCCCAGACGAGCACATACGCCCAACGCCGCGCAGCAAGGCTCGAGTTGGGCTAATGTGATCGCTTACTCGGCGGGAGACGGCGATGGGATTACTCGACGGTGTGTTTGGCGGAGTGGTGGGTGCCGTCGTGACGGACGTGATCCGGCGCAACGGCGGTGTGCAGGGCGTCGTGAATCAGTTCGAGAGGCAAGGCTTCGGACCGACCGTGCGTTCCTGGGTCGGCACGGGTCCAAATCAAGCGATCGCGCCGGAGCACGTCGAGCAAGTGCTCGGCTCCGATCTGCTCCAGCAGATGTCGGCCAAGACCGGAATGTCGGTCGCCGAGCTCAAGCAGAAGCTCGCGGAGATCCTGCCGCAGGCGATCGACCAGATGACGCCCGGCGGCGTAATTCCGAAAAGCTGAGCGTTCCGCCGAAGTTCCTGGCTACCATTCAGGCTCGCGACCGTGTTCGGCGTTTGTCGGGCCGCCGTTTCTCCACGGCATACTCCAAAGACACGACGCCTGTTTTGTAGACGCGGTGGGCGGTCAGCACCAAGTTCGTCTGCTGCGCCGGATGAGGCAGCAGCGGCACACCGCCGCCAAGCAAGACCGGCATGACTGAGAGCTCCACGCTGTCGACGAGGCCGGCGTCGACAAAGCTTCGAAACAATGTGCCGCCGCCGAACAACCAAATATCCTTCGCGGCTTGTGCTCGAATCGGAGCCACCGTCGCCTCGGAGACCTCGGCAACGATCGTCACGTTCGGGTGCACATCGGGCCGAAGCGTCCGAGAGAAGACGAACGTCTTCGCGCCCGAGCCAGCGGATCCCATCGCACCGGCCACCGCAAACGTTCGACGTCCCATGAGGAAGGTATCGAACTCCGCGAACAGCGCGTCGAAATCGATGTCCGGGTCCATGATGATCCAATCGGCCTCGCCCTTCGGCCCGGCGATATAGCCGTCGAGGCTCACGGCCACCTGGTATCGAATTCTGGTCATGCCAATGTGCGGCGGCTCGCGCGTTTCCTCGCACGGGCACACGCGGCGCGCGCAATCGCTTCGATGCAGATCGCCGACACGGCCGCCCCAAAGTCGAGGTCGACGTTCTCGAGCGTGTCCTTCGTGTCGTGGTAGCCACTGCGATTGATGTCGTAGTTCTCCATCACGAGCACGCACGGGATGCCGACGTCGGAGAAGATCTGCACGTCGGTGTTGAAGACCGAGCTCTGCGGGTTGTTGATCGTCCTGATTTCGCCCTCGAGCGTCGGGTGTCGTGCGATCGCCGGCAGCGTGCGCGCATCCGGGCTCCGCGCGCCCGCGCCTAGACCTAAGCGATCGCCGCGACGATTCCAGCGCGCTGCGCCGGCGTTCCATGCGAGCGTCGCGAGATGCGTCTCGTACGCGAGCGCGATCGAGCCGGCGCCGCGCCCCGGCGAAATCTGGAAGATGTTCCGGCCGACGTCGCGGTTGTGCGCGATCATGTCCATCACGAGCGCGCCGGTCAGGCGCGTGCGCGACAGGTTGACCGAGCGGCCGCCGTCGACGCGGATGCTAAGCGTGCGCTCGACGAGCGCCTGGCACAGCGCGCGAGCGCCCATGCAGTCGGACGGGAACTCCTCGCCCGTCAGGTGCACGAGCCAAACGTCGCGCTCGAGCTTGCCTTCCTTCGCGAGCTTCAGGAACACGGGCGCTGCGAGCAGCAGCGTCGCGGTGGCCGACGCATTGTCATCGGCGCCTTGCGCCGAGACGCGCGCTCCGGTTCCGCCGCGCGCGACCTCGTAGACGTCCTCCATGTACGCCGTGTCGTAGTGATCGCCCATGACGACGGCTTCCGAGCGATTCTTGCCCGGAATCACGACGACGATGTTGCGCTCCGTCTCGCCGCCCTCCTGCTGATTCGCGGCCCAACCGCCGAACTGCTTGTACTCGAAATCGGTGTCCCACTTGAAAACGTGCTCGCCGACGATCGCGACGCCCTCCATCCCGGCGGCCGCGATCGCGGCGCGATACTCCTTTATCAAGAATTCGCCGAGCGCGTAGAGGTCGCGCCTCGGGCGAGTCATGCGTTCGCGCGTAGGGGCATCGTCGATCACGTCGGAGTTGGTCTTGTTGACGAACTCGCCGCTCGAGAGCGTCGCGAGGTATCGCCAATATGCTTCCTCGTAGGAGCGCGTCGCGGTGGAGCGATAGGTGAGCGGGCGCGGCAGCGGACGGTGCTTCGGCTCGACACGCGCGCGCAGCGTCTCGACGAGCCGCTTCGTGGCCTGGGGCGTCGTGCAGCGGTCCCGGACGAGGTCGAGCCACTTGTCGTACGGCTCCTTGTCCTGCGCAACGCGCAGCATCTCCTCCGCGAACGAGCGCGGCAGCCGTCGCCCGCGCCAGAGCTCCGCCATGTCGAGCACGTTCAAGGCGTTCAGCGCCGTCTGATAACGGAAGCGATCGTGCGAGCGGTCGATCCGATGCAGCAGATCGAGATGTGCCGCACGCCGGAGCATGCGCGGGTAGAGCTCGACCGGGCGGCGCGTGAAGTCCGGCGCCTCCATGTCGTAGCCGGTGACGTAGCCGTTCAAGTCCGCGTCGATCAAACGGGTGTCGGCGCGGTCCGGCACGGAGCAAGCGCAGAGCGGCCGGTGCCAGTACACGTGATGACGGCCGACGCGCATCGGCGGGAACTGGAACCGGTAGAGAAATACTCCGCCTGCGAGGATCCGGTCCGCGGCCCGGCGGATATCCGCGCGCGCGGCATTGGGGCCATCGAGCAAGAGCTCGCCGTCGCGCGTCCAGATCTGGCAGTTGCGCGCCATCGGCTTGTGATAGAGATCGAGGTCTTCGAGGGCGGTGCTGAACAGCGTCTTCGTGACCGAGCTGATATGCAGGCCGCGCGCGGCTGCGTCCTCGTCCCGCGGCAGCCGCTCCCAGCGGTGCGTGCGCGCGTAGTCGTTCTCAATCGGCTCGCCGAACGTTTCGGGCTCGGGCTGCTTGGGTCCCGTGTGACGCAGCCAGCCGAATTGGGGAACGCGCAGACCCCAGCTCTCGTGACGGCGGACGAGCCGCAGCACGGGATACTGAAGCGCGAGCGCGTGCTCTTGTCCCGCGCGGTGATAGATCGGCATGCCCCAGAACAAAAGGCTGAACGGGCTCGGTAAGAGCTCGATCCGGCCGCGGAGATATGCGTCGCGGATCGCCGCCGGGAGCGACGGGAACGGCCGAAACGTCAACACGAAGCGCGCGCCGCCGATGCGGGGGTCGTCGCCGAGCAAATATCGCCGTGTCCACCCGGGCAGCGGATCGACGACCCAGTCGGGAAATGGGCGCGCGTCTCCGACGGGCAAGATCCGAAACCCCGCGGCGTAGAGCTCGTCCGCGTCGCCCGTCGCGATGTCGAACGCGCCTTCGAGCAAGCGACTCACGATTCGGCGCGAGTCCTTGGCCGAGATCTCGCGACCCGGCGCCGAGTAGAAGCTCTGCCAAAACGCACGCTCGGGGCCCTGTTCGCTGCTGCCGAACATCGTCCAGTGGCGCCGGCCGCGATCGTTCTGTGTTTTCGCGAGCGCGAGCGGCATCAAAAGCACGTGCCTCCGCCGCGCTAGCTCGGCGCCGTGCGCCGCGAGCTCGGGAGACCAGTATGGGTTGCCCTTGAGGTTCCGGCCGTCAGGCCCCGCAACGTACACCGACGACGGGTCCGCCATGAACTTCAGCAGGTGCGCCATTACCTGATTCGCGACGTCTTGAAACCCCGGCAGCAGCTGGTGGACCTCGTCTACTTCCTGAACGCGCCATCCGTATGGGTCGTTCTCCGCGAACAGCGTCGCATCGAGGCCTCCGTATGGAGTCAGCCCCAACCGCGGCGGCGGCATGAACTCGGAGTAGGCGGGCAGCGGGAAGCGCCCGGGCCCTTCGAACCATGGGAAGCCGTCCGTCAGCGCGCGCCAACCGTGCAGCGGTCTCTCGCCCATGGGTGACGGTCTATACGGCATCTACTGCGCGCGGCGCAATGGCGCGCCGTACGCGGCTTTAAGGTATCCGGCGAGCGAGCCATAGCGGACTGATCCGGCTTCCGAGCCCGAATTCACTTTGACGAACAAAGGTGTTCGTCCCTACGAAAGAAGCGCCGGCTGATCGAGCGCACATTAACCGCCCACCGTCGGCTCAAATGAGCCTGCGGGTCACTATGCATCTTCGTCCGGGGGGATAAAAAATGGCTCGACAATCGTTTCGGCAAATGAATGTTGGCGCGTGCCGCCGTGGTTTATTGGCGGTCGCGGTGGCGGCCGCGATGACGGCAGGCGTGGCGCCCCGCGGCGCGCTCGCGCAAGAGCAGGGCGGCCAGAGCCAGCTCGAGGAAATCGTCGTCACGGCCACGAAAGCGGCCGCCGGGTCAGACGTATCGAAGGTGCCCATCAGCATCACCGCGTTCGACGGGAACATGATCGATTCGCTGAACGCGAAGGATTTCGAGGATCTCGCGGTCCGTACCCCCGGCGTGGTTCTGACCGAGACGGTTTTCGGCGGTCTCGCGATAACCAACATTCAGATCCGAGGCATCTCGTCGCGCACGAGCGAGCCGACGACCGGCATGTATTTGGACGACGTCCCGTTCACCACGATCGGCAACAACACGAACATCGGTGGGTCCGTGGCCCTGCCGGTGGTGTTCGATCTCAATCGCGTCGAGGTCCTGCGTGGTCCGCAGGGAACGTTGTTCGGCTCGACGTCCGAAGGCGGCGCGATCCGGCTGATCCCGAATGCGCCAAGCCTCAAGAGCTATAGTCAATACGCGCGCACGGAGTACGGCAGCACCGAGGACGGCGGTGACACGTACGAGGTCGGCTATGCGATCGGCGGCCCGATCATCGACGACAAGCTCGGCTTTCGAGTGAGCGGGTGGTATCGCGACGAGGGCGGCTGGATCGACCACTGTCAGCCGGCCGTGAAGGTGCCCGGCTGCCTCTACGTCATCGAGCCGGACGCGAATACGCAAAGAACCTCGGCCGCGCGCGTCGCGCTCACGTGGAAGCCCAACGACCGCCTTTCCGTCGAGCCGTCGATCAACTACCAGATTCTCAGGGCTAACGACCCGACGGGCTACGAGATTGCCGCTTCCGATCCCGACAACGGCGTCTGGAACTCGGATCACTCGACGGATCAAGCCACCAAGGACGAGCTCACGGTCGGGAGCGTCAGGCTCACATGGGACCTAGACAAGCTCGTGTTGACGAACGTGACGGCGCTGGTCAAGCGGTACTACGACTTCACCGCGGACTACACCGAGTATCAGGACTGGGCCTTCTTCGGGAATCCATACCCACTCACCGGGGCCGCCGATGACTACGGGTACGGCTGGTACGGCATCCATCAGGACGACCTCACGCAGGAGTTCAGAGTCGCGTCGAACACCGGAGGGCGCTGGAGCTGGGTCACGGGCATATTCCTGTCCGACCAGAAGCAATACGACTTCGCGCACGTGATCCATCCGAATCTTCCGGCGTTGGTGCTCGCGAACTACGGCAAGCCGATCGACCAAGTGCTCGGCGTGCCGTTCTATCAGGGCCAGTGGGTCGCGTTCAACGACGTCAACACGCACAGCCAAGAAGTCGCGGTGTTCGGTAACGTCGACTGGCGCTTCGCCGACAGCTGGACCCTGACGATGGCCGGCCGGTCCACGCACTACACTCAGCACGTCAACAGCTTCATCGCGGGCCCGTTCAACGGCGGCAGCCAGTCGTTCGATGCCAACGCGTCGGGCAACCCGTTTACCCCGAAGGTTGCGATCTCCTGGCAGGCGACCGACAAGACGATGTACTACTTCAATGCGGCTAAGGGCTTCCGAATCGGCGGAGTGAATCCGCAGATCGACAACGCCCAGCCCGCGTGCCAGGCGGCCAAGCCCTTATACATCGCGAGAGGGCTCAACTTCAGCCATGCGTTCCAGCCGGATTCGCTGTGGAGCTACGAGCTCGGGCTCAAGACGCGGCAGCTCAACAATCGTCTATCGATCGACGCCTCGGCCTACCACATCGACTGGCAGGACATTCAGAACCCCGAGGGCGTTGCCGGCTGCGGCTTCTCGATGATCTTCAATCTCGGCAAGGCGAAGTCCAACGGCTTCGATGTCAACCTCCAGACGCTGATCGGCGAGCACGTGAAGTTCAATACGATGATCGGTCACACGACCGCCGAGTACACCACTGGCTCGGTAGGTCTCGTGACGGCCGGCGAGCAGATCACGGGTCCCGGTTCCGCTGTGCCGCCCTGGACGGCGAGCGTATCCACGGAGTTCGACTTCAAAATAGGCAAACTCAACTCGTATGCGTGGATCGAGGACATCTACCACTCGAAGAACCACGGCCGGTTCAACTCGCAGACTCCAGCCGATGTCGCGACCTACAACCCGCTGTTGCCGGTCAACCCGGAGACCAACATGGTCAACATGAGGGTCGGCATGCGGCTGAGCATCGTGGACGCGTCGTTGTTCGTAAACAACGCGACCAACGAGCATCCTGTGATGACGGTCGCGGACGCGTTTTACCCCGACCCGCGCCTCGTGGCCACGACCTGGAGGCCAAGAACCATCGGGATCAATGGCACATTTAGATTCTGACCGAACAGTTACTTACTGACTGACCGAACCGAGCAGTCCTTGTGTTTCGTGGCGACACGGAACAAGCTCGGCCGTGAAGTTCGCCAACGCGAGCTGCCTCGAAGGGGAGGTAGTCAGTGTCGGTCGCCGTCGAAACCGCTCGGAGCTCGGCTCTGTGGGACAAGTTCACCGCAGAGTCGAGCGATTGGTTCTCCACGCGTTTCGAGTTCCACCTATTGGGTCCTGTGGCGTTTGCGCCGCAGTTCGAGTTCTATCCGGGCGACGGCGTCTCGGTCTCCAGAGGAGTGATGCCGGCGCTGCGCCTGACGAACCACGGCAGCTCGTGGCCGGATTCGTTTTTTCAAGTCGCGCGCACCGATCAAGAGTCCGTGTTCGCGATGGACGGTCGCGGGACGCTGCACTTGTCGCCCGGCGAGCTCGTCGTCTGCGCACCCGAAGTCTCTGGCGAGTGGACCATCAATCGCGCGTACACCACGGCCGCGCTGCACATCGACGAGCGCTTGTTTCGTCGCTACATCCCGAACCCGATGGACCTGGTCGGGCGAAGCCTGGAGCTTCCGGACGCGGTGAGCGACATCCTGTCCCGAATCATGGACACGTCGCTCGCTCTCGCGAGGCAAGGGCGCTACGGCAGGACGGGACGTAGCCTCGCGTGCTCGTTCCTCAACATGCTCGCACTCACACCGCGGGTGCAGATGCCCGAGGATCGCGACGAGCGCTCCGTCGACTTTCGTCGCGCGCAGATCAAGACTTTCATCCAGGAAAACTACGCAAAGCCCGGCCTCTCGACCGAGGACATCGCGAACCATCTCGAGATCACACCTCGGTACGTGCAGATCGCTCTCGCGTCGGAAGGACTCACGCCTTCCGAATATCTGAAGGTTTGCCGGCTCCAGGCCGCACGCCGGCTGCTGTCGTCGGCCGCGCTCGTCGACCGCAGCATTACCGAGATCGCCTTCGAATGCGGCTTCACGAGCTCCGCACATTTCTCGACGGAGTTCAGGAAGTGCTTCGGCACGAGTCCGCGTAACTTCCGTCGGTCCGCGACAGCCTGGCGCGGAGCGCCCGACGCCTGAGGTCCGTTTGGCCCTTCTCGATCTGTCGTGATACCCGCTAGCACACGCGCCGGAGAGCGTACGCTAGGCATGGGAGCCAACTTCGCGGAGGAGTCGTGAACCCAACCCATGCAGTGCTGTTATGCGCGAGCGCTGCCCTAGCTCTCGAGCTGTCGGCGGCGGCACATCACTCCGTCGCGGTCAACTTCGAGCGCGGCGAGCCGGTCGAAATTCGCGGCACCGTGAAAGAAGCGAACATTCGCAATCCGCACTCGCAGTACGTGGTCGCCGTATCCGACAAGGATGGCACGGTCACCGATTGGCTCGTCGAGTGGTCCGATCGCAATTCTCTCATCCGGCGCAAGGTCGACATCGATCTCATCAAAGTCGGCGATACGGTTACGTTCACCTTGTGGCCGAGTCAGCGACTGCCCAACGTCGGATACTTCGTGCAGGCGCTGTTGGCGGACGGGTCGGTTTATCGTGACTGCGGTTTCGTGAAGTACCGAGAAGCCGTGGCGAGCTCCACCGAGTTCCGGTGCGACGAGGGATCGCGCGCCGCGCCGCAGCAATAAGCCATGAAGCCAGCCGGGGTTCTGACGCTCTCGCTGCTGCTCGCGTACGCGTTCATCGGCACGGCTTGGGCGGCCGGCACACGCGCGGACCTCGATGGCGTGTGGTTGTTCTACGGCTCTCAGGTCCCGAAGGATCCGGGCCTCACCGCCGCGGGCCGCGAGAAGCTCGAAAAATACGACTCACTGCGGGACGACGGCGACTTGAAGTGCAAGCCCGTGTCGTTCAGCCGCATCATGCACACGCCCTCCCCGCCGATCGAAATCCGCCAGCGTAAGGATCACGTCGAGATCAACTACGAGTTCATGGATGTGCACCGGCGCGTGCCACTCGGCGGGAAGCTCGCGAGCGCCCCGTACACGGTTGCGGATCATCCCCATTTGGGTCGTTCGACGGGCCGTTACGAAGGCGAAGAGCTCGTGGTCGACACGTTCGACATCGAAGCCGGCTACCTCGACACGCTCGGTTTCCCGGGGCTGCCGCAGTCGGCGCAGATGCGCACCGAGGAGCGATTCATACCCGACGGCAATCGCCTGAAAGTAATCGTGACGCACAACGACCCCGTCTACTACACGAAGCCGATGGTCATGACCTACGACTTCGTGCGCGTCGATACACAGATCATGGAATGGGGTTGCACGATCGAAGGCGCGAGCTACGACAAACACCTCGACGCCGCGAAGCCGAAGCCGAAGTAGTCGGAACCCCGTCGCGTCTCTCGGATCCCATTGCGCACGTCACGTTGCTCTCCTACCCTTGCGCGCATGCGTAAGACGGCACTGATCTTCTTTTTGACGCCCGTGGTGTTGCTCTCGTGCACGGCCCGAACATCGCCAGAGGTCGCCGCTCAGGAGGTTCACGCGAGCTTGAACCAGCTGATGCAGGGCGTCATCTACCCCGCCGCCAACGTGGTGTTCCTGCCCCAGTACGAGAACCCCGCAGCGTTGGAACGCCCACCGAGCAAGCAGCCCGCGATGGCGACTGATCCGCTCGTAAGCGTCTTCGGCGGATGGCAGGCGATCGAGAACGCGAGCTTGGCGCTCTCCGAGTCCGCTAACTTGTTGCTGGTGCCGGGCCGGGTCTGCTCGAACGGCGTGTCGGCGCCGATCAACGACCCAACCTGGTCGAAGTTCGTGCGGGAGCTACGCGACGCGGGTCTGAAAGCCTACGCGGCGGCCAAAGAAAAAGATCAGGACAAGATGACCGACGTCTCCGAAGTCGTAAACGACGCTTGCGTTCACTGCCATCGAAAGTGGCGACCGATGGACGACGCGAAGCGGTGCAAGTAGGCGTCGACGTACCCGAGGCAGTCACGGTTCCGTCAAAACGACGATCGGATCGACGCGCGTCGCTCGTACGGCCGGCAACACGCACGCGAGAAGCGCGATAGCGCCGGTGGCGAGCACAACTCCACCGAGCACTACGGGATCCGTCGGCGCAATGCCGAAGACCTGATCCGCGAGGCTTCGCGCCACGGCAATCGCCCCGACCGTGCCGACAACGAGGCCGGTCACCGTAAGCCACAGCCCTTCGCCGAGCACGAGTCTGAAAACGGCACGCGCCGAGCTGCCGAGCGCCACGCGGATGCCGATCTCCCGGCGCCGTTGCGCCACGAGGTACGCGAGCACGCCGTAGACGCCGAGGGCTGCGAGCAACACAGCCACGACGCCGAACGTGCCGGCGAGCCCGAGCGCTATTTTGCGCGCTGCGAGCGACACATCGGTGCGCTCGAGCATCGTATGCATGTCGAATAGCGGAAGTTGCGGATCCAGAGTTGCGACGTCCGTGCGCAAGCGGTTCATCACGGCGTCCGCCGACGCGCGCGTCTTGATCGCGATCACGTTGTCCCGCGGCGGCCACTGCGCCTGCGGCAGATAGAACGAGCCGAACGCGCGCCCGCCCTTGCCCGCGAGGTCGCGTAGCTGCACGTTGCGGACGATGCCGACGACCGTATAGAACTCCGTGTTCTCGTCCGTTTCGTTGAGGTCCGCGTGCGTCGGGCGATACATCCGAGTCCCGATCGGGTCGGCGTCGCCCCAGAACCGTTTCGCGAGACTCTCGTCGATCAGCATCACTCGCTCGGTATCCGCCCGATCGCGCTCGTCGAACGCGCGGCCGCGGACGAGCGGCGTGCCGATAGTCTCGAGATAACCGGGCGTGATCTGCAGTCGCCAAGGCGACACGACCGATTCCCCGGGCGCCGTCACGTACTGCTCGGCTTTGATGGGTCCGTAACCGCCGTAGGTGCCCATCGGGATGTTGCTCGTGAGTCCGGCTGATTCCACGCCCGGAATCGCGCGAACCGCCTCGAGCAGACGAAGATCGAACGCACGCACGGCCGCGTCGTCCGCATATCTCTGCGGCGGGAGAGTGAAAACAGCCGTCAGCACGCTGTCACGCACGAAGCCGGGATCGGAGCGCAACAGATTGCGAAAGCTCGCGAGCAGCAGCACTGCACCGACGAGCAGCACGACGGAGATCGCGACCTGCGCGACGACGAGGCTGCGGCGCATGGTGCGCGCGCCGCGCCCGCGCGTCCCACCTCTGCCCTCGTCGCCGAGAGTGCGCGACAGGCTCGGCGTGCGGAGACCGACGGCCGAGCCGACGCCGATCAGCGCTCCGACGACGAGCGCCGCCGCGAGAGTGAGCATCACCACTGCCCAATCGAGACCGATGCGGTCGGCGTTCGGCACCGACTCGAGGCTCTGCGCCCGAATCGAATGGAGAAAGATCTCGGCGACACCGAGACTCAAGATCCCGCCCAACGAGGCGAGCAGCACGCTCTCGAGCGTGAGCAGACGCACGATTCGCGCCGCGCTCGCGCCGATCGCGAGCCGCGTCGCGAGCTCCCGCGCGCGCACCCGCGAGCGCGCCAACGTGACGTTCGCGATGTTGATCGCGCCGATCAGAAGGACGAAAGCGGCTCCGCCCCAAAGCATGTAGAGGATGCCGCTCACGTCGCGAACCAATGCGTCGTGAAGCGGCACGACGACCGTGTGAAAGTGCGTCCCGGCCCAGATCGGAGCGATCTCGGGAAACGCGGCGGCGTTGGCGCCGTTCAGGGCATCGACCTGGGTCTGCGCCTCGGTAACGTCCGCACCTGCTCGCAGCCGCCCGACTTGATACCACCCATAGGTGAGCCTGGTGGTCCTCGTGTCTTCGAGCCGCTGCGCTTGGGTGAAAGTGAGCGGCAGCCAAAATCGTATGTCACGATCGAAGAACGAGAAGCCCGCCGGCATCACGCCGACGATCGTGAAACGGCGCCCGTCGAGCTCGATCTCCCGACCCACCGCGCTCGGCTCGCCCGCAAACGCTCGCTGCCAGAGCGCATGGCTCAATATTACCTTCTGTTCGCTACCGCTCTCGGAGTCGGCGTCCGTGAACGTGCGACCGAGCGCGGGCGCCGTGCGCACGAGCGTGAAGAACGATGGCGTCACCTCGAGGCCGGCGGTTTGCTGTGCGCGGTCGTCGACGACGATCGAGCGGCGCGTCGGATGGAACATCGCTTGATCTTCGACGGCGGGCACCGCATGAGGGCGATCGAAAAACGCGCGCGCGTTCGTAAACAAGCTGAAGTTCGGATCGATCGTCGGAAACTGATCGGCGAATATCACGATGCGCTCGGCATCGGGCAGCGACATCGGCTGCAGGAGCACGGAATAGACGACGGTGAAAATCGCCGCGTTCGCGCCGAGACAAACAGCCAGCGTGAGCAGCACCGTAAGCGCGAAGCCGCGCTCCTTGCGCACTCGGCGCAGAGCAAGCGCGAGATCCTGGATTACTCCGCGCGCGCAGGCATCTCGCAAGCGCGTCATGACCGCGCGTTTGGCGCGCCCGGCAAACGGCATCGCCTCGGGATGAGTGAGGCGTTCGGCGAGCGGCGCGGCGGCGACGAGGTCCCTGCGAAGCTTCTCCCAGTCGGGAATCTCGCGCTGCACTCGCGCCCAGGCTTCGTCCTCCGGTCGGCCGCTGTCCACCAGCGATTGGTGAAGCTCCTCGAGCTGACCCGCGAGCTCGTCGACGATCTTGATCTCCTCATTCGTCGACAATCCGGAGGGCGCGAGCCGCGAGCGGACGTAGGCCTTGAAGTCACGCATAGCCGATGCCGGCGGCGCGTTGAACGCCCGTCATGAACGCGCCCCAGCTCGCACGCTGCGCGTCCAGCGACTTGCGGCCACGCGGCGTGAGTTGGTAGTAGCGGCGGCGGCGCTGCCCCGCCTTCTCCACCCAGCGACCGGAAATCAGCCCGCGGTGCTCGAGGCGGTAGAGCACCGGATAGAGCGAAGCGACGTTGAACGACACGGCGCCCTCGGAACGAGACTCGATGCGCCGAGCGATCTCGTAACCGTGGCTCGCACCTTGCTCGAGCTGCGCGAGAACGAGCAGCTCCGCCGTGCCCTTCTTCAGGGCCGCGTCTTTGACCACTGTGTCTTCCATATGTGTGAGATATATATATCGCAGTCATACTGTTGGCAAGTGGGACCGACGCGTCACGGTCTCGACTCTTTGGGGGCCGTCGCAAGGCGACCGGCCCGTGCCGGTGTTCGCGCATGGCCGCTTTGCAAGCACCCCGCCGTTGACCGCGTGCTAACATTCCGATCAAACAACGATGCCGTGACACGAACACGGCGCCAGCCAAAGTCGTCGTCAGTCGCGATCGAGCGCCCTTACGGAGGAAATCGCCACCGCGTACGACGAACAATGGATGAGGAGCGATGCTTATGATGCTCGTGAAGAACATCTTGGATCGTGCGCGAAAACGGCTGGTGGTGCTGAGTCGGGAGGCGTCGCTTTTTGATGCCGCCCGGGTTCTAGCGAACCGGGATACGCCCCTCGTGGTGGTGTGCGATAGCGACGGTATCGCTGTTGGAGTGATCTCGAGTAGCCATGTCATCGGCATACTCGCCACGGCGGGGGCTGACGCGGTGGGTTTCAACGCGGCTGCGATAATGGCCGACCCCGTGCTGTCCTGCCATGCTGACGAGACATTGCAGCAGATATGGGAGGCAATGAACTCGCAGACCCTTCCGTGTGCTCCGATTCTGGATGACGATGGCCGAGCGCAAGGCGTCGTGCACGCGCGCGATGTTGCGATCGCGCTCCTCGACGAGGTCAATCATGAGGAACTATTGCTTCGCGACTATGTGATGGGCGTTGGCTATCAATAGTGAATTTATGCGCCGAGCCGCGACACACCGCGTCGAGGTAGCTCGGCGCGGCGTTCGCAGCGCGCACGTTGCCGAGGATGCCTGCGCCAAATTGTAAAAAGGAAACGCCATGCGTCATCGCCGCTTACTCCCCCTCTGTCTTCTCGTCGGACTCGGCACTGCGTCCATTGCAGCGCACGCACAGACGAATAAGCCGCTGAACATCTACGTAGTGGACGTCGAGGGCGGCAACGCGACGCTGTTCGCTGCACCCTCGGGCCAGTCGGTGCTGATCGACACCGGCAACGGCGGACCCGCGGCCGCTCGGGACGCGGGACGCATCCTGGCCGCGGCGCAAGACGCGGGCATCGCGCAAATCGATCATCTGATCACGACGCACTGGCACGGCGATCATTTCGGCGCGATGGCGGAGCTCGCCGGCCGCATCCCTATCAAGCAGTTCATCGATCACGGCGGCAACGTGCAGCCGCAGGAAGGCGCGGACGCGTTCCTACGAGACGTCTATCCCACGCTGTTCGCAAAGGCCACGCACACCGTCGCGAAGCCCGGCGACAAGATTGCGATCGCCGGCCTCGATTGGCGCATCGTGGCGGCGGGCGGTCAGCACATAGCGACTCCGCTTCCGGGCGCCGGCAAGCCGAATCCGTATTGCGACACCTATAAAGCACAGGATCCCGATCCGAGCGAAAACGCCCAGTCGGTCGGTAGCATCGTCACGTTCGGCAAGTTCCGCGCGGCGCATCTCGGCGACCTGACGTGGAACAAAGAGTTCGAGCTAATGTGCCCGAAGAACCCGATCGGCGCTGTCGATCTTTTCATCGTGTCGCATCACGGACAGGCGATCTCGAACTCGCCGCAGCTGGTATATGCGCTGCACCCGCGCGTGATGGTCATGAACAACGGTACGCGCAAAGGCGGCCAGCCCGACGCGATGAAGGTGCTCCACGGCTCGCCGGGCCTCGAAGATTTGTGGCAGCTGCACTTCTCGCTGCTGAGCGGCCAGGAATACACCGTGCCCGGGATGTTCATCGCGAACACGTACGACGAGCCGCTGACGGCGATGCCGATCTCCGGCGTCGCAGCTCCGGCGCCCGGCTCCACTGCGTCGCCTCCGCCGGCGCACAACGGGACGGCTTACTGGATCAAGATCTCCGCGCGAGAGGACGGCTCGTTCACGGTCACCAACGCGCGCAATGGGTTCAGCAAGACGTACGCGAAATAGCGCGCACCGCGGAGAGCCGTTGAGTACGATCGTTTTTCCTTTTCATTCGTAGAAGGGGTTGGTCATGCAAAAACTCAAACTGATGTCGTTAGGCGCCGTTACCGCTCTGGCAACCATGATGGCGAATGCGCAAGCGCCGGGCGGCGCGGCCGCGCCGCCGCCTGCGCCACCGCGGGCACGCGGTCCCGCGCTCGACGTCGCGATCGAAGCGGCGAAGATCGCGCAAGCGACCTGCACGACGAACGGCTACAAGACCACCGTCACGGTGGTGGACTCCGCCGGAGTGCCGGTTGTCATTCTCTCGGGCGACGGCGCTCCGGAGCGCACGCAGGCGGTCGGACTCAGCAAAACCTCGACCACCATCAAGTACAAGGTACCAAGCGGCGAGATCGCGGATCGCGTGAAGACGGATACCGCGCTCGATGCCGAGGTCAAGGCGGATCCGAAGATCGGCACCGCACGACGCGGCGCCCTGCCGATCAAAGTCGGCAGCGAGATCATCGGCGCCATTTCGGTGTCGGGGGCGCCCGGCGGCGACAAAGATGAAGTCTGCGCCCAAGCCGCGCTCGACAAGGTGAAGAGCCAGCTCAAGTAAGAAGGCCGGCTCAGCGCGTCTCGGTCGGTCGCTGGTCGCGTCGTAGAGCGCGCGGTCACCGCTCGACCGTTCTGACGAGTATGCTGCTCTGCAGCCGACCGGACGGGTCGTTCGAGAATTGATGATGCCCCTGCGCGCACTCCTCGACGTTATCCGTTCCAACAGGGTCCCGTGCGCCGTCCTCGCGCTCTCGGCGGTGGCGGCGCCGATCGGCGCGCAGGTAGCTCCGGGCCCCGGCGTAAACCCGCGCACCGTTTGGTCGGAGCCGCCCGAGCAATTCACGACGCGCGTCGTCGCGAGCGGATTCGAGGAACCGTTCGAGGTCGCGTGGGGACCCGACGGCTGGCTCTGGATCACGGAGCGCGTCGGCAAGCGCGTGGTACGAGTGAATCCGGCGGACGGCGCGCGCAAGGTAGCCGTCACGATCGACGAGGTGTACCAGAAACTCGCGCAGGACGGCTTGCTCGGCCTCGCGCTCGACCCGCAGCTGCTTCGCGGCCGCAACTACGTTTACGTGATGTATACGTACGACGCGGATCCGGGCCCCGGAGAGGAGCGGCGCGCGAAGATTCGCCGCTACACATACGACCCCGCAACGGAGCAACTGAAAGACCCGCTCGATGTGCTGACGGGTCTGCCGCACGGCCCCGACCACGGCGCGAGCCGTCTCGTTTACGGGCCCGACGGCAAGCTCTACGCGAGCCGCGGTGATCACGGCTCGAACTTTCTCGCGTACTACTGCGTGCCGAACCGCGCCCAGGAGCTGCCGACGACGGTCGACGTGCAGGCGCGCAAGTGGGATGCGTACCAGGGCAAGATCCTGCGCGTGAACCTCGACGGCTCGATCCCGTCCGACAACCCGATCTTGGCCGGCGTGCGCAGCCACGTGTTCGCGTACGGCAACAGGAATCCACAAGGTATGGCGTTCGGCCCGGACGGCGTGCTGTACGAGTCGGAGCACGGCCAGGACACTGACGACGAGGTCAATCGGATCGTGGCGGGCCGAAACTACGGCTGGCCGCTGATCGCGGGCTACAAGGACGACCAGTACTACACCTACGCGAACTGGTCGGCGTCGTCGCCGACGCCGTGCGCGGAGCTCGCGTATGGCCGCGACATCCCGAGCACGGTGCCGCAGACGAAAGAGTCGAGTGTGAACCTGCCGGACTTCGAGCCGCCGCTCAAAACCTTCTTCACGGTGCCGACGGGCTACGACCAGCGCAAGCTCGGCAACGCCACCGCAGCGCTCACCGGCCTCGACGTGTACTCGTCGTCCGCGATCCCGGGCTGGAAGACGTCGATCCTCGTCTGCGCGATGGAGAGCGGCGTGATCTATCGAATTCCGTTGAACGCTCTGTCAGCGCCGCCGATCACGTACTTCAAGGCACAAGACCGTTATCGCGATTTAGCGATCGCGCCTGACGGCAAGCGCATTTACGCAATCACGACGGTCGTTGGCCGCACGGTGACGGCATCGGGCGAGCCGACGGCGACGCTCGCGCACCCGGGCGCGCTGCTCGAGTTCACCTACACGGGGCACAGGTGACGGGGAAAAACGAATCCACTAGGGGAGATACAAATGAAGAAATTGACTGTCACTCTTGGGCTTCTAGTAACGGCCGCGGTTTCACCGTCGGTCTTCGCGCAAGGCAACGCCCCCGCCCCGACACCTGCGGGCCCTCAGGTGCAGGTCACGGAAAAGATCCTGCCGCTGCGTATTCCCAACGAGACGATCGGCGAGACCGAAGGTGTGTCGCTGAATTCGGCGGGCCACCTGTTCGTCTTCTCGCGCACCGGTTGGAGCGGCAGCTCGCGCGGCGGCAATGCCGCGCGCGTGTTCGAGTTCGACAAGAACTTGAAGTACGTGAAGGAGTGGATTCCGAACGCGTACGGTCTGTCGTTCGCGCACGGGATACGCGTCGACTCGAAGGACAACGTCTGGGTGGTGGATGAAGGGTCGAACATGATCATCAAGGTCGATCCCACCGGCCTCGTCGCGATGGTTCTCGGCCGCAAGCCCGAGTCGATCGATTGGTGGGAGGAGCATGTCGAGCGCGGCAAGCACGACGCCGAAGGTCAACGGCCGCGGGCCCAGCGGGGCACGTACAATCGCCCGACCGACGTCGCGTGGGGTCCGGACGGCAGCATCTTCATTGCCGACGGCTACAACAACTCGCGCGTCGTGAAGCTCGCGCCTGACGGCACGTGGCTGAAGGAGTACGGCAGCTACGGCAGCGGCGACGGACAGTTCAACATCGTGCACTCCATAGCGGCCGGCTACGGACACGTTTACGTCGCGGATCGCACCAACCGCCGCATCCAGGTGTTCGACTACGACCTGAACTTCGAGCGCTACATCACCGGGGTCGGCATGCCCTGGAGCGTGCAGGTCACGCCGAAATACATCTATAGCGGCGACGGCGACGGGAAGATCTATCGCCTCGACCACGACGGGAAGCTGATCGATTGGGCGCAGACCGGAATGGGTCAAGGTCAGACGGGCTGCATCATTCACACGCTGCAGGCCGTAAGCGACACGGAGCTGTACAGGGGGTCTTGTACGCTGTGGAACGTCGCGCGGATTACGTTCCCCAATTGAAGTGCCGTTAGGCTCCTTAGCGACGTTTTGTTTTCCGCTGCGCCCCTGCTATAAGCCGACCGACGCGGAGCGGTTCCGCGATGGAGGAACAACAAATGATCGACCGTCATATTCTGTCGCTGACGCTCGCTTTCGGGGTCGCGCTGGCTGCCTCGCCTCTATCGGCGCAACAATGTAAGCCTGTCGTCGGCAGCTTCGAGGCGCACGTCGTGACCGACGGCTGTGCGTCCTTGGTCGGCCTCTGCACTGCCGGCCGTGTCTGGGGCGGTATCCAGGGCACATACTCATTCGTGATGACGAGCGTCTCCCAGAACGGAGAACCGGCCGTCCCGACGATCCAGTTCTTCACAGGACACAGTCAGATAACCTTGAAGAGCGGCGACCAGGTGCTCGGCACCGACACGGGCGCCATCGATCTGCCGCCAGGCAATGGTGGCTTTGCGTCGCTCATCACGTTCCACGGCGGCAGCGGGGCGATGGCAAACGCAACGGGCCAAATCCGACTTCGTGGCGACTTCGATCCGATCGCCGGAACGACCAGCGGCGACTATCTAGGGACACTGTGCACGCCGAAATAGGCGGGTGTGGCAGCGCGTGAGCCGGACACGGGCCAATGGAGAAGCGATGCGCGCGACTCGCCTGCTGCTCACCTTGGCCCTGTTCGCGTCTGCCGATACGCTCGCTCAGACGACGCCTTGGGGCGACCCTGACCTTCGGGGCGTCTGGTCGAACCTGACCCCTGTTCCGCTCGAGCGCCCTGCTGCCCTGGCCAACAAGCCCTTCTACACACCTGCTGAAGCGGCCGAGGCCGAGAAGAACGCGCTCGCCACGACGCTCAAGAGAGTCGAGGCGGAGACCGCTACGAGCGGGGAGTTCAACGAGATCTGGCTCGAGTCGGCGAAGGGTCGGGTGCCCCGCAATCTGAGCACGTCGCTCGTGATCGATCCGCCCGACGGAAGGATTCCCTACACACGCGATGGCAGAGCGCGGTGGGAGGAGACGCCGCACCTGACGACGGAACGGATCACCGGACGCAAGCTGCGCGCGGACACTTGGGAGGATCGCGCGCTCCAGGAGCGTTGCATCACCTCGGACACGATGTTCTATCCG
>Ga0068868_100000849_pt1 | contig 20739 bp, 17 predicted proteins | sample KBSMisM42_FD_64660 | JGI IMG/M metagenome (GOLD analysis project Ga0068868, IMG submission 64660) | Miscanthus rhizosphere microbial communities from Kellogg Biological Station, Michigan, USA - KBS Miscanthus M4-2 | ecosystem: Host-associated > Plants > Roots > Rhizosphere > Soil ...
TCGCGAATGGCGATCGGATCCTCACGATCGACGGCTACGACATCGACGACGCCATCGACGCCATCGACTTCGGTCGCCCGCAAAAGCTCGGGCGGCTGATCGTCGAAATCGCCCGCGGCGTTCATCACGTTGTGCTTTCGATTCGATGGCCGGTACCCTGACGCGCTGTGAAGCGCATCCTCGTCCTCCTCCTCACGCTCTTCGTCGCATGCGGTCCTTCGGCTCAGCAGCCGATCACGCCGCAAAAACCCGTCGCGACCGTCATTCCACCTTCGAACGAGGTGCCGCTGCCGCTCGACGCGCGCGTGCGCAAAGGCAAGCTGCCCTCGGGCCTCACCTACTACGTGCTCCAGCACAAGAAGCCGGAGAAGCGCGCGCAGATCTGGCTCGCCGTGAACGCGGGCTCGGTGCTCGAAGACGACGACCAGCGCGGGCTCGCGCACTTCGTCGAGCACATGAGCTTCAACGGTACGAAGCGCTTCCCGAAGCAGGCCATCGTCGACATGCTCGAGAAGAGCGGCGTGGCGTTCGGCGCGGATCTGAACGCGTACACGAACTTCGACGAGACCGTCTACACGTTGCAGGTCCCGACGGACAAACCCGAGCTCGTCGACAAAGCGATCAGCGTCCTTCGCGATTGGAGCGACTCGGACGCGTTCGATCCGAACGAGGTCGAGAAGGAACGCGGCGTCGTCCTCGAAGAGTGGCGTCTCGGTCGCGGCGCCGGAATGCGCATCTTCGACAAGCAAGCGCCCGTGCTCTTCCACGGATCGAAGTACGCCGACCGCATCACGATCGGCAAACCCGAGATCATCAAGGGCGCGCCGCCCGCGACGCTCAAGCGCTTCTACGACGATTGGTACCGTCCCGATTTGATGGCCGTCATTGCCGTCGGTGATTTCCAGCCCGACGAGATCGAGGCGAAGATCAAATCCGAGTTCGGAAACCAAAAAGCGCGAGCGAACGAACGCCCGAAGCCCGTCGCGGCGATGCCCGCGCACGAACAAGAGCTCGTGACGATCGAGACCGATCCCGAGATGACGATGTCGTCGATCTCGATCACGACGAAGATGCCGCGCCGCACGCTGACGAACGTGAGCGACTACCGGCGCATCGTGGCCGAGCGTCTCTTCAATCAGATGCTCAACGCGCGCTTCGACGAGCTCCGGCGAAAGCCCGGGACGCCGTTCCTCTTCGCGGCCTCGCGCAGCGGCTATTTCGTGCGGAGCGCGGACGCGTTCACGCAAGGCGCGAGCGTGAAGGAAGGCGACGTGCGCGCGGCGTTCGCGGCCGTCCTCGAAGAAATGCTCCGCGTCCAGCGCCACGGCTTCACGGCCTCCGAATTCGAGCGCGCGAAGAGCGACGTCGTGCGGCAGTACGAGCAGTCCGTCAAAGAGCGCGACGCGACCGACGGCAAGCAGTTCGCGCGCGAGATCGTGCGCCTCTTCTTGCAAGACGAAGCCATGCCCGGGCCCGAGGCCGAGCTCGCGCTCTTGAACAAGCTCCTGCCGACGTACACGCTCGAAGAGCTCAACGGGATCGGCAAGGCGCTCGAGAAGGGCAGCCGCGTCGTGGCGATCAGCGGACCTGCGGCGATGGTGAAACCGACCGAGGCGCAGATCCTCGCGACGACCAAAGAGGTCGAGGCGCGAGACATCAAGGCGTGGGACGACGCCCCGCCGAACGTTCCGCTCATGGCGACGAAGCCCACGCCGGGCCAAGTCGTCGCGACGAAGTCGATCCCGGAGATCGGCGTGACGGAGTGGACGCTCAAGAACGGCGTGAAGGTCGTCGTGAAGCCGACGGACTTCAAGAACGACGAGGTCCGCATGGTGGGCTTCGCGCCGGGCGGCACTTCGCTCGCCTCCGACGCCGACTACGACACCGCGCGCTTCGCCGACACGGTCGTCGGGCAAGGCGGCATCGGTCCATTCGACGCGACGCAGCTCCGAAAGGCGCTCGCCGGAAAAGTCGTCTCCGTCGGCGCGCGCATCGGCGAGCTCGACGAGGGCGTCGCCGGCACCGCCTCGCCGAGCGATCTCGAGAGCATGTTCCAGCTCACGTACCTCTCGTTCACCGCGCCGCGCCGCGATCAAGCCGCGTTCGACGCCTGGCGCGCGAGCCAGATCGAGATGGTGAAGAACCGAAAGCTCTCCCCGGAGGGAACGTTCGGCGACGAGATGCTCGTCTTCGGATCGCAGAACCATCGTCGCCGCCAGCCCGTCACGCCGGAGACGCTGCAGAAGGTCGACCTCGACAAGGCACTTGCATTCTACAAGGATCGATTCGCCGACGCGTCGGGCTTCACGTTCGTCCTGGTCGGCAACCTCGATCTCGACAAGACGAAGACGCTCGTCGAGACGTACCTCGGGTCGCTCCCCGCGAAGGGGAAGAAGGACCAGTGGAAAGACCCGAACGTCCATCGCCCGAACGGCGTCGCGAAGAAACAGGTCGTGAAGGGGCGCGAGCCGAAGAGCTCCGTCGTCTTGACGTTCCACGGCAACGACACGTGGTCGCGCGACGCCGACAACGACATGCGCATGCTCGGCGAGGTGCTCCGCATTCGCCTCCGCGAGGTGCTGCGTGAAGACATGGGCGGTGTCTATGGCGTCTCCGCAGGAGGAGGCGTCTCGCGCCGGCCGCGCCAGGAGTACACGTTCGCGGTGAGCTTCGGCTGCGCGCCGGACAACATCGACAAGCTCGAAAAAGCCGTCTGGGGTGAGATCGAAACGGTGCAGCAGAAGGGCATCGGCCAGGACTACATCGACAAGGTGAAGGAGCTCCGCCGCCGCGCCCACGAGACGAACGTGAAAGAGAACGGCTGGTGGCTCCGCGAGCTCGAGCGAAGCTACACGTTCGCCGACGATCCGAAATTGATCACGGACGTCGATCCATTCAACGCGAAGGTGACGTCCGACCGCGTGAAGGCCGCAGCGAACAAGTACCTGAAGAAGACGCAGTACATGCTCGGCGAGCTTCGTCCCGAAGCCACGCCGTGAAGACGAAGATCGCCGTCGCGATTTTCTTCGTCGCAGGTCGTGCGAGCGCGGCGAACGAGGACGGGGTTCCGCTCTCGCCGGATGCCATGCTCGCGGGCATCACGATCTCGCCGCACGACGCGTCCACGGGCGCTTGGTACAACCCTGCCGCGCTCGGAGGCATCTCGCGATCGAGCGTGCAGCTCTCGACGTCGATCTACACGCTCAGCATTCGCGAGATCGACGGGCTCGTGGAGACGCGCCTTCCGTGGGAGACGCGCCACGATCCGCTCTCTGCGACGAACTTCACGACCGTGCCTTCGGGCGTCTCGTTCGTGTTCCGCGTCTCGCCGCGCATCGGCATTGCCGTGGGCATCTTCTCGCCGCAGCGCGAGTACGCCTCGTACGATACGCAAATCACCTCGGTTTCGCCCGCGCCGGCGGTGACGTTCAACGAGAGCGTGGCGCTCACGCAGCGGCTGGACGCGAACCACGGACAAATCGGGATCGGCTTCGCGCCGCACGACAAATTTCGCATCGGCCTCGGCGCGCTTCTGACGCAGAACGCGGTCGAGAGCGTCGTCGATTATTCGTTCTCCGCGGCGGCCTCGAACGGACAAGTCTTCGCGGGCGAGATCGTCCGGCAGTCGGCGAGCTACTTCGGATTGCGCGGCGTGCTCGGCCTTCAATGGGACGCCGCTCCGTGGCTGCGTCTTTCTCTCGCGGCGCGATCACCGGTGCTCGGCTTCGCCGCGTCGGGACAAGAAGTGGCGACCGTTTATGGAGGCGTCGGCCCTGCGTCGAATCCGAACAGCACGGGTGGTTACCAGCAGGTCGTGCAGCAAGCCAAGCCTTCGACGATGGCCGCGCCCGCGCGCCTCGTCTGGTCCGCAGAATTCACGACGGGCCGCGTGCGCTTCGCGTTCGAAGGCGACATCCGCCATCCGATCGACAACTCGGCGTGCGGTGCGGGAGGCTTGCCGCGATGCACGAGCGGCGCCGACAAATGGGTCGCGAACGCGCGCGCCGGGATCATCGTCCAGGCGACACAGAATTTCTGGGTGGGCGCCGGAGGCTTCACCGACATGGGCGGCTGGGATCTCCAGAAGAGCGGCCAGTCGATCGACTATTACGGCGGCACGATCGGCGTGCAGTTCCGATCGCCTTCGGTCATCAAGCTGCGCGCGGGCGCCGACCCGTGGGATCTCAAGACCACGCTCGCCGCACGATACGGTGTAGGCATCGGGCAGGTCGCGGCGTCGGTGCTCGATCTCTCCGCGCTCACGATCACGCCGAACCCGACGCCGGGCTCGCTCACGTACCACGAGGTGTCCATCAACGTCGCCACGTCGCTCGAGTTTTGACTCGCGGCCCTCGCGAGCGTTCGCGAATCGCGAAGACGGACGGTGGATCCGTGGATCCTCTCCTCCATGGTCCGCGGCTCGCGCGCGATCCGTGAAATACGGGGAATCGTGCGTGGCTCACGCTTTGCTCGAGCGCGGACGCATGAATCTTCGAGCGGCGTTTGCGATGGCGGCCGTGGGATTTCTCGTCGCATGCGGCGGTAACGACGAAGGCGCGACCTCGTCGACGGACCATCTCGTTCAAGCCACGGGCGTCGACTACGCGTGGGCACGCCCATCGCCGACCGGTCTTCGCTCCGATGGCTACACGTTCGCGGCGCGTTACTTGAGCCACGATCCGAGCAAGAACATCAGCGCGAGCGAGTCCGCATCTTTGTGGGCCGCAGGCGTCGACACCGTCGTCGTGTGGGAGAGCTCCGGAACCGCCGTGCTCGGCGGCTACTCGCAAGGCGTCGCCGACGCTCAAAACGCGCAAGCGCAAGCCGCTGCCGCCGGCATGCCTTCAGGCCGTCCGATCTACTTCGCGATCGACTTCGACGCGCAAGCTTCTCAAGAAGGCGTCATCGACGCGTACTTCGACGGCGTCGCGTCCGTCATCGGCGTCGGACGTGCAGGCGCCTACGCGGGCTTCTACGAGATCGGCCGCCTGTTCGACAACGGCAAGATCAAGTGGGGCTGGCAGACCTACGCATGGTCGTATGGCAACTGGGATTCGCGCGCGCAGCTCCGCCAAGTGAAGAACGACATCACCGCCGCCGGCGACTCGCAGTGCTGCGATCTCGATCAAGCCGTCGCGCCCGACTACGGACAATGGCATCACTCCGGCGGAGGCGGCGCACATGGCGCGACGCACTTCGCGTACGACGGACAGTGGCTCCAAGGCTTCGGCGCGCCCGACTGGGCCGGCGTCGGAGACTTCAACGGCGACGGCAAAGCCGACGTCGCTTGGTACGAAGCGTGGAACGGCGGGAGCATCACAGTCGCGCTCTCGAACGGGCACGGCTTCGACTTCGGCGGGAAATGGCTGACCGGCTTTGGCAAGCCCGACTGGGCCGGCGTCGGCGACTTCGACGGCGACGGCAAAGCCGACATCGCGTGGTACGAAGCGTGGAACGGCGGTGCCATCACGATCGCTCGCTCCAATGGGGCCGCGTTCGACAACGCCGGCAAGTGGCTCGCCGGTTGGGGCGCGCCCGACTGGGCCGGCGTCGGCGACTTCGACGGCGACGGCAAAGCCGACGTCGCTTGGTACGAAGCATGGAACGACGGCGCGATCACGATCGCGCATTCGAATGGCGGCGCGTTCGACGACGCGGGCAAGTGGCTCGCTGGTTGGGGCAAGCCCGATTGGGCCGGCGTCGGTGACTTCGACGGCGACGGCAAGTCCGACGTCGCCTGGTACGAAGCGTGGAACGACGGCGCGATCACCATCGCGCATTCGAATGGCGGCGCGTTCGACAACGCCGGCAAGTGGCTCACCGGTTGGGGCGCGCCCGATTGGGCCGGCGTCGGCGACTTCGACGGCGACGGCAAATCCGACATCGCCTGGTACGAAGCGTGGAACAACGCAGGCGTCACCGTCGGCCGCTCGAATGGCGGCGCGTTCGAATACACGGGCCAATGGCTCACCGGGTGGGGCAAGCCCGACGCCGCGTTCGCGCACGATTTCGACGGCGACGGCCAAGCCGACCTCGCGTGGTACGAAGCGTGGAATCACGCGGGCATCACGATCGGCGTCGCTCGCTAGAGGCGCTATTCTTCATTCGATGCCGGCTGGAGATCCCGAAGCCGAGCTTCGCGCGTTCATCTCGCAGAACCGCGGTGTGCCGCCGTATCAGTGGCGTCTGCCCTATCACGCGCTCGTCGCGATCGAAGCTCGCGCCCCGCAACGTGACAGCACGATCGCGGCCGTCGTGGAGCTCGGTCGATTCGTGCTCGCCGCAGCATACCGCTCGAGCAACGAACGCAACGATGCGCTCGCTCGCGTCTTTCGGACGCTCGAAGTGATCTGCGCGTCCGATATGCTCGTCGACTTTGCGCGCGAAGCGCTCGCCTCCACGCGCGACGAGACGATCGCCCACACGTGCGTCGCGACAATCGCGAACCTCGGCCCTGACGATGCGCGGGCCGTCGCCGCGCTCCGCGCGATCGATCATCCTCGAGCGCACGCCACCCTTCGAGCGTGGTTCGAGCCGCCGCCACCACCACCACCGCCGCCGCCGAAGAAGGAGCTCGACGTCGCGCGAATCCCGATCCTCATCGAGGAGCTGCGCGCCTTCATTGCCGCCCATCGCAGCGAACGTCCTCCGAAAACGTCACTGCCCGATCTCGCTCTCCGCAACCTCGCCCTCTACGGCAAGCGCGCGGCAGCGGCGGTGCCCGTCCTCCTCGAGCTCGCCGAATTCACGTACGCGTATTCGTTTCAAGTCGATCACGAAGGCCGCAATCGTTACGACGGCCAAGACCTACGCGAGCTGTCGAGCGTCGTTCGAACGCTCGGCGCCATCGCCTCCGATCCCGAGCGCGTCATCCCCTTGTTGAAGCGTCACCTCGAGCCCAACGAAAAAGCGCTGCGCGAAGCCCCGCCGCTCCAGTTCTGGTCCACCATCGATAAATACGATCGCGAAGAAGATCTCCGCTTCGCGATGCGCGAGCTCGTCGACGCATGCCACGAAGCCCTCGCGGCCTTCCGCTGACATCGTCGTGAAGACGCTAGCCTCGCACCAACGCGAGCACCTCCGCGGGGACCTCCTCGTCGATCGTGTTCTCCGCGATCCACTTCTCGTCCATCCACGGTATCGGCCCCCACGTCTCGCCGTCTTCGGGCCGAATGATCGACGCGTAGGTGTCTTCGATATCCCACCCCCAATACAAATCTCTGTTCGCAGTCGCGTCGTTTCCGAGCTTCTGACCGATGTAGAAAAACCACGACGTCCAATCGTGACGCCGGCTCATCGGATCGCGGTTGAAGTCGTCCGTGATCACGCCGTTCACGGCCGACGTCGCCTCCCCGTTGTTCATCAGCTCGTCACAAGCCTTCTTGATCAGCGCCCGCCCAAACTCCGTCAGCTGCACGATGAACGTCCGCCCATCCGCCGCGCGAAACTTCGAAACCAACTTCAACTTGATGAGCCGCTTCACCATGTCGCTCACCGCCGACCGCACCACGCCAAGCATCTCCACGAGCCTGGCCTGCGACAACATCTCGGGCGTCTCGAAGATCGTCTTCATCATGTCGAACCGCGCCGGCGTCAGCCCAAATTCCTCGAACGGCTCGAGCAAAAACCTCCCAAGCCTCTGCCCGCCGAAGTGCGCCCGCTTCATCGAAAAGAAAACAGCATCGAGTGACATGCCGGGCCCCCCGTGCACACCCAATGCCACCCCGTTCAACGCCTATAAATCCGTCAAAACGTTCGGATCCGAATCTTATGAGCGAAATTTGGGGGGTGGTCCGGGCCAGAAAATTGGCCTCGCGGAGGCCAACTTGGGGGTCATGGTTGGGGATGCGCTTTCTTTTGGTCGTGCTTGTTGGCTGCTCGAATTCGACGACGACGAATGGGAGTGATGCGGCGGCGGAGGCGGCGGTCGTCACGTGCGCGACGAGCGGGGATTGTCCGAGCGGGGAGATGTGTTTTTTTGCGATTGCGGATGGGTGTGGGGCGACGGCTGGGATTTGCGCTTCGCAGAATGGGACGTGCAAGGCCGGGCGCGCGTGCATTTGTGATGGAGGGTCGGCGTTCGTGCTTTGCGGGCCGGCGGGGGCGTGCGACGGAGCCGGTGAAGTCGACGGATTTGTCGACGTGCGAGCCGGCGGAGGCGGGCGGGGACTAGCGCCAGAGGGAGCGGTCGCGCCACCGCGCGGCGATGAACCATGGCGGGCCGGCGGGGTCGAGCGCGTAGGCGACGAGCGCGAAGATGGTGGTCGCGCGGTCGCCGAACGCGAAAGCGCCGGATGCGACGACGAGGACGGTGCCGACGAGTGGTGCGGGCGAGACGCGCGGCGTCTTCTTACGGATGAAGACGACGTAGAAATCGAGCGCGGCGACGGTGAGCGCGATCATCGCGAAGGCTTCTCCGATGAGGACGAATGGGCTGCGATACGCGGACATCGCGGATGCAACGTGTACCGCGATCGGCAAGAGCGCGACGAGGATCGCGGCGGCGCGTTTGACGATGCTCATCCGTGACCTGGCGCGCGGGCGAGCGTCATGTGGACCCACTCCGCGGCCCAGATGAGCTCCTCGAGACGTTCTTCGAAGGTACGCCAGCGCGCTTCGTCGTTCTTGGCGTGGAGATCGCGGGCGATGTCGAGCTGCGTGCGCACACGGTCGACGAGCGACTCGAAGTGCGCGTACGAATCGTTCACGGCTTTGTGCGAGAAGACCGTGGACGTCGGCTCGCGGCGGCGCATCGCTCCGGCCATGCGCTCGAAGTCGGTGCCGATTTCCTGGCACCAGCCGTAGAGGCGACTGAGATAACCGGCGAGCGGACCGTCGAGCGTGAAGAGCGGCTTGAAGCGCAGATCGTCCCGGTGGGCCTGGGCGTGCTCGATGGCGACGCGAAGCTCGTGGAGCGCCTGCGCGTAGCTACGAAGCCGGACGATCGCGGCGACCGAGGCGTCGCTCTTCGGCACGCCGTCGAGCGCTTGCTCGAGCCACTCCACGCGAACACAAAGATCTTCGAAGAGGCCCGCCCAGAAGTCCGATTCCCCTGACCGGATCATGTTCAGACGAGCTTACGTCAGACCATGAGCTCCGCCAAAACGTGGCTGTTGAGCGACGACGCGCCGAACGATTGACCATGGACACCCGCGAACTCGAGCATCGAAAGGAACAAGTTCGCGAACGGCTGCTGGCCCTTCACGCCTTGATCGCCGGGCGCCGCGACGATGTACTCGCCCATCTTCGTGACGGTGCCTCCGCCACCCGCGAGGAGCACGGGCATCGTGTCGTGCGAGTGAACGGAGGCGTCGCCCACGTCGCTCGAGATGAAGACGAGCGTGTTGTCGAGGATCGTCTTGCCGTCGACGTCTTGAATCGAATCGAGCGCAGACAAAAGGTGCGCGACGCGCTGCGCCTCCCACGTGCAGATCGCGTCGATCTTCTGCGCGTTCGTGAGGCCGCAGCTCGTGTCGACGGTCGGATCGTCGGGGTTGTGCGTGAGCGCGTGGTGCTGATCCGAGAACCCCATGAATTGCCAGTTCGTGAAGCCGCCGTCCGGCAGCATGAACGTGACGGCGCGCGTGAGGTCGCACGCGAAGGCGTGCGCGACGAGATCGAACATCGTGTCGACGTGCGCGGAGACACCCGTGGTCGACACGACGCTCGGCGCGCCGTCGTTCGTGAGCACGGGAGGGATCGCGGGCGGCGCGACGCCGCACGTGCTGTTCGTGAAGATCTTCTTCTCGAGCGCCGTGATGCCCGACAAGTACTGATCGAGCTTGTCGCGATCGGTCTTGCCCAGCTTCGCGCGGAGAGCGTTCGCATCCGCCGTGGCGCCGTCGAGCACGGATTGCTTGTGCGCGCGCTGGCGAGCGAGCTCCTCGGGCGAAAGAACGAGCATCCCGAAGAGGCGGTTCCACAGGCGCTGCGCGTCGACTTCCTTCGCGAGCGGCAGTCCGGCCTGCCACGAGATGTTCGCCGCGAGCGTCGGCATGATGACGTAGTTCGAGTACGGCATCGAGCCGAGAGGGAGCGACGCGATCGGCGTCGAGGCGCCTGCGGCCTGCGCGTACACCTGATCGACGGACGTCCCGTTCGTGATCGTGGCGCCGTTTTGCTGCGTCGGCGACGCGGTGAGCAGCCCCGCGGTGCCGCCCGCGTGGTGATCGACGCCGGCGGAGACGGCGATGCTGTTGTCGAGGTTCGTGACCACCGTCAGCTTCTTCTGGAACGGCGCGAGCGGCGCGAGCACCGCGGGCAACGTGTACTGCGACCCGCTCCCGTTCACGGCGTACACGCTCGAGTGGCGATAACCGATCGGCACGTGGACGAACACGAGCCGCTTCGGCGCAGGCGACACGTCGGCGCGCGCTTCTTTGTGCGGGGCCATCGCTTCGAGCAGCGGCAACGAGATGAGCGCACCAGCCGCGCCACGGAGCATCATTCGTCTCGAGATTTTCATCACGGTCCACCTGGAAGCGCGCCCGCGCGCGTCTGGAATGTGGGGCTCTTCACGAGGACATGAATCATGTCTCGGAGCGAATACCCGCCGCCCGCAGCGGCCGCGTTCAACGTGGCGAGCGCCTGCGCGTCGCCGTCTTGTGCTTCTTGTCCCATCGCGTACGCCCAGAACTGGCTCGTCACGCACGGCACGAACGAGGGGTCCGATTTGACGACGACGGAGAGCGTGGGCATGTCGGAGATCGCGTGCCCGTTGTACGAGAGGCCCGTCGTGTCGATCGGATATTGCCCGTCCATCGTGCGCCACCGGCCGACGCCGTCGAAGTTCTCCATCGCGAGGCCGATCGGGTCGAGCAGCGAGTGACAGCCCGAGCACGCCGCGCCCGCCTTCTCGTGCGCTTCGAGCTTCTGCCGCATCGAGCCCGTCGTCGGGCTCATGTCGAGCGGCGGCACGTTCGGAGGCGGCGGCGGGAGCGGGTTGCACAGCAAACGCGCGAGCACGAACTTCCCGCGCGCGACCGGCGAGGTGCGGATCGGCTGCGACGTGATCGTGAGGATGCTCCCCTGCCCCAAAATCCCTTCGCGATGACTGCCCGCGAGCGAGGTCGGCGTGAAGTCCGGCGCCGCGCTCGACGGCAAGCCGTAGTAGCCGCGCAGGGTCGCGTCCGTGAACGTGTATTGTGCATCCATCATGTCCGGGAACTTCTTCCCAGGCTGCAGGAAGTCGATGAAGAAGCGCTTGGTCTCCTCGCTCATCGACGCGCGCACCGTGTCGTTCCACGCCGGGAAGATCGTGCCGCTCGGCGTCACCGTCTGGAGCAGGCGCGTCTCGAGCCACTGACCTGCGAAGTCGTTCGCGAGCGCGACGGCCTTCGGATCGCCGAGCATGCGCTCGACCTCCGCGTCGAGGACGGCGGGCGTGTGCAGCGTCCCGTCTTTCGCCTTCGCGAAGAGCTCGTCGTCGGGCATCGAGCTCCACAAGAAATACGAGAGACGATTCGCGAGCTCCCAGTCGGTGATCTGATGAGGAGCCGACGCGCTCGGATCGGCGTCGACCTCCGGGCGATAGACGAAATTCGAAGACGTGAGCGCCTCTTCGAGCGCGAGCTGCATCCCGAGGAGCCACTTGTCGTCGGCCGTCCCCGGCTCGGTCGCGCTCTTCGTGATGCCATCGGAGATCGCCTTCACCTTCGCGATCTCGGCGTCGCTCACGGCTCTACGCCACGCGCGCGGGAGAAAACGCGCGAGCACGTTCGTCGTGCACTCCTCCGAGTCGGCGGCCGCGGATCCGCAATCGAGGATCGCGCTCGCCTGGATCCCTGTCGTCGCGACGGGCACGAGATCGAGGTGGATGTTTCCGATCCACGCCGTGCGGTCGTACTCCGAGCCCGGGTTCTTCGCGTCTTCGATGTAGAGGCTGCTCATGCGGATCGCATGCAGGCCGGGCGCGAGCGTCGCGGTGTACTGGAAGACCTGCGGCGCGTTCGGCTTCACGGCCGTCACGTCGAAGAGCTGATCGGCGCTGTCGATGCCGATGTCGATCTTCACGATGCACGTGCCGCCCGTGCAGCCCGCGTCGGGCGTCCCGAAGGCCGTCACCGAGAGGCGATACGTGCCGGCGATGTTGATCGGGATCTTGTCCGCCATCATCTCGTTCGGCTGCGCGGGCAGGTTCGGACGAATGCCCCAGAATCCAGTCGACGGGTTTTGTTGCCACCACGCGCTCGCGTCGTTGCCGCAGATCTGTCCCAGCGTGACGGCCGAGCACGGCTGGAGGGAGCTCGGCGCTTCGACGACCGTGAAGCTCTGCGTGTATGGGCGAAATCGCGCGAGGAGGTTCGTGACGAGCGTCTGCGCCACGTTGAAATACTGCTCGACGAGGAGCGGCGACGTGACGAGCGCGATGCCGTCGTTGTCGTAACCGAGCGCGTTCTGTTGATCGTCGGGGAGCTGCGCTGCGACGCTCGTGGGCTCGCCGAGGAGATCACGCGCGGTGTTGTCGTATTCGGCACGAGTGAGGCGATGCATCACGTGCGACGTCCACGAGCCGTGGATCGTCGTCGCGCCGCCATCCGGAGGCACCGGCGAGTCGCTACCTGCGTCCGCGCCGTTGCCGCTCGCGCCTCCGAGGAAGCACGCAGCGCAAAGTGGAACGAGGAGCAGTGCGAGACGGCGTGACACGCTGCGTGTTTTTCGCAATGAACATGCCGCTTCATCCGTGTTCGCAAACCGTGCGAAACCGAGGCGCTTTTGCCTCGAAAGCGGCGAACGGGTCGTGTCATGCTATCGGCGATGCGAGGGGTGGCGATCGCGTTGGCGACGTGCGCGGGGTGCGGGCTTTTTCCGTCCCTCGATGGCTTCACGGGCGGTGATGCATCTTCGAGCGACGCATCGAGCGACGCGATCTCGAGCGACGTCGCAAAGAGCGACGGGCAGACGACGCCAGACGGCGGCGGTGACGCCGCGGTGACGTATCGCGCGACGATTCTCGCCGACAAGCCCGTTGGGTATTGGCGCCTCGGCGGGACGAATCAAACCGCGGCCGACGAGCTCGGACAGCACGCGGGCACCGCGCACGGCAACATCACGTTCGGCGTGCCAGGCGCGATCGCGAACGATCCCGACACGGCGGCGCAGTTCGTCGACCGCACCGGCTGGATCGACGTTCCGGGCCCGTTCCAGTTCACGGGCAAGGTCCCTTTCTCCGTCGAGGTGTGGGGAAAGAGCGACACGATCACGGACTACTCGCCGCTCGCTTCGTGCGACGGCCCGCTCAACGGGTCGCCGCAACAAGGCTGGAGCTTCTACTTCGATCTCGACGGGACGCTCGTCTTCGGGCGCTACGACATCGACGCGGGCACGCGCAACTACGCCGTGACGTCGTTCTCACCTTCGATCAACAATTGGCACCACTTCGTCAGCACGGTCGACGGAACGACCGAGTCGATTTACGTCGATGGTGTCCTCGCCGACGCGGAGCCCGCTGGCAACGAGTCGATCACCGCCGACCACCTGGCGATCGGCGCCGACTCGCAAGGCACGGGCGTGGCGTTCCAAGGCGTCCTCGACGAGGTCGCGATCTACGACTTCGCGCTCGACGCCGCGCAAGTGAAGCACCACTACGACGTGGGCCTCGGCAAGTAGCTCGCTCACGTCCGATCGATCGCGTTCTCGATCGCGTCGTGGAAATGCCGGATCGGCAGCTCGAGCCCGCCGATCGCGAATTCGCGCTCGATTCCCGCGCCGAACGAGGCCTGGATGCTGTCCGCCACGACGAGATCTTCCTTCTGGAAGACGGCGCCTTCGATCAGGTTCCACGTCTCGCGCCAGCGCGCTGGATCGTTCGACGCCGCGCGCGGGACGAGCATCGTGTGGACGTACGTCGACGTGCTCGCCGTCTCCGGGAACATCGTGATGTGCGAAATCCAATCCGGATGCAGCACGAGGATCGTGTTCGGAAAGACGAAATAGAACATCGTCGCCGCTTCGCGGATTGTTCCACCGCTCCACTTCAGCAGTTCGCGGCGACCGCCCGCGCTCCGAACGTGCTGGCCGAAGCGATCGAAGACGACGACGCCATCGACGAAGAAGCGCGCGATCGTTTTGTTGTGGAGATATTTCGCGTGGTAGCCCTCGAGGAAGGCCTCGATCACGAGCTTCCAGTTGCACGCGCGCGTCTCGCGGACATTTTCGAGTCGCACGTGATCGTCGAGCGCGAAGGAAGCAAGATCGGCGTCGATCTCCTCTCCGAGATGCGCGCCGACGTCGATCGCCGCGTTCGGATCGAGCACGGTCCAGACGATCCCGTGGCGAACCTCGCACGGAAGCGGGACGAGGCCGCGTGAGGCCGTGTCGATCGTCGGGAATGTTTCGCGATGCGGAACGTGTCCGAGCCGTCCGCCGAGATCGTACGTCCACGCGTGATAGCGACACGCGAACGCCTTCGCGGTGCCGCATGGTGCATCGACGAGCCGCGTACCTCGATGGCGACACACGTTCACGAACGCGCGCACGCCGTCCTCGCCACGAACCAAGAGCACCGGCATGTCGGCGACGTCGCGCGTCACGAACGCGCCCGCAGATGCGATCTCGGAGGCATGCGCGATCGCGATCGGCGTCCTTCGAAACATCGCGCGCTCGGCCTCGAACCGAGCTTGCGACGTGTACGCGCTCACGGCGACGCGCGCGTCTTCTCCACACGTGACGGGCTGGCCGACACGCGCGAGCAGCCGGTCGATGATCGCGCGCTGGAGCTCGGGCTTCATGGGTCGCTCACCTCTACGTCAGCACGGGCGGTGCACGAGCTGGAGGCGCACGAATTCCCCGAGAGCGGGTGCTCGATGTACGTGAACTCGAGGACGCTCGGTCCGCCGCGGACGCGCTGCATCGTCTCCCACGTGCAGCCGTCGCTGAACGGAAACTGCGTGCGCAGGCACGTGTCCACCCCTTCCTCGCCCCAGCGGCCTGCGAACGAGTACCGCGAGAAGACGGCGACCGCGCCCGATGGACACCTGAGCAAGCGACCCTGATCGCCCTCGTGCACTTTGCTGTCGACGAAGCACGTCCGCGACGAGAGCTGGACGCGGCCCACACGGAGCTTCGCCATCTCCGTGCATCCCTGGAGATCGCGAGGCGCTTCGCACGCCGCGAGCGGTCGCGCCCGCGCCTGCGGCAACACGGCGACCGTGGCCGTCGCGGTGGGAAGCGGCAAAGGCGGTGGCGGCGCGATCTCGACGACCGTCGAGGACGATCCCGATCCGCACGCCAAGACGAACGCCCCGAGGCTAATCGGCTTTGTGAGCGATCTCAGGGGGCACCTGGAAGAACGCGTTGTGCTTCGGATCGTTGAACGTCTTGTAGTCGGGCGCCCACGGCGTGAGCTTCGTGCCTTCGGGCCCGTGCTCGATCGTCAGCGCCATCGGCGTCACCTGGCGATAACCGGAGCCTTGCGGCAGGTCGTCGTTGTCCGATCCTCCGGCCGAGAAGAGCGTGATCAAGCGCGCCGCCGGATCGTCGTACGAGACGACGAAGCCCTCGTTCACCTTCTCGTGCCCGCGGAACATCGTGTGGCAGCCGACGCGCTGCATGAACGACTTGAACTGCATCTTGCCGAACGCGAAGCGCGCGCTCTTGTCCTGCAAATCGGCCGGAATGACGTCCGCGGTGGAGGGGTCGCTCCACATCATCTGGAAGCGAATGTCCGGATCGTTGAGCGAGGAGAGGTCTTGGTATTTCTCTTTCAGGATGCGGTCCTTCGGAATGCCGCCGTGCACGAACAGCATGCGATCGAAGAAGAGCATGTTCGGCATGACCTCGAACGTCGACTGGTAGTGCCGGAAGACTTCCATCGGCACGTGCGGTTTGAGCGTGTTGATCGCCTCCGCCGGCTTCACGCCACCGTAGATGTTGCCTTTGTACTCGACGTAGTACTCGTGGTTGCCGCGCAGGACGGTGACGAACTCGGGGGCCGTCGCGAAGAGCTGAAGCACGATGCGCAAGACGCCGTTCAGCGAGAAGAGGCCACGGTCGATGTAATCGCCCATCAGAACGAGGCGCGGCTCGACGTTGTTCTGCGGATCGCGGCGATACGCGTCGACCTTGTCGAAGAACTTCGACTGCATCAGCGTCGCCTTGAGCACCGAGTAGCAGCCGTGGATGTCGCCGAGGACTGTGATGTCGTACTTCTTACCGGGCACGGCGGGCTGCCAGTAGATGTGGCCGTCGAGGAACGGGCCTTCGTTCACGAGCTCGGCGACGGATTTTTTTCCAGCGAGCTTGCCGATGCCGGTCTTGCGTTGATCGGCCCAGAGCGCGGCGGCGCGATCGAGGAGGCCTCGGTCGGCGGCGATCTGCTGGTTCAGCTGTTCGTGATCGGCCGAGTAGTGGAACTCGGTCGGGTTGAAGAACGGGTGGTTCGCCGCGACGCGCTCCACCTTGATCGGCCCGCTGACTTCGACCGTCGGCCGGCCCTCGTCGTCTTCCTCGAGCTCGATGCCCGCGCCCGCGTCGAGCAGCGACGCGAGCTCCGCGCGGAACTGCGCCTCCGCGGGGTGGACCTGGCCGTCCGCCATGATGAGCTCGTCGATCGTCGACATGAGCTGCTCTTGCCCCGGTCGGTCGAAGCTCTGGAAAATCTCGAAGCAGCGGACCTTGAGCTTGGAGTGGACGAACGCCGTCGGGTCCTCGTTCTGCGCGACCGACTCCGTGAAGAGCTCGCGGACGCTCTCGTCGATGCCCTCGAAGACCTGGTGGAAGTGCGCGGTGAACTTGCCGACGATCTCCTTCTTGATCCCGACGTCCGCGTTCTTCATCGCCTGGTCCGCCCGCTGCGAGACCAAGTCGCCGATGTACTTGCGTACGAACGCTTTCTCTTTCGCGTCGAAGTCGCCGTCGATGTACCCGAACGTCGTCAGGTAGAAGATGATCGCGTGCATCTGCTGCTCGGCGAGGTTCGGATCGTCGCTGAAGTTCATCATTCGACGGGCGAGTATATAAAAGAGGCTGTGGATGGGCCGCTGTTTTCGTTTCGTGCTTCCCCCGTGCTCGTGGCCATGCTGGGCGCGGACGCGGAGCGGATTTTTCGCGCCTCGGGGCTCTCGTTCGACCCGCGTACGCCTGAGCTGATCGCGCCGCTCGGGCTCGTCCAGCGGCTGCTCGAGATGTCGGCGGAGGCCGCGAAAAGGCCTGCGATCGGCGTCGACATCGCCGAGCACGTCCCGAGCGGGATGCTCGGTTACACCGAGTTCATGATGCGCAGCGCGCCGACCGTGATGCGGGGGCTCGAGGTGCTTTGCGAGTTCGCGCCGCTGATCAACCCGATGCTCGACTTTCGCCTCAACACGGCGAGCAAGCGCGTGGTGATGGATTTCGCGATTTCCGGACGCCATGACGTGTTGGGGGTGCACCTCAACGAGTACACGTTCGCGCTGATGTTCCAGCAATTCTCGCGGGTCCTCGGGGCGCCGTGGAAGCCGAGCGAGCTATGGCTCGCGCACGATCGCAACGCGGATCGCGACGCGGTCGCCGCGCGCTTCGGGTGTCCGGTCGCGTTCGGCGCGGGAAGCTGCGGCGTCGCGATCGATCACGCCTCGCTCGATCGCGCGCCACCGACGGCCGACCCGGTGCTCTTCGCGTTTCTCCTCGCGGAGGCGCGTGAGAAGCTCGCGAGCCTCACGCCGTCGGACGTGGCGATGGTCGCTCGCACGATCGAAGCGCGACTGCCGGGCGACGTGAGCGTCGAAGCGGTCGCGAGCGCATTGTCGACGACCGCACGAAGCCTGCAGCGTCACCTCGCGGAGTCGGGCACGTCGCATCGTGACGTCCTCCAGCAGGTACGGCGTCGACGTCACGCGGAGCTGTCGCGCGCGGGCGCGAACGAAGAGACGATCGCGCGCAAGCTCGGCTTCGCCGACGTGAAATCGATGCGACGGTCGCTCGCTCACTGAATGAGCAGCCGCGCGTCGTCGATGAGGATGCAGCTCGGCGTCCCGCCGTCGATGCCTTGGTCTTGAATGTCGAACGTGACGCCCGTACCGCCGTCTTTGGGCTTGTACGCGTTCGCGTTGATGAGCTGCCAGTCCGTGAGCGTCGTGCTGCCCTTCTGGAAGACGAGCGTGCCGCCTCCGCCGACGTTCTCCTCGACGTCGAGCACGACCGCGCCCGTCGCCGCACTTTCGACCTTCACCCAGACCTCCGCGTAGAGCGCCGTGCTCGAGCCGAGCGAGAATTTCGGGTCGGGCGTCGTGGTGAGCGAGCCGCCCGATCCCGCCGGACAGAGCTCGCATGAGAAGGAGCCGGAGTGCGCGTCGGTCGAGCGCTTCATCGTACCCGTCGTAGGCGACCATCCAGGTCCGCACGCTGCGGTCCCCTCTTCGAAACCGCCGTTCACGAGCAAGTTGCCCGCGCCGGAGTCGTCCGTTCCGGCGTCGTTCGACGAATCTCCGTTGCCGGATTGCAGACTACCCGTGTCGAAAAAGAGCGAGCACGCTTCGAGCGCGCAAAGCGCGACGAGGGCGAGCCCGAACCTCCGCATCCTGATCCATCATCGCCCGGCCTGCGCGCGACGGCAACGCGGTGGCACGAGATGCGACGAAATTGGCGCGCTCTGCGCCCCCGATCGGCGATCATGCCAAGGTGCGGATGAAGATGCTCGGATGGGTCATGCCGCTCGTGCTCGTGGCGACGAACGCGTTCGCAGAGACGAAGGACGAGTGCATCGCGGCGAGCGAGAACGCGCAGAAGCTCCGCGATCAGCACAAGCTCACGAGCGCGCGAGAGCAGTTCCTCGCGTGTGCGCGCGGCGCGTGTCCCGACGCCGTCCGGCAAGACTGCACCGATCAAGCGCAGAAGGTGGCAGATCTCCTGCCGACGGTGATCGTCCGAGTGAAGCAAGCGGGCGGTGACATCGTGGACGCCACCGTGAGCATCGACGGCGCGGTCGCGACGCAGCGACTCGACGGGACGCCCGTCGCGATCGATCCGGGTGTCCATGTCGTGCGCGTGGAAGCGCCACGACAGGCGCCGCTCGAGCACAAAGTCGTCGTCCTCGAGGGCGAGCACGGTCGCGTCCTCGATTTCTCCATGCCGTCCACGATCCCGAGCACGCCGGCATCCCACCGCGGATTTCCCGTCGTGGCCACCGTCTTCACGGGCCTCGCGATCGCCGCGTTCGGCGTCTTCGGCACGTTCGCCGTGCTCGGAGCGAACGACTTCGACGCCGCGAGGCACACGTGCTCGCCGACGTGCAGCGACGCCACCGTCGATCCGATCCGCACGAAGCTCCTCGTCGCCGACATCGGCCTCGGCGCCGGCATCGCGACCGGCCTCACCGCCATCATCCTCTACATCGCCCACTACGCGAGCGGCTCGCCGCCCTCACGCGCCGCATCGCGCGCCCTCACGATCGCATTCTAGTCTTCGATCTCGGCGAGCACGTCTCCGGGCTGCCACATCGGCGCATCGATCATGCCCGGATCAGCGACGCGCAGCTCGTAGTGCGCCGTCTCGCTGATGGGCCAATCGAGGCACCCCGCGAGCTTCGTCCCCAAATCCCAAATGTAGAGATCGACCTCCGGCTCCAGCATCCAACCGAAATACTTCGTGAGCTTCACCGCGATCCGCGAGCCCTCGTAGCGCTCTTGGTAATACCTCTTCCCCCTCCACGCCTCGTCGAGCGCTCTATCGACTTCGAGCGGCAGGTCCCCGCTCAGGATGCAGCGCTTGAACGCGAGATCGATCAGCCACCGCCCAAACCGCGTCAACGAAATCAGCCGCGTCCTTCCGTCGGCTGCGCGAATCGCCTTCACCCATTTCAGTTTGCTCAGCGAGTCGAGCATTTCGGAAACCACCGAGCGCACGACGCCGAGCAACTTCCACAAATCACTCTGCCGCATCGGCTTCCCATGAAGCGCGAGCATCAAATTGAACCGCGCCGGCGTGAGCTTCTTTCCAAACGGCTTCAGCAACAACCTGCCGAACCTGGCCCCGGCCAAATGTGCCTTCTTCATTTCAAAGAGAATTGCGTCCATGCCGCCGCCCCAAGCAGCGCCCATGCCATTTCCCGAATCCCTCATTTCAACGCACAAAAAAGCGGCAAATCGGTCGGATCCGAACGATTCGTTCGATTTTTGGACGTTGGCCTTTTGGCAGCGAGGCCACTCGCGGGCCAGGTCCGAGGCCAACGGGCTAGTGCGCGTCGGGGGTGCTCGTTGCGGGGGGCGGATTTCCGCCGGCGCCTTGAGCCCACGGGGCCATGATCGCGGTCGTGGCGGCGGCGCCGAGGACGATGAGCGCGATGCCGCCGATGACGAGCCACTTCACGGGGTAGCCCTGCGGCTCGGGCTGCCGCATCGAGCGGGCGGACATCTGCATGCTGAGAGGGCCGCTCTTGCTGACGGGCGTGTTCGCGTGCGGCGTGAGCGTTTGGAAGGCGGCGAGCCGTGGGAGCTCAACGGGCCCTGTCTGCGTCTCGCGCAGCGTTCGCATCTGCTCCTCGATGAGCCCGGCGAGGCGCACGCGCTCTTCGGAGAACGCCTGGACGACGAGCGCGCCGAAATCGCGGGCCATCGGCTTCTGCACGAGCGTGGCGAGATATTTCTCGAGGTCGACGCGCATCGCGGACGCGGTCGGATAACGGTCCGCCGAGCGCGGCGCGAGGGCTCGCTCGCAGATGGCCTTGAGCATCGGCGGCGGCTCGGGCACGTACTCCGTGATCTTCGGGATGTCGCCGACGCTCAGGCGGTGTGCGATCGCGCCTTCGGCGTTGCCCTTCCACAT
>Ga0068868_100000863_pt1 | contig 20514 bp, 17 predicted proteins | sample KBSMisM42_FD_64660 | JGI IMG/M metagenome (GOLD analysis project Ga0068868, IMG submission 64660) | Miscanthus rhizosphere microbial communities from Kellogg Biological Station, Michigan, USA - KBS Miscanthus M4-2 | ecosystem: Host-associated > Plants > Roots > Rhizosphere > Soil ...
TGGGCCCTTCGACAGCTGGACGCCTGTGCGAAATTCGAGGATAGTCCGCCGCCTGAACTGATCGGCCTCAATGGTGAGTTCGAACCGAATGAGGTCGCTCTCCGAATCGAGGAGATGGTGTCGAATCCGAAGCGAGTACTTCCTCCGAGCATGCAAGAAATCTGGACAGGTCGCTCTCGGTAAGAGGCGCCGTGTACCTCCGACAACCCATCGCTATTAAGTGTTTCACAGCGGCACGTTGTTGATGATGAAATGGCTTGACTGAACTCGCCATCAGGTCGGCGAGTACGATCATATGGCTTGGCTCAAGGCCGAGCCGCGTGATCTCTGAGAGTCCAAGACGTAGCGTTGGGGTGGAAAGCCCGGGTAGGTTGGGGAGAAAGTTTACTCTTAAACCATTGCGCCTTAGTCGCTCTGCGGCGACCCTCGTTGGGATACCCAAGGGCTCGGTCTGAACCCAGAGCTGGTGAGTCTTAGTGAAACCCACCTCCTCACCGTGGACATAAAAGCCCCTTTCATTTAGGGCCACCCCCAGATGGCGAGCGTTATTGATGATTTCAGCGGCATAGCGATCTCCCTCATATTCCCGAAACTCCCACAAGGCGAGGCCGAGACTTATTGATGCAGCGAGGTGATGACTACTGATTAGGTAGAACTGCGAATCCGCAAATCGCCGATCTAGGTCCTTGCGCCGCGTGGCGAGCAGTCCCTTCTGCGGCCCCGGGAAGGACTTATGGGTTGAGCCGCCTATGGAGTCGGCGCCGAGATCAAGGGGGTTGGGCATATGTCGACCTAAAATGAGCCCCATCCAGTGACTGATATCGACGTGAATCAAGATATTCGGCTTCGATGTACGAGCGGCTTCGCAGATCTCTTTGATCTGGATTGGAAAGATGGCGTTGGCTTGGTCGATGTAGAGGAGCAGTGGGTTCTCACTCGCAATGGTGTGGGAGAGACGATCAAGGTCAATGCTGTTGGGTGAGATGCCGCTAATCGCGATAGGCCTTAGGCCCAGTCGGTCGATGATGCTCGCCGTAGCGTAGTGACCACCCTGATCCTCATTGAGGTGGAGGACGGGCTCGCCGCTACTACCGCCCAATGCGCTCAGGGTAAGGATCATGGCCGACAGGCCAGAAAGGGGACGAACATTGATGAAGGGGGCATTCAGCAGTTCCCTGGCCAGAGGCAAGGTCACTTCAGTTTCGATAGCTCCGAAGTCGACCCCGCCGGGAAATAACCACTCGTCCTCAGATAGCGTCGTGTTGAAAAAATAACGGTTGTAGCTGTCAAGGATGAATGGAAGACTCGCGAATGCAGAAAGCCGATTCTCGCTGGGAACTAAAGTCAAGGAGTCAGCTGCATTGTTCTCGGCGGCCAGCAAGCGAGAAAGGATCTGGTCCTGATCAAGTTGAACGTCAGGCACGGTTCACCACGTTGCGCAGAAGTCCACCTTGGACAATTCGCAGGTCGTAGATCGGTCGAAGAAGGTGATACCAACTCCACATTGGAATGCCAACCGCCACGGCGACCCCAGGGGAGATTACGAATAGCAACGCGATCTCAGCCAGGAGGGTAGAAAGGCGGAATGGCCCGAGAGTTGATTCGCTGCCTAGTCGCCCCGGTCGATAGCTGGGATCTAGCGACACCGCTATATACACCCCGTACGCCAAGGCGACCAATGGAAAAATAACGGCTCCCCCTCGAGCGGGGGCATGCAAGCTGGCTGCGAGAAAGACCAGAGAGACGCACTCAAGGAGCCGAGCGCTGCTCGCCAAGGCGAGAGTGGCCCGCCAGCCCCTCCGCGCTCCGACCGTGTAGTTACCAGCCTCTGGGTCCTTTTCGATGTCCCGTAGTTGGTTGATGAGGTTCATAAAGACCCCATGGAGGACCATGGCCACTAGTACCAGGAATAACAGATCCTCCTCCACGCGTTCCGAAAGAATCCACCCCCAAAGGACAGCTCCAACTGATCCGGTGGATGCAAGGAGCGGCGACCAGGGGCTCGACTTCGTTTCCCCGTAGATGCCGCCTATGCCTACACCGAGGCAGGCGGTAATGCCAATTAATAGGAAGGTATTCGCGTCCTCCCCTAACGCGACTAAGGTTAAGACCAGAACCATTCCTGCCGCAAGGGGGGCAACCGCAGCTTGCCGCCTCGTCAGAAGACCGGATGGAATTGGCAGATATGGAGCGGTTAGGCCATCCTTGGGGGCATCATAGACATCGTTTAGGCTGCTGACTATGAGTTGCATGCAGACAGCGAGTACCGTGATAAGCACAAGGTTCAATGGCCGCCAGTCAGGCGACCCTACGAGATAGCCGGCTAGCACAGGCGGCGTCTTGCCGAACATGCTCGCGGGACGTCCGAGCCAAAAGAGGGCCTCTAGATGCTGAAAGCGAGAACTCATTAGAGCAGGCGGCTAGTGCTCTGCCCGAGAAGTTCGAGACAGGACTGTAAGTGGTGGCTGGGGTTAGACAGGTTGACGCGTAGAAACCACTCGGTGCCAAACAGCCGGCGCCACGAAGCGACGGTGCCGCCATAGAGGACACTGGGATGTAGCTTCAGCTTGAACTCGCGACCGACGTCATTGACCCACTTGATGAGAGCGTGTTGGTCGCTTGGCCCAAAGGGCAGCCGCATCAATGCAGAAAAGCCACCCATGCAGGGAGCGAGGGTGACTCCAGCGCCGGCACTCCAGTCTTGGAGTACACGCCAGTTGTAGGCGCAGCGATCGGCAAGGGAGTCGAGTTCCTTTGCGGATTCGATTAGCGCTTGCACCACCGAGACCGAGTTCAAACCACTGGAGGTGGGAAGTTCACTGGTCACCAAGCCCCAGACATACTCGACTGCAAGTTCGACCGTTAGCTGTTCACTGCCTCGGACCTGCACAGTTGCTAGCAGCAAGGCGTACAAGGCAGCTAAATAGCTTTGAACTAGCGATGGCGTATAACTGAGCTCAAGCCTATGTGCGGTGGCCACCTGCTTGACCAAGGAGTCCTGAGTGATGACAAACCCAGCCCTCAGGCCAGGTATTCCAAGATCCTTTGAAGCGGTAAAAGACCAAAGGGTCTTCTTGAGCGGATATGAATGTAGATGCGTTGCGAGTGCTGCGATGAGGCCCGGCTTGACTCCATGTGAACAGTAGATGCAGTCGACAAGGAATCTAGATGCTTGAGGAAAAGAGTCCACGAGGGGCGTGGGGAGGAAGCCACTCACGCCATTGGGAACCACTGCAATTACGAGGCCCTCGAACTGCGACTGGCGAAAGCCAGCAGGGCCGCCGGGTCGGATGTAGCCGGCTATTGGGACCCCCCATCGCATGGCACTCAGCTCGAAACCAAAGTAGCCGGGAAGAGGGAGCATCGCCTTGGTAGAGACGCTCGAGCGGGCTACCTGCATAGCGATGCTGATGGCTTCAGTGGATCCCGCGGTGATATAGACGTCGTCCGCCGCTAGATATGGAACTCTCAGCGCTAGGGACATAGCAGTTGCAATCACCTGCCGACAGCCCTCAGGTTCTTCATATCGCGCCGCTTCGAGACCGAGCTTCCCTGAGGCAAAGTGCCCTCCTAACCAGCGGACCAATGGCGCTCCAGGGGTCATGAGGTTCCTTCCCTCGCCCAGCGCTGCGCATTGCGGATCGACCCCCTCCCTGAGCCTCGAGTAGACCAAGTAGCTCTCTGGCATAGCGAAGGAAGCGGCTTCCATCGACATGCCGGGAGGATAGACAAGAGATACTGTTTAAACAAGATTTCTTGTTACAATTCTCCGGCCACGCAACGAGGAGGTATACGGTGGCAGTGATGGAGGGGGCTGCTCACCAGAGCGCTCTATTTGAAATCTGCGGCTTGACGAAGTCGTTCGATAGGCATCGCGCCCTCAGCAACGTCAGCTTCGCGATTGGCAAGAGGGAGGTCTTTGGAATTCTCGGGCCAAACGGCGCTGGAAAGACCACTCTTGTGCGCCACCTGGTGGGCTTCAGTACGGGTGACAGCGGCAGGGTCTACTTCCTCGGACGCTCAATAGCGCCTCCAGCCCGGTGGATGCGTGGCTATGTCGGCTACATGCCGCAAGCAGCGGCAGCGCTTAACCATATGACGTGCGAACAAGCCCTCTATTACACGGCGCGCATCAGAGGGCTGACTCGCGCCGAGGCACAACACGCAGCCGACCGGTTGCTGGATCTCTGGGAAATTGCCGATCGTCGGCGTAGTGATAGTGCCACCCTCTCTGGCGGCGAGACCCGGCTACTGCGTTTAGCGGTCACGATGATCGGTGATCCGAATGTGCTCGTTCTTGATGAGCCAACCGCGCATATGGATGCCCGCTATCGCCGAAGGGTTCACCGGATTCTCGCGGAACTCTCAAAAACCACGACCATTGTCATAGTGACTCATGACGTCAGGGAGGCAAGCAGCATCCTTGATCGAGCCGTTCTACTATCCGGCGGGCGACTGCAGGCAATCGGCTCGCCCAAGCAGCTCCGTGACTCCGTCGGACCTCTATTCGCAGTGCACGCGACGTCCGTCGAATCGCAAGCACAGGATGTGTTAGAGCTTCTTGAGTTACGGCAGATCGACGAGGATCAGTGGAATGGCCTTGTCGACGAGCGAGATTTAGAACGGCTACGGCAACTCCAAGCCGACGGAAGACTGAGCCTGACGTCAACCCCGGCTACGCTCGAGGAGGTTACGGTTGGCCTCGCTTCGTGAGTCAAAGCATCTCCCTTCCAAACTGTCTTCCCTGTATCTGATGGAGTTGACGAATTGGCGTTGGAGCTGGCGCAGCATGATCGTGCTGGGAGCAGTTAGTCCGATCGCATCTGTGGTCTTCTTAGCGGCTGCATTTCACCCCTTGTCATTAGACGATCGCCAACGGATAGCAGTTGGAGTGCTAATGCTCGCGTTTCTATTTGAGAACTTTCATAGGGTCGCCGGCCACTACGCATTTATGCGGCACCATGGAACCTTGGAGTATTACGAGTCGCTTCCTGTTGATCGGTGGATGGTTCTAGCCGCAGTCATGGCATCATTCTTCACCCTTTCTCTTCTCCCGATCACCGCCACCTTCATAGCTGCAACCGTATATCTCAATCTTCCGCTGGTTGTCGCGCCAGAAGCAATGCTTGTTCTTATGGTTGTCGCACTACCGATCAGTGCGATGGCGGCAGCAATCGGCGTGCTTGCGCGGTCGGGGTCCGAGGCAACTTCCATCGCTACGGTTGTGACGATTGGTTTAGTTAGCTCTGGAAGCGTTATTCTCCGAGAGCAGGCTATCCCGGGAGTTCTGCGGACGTTGGGGGAGGTAAACCCCATCTCTCACGCAGCGGGCTACCTTCGCGGAGCCCTTTACAAGGGGCAGGCAGTTGACCCCATATTTGTGATGTCGACCTTGGCGATGGCCATCATCCTGTTCGTGTGGCTTGAGCGCCACCTTGAGCTTTTTGGGTGAGTCGGGATGCCCGCCAGAGACGACCAACAGCTCTTGGAGGTCCCCCAGCATGTTGCTTGCATCATGGACGGAAACGGCCGCTGGGCCACCTGCCGAGGTCTACCGCGCACGAAAGGTCACGCCGCTGCAGAGGAAGCGATTCTCTCGGTGGTCGACGGCGCGCTCGCATTAGGACTTGAGTGGCTCACTCTCTACACGTTTTCAACGGAGAACTGGAATCGACCCGTAGCTGAGCGCGAGTTCATAATGCGTCTGGTCGGAGAAATGATGGAACGGCACGGTGAGGAGTTCCACGCGCGCAACATTCGCATCCGATACATGGGCAGGAGAGAAGCCCGGATTCCGTCAGAGCTCACTGTGCAAATCAATGCAATTGAAGGCCTCACCCGAGACAACTCAGGATTAACGCTGACGTTTGCCTTTAACTATGGCGGACGGACGGAGATAGCCGATGCAGCGGCTGACCTCGCTAGGAGCGGAGTAGCGATAACTGTTGAGACCTTAGCTAAAGCTATGTACTGTCCTGACGCTCCAGAACCAGACCTTATGTTGAGGTTCGGCGGCGAGCGTCGCCTGTCAAACTTCATGTTGTGGCATATCGCCTACGCTGAGCTAGATTTCATCGACACTCTCTGGCCCGATGTTCGCGACTGTGACCTGATTACCGCAGTCGATCGGTATCGGCATCGCACGCGCCGATTTGGCGGCCTCATGAGGATGAACGTTGGAGACCGGGGAGGATGATGAGTCGTGCCCGTAGCGCTCGCGCTCAGCATGAGTGTCATCTCTATTCTGGCTCTGACGGCAGTAGCCATCTGGCGTCCGGCGCAAGTAAAGCGGGTCGGAGTGCAAGTTGTTGCACTGCTTGTAATAAGCGGCTTGGTGTCTGTCGTGTCGGAACCCGTGGCTAAGGTTGTATTAGTCGCCGGATGTTGCACGTTTGTAGGCGCCTACCAGAAGGAGAAAAGACTCACCCGTGCAGGCGCGGTCGTAGCCGGAGCGGTCGGAGTATGCGTAATCGTATTGTATCCCGCCTCTTGGACGTTGGCGATATCTTTTCTCTTCGGCTGGGCGAACGCTGTAGGTCAACTGGGTGGTGAGAATGCGCCGGCAGGGGGAGGGGGAAAGCGTGACGCCACGGATCTGCTGCCCGCGGCTGTGTTTATTCTCTTAGGCGTGGGAGTCGCTGAAGTAAGTGCTGACGCCGCACTGTTGATCCTCTTTAGCGTACTGGCATTCGTAGCCAATGACGTATTAGCAAGTGACCTTGGCCCGATAATCCCAGGTCAAGCGCATCTGCTTCCGCATTTAGCTTCCGTTCCACACGGTACCCCGGGTGCAGTGTCGTACGCTGGAACCTTGATCGGACTCGTAGGATCGCTGAGTGCGGCCGTGTGCGCCGGCATCCTTCTCAGCTCTCTTGTTCTAGGCGGCTGGGTGCTTTTGGCCGGAACGGTTGGGGCAGTAGTCGATACGGCGCTCAGCCGAAGCAGGATGCGCTCAGCGATGGCTCGAGGACGAGAGCTGATTAATTTTATCGGCTGCTCATCGGCTGTATGTGTCGGGCTACTGGGATTGCTGTGGGAAGGGTAGGAAATATGGCGACGGTAATTATCCCCTGCGCCGGTAACGGCTCGCGCCTAGGGCTGCCATTCTCCAAGGAGCTGATCCCATTGGCAAGCGGAAGATCGGCACTGACCTGCGTGATCGATTCAGCGCTTGAGCACCCCGATGTCAAAAGGGTGGTCGTGGTTATTCGGGCAGGTAAGAGTGACATTGTCGACCATCTTGGCCGCTATGCAGATACGACAAAGATTGCAGTGGTGTACCAGCAATCTGGCACCGCGGACGCCGCTGGGGCAGCATTGGCGGCGCTGCAACTAGCTGATGATCGGTGTGCTCTTCTGCTGCCCGATCACATTCTCCGGCCTCTTCCCAACCAGAACCCCCTCGGCGACCTGCTGTCAGCCTTAAACACTTGCCCAGTTGCTTTCTTGGTATCGCCTATCCGCCACGTTGGTTGGGCTGAGCATGCGGGTGCTGTCCAGACGGTTGCAGAACCCCGCATCAAAGGGTCTCGACGAGTCACTGCATTCGCTGAGCATCCTCACGACCTCACTTCATATGACTCCGTATGGGCCGCAGCTGGCTTTCAAGTTGCTGCAGCCGAAGCAGCTCTTACAACGATGGCAGAGGCTAAGTCATCTCTGTCCGGACCATCTAAAACTGCTCTGGAAAGGTCTGGGATCTTGGGGGCAACGGCTGTCGAAATCGGGTCCTTTTTAGACATCGGAGAGTGGTCCCGATACCGGGATCATTGGCGCGGGTGAATCGACCGAAACTGGTCTTCTGGTTAGGAAACTACTCCGTCCGGAGGGGGTCGCCAAGCGGCATTGGTCAGAGGGCGATTCAGCTGGTGAAGGGATTGAATGACCTATGCGAGATACAAGTGCTTTGCGCACGAAATGAAGCTCAAGCGGATCCTGCAATCGCCGATGCGCTTACGACCGAAGCCGATCGGGCTCTGGCCTGGAGTGAAGCACTGTATTGCTTCGACAACGTGCCACCGGAGGTATTAAGGACATATCACCAGGACGAGAAGGCAATTATCGCTGAGAACCATACTCCCGTTGAGCATTGCTATTACCATTCCGATTGCAAGCAGTCTGCTGTCGTACATCGTGACGCTGTTGAGATCTATCGAACCCAGGTCGAGGTTGCCGATAAGTTTGTGGTCCGCTCGCAGGCCGAAAGGGTTGCAGTTCTAGACGGGTTATGCCTCATTGGCCGCCTCAACTGCGATGAGCTAAGACGAGAAGAGTCGCTTGAACGGCTCGTGGAGATTATTCCGATAGGAGTCTTGCGCGATGAAATTGTCGACGTATCTCTTGGCCAGGCTGACGGACCCATCCCAATAGTGTGGAATGGAGGGTTGTACGGATTTCATAATCCTGAGTTCCTTATCCACGCGACCGCGTCCTTAGCGAAACGACATGTCGTTCACTTGCACTTCCCGTTTACTGCCGAGCGGGATTCGCCCGTTATGCGCTCCTTGGAGGCTGCTGTTGAGCGTTGTGGCGTCGGGGGATCGGTGTCTTTGGGCTGTGTTAGCGAGGCCCGAGGTGCTCTGCAATCGGGCATGGCATTTTTGGTCTGTATCGGTCGTCGCTCGGCAGAGAACGAGCTTTGTCAGCGGCTTAGGACGCGCGAGATCTTTTGCTATCGCTCACCGATGATCGTTGATGGACACGGTGCAACGGGCGAACTGGTTCGGGCTAAGGGCATAGGGGTAATCCTCGAAAGCGATATTCGTCATGCAAGACAACAGGTCGAGACCTTGATCGAGCCGAGAACACGCCGACTTTTGGTTGAAGCCATTGACCGATTCAAGCCCGAGGTGCTGTTGGAGGAGCCGCTTGCCAAGCTGGGGGCTGATTTATCCCGGCTACTGAGTGAGCGGTGAGATCGACCAGCTGCGAAGGCACAGGGGCTTTGCTTTGAGAACAAGCAGCGTTTCGGGGTTTTTGGCCAGAGCCCCGAGGGTCTTCCGTCACGCCTTGCCCTTGGGCCGACGCTTTCCTCCTGAGTTGACGGGGGCCGCTCCGAGTCTGGCAGGGGCAGTGAGGCGCCGGACCTCTTAACGCAGCTCCCCCGCGTCCATTTTTCGCACCTCCCTGTCCCCTGCCGGACGGCTCCGCGACCCCCATCAACGAGTCAGGAGGACATCATGGACGCTTCTTTCGACCACCACAGCCCACTTCGGGAGATCGTTCCCGGTCGCTTCACTCGGGTCTCGGTCCAGACCCCTGCCGGCGAGATCGAAGCGAGGTTGAGCGAGCGGGGGAATTGGGAGCTGCGGGTCCGGCGCGACCAGGAGACGAACTGGCGGTTGGCCTGCACCGGCGACCTCGACTGCGGGATCGTCACGGCTCAGCCCGTCGCCGCCGTGCAGGAGGAGGTCATCAACCTCGGCGCGCTGATGGTCGACCCCGCCGGACGTCGAGTCACCGTCGCCGAGAAGGACGTCGAGCTCTCTCGCAAGGAGTTCGGGCTCCTGCTCGTCCTGGCCGCGCAGCCGGACCGGGTCTTCTCGAAGGAGGAGCTGCTGGCGACGGTATGGGGGCACACCGGAACCACCCACACCCGGACCCCCGACAGCCACGCGAGCAGATTGCGGCGACGGCTGAGGGCGGCCGGGGCGCCGGGTCTCGTCGTCAACACGCGAGGCGTCGGCTATCGACTCAGGGACCGCCCCGACCTCGTTGCCCTGCCGGCGCTGGGTCCTGCGAGCAAAGTCGCATAGGCACCTCGCTCGTTGCCGGGAGTCAGTCTGAGCCTGGCAGCGGTCGGCGTCACGTCAAGGCCCGCTTCGCGCACCTCGCTATCGCGCCCTCCGGGTGACGTGGCGCCTTACCCGCTGCCGGGCGGCTCACGACTCCCATCAACGAGCCAAGGAGGTGCGCGATGAGCGCCACGGCAATCCAGTCCCAATCCCCACAGCTTCACGAACTCGGCCGCTACAGCCTCACCGATGAGGAGCGTGTCCTCGTCGGTCGACGGATCGACGGCGAGGTCTTCGTCTACGACTACCCGCGCGGCGGCCAAGGCCGGGGCTTCTTCGTCGAGTCGGGCTTCGAGTCCAAAGCCGAGCTGGCGGTGATGCTCGCCGACTACCGCCGTGAGGCCGCACAGCTGGGCACCTGCCCGATGAGCGGCGAGGCGATCGAGCGGAGCTTCCAGCTCGCCGCCCTCGCGTAAGCCGGGCGCACCGGCTCGTTCAGCGGCGGATCGTCGAAAACCCTCGCCGAGAAATGGAATGGGACGAGCTGGCCGGTCCAGGGCACCCTGAACCCCTAAGGGGCGTCCTTCAGCGCTCTCTTCGGCGTCTCCTGCCAAGGCATCACCTGCATGGGCGTGGGTTGGAGCACGGACGGATCGGGGGTGGATGCGACGCTGGGGGAGTTTCGAGAATAGGCGGTCTTGTATTCCCCCTTGCAGAGCCAACTCTGAGGCAGAAGCACCGGTCTCCAAAACCGGCGATTCCAGGGTTAGGGTCCTAGCTAGGTGCCCCCGACTCGGATTCTTTGGCTTGGCACGCCGCAATCCCGCTTCCGCTGCGGGTTTGAGGCATATCGCCTCGTTGATCGCCCCGGAAGGTCAACGGAGGTCAGCGAAAGTCAGAAAAGGGCTGTTTTCGACCCCTTTCATTCCCCTGGACATTCCCCTGGGAGCTCGGGCACTTTTATCCGGCGACCGACCAGCTTAGAGTCGCGGGGTGCCGTCTTTCGTCGTTGATGCCAGCCCGTCCGACTCGCTCTCGCCGGTTCTCTTGGTCACCGCGCTGATCGGAGCAATCAGCGCCTCGCTGGTGATCCTGGGAGCGTTGCGCGCCTGGTACGTGCGGACCATCGGTCGCCGCCGCGACCGCTACCGCAGGCTGGCGCGTCTAGGAACCGGCGCTCAGGTTCCATTTTTTTCATCGGTTCTCGGGGAGCCACCGGCGGTCCAGTACACGGTTGAAAAAGACGACTACATAGTCCTCCTCGAACGGGAAGATCCAGGGTGGGATCCCGAAAAGTTTCAAACAAAGCCCGTTCCGCGCGATTTCAAAGTCAGCGTCTTCATCGACCGCGACTACTACGTGCAGGCCATCGCCGACGACGACCAGACGGTCTTGGCCTACTCAGTCACGACGCGATCTCGACGCTTTCGGCCCTCAATTCGGCCCATCCCGCCTCTCAGCCTGCGTCAGCGCGTCCTGCGCCGGCGGGATTGGGTGATGCCCAGGCGCCAACGTCGAATCGTCCTGGGTCGCACCAGGTTTGCCGACTTGGACGCCACCGAGCCCGACGAATTCGCCCCCCCACGTCTTCGCCTTCGACTCGGCGCCCACAACTTCGATTACACGGAGACCGCCTATTACGGGAATCCCGGTCGCTATCAGTTCTTCGCCTGGAGCGCCAGCGATGTCGCCCGGCAGGGACCAACGGGAAATATCGCGAAGGCGCGCACCGGTTTTGCCCAGATCGACCCGGACGAGTGGTCGCGCATCGGGAGTTCAGACGAGTGGCCCGATTGGTCCGACCTGTCGGAGCTTCAGCGATTTCGGCGCGACACCGCAATCACGACCTACACCGTCTGCGACGTCAAATTGGCGATTGAGAACTATCCGCTCGGTCGATTCGGAGTGGGGGAGCACGAGGTCAGGACGTTGTGGCGAAGGCGATGAGCCGATCATCACGCAACCGAAGCGCGAATCTAGAGCCGCGCTCCCGACGCACAGCTGGAGCGACCTCCCGCGTCGAAGTCGAGACGCCCGCAACCTCTCGGGTCCATCCTGCTGGCTTGCTCCGATGACCGGTCCGGACTATGGCGGCGCTCGCGAGTCGCACGCCGGAGATGAATTTCACGTCCTCTGGGCGGTCCGTCGCGCCCTGACGATGCTGCTACCGCACGCTCCTTTGAGGCGGCTGGTGGTGGAGGGGGTCTCGCCGGAGGATCAGCTCGATGATGTGGAAGATCAGCTGCAGGGCGTCGATTTGACCGAATACTTCGACGGCGCCAAGTTCGAGCAATCCAGCCAAGTGGTGATAGCCCAGCTCAAGTACAGCGAGCGCAAGCCGGCCAGGCGTTGGACCGCGGCGCGGCTCGCTCAAAAGCCGACTCGCGGCAAACCGGTGGTCGCCCGCCTCGCCGAAGCATTCAAGGCTTTCGCGAAGGCCTACCCACGAGAGGAGGTCGCCTCGAAGTTACGCGTGAGACTGATCAGCAACCAACCGCTAGACCCAACGCTCGGATCTCTCCTTGAGACGTCCAAGGCGCGCCTCGGCGATCAGCCGAGCGCGGCGCGCCTCGGCGCCGTTATCGACGGCCTCGGCTCTCGCCAGGCCGAGGCGCTCGAGAGGCTGAGAGCGGCTTCTGGCCTCGGCAAGCGAGATTTCGCCGACTTCCTTCTTGCACTCGATCTCAATGGTCTCGGCAGCGGCACGCGCTGGCGCCTGGAAGGTGAGATCACGGAGGCGCTTTCGAGCCACCTGATCGATGAGCTCGGGCCGGGCCTTGCCCAGCTGATGCAAATGGTGCGGATTCAGATGCGTCCCGAGGAGCGGAACTCTCCGGGCATCTCGCGCGCCGATGTCCTCGTCAGCCTTGGCGGTGGCGCTTGGGACTCTCTTTTTCCGCTGCCGCCGCGAATCAGTCGTCCCACGAGCCTGATTGAGACCTGCGACACCCGGGCTCTCGCCGAGGTAATCGACGAGAGCAGAGGCGAGGTCGTTGTCGCGCACGGCGATGCGGGGGTCGGCAAGACGACGACGATCACCTCGCTAGAGGAGCACCTGCCACTCGGCTCGGTCTTAATCACCTTCGACTGCTTCGGCAAGGGCGAATACCTGACCGCCACCGAGACGCGCCATCTCGCCAAGCCCGTCGTTCTCCAGTTGATCAACGAGATTTCAGCTCGCTGCGGATTGGCGCCACTCGTGTCCGCCCCGGAGATGGAGCTCTTGCTTTGGCAAAAGCTGCGCTCGACGATGAGTGAGGCGGCAGAGATCCTCGGCGCAACTGGGGCGCGCCTGGTGGTAGCGGTGGACGCGATCGACAATGCGGCGATCGCGGGGCGCGTCCGCTCTCAGCAGACCTTCGTCCGCGACCTGCTAACCCTCGATGTCCCTAACGGGGTTACCGTCCTCGCCAGCTGCCGAACCCATCGAAGGGGGGAGCTCGGCTCCCTCGAGGGAATTCGTCAGTACGAACTTCGTGGATTCGATCTCGCAGCGTCCTCGGAGAACCTGCGCCGCCACTTTCCCGACGCCTCGGAGGAGAGCTGTGAGTTGTTCCACGTCGAGAGTATGGGTAATCCCCGTTCTCAGTTCTATGCGCTCGAGACCGCGCCCCGCGATCCGGAGGACGCCGCCGCCCAGGCTCGAAGCACCGAGCACATTTTCGAGGACCTCGTCAAAGCCGCGCTCCTCGAGGTCCCCGACCCCGCGACGGCGAAGAGCCGCCTCGCCGATCTCGTTTGCATTTCGAGGCCCGCAAACCTGGTCGACCTTGCTGGCGTCGCCAGCGCGCCCCCCGAAGACGTTGTCGCCTTCTGCCGGGGCTTGGTTCCCGGGGTGGAGTTGAGCGGGGAGACTGTCGAGTTTCGCGACGAGGACTTCGAGACCCATCTGCGCGGGCGAGTGAGCGCGACCGAGGAGAAGCAGGCCCACGAGCGCCTCGCCGACTACTACTCTGCTCGGCGCCGCGAGGATCCTGCCGCCGCGAACGCTTTGGCTCCGCACCTGCGTCTGGCCGGGCGCGATGACGAGTTGATCGAGTTGGCGCTCGATGAGGGTCAACCCGACGTTATTGCCGACCCTCTCGCTCGCTTGCAGGCCTACTTCAGGCGTATTGAGCTGGCACTTCAGGTTGCGTCGCGGGCCGGGCGGCGTGACCAGGCGGTGAGGCTGATTCTTCTCGCTGCCTGGGCCGCGAAGACCGACGAAGCGGTCAGCTCGGTCGTTAAGGAGAGGCCCGATCTTGCGTTTCAACACGGAGATCCCGAAGCGATGGCCAAGATCTTCGAGAGTGCAAATCGGGAGCCGTGGCGGGGCCCGATGCATTTGCGGATCGCGGCTCTTTTTGCTCGGCTGGGGGAGAAGGAAAATGCGGCCGAACAGCTGCGGCTCGCGGAAGCCTGGATCCGTCGCTGGGTCCGGCTCGAGGAGAGCGAAAGGCGCGGTTGGGAGGTTCACGCCCCCGATATCGCTGCAGGCGCCGAGGCCATTTATCACCTTGAGGGGGCCAAGTCTGCTCGAGCGTGGCTGCGCCGCTGGAGTCCGCTGAGCGCCGTCCTTGACGCCACCGAGATCGCCCTGCTGGAACTGGCCAAGGGCGGGTCGCCCGCGGCGGCCTTCTCGGTGCTTGCTGAGCTCAGGCCGAACGCCGAGATCCGGGCGCGGATGCTTGGCATGCTCTTTGCTGCGGGCTTCGAGGCGCCGCCAGATCAGGTGCGCCAGGCAATTGGAACCCTTGCTCGCAGACCACCGCCGCGTCGGCGCCGTGCAGAAAAGTGGACTGTCGAGTTCCTTGAGCTCGCCGCCAGCGCATGCCCCGATCATCCTCAACTGCGGCGTTTGATGAGTGCCCTTATCGGCACGGTTCCGACGCTGCCGCCGTACCGGCTAGGGGCTTTAGGCGAGTGGCAAAGGACCCTTCGCGTGCGTTGCCTCCAGGCGGCGATAGAGGGCGAGGAGCTGAGCGCGGAGACGCTCATTCCACCCAAGTATCGAGAGGAGTCACCGGAGCCATACGACTATCGCGACCGCCAGGACCACGAGCAGATCCGCCGCCGTTACCGGGACCTCTTCGCTCGCTATCTATCGATTTACACGGCGCGGGCTAATGCCCTCCTCGCCCCCGCCGTCGGGGATGCAGTCCGCGATCAGATTCAGACCGAGTTGGCGGGGTTGGAGAACCTTGCTCCTTACCAGCGTCGTGAAGAAGCCATTGGGGCCTATGAGAGCTGGGCAGATGCTGCACTCGGCGCTCTCGCGGCGCTGTCGAGCGACTCCACTGAGGTGATCGCGGCGGTGATCGACGCCGCCCCCAAGGTCGAAGCCGGCGCGGCCTTCTCGGTTCCCATCACGGCCGCTGCGAGCCTGATCCATCAATCGCGCTATCGCTCGTTAGCTTTTGGGTTGCTCGATCGGGTTTCGGCCGAGACTGAGATCTCCGCCGAGCCGGCAGGGGAGCGCTCAACGCGCCTGCTGCGAATGGCGGGCATCGCAGACCCCTACAACGCGGAGCTAGCCGGCGACTTCTTCGACCGCGCGGTCAAGGCGGCCGAAGGACTCGACCAGCAGGGAGTTGGGGTGTTGCGTGTCGGCGCCGCGATCGGCACTGCCCTAGGCGAAGCCGCGCCCGACCCTGAGCTTGCCGAGCGCCTAGCGCGGGCGATCGAGCGCTACGTTCCCTTCGTTCCAGACGCCGACCATCTGCCCTGGCGGGAGGTGATCTCGGCCGTCACCCATCTGCACTCGCCCGCGGGCTTTGCTCTCGCTACCCGCTGGGAGTCCGAAGCCCGCCTTGGTCTCGGGGTCTCTGTCGCCGAGCTGGTTCCTGTCGCCAATGAGCGCGGGTTCCTCGCGCCCGAGGAGTGCCTCCAGATCTTGCGCCTGGGTGAGCGACGATCATTTCCCGTCGAGCGCGCGATCGGGTGTCTGGAAGAGCTTCGTCGTGGCGGCGCTCCGAAGCGAGCGCGCCTTGGCAGCGCCCTCGCGTCGCTGTCGCTCTACGTACGGCGCGATCTACTCGATCAGGACCGCTTCGCCACCGCCATCGCGCTATCGGGGTGGCTCGCCGAGAACGACCTCGATCACCTCCCCGGCGCTGCAGAGCTGCTCCAAACCGCCGACTTCGCAAAGGCGCTCAAGCGGCCCGACAGCGATGGCGGGATCGAACTACGCCGCGAGGATCCCGACGAGAAGGTTGCCGCCGTCCTCGACGCGGCAAGGGAAGACTCCCCGGAGGGGCTCGAGCAGCGCCTCGGCGAGCTAAACGATCTATACGGGGGACCTCGGCAGCTAGCTGCCTATCTTGATCGCTTCGCCGAGGGTCTTGCGCCGAGCCAGCGCAGGGCGGCGCTCGAGGCGCTGGCCCGCCTTCCCGAATCCAATTGGGCGTTCTCGGGAGAGGTATTGCTGAGCGCTCTCGCGGGGTGGCTTGCCCGGTGGGGGTCTTCGCGCAGGGTCAACGACTGGGTTGAGACCGAGCTCCCCGACCTGATCCGCAACCGACTCAGCGCGCTGGTTCGCTATGACGAAACCGCAAGCGCGGCTTTGCCACTGCTGCTCGACTCACTCCGTCTCAGGGACGGCTCCGCGATTTTGATCGAGGCCGTCGCTCCCAACCTCGCGCGCTTGCAGGCCTCTGCGCTTTTCGCCGTGGCGGCGAGTTTGGCGCCGCGCCTGCCCGAGGAGCAGATGAGCGCCGTCCTCGCTTGGACTTTCCGAGAGCTCGAGGATGAGGAGCCGCCAAAGGCACCACCGCTTCCCAGCAGCCCGAGTGCGACGCTCGCCCGTCTTCATTGGACGCTCTTCGGCCACCCTGACAAGCGGGTTCGCTGGGAGGCCGCCCACTGCGCCCGGGGGCTGGTCGAGGGCGGAAATTCGGAGCTGCCCGGCGAGCTGGTCGAGCTACTTGGCGATCGCCAGGCCGGCGCCTTTGTCGGTCATGGCCGGGAGTTTCTCTGGATCTCCGCCCAGCAGTGGGCGTTGCTGCTGATCGCGAGGGTCGCCGATGAGGCACCTGGAACACTCGCGGGTCGCGCGGAAAGCCTGGCTGCGATCGCGACCGACCCAAATTGGCCTCACGCGTCAGTCCGTGAGTTCGCTCGTCGCGCCGCCTTGCGCGTGGCGGAGCTGGATAGTGGCGAGATCCTCGAGCAGCGCCGCGAGGAGCTCGAGACGATCAATCGGGCCAAGGGCCTCTTGCCGGAGATCGATGGGTACCGATCGCTGAGGGAGCGCTCCGATCAAGGCGAGGAAAAGAGGATTCGCTTCGATGCAATGGACACGCTGCCCTATTGGTTCGGCAGCCTGGGCCGGGTCTTCGCCTGCGACACGACTGAGATCGCCGTCGCCGCCGAGAAGTGGATAGTTGAGAAGCTTTACGTTTCCGAAGGCGACATCGAGGCTGCTCGCGAACAGCGTGACGGACTCTATGACTACGGAGAAACGGGCAACGGCCAGGGAGCCTTCCCTCGCGTAGAGACCTACCGCACCTATCTCGAATACCACGCGATGTTGCTGGTCGCTGGAGAGTTCATCGCCGAAGGCCGCCTGGTCGACCCCGGTTGGCATGACCATACGGAAGATCCCTGGCTGATCTGGTTGAGCGAGCACTTGGATGCAAGTCCTTCGCACTGGTCGGTTGATCTGCGCGAGCCGGTGCCACTCGAGCCCGCAAACTTCGGTGAGCTCGGCCCGATCGAGAACTGGCGGGAGATTGACCCTGATCTCTTTGAGTTAGCCCTGCACGACTCAGACGCCATCGTGGTCGATTCAAGGCTTGAAGTCTCAGACCACGACCGCTACGGCACCACCTCGGTGACCAGCGCACTCGTCTCACCCGTGAGCGCTGGAGCGCTCCAGTCGGCACTCCAGACTTGTGCGAACCCGAACAATTTTCGCCTTCCAGGGGAGGGTGCGGAAATGGGCGGCGACGCTGAGATCGACGAGCCCGATTTCCAGCTCCGCGGCTACGTCGAAATCGTCCGTCGGGAGATCGAGGGGCTTGAGGAGCACGACCCGCTGCGGCGGATCAGTCTGGAATTCGCGCGGCCCGGTGTGAGCTTCACGGCGAGCATGGGACTCAGAGAGGAGCGAGACGGTCGTGATATCTGCCTCCCAGACGGCACGCTCGTGTCGCGAGTCAGGGCTTGGAGCGATCAGCCACCCGAGGACGGTCGCTACGGTCGAACGACCTTCGGGTCAGGTGGGCAGGTGGTCCTCGATCGAGCGCTCCTGCTGGCTTTCATGCGCAAGCGCGGGATGGACGTAGTTTTCGAGGTGCGCATTGCCAGGCAGTTCAGTGAACAGTTCTCTACCCAGAAGGAGGAGCCCTATGACTTCGGAACCAGCAAGATCTTCCTCCTCAGGCAAAGCGGAGAGCTCCAAAGACTGGCCTGATGTAGTCAAGCTGGGCAATCGCATCGTCATCGAGCTCGGCCTGGGGGATTCAGTCGACACCCTGGGGAGATGGATGGCGCACCGGGTCGCGGAGCTAATTGAAGCTGCCGAGGACGACGAGGCAGCCAGAGACCAAGCGAGCGACCTCATCCTGCGCCTCTGGAGTCATAGAAGCGATTGGCCGCACGGATGGCCCCCTGCCAACGCCGAGGTCGTGCGGCATGCGCTCGTTCGGCGCCAAAGACGCCTCGAAGAAAACGACCCGGCGAATATGAAAGCCGGACCGTGGATCGGGAGGTTCGGCAAGCTCGCCCGACTTCAGGAGGAGGAGCTCGACATCTGGAGGCGACTCGGGCTCTCCGCTCTCGACTTTTCAGATGAGTTTGACGCGGTCGAGGACTTCGAGAACGACCTCTCGCAGGAGGAGCGAAGCTACCTGACCAGCTTGAAGATGTCCGTCGACGCGGCCCACGGCCATTTCCGCGACGAGCTCGGCGAGGATTCAAAGGACCCCGTCAAGCGAGCGGAATTGGCGAAGCGCGAATTGCGGGCGCTCGGTCGAAAGCGCGGCGTCCTTTTTCGTGACGCGCTCGCCGAAGAAGAATGAGGGGATTGCCTGGCCCGATCGGTTGTGCGCCGGCCCGAGGGTCGTCGGCTGGCCTCGGTCATAGGGATGGGCTTGCGAAGGCCGAGCGACGCCACGTTCTATCTCTGCCCGAGGAGGTCGGCAGGCTTTGCCGCCTGACGTCGATGGCACCTGCGCCAAAAATCTTCGTCTGGCGCCAGAATGGCGCTAAAGTGAGACCCGAGGCTTCGACCATGGCAAGCGTCCAGATCAAGAACGTCCCCGACAACGTCCGCCGCGTCCTGCGCGAGCGGGCTGCCGCCGAGGGTCAGTCCCTGCAGGAATACCTGCTCGCCCGACTGATCCGTGAGGCGGAGACGCCGACGCTGGAAGAAGTCCTCAACCGCGCCGGAGGGCGGGCAGGCGGAACCCTGGGTTTCGGGTTCGCCGCCGACAGCCAGCGCGAGGATCGCCGCAGCCGGTGATCGTCGTCGACGCCTCGATACTCGCCCCGGCCCTCGCCGACGACGGCGGGGACGGTGATCGAGCCCGCGGCCGCCTTCAAGGAGAGCAACTGGCCGCGCCCGAGCTAATCGACCTAGAGGTCCTCTCGATCCTTCGCCGTGGAGCCCGGGCCAAGCGCCTCGACGAGCGCCGATCCGGGCAGGCGCTAGACGACCTCGCCGCACTGCCAATGCAGCGCGTCTCGCATCTACCGCTGCTCGATCGCGTGTGGCAGCTTCGCGACAACCTCACTGCCTACGATGCCTCCTATGTTGCGCTCGCTGAGGCTCTCGACGCAGTGCTACTCACCGCAGACCGACGACTCGCCAAGGCGGTTGGCGTGCTCTGCGAGGTCGAAGTCCTGCGCTGATGGCGCACCCTTTCATTCCCCCGATTGACTCTTCATTCCCCCGGCCATTCCCCTTGCTGGAGTATCGGCCTGGATTTGGCTCTCTGATGGGGTGCGGCGATGACCGATCGTCGGAGTTCGGCGGTCTCCAAAACCGGCGATTCCAGGTTCGAGTCCTGGCTGCCCCGCTCGGCATTGCCGTCCTGCCGCCCGGTTCCGGCGGCAGTTGAGGCTGAAAAGGTTCCCGGCCGCCCCAGGCTTGCGGCCGGGAACTCCTTCATCCCTCAGTCAAGCGCCTGGGTCCCTCGTCAGGCTCCCTTTCCCTGGGTGACGACAGGGGCGATCCTCTCGGTTGAGATCTGCATGGTCTCACCTCCTCTCCTGGCATAACTAATGATGGAGACGATTCCACTGGTGGAGGACGTTCCACTAACAGGGTGTCCAATTTGCTTCCCAAATACTCAGCGAGGGACTAGGATTAATCACTCAAGACTTCGAAAGGAAAGACCGTGGCAACCAGAGTTGAGCGTCGCCGAGCAACGCAGAACCGACTTAAGGCGATGCAGCACCCGCTTCGCGCCGAAGTTTTCAGGCTGATCCGCGAAACGCCCGGAGCGATCAGCCCGGCCGAAGTTGCGCGCGAGCTCGAAGCCGACGTTCCCACGGTCAGCTACCACGTCCGCAAGCTGAGCGAGTACGACTGCGTCGAAGAAGTCGAGAACCGACCCGTCCGCGGGGTCGTCGAGCACTTCTATCGCGCGACCGACAGCCACCTGGTCGACACCGAGGAGTGGGCGGAGCTGGTCGAGCAGGATTCCGAAATCGCCGAGGTCCTGACCGACGAATTCATGCAGACCATCGTCGACGATTTCACCGCATCACGCCGGGCTTCAATCGTCGGGAGGGACGAGAAATTCTGGATCACCCGCAACCCCTACGTGCTGGATGACGAGGGCCTTGCGGAAGCGCT
>Ga0068868_100000864_pt1 | contig 20513 bp, 22 predicted proteins | sample KBSMisM42_FD_64660 | JGI IMG/M metagenome (GOLD analysis project Ga0068868, IMG submission 64660) | Miscanthus rhizosphere microbial communities from Kellogg Biological Station, Michigan, USA - KBS Miscanthus M4-2 | ecosystem: Host-associated > Plants > Roots > Rhizosphere > Soil ...
GCGCCCCAATCCGCATCACTGAGAAAGGCCCGCTTGGTAGCAATGTGCATGCGCTTAGTGGAGCCGCGCACGGGGACCTCCTCGATGACTTCCAAAAAGCCGTGTTTGCGCAGTACCCGGAAATGGTACGAAGCGACGTTCAGGGGAATGCCCGCTGCGCGGGCAAATTCGCTCGGGGCAATCGGGCGTTGGGTAGCTAAAGAGACGATCTGCACCCTGAGCGGGTCTTTGGTGACAACCACGATGTCCGGGTCAACCAGGCCGGTGGCTCGCTCCCGGGCGGCATCGGTCGGCCCGTGCCCTTTCTTGCGTGGCGCCTTTCGCGGGCTGCCTTCGACCGGCTGGCGGCGAGGGGGAGCGTTCCGCTTGGTTGGTGGGGTCATGGGCACAGTCGCTTTTGAGTGGGCATCGGCATCTCGGTTTCTAGCCGCCGATGCGTCGCTAAGCGCCGAGTAGTAAAGCAATCCTGCGCGCGGTCGTCCGCACGTTGCGACATTTGGCGTTGACCGGTCAGCGCTTTGTAGCGCATTCTTGAGCCTCCAGTCCAGGCCGCCCTGCGCGGGAGCGGGCGGCCGCTTTTTGAGGGAGGTGAATGCGGATGACTCCGATCAAGACGGAGCGCGTTGTGCCGCTTTTGAGCGTCATCAAGTCGGCCTAGGCAGGACAGGGCGGGTCGGCGCCAGTCCCGGCCGACCCGCCCTCCTCACTCCCCCATGCACACGGGCGCTCTGACACTCGCGGGAGAACAGCTACTGAGTGCCTAGGGTGCGGCCTACCCCGTGGGTGCCCCAGTGGGGATTCACACCTTACGCGGCGATGCAAGCTTTTACATTCACACCGTTTGAGCAACCACACCTGCGACCGGTCAACCGGATTGCCCAAAAACTACTTATTTACTTTGAGCATGCGGTCTGGGACTCTGACAACTCCACGCCCCAGGACAGCGTCTATCCACGTGGCTTTCTATGTCTGTCCTGGGGCGTGCAAGCTTCGATCTGAGTTACTGGCATGGAGGCAAGATGTACGACGCCCACAGCAAACGAGGAAGCAGGGACCAAGAAGCATACGCCCGGGGTCACCCGATCCGGGCCAGAATCCTGGAGCTGTACGAAGAGGACGCAGGGCGGTCTTTGACCGCCGCCGACCTTCGGCCCGAGCTGGAGGAGCTGCCGGGAGCGACGCTGGCCGGGGTTGCGTACCACCTCCAGGTGCTGCGGAATGTGGGATTGGTGCGGAACGTTGGGGACTAATCTGCGGCCGAATCCGGCGAGTTAGCTTGGTACACCAATGTCTTATCTGTGCGCATTTCCGATAGGTTCTGAACATGGCAAGCGATGCTGTTGGCTTCTGGAGCTATGTCAGGCAAGACGACGAAGGCGATCACGGCCGTATTAGGGCGCTTGCGGACGATCTTCGCGAGCAATATCGGCTGCTAACCGCCGAAAAGCTGGAGTTGTTTGTTGATCGAGAGTCAATCCAATGGGGCGATGCTTGGAAAGAGCGCATCGATAACGCCATTGCCGGAACCACGTTCTTTATCCCGATCATTACGCCGAGCTACTTCGCAGCCCGGAATGTCGACGCGAGCTACTGAAATTTGCTCGCGAGGCGGAGCGTCTTGGCCTTGAGCAACTTCTGATGTCGGTGTATTGGGTTTCCGTTCCTGGACTGGAGGAGAGTCCCGAGGAGTCGCCAGACGAAGCCATCCGGCTGGTTGCCAAATACAACTTGGAGAACCTGAGGGATGAGAGGCTGGAGGAGCGCGATTCGTCGGCTTATCGAAAGGCGGTCTCAAAACTTGCCGCCGAGCTTGTGAAACAAGCGGAACTGGCCCGCCAGGTCGAGGACGTGCCAACAGTCTTGACTACCGAGGAAGTCACTGAGTCCGAGGCGGATGGACCGGGCACGATTGAGCGCCTAGTGGCAGCGGAAGACGCTATGCCGAGAGCCCTTGCTCTCCTTGAGGAAATCCGTAAAGGCTTGGAGGAAATTAGCGAGAAGACGGAGCGCATCAGTGCCGACATGCAGGCTGCTACGAAGCGGGGTCAGGGCATGAAGGCAGCGCTTTCTCTGACGAACCGGCTGGCCCACGAAATCTCACAACCCGCTGAGAACATGGCGACGAGCGGTCATGCGTACGGCCAAGTATTGGCCGACCTCGATTCCGGGGTGCATGCTCAGCTTGACATGATCGAAACGTTTGATGAGCCCACTGAGGAAAATAAGCAGTTTCTTCGGGAACTCATCGAAGCGGATACGGCGGCACTTGCGGCCCAAGCACAGCTTGAGGAGCTGCTTGCAGCAGCGCAGCCCGTGGCCAGTATGTCGCGTTCGCTCCGTACACCGTTTGGCGAAATGCGAAATGGCCTACAGGGGGTGCTTGACGGCAACGCCGTTATCTCCGTTTGGGCACAACGTGCAATCGACCTCTTGGGTGACGATGCCGAGGAGACGGAACGTGAGAGCCCCTAATGATGCGCGGGATGACTCGCTGTATGAGTACGGGGCTATCGCTCTAAGCTAGTCGATAGAAGCCACGGCTGACGCGCTCGAATCTGGGGCGGCGCAGCAGGACTCCTTCAGACAGGCCCCTTTGACGGAGCGGTAGTTGATCGGTCTTCCAGCAGGCGCTCGACAGCGACTCGTATGTCCGAGGCGTGCATCGGTTCGGAGGCATCGGCCAAGACCTTTGCGATTGCTTTCGGTAGCTCTCCAGTTCGCTCAGGAGGGGGCGTTGACTGGCGAGGCACGGTGCCAGCTTCTTTGAGCAGCTTCCTGCGAAGCTTGTTCAGGCGGGCGAGCCGGGCGCTAGTTTCGCTTTTGGAAAGTGCGCCGATAAGGGGTACTGCCGCTGCCGGGTAGAGAGATCGCATGGCCGACGACGCGAAGCGCGACAGGGAGCTCCTCCGCTCGCCCTGCGACCTCGAGGAGGAGGACGAGCTCCGCCTCGAGCGGATCAAAGACGAGGTCGACAGGGGATTCGACGCGATGCGCGACGTCGAAGACGGCGTCTCGGTCTTCGGCTCGGCGCGGGTGAAGGAGGGCCATCGCTGGTACGAGCTCTGCCGCGAGACGACCGCCTGCCTGGCCCGCAACGGCTTCACCGTGATCACCGGCGGCGGCCCCGGCCTGATGGAGGCCGCCAACCGCGGCGCCGCCGAAGCGGGCGGCCTCTCCGTCGGCCTCAACATCCAGCTGCCGCACGAGCAGGAGACGAACCCCTACGTCAACCGCTGCGTCGAGTTCCACTACTTCTTCGCGCGCAAGCTGATGTTCGTCCGCTATGCCCGCGCCTTCGTCATCTTCCCCGGCGGCTACGGCACCCTCGACGAGCTCTTCGAGAGCCTCACCCTGATCCAGACCCACCGCATCCAGCTCTTCCCCACGATCCTCGTCGACTCCGCCCACTGGGAACCGCTGCTGGACTGGATCGACGAGAGCCTCGACGATACCTCGCTGATCTCCCCACCCGACATGGAGCTGCTCGTCACCGCCGACACCGTCGCGGAGATCTGCGGCCACGTCGAGAAGGCGACGCACCTGCAGCGCCAACTGGAGTCTTAGAAACGCAATCGGCCCGCCGAAGCGGGCCGATTGCCAAAACGGGAGATGCCGCCGAATCACTAACGGCCCCGCCCTCACGTATATGCATCATAAACGCCCCGGGCGGGAGTCGAACCCGCCGGCCCCCGTTTCGTGAGGACGAGGCCCGCATCCGGCGGCCGGGGCGCGCCGCTCTCGCGGCCAGGCGACGCTACCTCGCCGCGACGCACATATTGCGCGGCGAGTCGCACGCTTGTCGCACCAAGTCCCCGCTAATGCCGGAAGTGGCGGTGCTTGGTGAAGACCATTGTCACGCCGGCCGCCTCGCAGGCCTCGATCACCTCGGCGTCGCGTTTGGAGCCGCCGGGTTGGATCACGGCGGTGGCGCCGGCCTCGATCGCCAGCTCGGGGCCGTCGGCGAAGGGGAAGAAGGCGTCGGAGGCGAGCGAGCAGCCGGCGAGCCGCTCGGCGGCCTCCTCGCCGCGCGCCTCGCGGCACTTCTCGACGGCGAGGCGGACCGAGTCGACGCGGCTCATCTGGCCGGCGCCGATGCCGAGGGTCGCGCCGTCCTTGGCGAGCACGATCGCGTTCGAGCGCACGTGGCGGACGACGGTCCAGGCGAAGCAGAGGTCGTCCCACTGGGCCTCGCTCGGCTGCCCCTTCGTCACCACCTCCATCAGCTCGCGCGGCTCGGGGTCGCCGTCGCGGTCCTGGACCAGGAGGCCGCCCAAGACGCGCTTGACGTCGCGTTCGCCCGGCTCGGGCTGGCGGCGCTCCTCCTCGCGGAGAATCCGGATCGCGTCCTTTTGCTGCAGGACGGGGAGCGCGCCGTGCTCGTATTCGGGCGCGATCAGGACCTCGACGAAGTTCTCGTGCAGGCGCTCGGCGAGCGATTCGGAGACCGGCCGGTTGAAGGCGATCACCCCGCCGAAGGCGGAGAGCGGGTCGCAGGCGAGCGCCTTCTCGTAGGCCTCGAGCGGGTCGGCGCCGATCGCCACCCCGCAGGGGTTGTTGTGCTTGACGATCGTGCAAGCCGGCCGCGCGAAATCCTCGACCAGGCGCCGAGCCGAGTCGAGGTCGAGCACGTTGTTGAAGGAAAGGGCTTTGCCGTGCAGCTTCGAGACTCGCGAGAGGACGTGGCTGCGCGCCCCCGCCTCGGCGTAGAGCGCCGCGCGCTGGTGCGGGTTCTCGCCGTAGGCGAGGTCGAGCACCTTCTCATAAGCGACCGCCAGGTGTTCGGGATAGTCCTCGTACTCCTCGGAGAACCAGCGGCTGATCGCGGCGTCGTAGCGCGCGGTCTGGGCGAAGGCCTCGTTGGCGAGCCAGTGCCGCGTCGCCTCCGATATCTCGCCGCCGTTCTCCTCGAGCTCGGCGAGGACGGCGTCGTAGGACTCGGGCTTGACGACGACGGCGACGCCCTCGTGGTTCTTGGCCGCGGCGCGGATCATCGTCGGGCCGCCGACGTCGATGTTCTCGACCGCGACCTCGTGGGCGACCTCGTGGCCGGCCACGGTCTCCTCGAACGGGTAGAGGTTGACGCAGACCAGGTCGATCGGCTCGATGCCCTCGCGCTCCAGCGTCTCCATGTGCTCGGCGTCAGAGCGCCGCGCCAGCAGCGCCGCGTGCAGGCGCGGGTGCAGCGTCTTCACCCGGCCACCGAGGATCTCCCCCTGGCCGGTGAACTCCGCGACGTCGGTCACCTCCAGCCCGGCCTCGCGCAGCGCCGTCGCGGTGCCGCCGGTTGAGAGGATCTCGACGCCGAGCCCGGCCAGGCCGCGAGCGAAGTCCGCCACGCCGGTCTTGTCGGAGACGGAGACCAGCGCCCGGCGCACGCGGAGCGCGCGGTCGCTCACCGCTTCGGCAGGCGTATCTGCGGGAGAGTCACTCATCGTCGACGATCACGGCCCGAGGGCCGTCATCGCCGATCCTAACCCTGCCCGCCGCGATCATGCGGATCGCCTCCGGGTAGAGCTCGTGCTCGGTGGCGTGGATCGCCTGCTCGAGCGCCGCCCGGTCGCCCCCGGTCGGCACCGGTACCTCGCGCTGGACGATCGTCGGCCCGGTGTCGATTCCCTCGTCGACGAAGTGCACCGTCACGCCGGTGACCTCGACGCCCGCCGCCAGCGCCTGGCCGATCGCGTCGAGGCCGGGGAAATCGGGAAGCAGGGCCGGGTGGACGTTGACGATCCGGTTGCGGAAATGGGCGACGAACCCGGCGCTGAGCAGCTGCATGTAGCCGGCGAGGGCGACCAGATCGGCTTCCAGTAACCCGATCCACTCCGCCATCGCAGCGTCGCGCGACTCGCGGTCAGGGTAGTCGTCGCGGAGGAAGGTCGCTGTCTCGACATCGGCGGCCCGGGCGCGCTCCAGTGCCCTGGCCTCCGGCTTGTCGGAGCCGACCCCGACGACGCGAATGCCGTCCCGCCCGTGCACCCGGTCGATGATCGCCTGCAGGTTCGAGCCGTTCCCCGAGGCGAGGACGACGAGGCGGAAATCGTTCACTCCGGCATCTTCGCGCAGCGCTCTAGGATCGCGTCGTGTCCCTACTCGAGCGACTCGGGATTCGCACGCCGGTCGTCCAGGCCGGGATGGGCGGCGGCCTGAGCCGTCACGAGCTGGCCGCCGCCACTTCGGATGCCGGGGGCTTGGGGACGATCGCCGTCAACGGCGCGGCGGCGATCGAGCGTGAGCTGCGGCGGGCGCGAGAGCTCACCACGCGCCCGATTGCCGTCAACCTGCTGCTCCCCTTCGCCCGCCGCGACTGGTTCGCGGCGGGCGCAGGGGCCGACGTCGTCGTCACCTTCTGGGGCCGGCCGCGGCGCCACGTTCCCGGCCTCTGGATCCATCAGTGCGGCTCGGTCCGTGAGACCCGCGCGGCGCATGCCGCCGGCGCCGACGCCGCGATCGTCCAGGGCGTCGAGGCCGGCGGGCACGTGCGGGGGACGATGCCGGCGCTCGAGCTGCTGGAGCGGGCCCGGGCGGCGTTGCCGGCGGACTTCCCGCTGCTCCTCGCCGGTGGCATCGCCGAGCGCAGCGACGTCGAGCGCGCCCTCGAGGCCGGCGCGAGCGCCGCGGTCGCCGGCACCCGCTTCCTGCTCTCCGAGGAGAGCCGTGCCCATGCCGAGTACCGGCGGCGCCTGCTCGGCGCCGAGGAGACGATCCTCACCGAGCTCTTCGGCTTCGGCTGGCCAGCCCCGCACCGGGTGCTCGCCAACGCCGCGACCGATCGCTGGCTCGGCGGCGATCCGCGCGGCCCGCTCCTGAACCGCGCCCTCAACCGCCTCACGGCCCCGACCGCCCGCTATGCGCCCGCCTCGATGCAAGCCCGCCTCGCCCGCGCCCAGCACCCCGGCAGCCGCCTTCTCTCCCCGCCCGGCCCGACCGACGACGGCCCCGAGAACCTGCTCGACGCCGGCCCGCTCTACGCCGGCGAGACCGTCGCGCGGATCGGCGACGTGCGGCCCGCGGCGGCGATCGTCGCCGAGCTCACCCCCTAGCCCGGGGCGGGCACGACGGCGATGTCCTCGAGAGCGAACTTGCCGTTCGCGTCGTCGGGGTCGCCGAGCGGGTAGCGGCCGCTGAAGCAGGCGTCGCAGTGGTCCTCGGGCGCGGTCCCGACCGCCTCGTAGACGCCGTCCAGCGAGAGGTAGGCGAGCGAGTCGCAGTCGAGCTCGTCGGCGATCTCCTGCACGCTGCGGCCGTGGGCGATCATCTCCTCGCGGGTCGACATGTCGACGCCGTAGTGGCAGGGGTTGCGGATCGGCGGCGCCGTGATCCGCATGTGCACCTCACGGGCGCCGGCGTCGCGCAGCATGCCGACGATCTGGCGCGTCGTGTTGCCGCGCACGATCGAGTCGTCGACGACGACCAGCCGCTGGCCGGCGACGATCTCCGGCAGCGGGTTGAACTTGAGCCGCAGGCCGTGCTTGCGCAGCTCCTGGCCGGGCTGGATGAAGGTCCGCGCCACGTAGCGGTTCTTGATCAGGCCGTCGTCGCGCGGCAGGCCCGAGGCGCGGGCGAACCCGGCGGCCGCCGGGTTGCCCGAGTCGGGCACCGGGATCACGAGGTCGGCCTCGACCGGGGCCTCGCGCCAGAGGATCTCGCCCATCCGGCCGCGCACCTGCTGCAGCACGTGGCCCTCCATGCGGCTGTCGGGACGCGAGAAGTAGATGTGCTCGAAGACGCAGCGCGCCGGCCGCTCGGCCCTGACCACCTGGCGGGTCTCGAGACCGCGCTCGGTCAGGGAGACCATCTCGCCGGGGTGCACTTCGCGCATCAGCTCGGCGCCGATGATGTCGAAGGCGCAACTCTCCGAGGCGACGACGAAGCGGTCCTCGAGCCGCCCGAGCGAGAGCGGCCGCACCCCGTGCGGGTCGCGGAAGGCGACGATCGCGCGCTTCGTCATCACCACCGTCGAGTAGGCGCCGCGCAGGCGCGGCATCGTCTCGGCGACGGCGTCCTCGATCAGCTTGCCCTCGTGGGAGGAGAGCAGGGCGGCGATGATCTCCGAGTCGGAGGTGCCGCGGAAGGCGATGCCGCGCTCCTTGAGCTCGGCCCAGAGCTCGACCGCGTTGGTCAGGTTGCCGTTGTGGGCGAGGGCGAGCTCGCGGCCGTCGTCGCGCCAGACCGGCTGCGCGTTCTCCCAGGAGCCGCCGCCGGTGGTCGAGTAGCGCACGTGGCCGATCGCCATGTCGCCGGCCAGCGCCCGCAGCTTCTCCTCGTCGAAGACCTGGGAGACGAGACCCGAGTCGCGCAGCGTCGTGATGTGGCCGCCCTCGGCGGTGGCGATCCCGGCCGACTCCTGGCCGCGGTGCTGCAGCGCGTAGAGGCCGAAGTAGGCGAGGCGGGCGACGTCGTGGCCGGGCGCGTATACGCCGAACACCCCGCATTCCTCGCGCGGGCCCTCGCGATCTATCGGCTGCCCCTGGGGCGGAGTCAAAGCGCGCTTTCCTCGCGGTCGGAAGGACGGAGACGCGCAGGCAGACTGCCTACCCCGGCAGGGTAGCAGCGCCCCGCGGCTGCCCGTCCCGTCTCCGACCGCCGCTATTTGCGGGGTTATGCCAGTTGCGGCACCGACTCCATCGGCTCGCCGAGCACGAGGTCGAAGCGCTCGAGCAGCTCGGGGACCGTCTCCGGCTTCAGCTCGAGGCCGTAGCGGGCGGCGAGCGCGGCCAGCTCCTCGGGGTCCGCCTTCAGCGCGCCGCCGATGTCGACCAGCCCCTCGAAGAAGTGCTCGAAGCCGGCCGGGGCGATGATCTCGAGGATACGGCAGGGCTCGTCGCCCGCGTTCCAGAACGTGTGCCACTGGTCGCGCGGCTTGAAGACGAGGTCGCCGGGACCGGCCTCCACCACCTCGTCGCCGAGCAGCCCGCCCATCCGGCCTTCCAGCACGAAGCTGTACTCGTCCTCGCGGGTGTGCCGGTGCAGCGGCGCCGCCAGCGCCCGCGACGAGAGGGGATGTTCGACCAGCGAGAAATCGCCGCCCGCCTCCTCGCCGTCGATCATGAATCGCACCCCGATGCTGCCGAGGAAGCCCGCCTTGCCGTCGCCGGGACCGATAACCGTTGCCATCTCTTTCTCCTTTTCAAATTCATCGAACAGTAGTGACCCGCGAAAATGTAGCGCGCCTTGACGGATCTGTCAATATTCGTCATACATCTATGTCCGAGCAAAAGCGCAGGTACGAGAAGAGGGCGCGCGCCGAAGCCGAGGCGCGGACCCGGCGGCGGATCACCGAAAGCGCCGTCGAGCTGCACGGCACGCTCGGCCCCGCCCGCACGTCGATGAGCGCCGTCGCCGAGCACGCCGGCGTCCGTCGCTCGACCCTCTACCGGCACTTTCCGGACGAGCGGGCGCTGTTCGGCGCCTGCTCGGCGCACTGGGCGAGCGAGAACCCGCCGCCAAATATCGAGACGTGGGGCGCCGTCGAGGGCCCGGACGAGCGACTTGTCCTGGCGCTGGAGGAGCTCTACGCCTACTACGGTCGCACCGAGGAAATGATGGACAAGCTGCTCCGCGACGCTCCCTCGGTGCCGGTCGTCGGCGAGCTGATGGGCGGCTATCGCGAGTTCCTCGTAGCCGCCGGCGAGACCCTGCTGCGCGGCCGCAAGGCGCGCGGCGCCGCCCGCACCCGGCTGCGCGCCGCGATCGGCCACGCTCTCGCCTTCCGCACCTGGCAGGACCTGAGCCGGACGCAGGGGCTGGACCGCGACCGGGCCGTCGAGCTGATATCGCGCCTCGTCGCCGCCGCCTAGCGGCGATCGACTGACTCGGCGGCCGGCTCAGGCGACGTCAAGCTCGGCCCGCGCGGTCAGCGAGCGCCAGGCCGACTCGAGCGCCTCGAGGCCGACGGTGAAGCCGCGATCGCCGGCGGCGATCTCGAGCGTGGCGCCCGCGACCTCGCCGATGTAGGTGGCGCCGAGGGCCTCGAGAGCGTCGCGGTCGCCGCTGAGAAGGAAGCCGCCGGCACCCTCGCCGAAGAGAGCCTCCTCGGGGGAGCAGCCACGTTCGCGCAGAGGCTGGAGGTCGACGCGGCAGCCGAGGTCGGCGCCGATCGCGGACTCGGCGAGGGCGCAGGCGAGGCCGCCGTCGCTGACGTCGTGGGCGGAGGAGAGCCGGCCAGCGCGGACCGCGTCGCGGACCGTCGCGCAGGCGGCGGCGACAGCGGCGACGTCGGGTTGGGCGAGGCCGGCGTCGAGCTCGCCGCGCAGCTTGGCCAGCTCCGAGCCGGGGAGGGTCGGCTCGAAGGGGCCGAGCAGGGCGATCGCGTCGCCCTCGCGGACGAAGGCGCTGCCGCACGTCGCCGCCGGGTCGGGCAGCTCGCCGACCATGCCGACGACCGGCGTCGGGTAGATCGGGCCTTCCGGGCCCTCGTTGTAGAGGGAGACGTTGCCGCCGACGACCGGGACGCCGAGCGCCTCGCAGGCCTCGGCGAGGCCGCTGACCGCGCGGTCGAGCTGCCAGGCCGGCGCCGGCTTCTCGGGGTTGCCGAAGTTGAGGCAGTTGGTCAGGCCAAGCGGCTCGGCGCCGACGCAGGCGAGGTTCTGGGCGCACTCGAGCACCGCCTCGACCGTGCCCGCGTAGGGATCGCAGGCGACGCGGCGGCCGTTGCCGTCGATCGAGACCGCGATCGCGTTGCCTGCCTCGGGGATCCGCAGGACGGCGGCATCGGCGGCTTCGGGCCGGCGCACGGTGCGCGAGCCGACCAGGCAGTCGTACTGCTCGAACGCCCAGCGCTTGGAGGCGACGCTGGGCGAGGCGAGCAGCGCCAGCAGCGTGTCCTCGGCCGAGGCGCCCTCGGCCAGCGTGCGCCGGTTGCCGTAGATCCAGCCCTCGGGCGCGGCCGGCTCGAGGTCGTAGAGCGGGCAGCCGTCGACCAGTGCCTCGACCGGCATCTCGCCGACGAGCTCGCCGTCGCGCAGGATCCGAATCTGGCCGGAGTCGGTGACGACGCCGATCTCGGCCGAGCCCGTCTGCCATTTGTCGCAGACCGCGAGGACGTCGGCGACCTTTGCCGGCTCGACCACCGCCAGCATCCGCTCCTGCGACTCGGAGACCATGATCTCGAAGGGCTCCATGTCGGCCTCGCGCAGCGGCACCGTGGCGACGTCGAGGTCGATTCCGACGCCGCCCGCCGAGGCCATCTCCCCAGCGGAGGAAGTGAGGCCGGCGGCGCCGAGATCCTGCAGCGAGACCAGCAGCCCCTTGCCGAGCAGCTCAAGGCAGCACTCCAGCAGCTTGGACTCCTCGAAGGGGTCGCCGATCTGCACCGTCGGCCGCTTCGCCTCGTCGCCCTCGCCGAGCTCGGCCGAGGCCAGCACCGAGGCGCCGCCGATCCCGTCGCGCCCGGTCGCGGCGCCCATCAGGACGACGGCGTTGCCGACACCGGCGGCGGCGGCGCGCACCATGTCCTCCGTCTTCGCCAGGCCGACGCACATCGCGTTGACCAGGCAGTTGTGCTCGTAGGGGGCCTCGAAGTAGATCTCGCCGCCGACGTTGGGGACGCCGATCGAGTTGCCGTAGTGGCCGATCCCGCGCACCGCCCCGTCGAGCAGGTGGCGCGAGCGGACCGAGTCGAGCTCGCCGAAGCGAAGGCTGTCGAGGATCGCGATCGGCCGGGCGCCGAGCGCGAAGACGTCGCGGAGGATGCCGCCGACCCCGGTGGCAGCGCCCTGGAAGGGCTCGACCGCGCTCGGGTGGTTGTGGGACTCGACCTTGAAGGCGACCGCGTAGCCGTTGCCGATGTCGACCGCGCCGGCGTTCTCGCCCGGCCCCATCACGACGCGCTCGCCCTCGGTCGGCAGCCGCCGCAGCAGCTTGCGCGAGTGCTTGTAGGCGCAGTGCTCGGACCAGAGCAGGCTGAACATCGCCAGCTCGACGTCGTTCGGCTCGCGGCCGAGCTTCTCGACGATCAGCTCGAACTCGGCGTCGGTGAGGCCGAGCTCGCGATGCCTGGCAGACATCAGCCGCCGCCTCCGCTGCTCCCGCCGGGGCCTGAGGAATCAGATATGGACAGGCCCCGGCTCCCGCGTCCGGGGGCGGCGGTCATCGCACGAGCCTTTCGAAGACCTTCAACCCGTCCGTCGAGCCGGTGAGCGGGTCGACGGCGTGCTCGGGGTGCGGCATCAGCCCGACGACGTTGCCGGCCTCGTTGCGCACCCCGGCGACGTCCCGCGCCGAGCCGTTCGGGTTCTGCCCCGACGCGTAGCGGTAGGCGACCTGCCCCTTCGCTTCCAGCGCGTCGAGCACCTCATCGGGCGCCCAGTACCGCCCTTCCCCGTGCTTCGCCGGAATCGACAACGTGGGCCGATGGGCCGAAAAGCGCTCTATGTCAGCGGTTTTCGGCCCGTCGTCCCCCTCGGGGATCAGGTCTAGCTGGCGGCAGGTGAAGCGGCGGCTCTCGTTGAGGAGGAGGGCGCCGGGGAGGAGGCCGGCCTCGCAGAGGACCTGGAAGCCGTTGCAGATGCCGAGCACCGGGCCGCCCGCGGCGGCGAACCCGGCCACCGCCTCCATCGCCGGCGAGAAACGGGCGATCGCGCCGGCGCGCAGGTAGTCGCCGTAGGAGAAGCCGCCGGGGACGACGACGGCGTCGATCCCGTCGAGGTCGCGCTCCTCGTGCCAGACCAGTCGCGCCTCGCCGAGCAGCGAGCAGGCGTGCAGGGCGTCGCGCTCGTCGCAGGAGCCTGGGAACTGGAGCACCCCCCAGCGCATCAGCCGGCGCTGTCGAGGCGCTCGATCTCGTAATCCTCGATCAGCGGGTTGGCGAGCAGCTTCTCGCAGAGCTCGCCGAGCCGCTCGGGGTCCTCGGCCTCGAGCTCGACCACGCGGCCGACCCGGACGTGGCCGATCCCCTCGAAGCCGAGCGCCGGCAGCGCCCCCTCCACCGCCTTGCCCTGGGGGTCGAGGATGCCCTCCTTGGGGCGGATCAGCACCCGCGCTCGAACCGCTGCCACTAGAAGGAGCGCTCCGTGATCCGCTCGTAGGCCTCGACGTACTTGGCGCGCGTCTGCTCCACCACGTCGGCGGGCAGCTCCGGCGCCGGCGGCGTGTGGTCCCAGCCGGCCTCGTCGGCCCAGTCGCGGACGAACTGCTTGTCGAAGGAGGGCTGCGTCTTGCCCGGCTCATAGCGGTCGGCCGGCCAGAAGCGCGAGGAGTCGGGAGTGAGGACCTCGTCGGCGAGGACGATCTCGGCGCCGGCGTGGCGGCCGAACTCGAACTTGGTGTCGGCGAGGACGATGCCGCGCTCGGCCGCGTGCTCGGCGCCCCGCGAGTAGACCTCGATCGAGATCCGCCGCAGCTCCTCCATCAGCGCCCGGTCGCCGACGATCTCGGCGGCTCGGTCGAAGTCGACGTTCTCGTCGTGATCGCCGATCTCGGCCTTGGTCGCCGGCGTGAAGATCGGCTCGGGAAGCCTGTCTGACTCGAGCAGCCCCTCCGGCAGCTCGATCCCGCAGACGGTCCCGTCGCGCTTGTATTCCTTCCAGCCCGAGCCCGAGAGGTAGCCGCGCACCACGCACTCGACGGGGTACATCTCCAGCCGCCGCACCCGCATCGCCCGTTCGGCGACCTCTTCCGGCACGTCGGCCGAGACGAAGTGGTTGGGGACGACGTCGCCGGTCAGCTCGAACCAGAATTCGGAGATCCGGTTCAGCACCTTCCCCTTGTCGGGGATCGGCGTCGGCATCACCACGTCGTAGATCGAGATCCGGTCGGAGGCGACCATCAGCAGGTCGTCCTCCCACTCGTAGATCTCGCGGACCTTCCCGGAGGAGTGCAGCTTGAGGTCGGCGACGGCAGGCATTAAGCCGATGCTAACTACCCGGGAAGCGGAGCATCGGCACGCCCTGGTCTGCGATCCTTGACGGGTGCTGCCGCCGGAAGTGAAGAGCCCGCCGCTGGTGCAGACGCTGCGCTGGGGACTGCGGCCGCTGCCCTTCATGCAGGAGTGCCGGGAACGCTACGGCGACAACTTCGGCGTCAAATTCCTCGGCTTCAAAACGCCGATGGTGATGACCTCCGACCCGGCCGCGATCAAGGCCCTCTACACCGAGCGCTCGCACGGGCTGGCCCCGGGGCGCGAGGTCTTCCTCGAGCCGGTGCTCGGCTCGCGCTCGCTGCTGCTGCTCGAAGGTCCCGACCACCTCGCCCACCGCAAGCTGATGCTGCCCGCCTTCCACGGCGAGCGGATGCGCTCCTACGAACCGCTGCTGGAGGAGCTGGTCGACGCCGAGATCGACTCCTGGCCGCTCGGCGAGGAGTTCCGCGTCCACCCGCGCATGCAGTCGATCACCCTCGACCTGATCCTGCGCGTCGTCTTCGGCGTCGCCGAGGGGCCGCGGCTGCAACGGCTGCGCGCCCTGCTCACCGACGTGCTCGAGCAGACCGGCTCGACCTTCGGCCAGCTGATCGCGCTGGCGACGCGGCGTTTCACGGGGCGCGGTCCCTGGGAGCGCTTCGACGCGCAGCTGAAGGCGGTTAACGAGCTGCTCTACGCCGAGATCGGCGAGCGCCGGGCCGAGGAAAACTTCGACGAGCGCGACGACATCCTCTCGCTGCTGATGGCGGCCCGCTTCGAGGACGGGGAGGGCCTCACCGACGTCGATCTGCGCGACCAGCTCCTCACCCTGCTGCTGGCGGGGCACGAGACGACGGCGACCTCGCTGGCCTGGGCCTTCGACCTGCTGCTCCGTCACCCCGAGGCGCTGCGGCGCCTGCGCGACTCGCTCGAGGCCGGCAAGGAGGACTACCCGCGGGCGACGATCAGCGAGGCCCTGCGCCTGCGGCCGGTCGTGCCGGTGGCGGGGCGGCGGCTCAGCGTCGACCTCGAGGCCGGCGACCTGCACCTGCCCGCCGGCACCGACGTGACGCCCGCGATCTGGCTCACCCACACCCGCGCCGACGTCTACCCCGAGCCCTTCGCCTTCCGCCCCGAGCGCTTCCTCGACGAGCCGCCCGAGACCTACGCCTGGGTCCCCTTCGGCGGTGGCGTCCGCCGCTGCCTCGGTGCCGCCTTCGCCGAGTTCGAGATGCGGATCGTCCTGCGCGAGGTCCTCACCCGCTGCGAGATCCGCAAGGCGGACCCCGCCCCGGAGAAGATCGGCCGTCGCAGCATCACGATCTCGCCGAAAGGCGGGACGCCGGTCGTAGTCACCGCGCGCCACCCGGCGCGCGAGCGCCAGCTGGTCCCGGCCTAGCGGGGACGTGCCGGTAGTTGAGTACCCATAGGGACCGCTAACTACCGGCGCGTGCGGCGGGGTGCTCCTGCGCCCAGCGGGCGATGGTGCCGGAGCCGGAGATCACCTCGCCGTCGTCGAGGATCAGGATCGGCACCTCGTTGGTCCCGCTCAGCTCCTTGACCTCGGCCCGGTCGGCATCGCGGCTGCCCCAGGTCCAGGGCATCAGGCGGTAGCCGCCGACGGTCTTGATCTCGTACTCGTATCCGGCCGCGTCGAGTGCCTTGCCGGCCTTGGCGCAGGGATGCAGCGCCGCCGGCCCGGACTTCTTCTGCCCGCAGGTGTAGAGGACCATGCCGAGAGCCTAGCGAGAGCGGCCGCAAGCTCTGATGCTACAGTCGTAGCACTATCGTAGAAGTCGCGACAAGGGACCTGCGCAACAAAACCGCCGACCTGCTCAAGCGCGTCGAGGCGGGAGAGAGCATGGTGATCACTGTGCGTGGGAGGCGGGTCGCGGTCCTTGCGCCGTATCGTGACGACGCGGAGCCGAGGTGGATGCCGCGCGAGGAGTTGGTCGAGCTGCTCAAGACACACTCCGCCGATCCCGCTCTGCGCGACGATCTCAAACGCCTTGCTGGGGAAACGACCGACGAAGATCGCCTCAACCGACTGTGGTGAGTACCGGACAGAGTTCGCGAGGGTTGCTCGACACCTCGGTGCTCATCGCAATCGAGAACGGCAGGTCGCTGCGCACTGAGGCCATGCCCGAGACCACCGCTATCTCGGTGGTCACCAGGGCCGAGCTGCGGGTCGGAATTTTCGCCGCGGAGGACATCGAGACGCGCGACCGGCGCTTGATGACCTTTGAACTGGCAAATCGCATCCTCGCGCTCTCGGTGGACGAGGCGATCTCACGAACGTGGGCGCAGATGCGCGCCTACCTGGGGGCGTCGGGTCAGAAGGTCGAGATCAACGACATGTGGATCGCGGCGACGGCAGCCGCCTACGAGATGCCAGTGCTTACCCAGGACGACGATTTCGAGGCTCTCAGCGGCGTCGCCGGCCTGACGGTGATTCCGGTCTAACCCCGTAGCGCTTCCAAGCGCTCGAAGACCGCGGGGACGTGGGTGAGGTAAGCGGCGTAGTTGAAGACGGCGTCGAGGTCGAGCTCGGGGGCGGCCTCGGCGAGCAGGTCGCGGAACTCGGTGCCCGTGTCCCAGGCGCGCTGGGCGTTCTCCTGGACGACGCGGTAGGCGTCGTCGCGGGCCATCCCCGACTCGACCAGGGCGGTGAGGGCACGCTGGCTGAAGAGGGCGCCGTGGGTCAGCTCGAGGTTCTCGCGCATGCGCTCGGCGCGGACGGTCATCCCGGCCGCGACCTTGGCGGCGAGGTCCTGCATGTAGTCGAGCGCGATCGTCGCGTCGGGCAGGATCACCCGCTCGGCGCCGGAGTGGGAGATGTCGCGCTCGTGCCAGAGGGCGATGTTCTCCAGGCCCGCCTGGGCGTAGCCGCGCAGGACGCGGGCGAGGCCGGCGATCCGCTCGGTGCGGATCGGGTTGCGCTTGTGCGGCATCGCCGAGGACCCCTTCTGCTGGCCGGAGGCAAAGGGCTCCTCGACCTCCCGCACCTCGGTGCGCTGCAGGTTGCGGACCTCGGTCGCGAAGCGCTCGAGGCCGCCGCCAGCGACGGCGATCGCCGCGGTGAGGACGGCGTGACGGTCGCGCGGGATGACCTGGGTAGCGACGTCCTCGCGGCGCAGGCCGAGCCGCTCCATCACCCGTGTCTCGACCGCGGGCGGGACCGAGGCGTAGGTGCCGACGGCGCCCGAGAGCTTGCCGACGGCGAGCTGCTCGAAGGCCTCTTCCAGGCGCGTCAGGTTGCGGTCGGCCTCGAAGGCGAACCCGGCCAGGCGCAGGCCGAAGGTGGTCGGCTCGGCGTGGACGCCGTGCGTGCGCCCGGTGCAGAGCGTGTCGCGATGCTCCAGCGCCCGCTCTAGGAGCGCGTCGCGGTAGGCGCGCGCGCTCGCGACGACGATCGCGCCGACCTCGCGCAGCTGCATCGCGAGCGCCGTGTCGAGCACGTCGGAGGAGGTCAGCCCGTAGTGGATCCAGCGCCCGTGCTCGCCGACGCCGGTGGCGACGACGTCGACGAAGGCGGCGACGTCGTGGTCGGTCACCTTCTCGCGCTCGTTCACCGCCTCGACCGTGAAGGCCGCGTTGGCCCGGGCGGCCTCGGCGGCCTCGCGCGGCACGACCCCCTCCTCGGCCCAGGCCTCCGTCGCCGCCAGCTCGACCTCGAGCCAGCACTCCAACTTGCGCTGCTGGGACCAGGCCTCGCCGATCTCCGGCCGGGTGTAGCGGGAAATCACGCGTTGATTATCCGCGTGGCGAGGATGCCGGCGTTCTTGGCACCGTCGATCGCGACGCAGGCGACCGGAATCCCGGGCGGCATCTGCACCGCGGAGAGCAGGGCGTCGAGGCCGCCGAGCGATTTGCCGAGGATCGGCACGCCGATCACCGGCAGGTCGCTGTGGGCGGCAGCGACGCCGGGCAGCGCCGCCGACATGCCGGCGCCGGCGATGATCACCTTGAGGCCGCGCATGCGCGCGTTGACGCAGTACTCGCGGACTAGCTCGGGGTCGCGGTGGGCGCTCATCACGCGCACCTCGTAGCGGATGCCGGCATCCTGCAGGGCGGTGCCCGCCGGCTGCATCTTCGGCTTGTCGTTCTTCGAGCCCATGATGATGCCGACCAGGGGCGAGTCGACTTCGATCTCCTCGAAGGCCTCCTCGACCTCGGGCATCGGGGTCGACGCGGTGGGCTGGGGCTCCTCTGAGATCTCGCTCATCTCGTCCTTTCTATGACTGGGGCTGGCTGGCGACGCGGTCTACCGCGCGGGCGGCGATGTCGGATCGCATCCGCATCCCGTCGAACTCGATCCGCCCGGCGGCATCGTACGCGCGATCGCGGGCCGCGGCCGGGGTCGGTCCGAGGGCCGTCACGTTCAATACCCGCCCACCGGCGGTGACGATCTCGCCGTCGCGCGCGGCGGTGCCGGCGTGGGTGACCTCGGCCAGCTCGGCGGCGGCGTCGAGGCCGCGGATCGCGTCCCCCTTCGAGGAGGACTCGGGGTAGCCGGCGGAGGCAAGGACCAGGGTCACCGCCCAGTCCTCGGCGAACTCGGCCTCGGCTCCGGCCAGGCCGCCGGGCTCGCGCGCCGCCAGGCAGAGGTCGACGAGGTCCGAGCGCAGTCGCGGCAGCACGGCCTGGGTCTCTGGGTCGCCGAAGCGGGCGTTGAACTCGAGCACCTTGGGGCCGTCGGGGCCGATCATCAGGCCGGCGTAGAGGACGCCGTGGAAGGGGCGGCCGCGACGTACCATCGCCGCCACGACCGGCCGGTGGACGGCGTCGGCGATCTCCTCGACCTCGGCCGGGCCGAAGCCGGGGACCGGCGAGTAGCTGCCCATGCCGCCCGTGTTCGGCCCCTCGTCGCCGTCGAAGATCCGCTTGTAGTCCTGGGCCGGCGCCAGCGGCACGACGTTCTCGCCGTCGCAGAGGGCGAGCATCGAGAGCTCGGAGCCCTCGAGGAACTCCTCGAGCACGACCGTCGTCTCCCCGAAGCGCCGCTCGGTGAAGAAGACGTCGATCGCCGCGCGGGCCTCGGCCTCGTCCGGGCAGACGATCACGCCCTTGCCGGCCGCCAGGCCGTCGGCCTTCAGGACCAGGGGATAGGAGGACTCGGTGAGCGCGGCGAGCGCCTCCTCGCGGCCGCGGAGCAGGGTGTGAGCGGCGGTCGGCACGCCGGCCTCGGCCATCAGCTCCTTGGCGAAGGCCTTCGAGCCCTCGAGCTCGGCCGCCGCGGCGCTGGGCCCGAAGGCGGCGACCCCGGCCTCCTCGAGCGCATCGACGACGCCGGCGACCAGGGCCGCCTCGGGCCCGACAACGACGAGGTCGACGCCGCGCTCGCGCGCCGCGGCGACGATCGCCTCGACGTCGTCGGCGGCGACGCCGGGCAGGCACTCGGCGTCGGCGGCGATTCCCGCGTTGCCCGGCGCGCAGAGCAGCTCGGGCGCGTGCACCGAGCGCGCCAGGGCGCGCACGATCGCGTGCTCGCGCCCGCCTCCCCCTACGACCAGGATCTTCAACTTAGAGCGAGGAGGCCAGCTCGTCGGAGGGCATCGCGGTCAGCGTCTGGCTGGTCATCGTCCCGCGCGAGCCGAGCTCGACCGAGACCTTCGCCATCGTCTGCTCGTCGGGAGCCTCGATCACGGTGACGAAGTCGTACTGGCCGAGCGTCGCGTACTGGGCGACGACCTTGGCGCCGATCTGTTCGACCTCCTGGTTGACCTCGGCCACCCGGCCGGGGTTGTTCTTGAGGGTCCGCACGCCCTCGGCCGTCAGGTTCGTGAGCATCAAATAGGTAGGCACCGCAATCTCCTTTCGCCGGTGTCTCCGAGCCTACGACAAACGGGCGCGGCAGGAAAGGAGTCGGTGAGGAAGTGGGACTAACGGTAGTCTTCCGGCAACCTGAAGCCGACCGGGCGCTTCGGGCGAGCAGGCGGGACAATCAGCAGTCTCAACGCCTGGAAGATGTGATCGAGCTGGTCGTCATGCCGACCGAGCCGCAGTGGTCTCCTGCTCGAGCTCTTTGAGCCGGTTCTCGACGCGCTCGCATGATCTCGATATTGACGGCAATCGCACGTTTGCTGCGCAGTACCCCCGAAAGCATTGCCACGCCCTGCTCAGTAAAGACGTAGGGAGTAGCGACGCCCACCCCGACCGACCTTTGTCTCTTTCAGCTGAAACATGAAGTCCGCTGGGAAGCGCTCGACGTTCCATTTTACCTGCTCTACCAGGCGCTTCGTCTCCACGCCGTACAGCTCCGCGAGATCTTCATCGACCATCGCCCGTCGACCACGAACAACCAGAATGCGCCTCTCGACTTCCGGAATCGCGCTTAGCTCCAACGAGGCTGCCTTTTCCTCTACACGGACCATCCGGTCAGCATGGCAAAGGAGCCAGATGCTGTTGTCTGCAATGGAGCCAGCCGGGATCGAACCGGCGACCTCCGCCTTGCAAAGGCGGCGCTCTGCCAGCTGAGCTATGGCCCCTCGGGGAGAAGTGTAGGCGCGTCGAGGCCGGCGGAGGGCCGGCGGCGCGCTCAGTCGTCGAAGTCGAAGTCCTTGGGGGGCTTCTGCTCGAACCAGAGCTGGTCGTCCTCGGGGGCCTCCTCGAGGAAGTCCGGGGTCTCGTCGAGGACATCGTCGGCGCGGCGCGGCGCGGCGGGCTCGGGCTCATC
>Ga0068868_100000865_pt1 | contig 20490 bp, 15 predicted proteins | sample KBSMisM42_FD_64660 | JGI IMG/M metagenome (GOLD analysis project Ga0068868, IMG submission 64660) | Miscanthus rhizosphere microbial communities from Kellogg Biological Station, Michigan, USA - KBS Miscanthus M4-2 | ecosystem: Host-associated > Plants > Roots > Rhizosphere > Soil ...
GCCGCCTGGCCGCTGTTGATCGTGGTGACCGTGTAGCGCACCTCGGGCATCTCGCGCAGCACCGCGTCGACCTGGCGCGCGCGCATCTCGGTCACCTCGAGCGACGAGCCGACCGGCGTGTAGTAGTTGACCTGGGTCTCGGAAAAGTCGGCCTTGGGTACGAACTCGGCGCCGAGGATCGGGATGATGAAGAAGCTGGCGACGAAGCTCGCCAGGGCGATGCCGAGGGTGGCGAGGCGGTGCCGCAGCGACCAGCCGAGGATGGACTGGTACCAGGCCGAGAGGGTCAATGTCAGCCGGTCGAACAGGCCGGTGACCCGGCCGATGGTGCGGTCGTAGAGGGTGCGCCGGCCGTCGGCACCGAACGCGCCGTGGCCGCGCTCGGCCTGCGGGTCGTGCCAGACGCTCGACAGCATCGGGTCGAGGGTGAAGCTCACGAACATCGAGATCAGCACCGCGGCGACGATGGTCACGCCGAACTCGTGGAAGAACTTGCCGACGATGCCGCCCATGAAGCCGATCGGCAGAAACACGGCGACGATCGAGAGCGTGGTCGCCAGCACCGCCAGGCCGATCTCGTTGGTGCCGGACAGTGCCGCATCGTGGGCGCTCTTGCCCATCTGCACGTGGCGGACGATGTTCTCCCGCACCACGATCGCGTCGTCGATCAATAGGCCCACGCAGAGCGAGAGCGCCATCATCGTGATGGTATTGATCGTGAAGCCGAACATGTACATGAACAGGAAGGTGCCGATCAGCGCGATCGGCAGCGTCAGCCCGGTGATCACGGTCGAGCGCCAGGAATTGAGGAACAGGAAGACGATCAGGATCGTCAGCGCCGCGCCCTCGAAGAGGGTGCGCTTGACGTTGGCGACCGAGACGCGGATCGAGCGCGAGTTGTCGCGGTTGACCTCGACCTTGACGCCCGGCGGCATCAGCGGCTTGGCCGCCTCGAGCGCCTTGAACAGGCCGTCGACCACCTCGATCGTGTTCTCTCCCTGCGACTTCTGCACCGAGAGCAGCACCGTGCGCTGGCCGTTGTAGAGCGCCAGGCTCTGCACCTCCTGCGGGCCGTCGACGATGTCGGCCACCTGCCAGAGCCGGACGGGCGCGCCGGTCGATCCGGAGCCGGCGACGACGCCGTTGCTGCCGCTTCCGGCGAAGCTCTTGCGGGCGACGACGATGTCGCGGAAGTCCTCCGGGCGCTTGACGCGGGCGTTGATCTGCACCACCCGCTCCTGCTCCTTCGAGCGGATCGAGCCGAGCGGCAGCTCCTGGTTCTCGCTGCGCACCGCGGCGACCACCTGGTCGGCGCCGATGCCGAGCGCCTCCATCGCCGCCGGCTTGAGGTAGATGTTGATCTGCCGCGCCAGGCCGCCGACCACCGATACCGAGCCCACGCCGCGCACGTTCTCGAGCTTCTTCTGCAGCACCTGCGATGCCCAGGTCGTGAGCTCCTGGGCGCTGCGCTTGCCGTCCTCGGACAGCACGGCGACGTTGAAGACCGGCACGCTCTGCGGATCGAAGCGCGAGATCCGCGGCTCCTTGACCTCGTCGCGCAGCATCGGCCGGATCAGCGAGACCTTCTCGCGCACGTCGTCCGCGGCCTTGCGGCCGTCGACGTCGAGGTTGAACTCGACGATGACGACCGAAGTGCCCTCGTAGGAGCGCGAGTAGAGGCTGTTGATGCCGGCGACGGTGTTGACCGCCTCCTCGATCTTCTTCGTCACCTCGGATTCGACGATCTCGGGCGAGGCGCCGGGATAGTCCATGACGACGACGACGGTCGGGAAGTCGACATTGGGGAACTGGTCGACCGCCAGGCGCTGGTAGCTGAACAGGCCGAGGACGACGAAGGCGAGCATCACCATCGTCGCCAGCACCGGATTGCCGATCGAGACGCGGGTGAACCACATGATCCGTCTCAGCGCACCGCGGAGGCCGCGACCGGAATGGCGACAGCGGGAACGAGGACCGCCGACGCCGATGCCGGCCCGGCCGCGGGCAGGACCGGGAGGCGAACCGGCGTGCCGTCGCGGATCACGCCGGTGGTGCCGCCCAGCACCTGCGCGCCTTCGCCCAGCCCGGCGACGATCTCCACCCAGGGCTCGCCGCCGATCGCGCCGCGAATTCCCAAGGTCACGGGCGTCGCCACGGCACGCCCCTCGTGGACCAGCATCACGTAGGGTCGGGCCTGGTCGGTGCGCACCGCGGCAAGCGGCAGGGCGAGGGTGTGCTTGCGCCCGAGTTCGATCGTGCCGCGGGCGAACAGCCCCTGGCGCAGCGCCGGCTGCGGCTCGACCGCGAGGTAGACCATGATCGCCCGGGTGCCGGCCTGGGCGCTGGGGTTGATGCGCGCCACCTCCGCCGCCACCGGCCCGGCGATGCCGTCGACCTCGAGCGTCGCCTTGCGGCCGATGGTCAGCGCCGCCACGTCCTCGGGCGCGAGCGCCGACTCGACCTCGATCTGCGACAGGTCGACGATCTCCACCAGGCGGGTGTCGATCGCCACCCGCTCGCCGGCCTGGGCCATGCGCTGCGACACCAGGCCGGAGATCGGCGCCACCAGGGTGGCGTCGCTGCGGCTCTTGCGCGCCAGGGCGACGGCGGACAGCGCCGCCTCGTAGCTGGAACGCGCGCCGGCTTCGTTGGAGATCGAGGTCTCCAGGCCGGTCGCCGAGATGAAGCCCTGCGCCACCAGGGCCCGGTTGTTCTCCAGCGCGCGGATGGCGATGTCGAGCTGCGACTTGGTCGAGGAGGCGGTCTGCTCGGCCTGCTTCACCTTCAGCTCGAGCTCGGTGGTGTCGAGCTGGCCGAGCACCTGGCCGGCCTTGACCCGGTCGCCCTCGCGCACCGTCAGCGTCTTCACCTCGGCGGCGACGCGGGCCCGGATCACGGCGCTGTTGACCGCCTTCAGCCCGCCCGAGACCTCGAGGGTGCGGGGCAGGTCGATCGTTCTCGCCACCAGGACGTCGCCGGGCGCGAGATCGAGCCCGCCAGGCACCTTCGCCGACGCGGTCTGTGCCGCCTGCTCGCTCTTCTTGGCGACCAGCGCGCGGGCGACGAAGCCGCCGAGCGCGAGGACGGCGACGACGCCGATCGTCCAGCCTTGCCAGCGCTTCATCGCCGTCCGCCGTTGCTCTTGCCCGGCGCCTTTGCCTTCGCCTTGGCCTTCGTCGGGCGAGCCGGTGTCGCGGCGGCGGCCGCCTGCAGCCCGTGCAGCACCAGGTCGACCTGGGCCTCGATCACCGCCTTGGGGTCGAAGGTGGTGCCGACGTGGCAAGCGTCGAGCGAATGCTTGTTCATCACCAGGAACAGCAGCGGCGCCACCAGGGCATGAACCGCGTTCTCGACGTCCTTGACCGGGCGGAACTCGCCGCTTTCGATGCCGCGCTGCACGATCTCGGCAATCATCCGGTCGGCCGGCGAGGTGACCTCGTCGACCCAGAACTGGGCGATCTCCGGGAAGTTGCGAACTTCCGACATCATCAGCTTGAGGATTCCGGAGGCCCGGGTCTCGCCGACCCGTTCCCACCAGAGCCTGAGCACGTAGGCGAGCAGCTCGGACGAGCTGCCCTCGAAGGCGCGGACGATCTCCATGCCTTCGGCGATCTGGTTCACCACGTTGTGCCGGATCACTTCCTTGAGCAGCTCTTCCTTGCTCGGGTAGTAGAGGTAGAGCGTGCCCTTGGACACGCCGGCGCGCGAGGCGACCTCCTCGGAGCGGGTGGCGGCGAAGCCCTTCTCGACGAACAGGTCGAGGGCGGCGTCGAGGAGCTCCTTGGGCCGCGCTTCCTTGCGCCGCTGGCGGAGCGCGGCGGGAACGGTCGCGGGCGAAGAGGCGCGCAGGGTCATGATGTGAGGTACTGACTGATTGGTCAGTAATGTAGCCGATCGCCCGCTGCGCCCCGGCACAGCGCATGCCATGATGCGCCAGTCAAGGAGGCGCTCGCACGGTGAAGCAGTCGCTGCCGTTCCACCATCCCTATCGCCACGATTTCGTCCGGGTCGCCGTCGCGGTGCCGCGCATCCGGGTTGCCGATCCGGCCCACAACGCCGAGCAGACCGTCCTGATGCTCGAGCAGGTCGCCGCCGCCGGCGCCTCGCTGGTCGCGCTGCCGGAGCTGGGCCTGGCGGCCTACACCTCGGACGACCTGTTCCACCAGCGGGCGCTGCTCGACGGCTGCGAGGCGGCCCTGGCCCGTGTGGCCGAGGCGACGGCGCGGATTCCCGTGATGGCCATCGTCGGCCTGCCGGTGCGCGTCGACCACCTGCTGTTCAACGCCGCCGCCGTCGTCTCGGGTGGGAAGATCCTCGGCGTCATTCCCAAGACCTACCTGCCGAACTACGGCGAGTTCTACGAGGCGCGCCAGTTCAGCGGCGCCGACAACGCCTTGTCGCGCGAGGTGACGCTTGCCGGCGCCACCGTGCCGTTCGGCAACGACCTGATCTTCACGGCGACGAACCAGCCGTTGCTGCGCCTGCACGCCGAGATCTGCGAGGACCTGTGGGTGCCGATCCCGCCCTCGACCCTGGCCGCGCTGGCCGGCGCCACCGTGCTGGTCAATCTCTCGGCGTCGAACATCACGATCGGCAAGGCCGACTACCGGCACCAGCTCGTCGGCCAGCAGTCGGCGCGCTGCCAGGCGGCCTGCCTCTACACCTCCTCGGGCGTCGGCGAATCGACGACCGACATGGCCTGGGACGGCCAGGCGCTGATCTACGAGGCCGGCGACCTGCTCGCCGAATCCGAGCGCTTCGTCAACGGAGCGCACTTCATCGTCGCCGACGTCGACCTCGAGCGGGTCTCGCGCGAGCGCATGCGGCAGAACACCTTCGGCCAGTCGGTCGGCCGGTTCAAGGAATCGCTGCTGCAGGGGTTTCGCAGCATCGCCTTCGAGCTGCCGGTGCCAGCGGGCGAGGCGACGGCGCTCTGCCGCAAGGTCGAGCGCTTCCCCTACGTGCCGGCCGATCCGGCACGGCGCGACGAGCGCTGCGCCGAGGTCTACAGCATCCAGGTGCAGGCGCTGGTGCAGCGGCTCTCGGCGAGCGGCATCGACAAGGTCGTGCTCGGCATTTCGGGCGGGCTCGACTCGACCCACGCGCTGCTCGTCTGCGCCCGGGCGATGGACCTGCTCGGCCTGCCGCGCAGCCACATCCTCGCCTGGACGATGCCCGGCTTCGCCACCAGCAAGCGCACCCTCGACCAGGCGCGCCGGCTGATGGCGGCGGTGGGCTGCAGCGCCGGCGAGATCGACATCCGGCCGAGTTGCAAGCAGATGCTGGCCGACATCGGCCATCCCTATGCCGAGGGCAAAGCCGACTACGACATCACCTTCGAGAACGTGCAGGCCGGCGAGCGCACCAGCCACCTGTTCCGGCTCGCCAACCTGCACCGGGCGATCGTCGTCGGCACCGGCGACCTGAGCGAGCTCGCGCTCGGCTGGAGCACTTACGGCGTCGGCGACCACATGTCGCACTACAACGTCAACGCGAGCGTGCCGAAGACGCTGGTCAAGCACCTGGTGCGCTGGGTCGCCGGCAACGGCTCGCTCTCGCCGGAAGCGAGCCGGGTGCTCGAGGAGATCGCCGCCACCGAGGTCAGCCCCGAGCTGGTGCCGGGCGACGCCAGCGAGAAGCCGTCGCAAAGCTCGGAAGACGCCGTCGGCCCGTACGAGCTGCAGGACTTCCACCTCTACCAGGTGCTGCGCTACGGCTACGCGCCGAGCAAGGTCGCGTTCCTCGCCTGGACGGCCTGGCAGGACACGTATTCGCTCGCCGACATCAAGCGGCATCTGCGCAACTTCCTGCAGCGCTTCTTCAAGACCAGCCAGTTCAAACGCTCCTGCGTGCCGAATGCGCCCAAGGTCGGCTCGGGCGGCTCGCTCTCGCCGCGCGGCGACTGGCGTGCGCCCAGCGATTCGGAGGCAACCGTCTGGCTGAACGAGCTCGAGACGGTGCCCGACGCATGAGCCTCCCGCGCCGCGCCGTCGACCGCAGCCGGCGGGCGCTCTGCGTCGGTGCGATCGCCGGCGCCGCGCTGACGATTCCCGGCTGCGGCGGCTTCGGCCCGCGCACCGTCGAGCTGCCGCAGGCCCGCCTGCAGGAGCTGGTGGCGCGCCACTTCCCGGTCGACAAGCGCCTGCTCGATGTCATCGACCTGACCCTCGATTCGCCGCGGGTCGGCCTGCAGCCGGAGGCCAACCGGATCAGCGTCGAGGTGGCGCTCAGGGCGAACGGCGGCGGCCCGATCCAGACCCGACTCTCCGGGTCGCTGCTCGTCAGCGAGGGCCTGCGTTTCGAGCCGAGCGACAACACCGTCCGCCTGGTCGACGTGCAGGTGGAGCGATTCGTCATCGACGGCCTGGCCGCGAGCTGGCAGCGCCAGATCGACCGCCTCGGCAAGCCGCTCGCCCGCGGCCTGCTCGAGGACCAGGTGCTCTACACCCTGCGGCCGAAGGACGTGGCCGGGCTCGAGGGCAGGGGACTTCGGCCCGGCGACCTGCGCGTCACCGCCAGCGGGGTCGAGATCACGCTCCTGCCGGTGGCGCGCTGAGGCCGCCGTTCATTCCGGGTACAGAGGGCGCGGCTAACATGCCGCCCTTTGCCATGCGGAGACGCTTTTGGAACTGATGCTGCTCGCCAGGGCCGCCCTGATGGGCATCGTCGAGGGCCTGACCGAATTCCTGCCGGTCTCGAGTACCGGCCACCTGATCCTCGCCGGCTCGCTGCTCGGCTTCGACGACGCCAAGGGCAAGGTGTTCGACATCGCGATCCAGACCGGTGCGATCGTCGCCGTGATCATCATCTACCGGCAGCGGCTCGCGGAAACGCTCGCCGGCCTCGGCAGCGAGCCGCGGGCGCGCCGCTTCGCCCTCAACGTCGCCATCGCCTTCGTGCCCGCGGTGGTGCTGGGCCTCTTGTTCGGCAAGGCGGTCAAGGAGCATCTCTTCACCCCGGCGGTGGTGGCGACGGCCTTCATCGTCGGCGGCTTCATCATCCTCTGGGCGGAACGGCGCACGCCGAAGATCCGGATCGCGACGATCGACGAGATGCGACCCCGCGACGCCCTCGCCGTCGGCCTGGCGCAGTGCCTGGCGCTGGTGCCGGGCACCAGCCGCTCGGGTGCGACCATCATCGGCGGCATGCTGTTCGGCCTCAGCCGCCAGGCCGCGACCGAGTTCAGCTTCTTCCTCGCGATCCCGACCCTGATCGGCGCCGGCGCCTACAGCCTGTGGAAGGAGCGGGCGCTGCTCTCGGCCGCCGACCTGCCGCTGTTCGCCGTCGGCCTGCTGTTCTCGTTCCTCGCCGCCTGGGTGTGCGTGCGCTGGCTGCTCCGCTACGTCAGCAGCCACACCTTCGTGCCGTTCGCCTGGTATCGGATCGCCTTCGGGATCGTCGTGCTGGCGACCGCCTGGTTCGGCTGGGTGGACTGGCACGCCTGACCGTCCCGCAGCCTGCACAGGTCAGCGCTTCTCGAAGACCAGATCCCACACGCCATGGCCGAGGCCGAGGCCGCGGTGCTCGAATTTCGTCAGCGGCCGGAGCGCCGGCCTCTCGGCGTAGCCGGCGGCGGTGTTGCGCAGGCTCGGTTCGGCCGACAGCACCTCGAGCATCTGCGCCGCGTAGTTTTCCCAATCGGTCGCGCAGTGCAAGGTCGCGTCCGGCGCGAGCCGGCTGGCGAGCAGGCGGACGAAGCCGGGCTGCACCAGCCGCCGCTTGTGATGGCGCAGCTTGTGCCAGGGGTCGGGAAAGAACACGTGCACGCCGGCCAGCGACTCCGGCGCGATCATCTGTTCGAGCACCTCGACGGCGTCGTGCTGGACGATCCGGAGGTTTTCGAGGCCGAGCTCGCCGATCCGCTTCAGGAGCGCGCCGACCCCGGGAGGGTGCACCTCGATGCCGAGAAAGTCGATTTCCGGCCGGGCGGCGGCGATCTTCGCCGTGGCATCGCCCATGCCGAAGCCGATCTCCAGCACCAGCGGCGCCTGGCGTCCGAAGGCGAGCCGGAAGTCGGTAGGCACAGGGCGATAGGGCAGGACGAAGCGAGGCCCGAGCTCGGCGAGGGCCCGGGCCTGGCCGGGGCCTATCCGGCCGGGTCGGACGACATAGCTTCTGATTCGGCGTCGCGGGGGGGAAACGGGTTCGTCGGCGGGCGGTGCCGTCATGGGTCTCGGCGGGGCTGCGGTGGAACCCAATGGTAGGACGGCAAACCGTCGCGGGAAGGACGGCTCGTCTGAAGCCGGCTGTGGCACGAACGGTGCATCTCTCTGCCACAGATCGGCGCTTGAGATGGGTCAAGAGGGATTCACATCGCTGGCCTAGGATGGGGCTGCGTCGGCAGACGGCGCCAGTCGAATTCGCTGCCTTGCGGCGGGGCTGATTGCAACTGGAGAGATGAGATGGCAAAGACCGCGACCGCGCGCCGCGCAACCGCGAAGCAAAAGACCGAGGCCCCCTCTGCGCGGCCGGCGCCGGCCGAAGGCGATGGCATGAACGCCGCCGTGCAGGCCTGGGGACCGGTCGGCGAGTACGTCACCGATGCGATGCAGCGCACGATCCTCTTCTGGGACGTGATGCGCCAGCGCAGCGCCCAGTATTACGAGCAGAAGGCCAAGGCGGTGCCGCACGTGCTCAGCTTCGATGCCGAGCTGGTGCTCGACGGCCGCACTCTCGCCAAGCCGGTCAACTACCTGCTGGTGCGGATCCACGCCCCGGACGGCGTGGCGACCGATCCTCGCAAGCGGCCATTCGTGGTGGTCGACCCGCGCGCCGGCCACGGCCCGGGCATCGGCGGCTTCAAGGCCGACAGCGAGCTCGGCGTCGCGATGCGCGCCGGCCACCCTGCCTACTTCGTCGGCTTCACGCCCGACCCGATGCCCGGCCAGACGATCGAGGACATCATGCACGCGGAGGCGGTCTTTCTCGAGAAGGTGATCGCCCTTCACCCCGGCGCCGAGGGCAAGCCCTGCGTCATCGGCAACTGTCAGGCCGGCTGGGCGGTGCTGCTGGTGGCGGCGATCCGGCCGGAGCTGTTCGGCCCGATCATCGTTCCCGGCTCGCCGCTGTCCTACTGGGCCGGCATCGAGGGCGAGAACCCGATGCGTTACACCGGCGGCCTGGCCGGCGGCAGCTGGATGACGGCGCTCGCCGGCGACCTTGGCAACGGCAAGTTCGACGGCGGCTACCTGGTCGAGAACTTCGAGAACCTCAATCCGTCCAACACCCTCTGGAGCAAGAACTACAACCTCTGGTCGAAGGTGGACTCGGAAGGGCCGCGCTTCATCGAATTCGAGAAGTGGTGGGGCGGGCACGTCAACCTCAATGCCGAGGAGATCCAGTGGATCGTCGACCAGCTGTTTGTCGGCAACCGCCTCGCCACGGCCGAGATCGTCACCGCTGAAGGCGAGCGGGTCGACCTGCGCAACATCCGCTCGCCGATCATCTGCTTCTGCTCAAAGGGCGACAACATCACGCCGCCGCAGCAGGCGCTCGGCTGGATCGTCGACCTCTACGGCAGCGACGACGACATCCGCGCCTGCGGCCAGACCATCGTCTACTCGGTGCACGAGAGCATCGGCCACCTCGGCATCTTCGTCTCCGGCGGCGTGGCGAAGAAGGAGCACCAGGAGTTCGCCTCGAACGTCGACCTGATCGACGTGCTGCCGCCGGGGCTGTACGAGGCGGTCATGAGCCCCCGGTCGGCCGACGACGTCAACCCGGAGGCGATCGGCGGCGATTGGATCGTGCGCTTCGAGCCGCGCGCGATCGAGGACATCCGCGCGATCGTCCAGCCGAGCGCCGAGAACGAGCGCCGCTTCGCCGCGGTGCGAAAGGTCTCGGAGATCAATCTCGGCCTGTATCGCACCCTGTTCCAGCCCTTCATCCGCGCTTCCATCAACGACCAGAGCGCCGAGTGGCTGAAGAAGCTCAACCAGGCCGAGTTGCCGTTCGAGATCTTCTCCGAGCGCAATCCGCTGATGCAGCAGGTGGCTCAGCTCGCCGAGCAGGTGCGGGAGCACCGCCAGCCGGCAGCAGCCGACAACCCGCTGCTGCACTGGCAGGCGATGGTCTCCGACGGGATCATCAAGGCGCTCGACGGCTACCGCGACCTGCGCGACCGCAACCTGGAGAAGATCTTCCTCGCGATCTACGACTCGCCGGTGGTGCAGGCGATGCTCGGCGTGGGGCCGACCGACGAGCCGCCGCGGCCGCGGCCGGGAATGGACCCGGCGCGGGTCGCCCTGATCGAGGCGCGCATCGCCGAGCTCAAGGCCGGCGTCGCCGAGGGCGGTGCGCGCGAGGCGGCGATCCGAGCGCTGGTCTACATCGGCATGGCCGGGCCCGGCGTCGACGAGCGCGCCTTCAACACGCTGCGCGAGATTCGCGCCGAGAACCACGGCATGGCGCTCGAGGAGTTCAAGCGGATCCTGCGCGCCCAGTATTTCAGCCTCATGCTCGATCCGGCGGGGGCGCTCGCCGCGATTGCGAAGATGCTTCCGGCAGACAGTGCCAAGCGCGCGAGCATGCTCGAGGGCATCCGGCGAACCGTCCGTGCGGCCGGCGCGGTCACCGGCGTCCGGGCCGAGCGGCTGGCGCAGGTCGAGCGCCTCTTCGCCGGCTCGGCGGCGTCGCCACGGACGGCGAGGGTTCCGCGCAAGACCGCGCCGGTACCGCGCCGGGCCCGCCGGGCCAGCGCCGCGGCGGCGCATTGAGCGAAAGCGGACCATGCCACTGACGATTCCCCATCCCGTCCTGAAGGGCGCCAAGGCGCTGGTCGTCGGCGTCGCCAACGACAGCTCGATCGCCTACGGCTGCGCCAAGGCGTTCCGCGAGCTCGGCGCAGACCTGGCGATCACCTACCTCAACGAGAAGGCTCGGCCGCACGTCGAGCCGCTGGCGCGCGAGCTGCAGGCGCCGTTGTTCCTGCCGCTCGACGTCAGCGTCGACGGACAGCTAGAGGCGGTATTCGAGGCGATCGGCAAGCAATGGGGCGAGCTCGACATCCTGGTGCACTCGATCGCCTTCGCGCCCAAGGAAGACCTGCAGGGCGGGCTCCTGAACTGCTCGGCCTCGGGCTTCGCCAAGGCGATGGACGTTTCCTGCCATTCGTTCGTGCGCATGGCCCAACTGGCGGCGCCGCTGATGAAGAACGGCGGCACCATGTTCGCCATGAGCTACCACGGCGCCAACAAGGTCGTGCCGACGTACAGCGTCATGGGCCCGGTGAAGGCGGCACTCGAGTCGTGCTGCCGCTATCTGGCCTACGAGCTGGGCGGCAAGGACATCCGGGTGCATGCCATCTCGCCCGGTCCGCTCAAGACCCGCGCCGCTTCCGGCCTGAAGGACTTCGACCTGCTGCTCACCGAGGCTGCTCGGCGCGCGCCGATGGGCGAGCTGGTCGACATCATGGACGTCGGCTTCACCTGCGCCTACCTGGCGACGCCGTACGCGCGCCGCCTTTCGGGGAATACGCTGTACGTGGACGGCGGGGTCAACATCATGGCCTGAGGACCGCGCCGCTAGAATCTCACCCCGGCAAGCGGGTGTAGTTCAATGGCAGAACGGCAGCTTCCCAAGCTTCATACAGGGGTTCGATTCCCCTCACCCGCTCCAGGACACTGTCCGCCGCCGTCCGCCAAAGTCCGCTTCGGACCCATCTACGCCAGGTAGACGACACCCAGATCGAGGGCAGCGACCGTGAGTACCAAGTCCGGGTGCGGGTCGTTGAATGCGGATGGGCCGATGAGGGCCTCGCACAACTCGCAGAGCGGCCGGGTTTCAGTCATCTGCCGAGCTTGCGGCTTGCTCATTGCCGGTTCGTGACAACCCGCTGGCGCCCTGGTCTTGATGCCATGACAGTTACACCGCTCCTACGATTCGGCGCGCGCCTGTGCCTGCACCTGCGCGGAGTAGAGGTCCTCCGCCACCCACTCCGGCGAGAGCGCCCGCATCGCCTTGCCAACACTCAGGCAAGCAGGCGAGCGCACTCGGCACGACGTGCCGATGTATCGGCACGGAATCTTCTCGACGCTGGCGTCAGCCGCCCGACAGCGCCGCAGTTCCTGCCGGCGCCACCGACTCGTCGCGGGCGCGCCTGCGCAGAACGTCCTCGACATTGCGCACCGCAAAGATGTCAATAAAGGTCGTGACACGCGCTCCGAGCGCCAAGTCGGCCCGTTCGCGCTCGAAGAGCACCGCGACGTTATCGGCCGTCGCATGAAACTGCTCGGCGAGGACCGCAACGAATCGCTTCCGATCGGGCCCCCGGGCAAGTGCCGGCATCCTGAGCACCTCAACAAGGTTCACACAGACTCACTTTAGAGCGCGAGACAGTGCGCGGAGTTGCGCAGCATCAAGCTGCGGTCGGTCCGCCGAAGGCGACGACAAGAGGAAGCGCGGCCGCGCTGGCGGGTGCCGGCGCGCGGGCTTGCGCCGTATCAATCCGTCGCGGGCAGTTCAACACGATGCTGCGCGCTCGGGGTACTCGTCGCCAAAGGAGCGCGTATGTGGGACGCCATCGTGATCGGATCTGGCATCGGTGGCTTGGCAGCGGCGTCGGCGTTGGCCAAGCGCGGACGCAAGGTCCTCGTACTTGAGCAGCACACCGTGGCTGGCGGCCTGACTCAGACCTTCCGGCGCCAGGATTGGATGTTCGCGCCCGGCGTGCACTACATCGGAGGCGTCGGACCACAGGCCGGACCCGACGGCCAGTTCGGTCGTTTGCTCGCCTGGCTCACCGACGATGCCTTGCGCTTCACGCCTTGCGCCAACCCGTACGACATCGTCCACCTGCCGGGCTTCGAGTTCGGCATCTCGCACCCGGAGCAGGCGTATCGAGAGGCCCTGCTGGCGCGCTTCCCGCAGCAGTCGGACGCCATCGCGCGCTGGTTCGAGTCATGCGAGGCAGCGCGTCGCAGTGCATTCGCGCTGTTCGCGTCGCACGGCATGCCGCACTGGATGTCTTGGGCCCTGAACCTTTGGCGCGGTGCCGGGGCCGAACACTGGGCGCGCCGCACACTGGCCGACGAGCTGATGACGATTTCCGATCCGGCGCTGCGGGCGGTCCTCGGCGGGCGCTGGGCCGACTATGGCTCGCCACCCGCGCAAGCCCCCTTCGCAATGCATGCGCTGGTCACCGGTTCCTACAACGGCGGAGCGTACTACCCGGTGGGTGGGCCGGCACGCTTCGCCGAAACCTTGGTGCCGGTCATCGAGGCTGCGGGCGGCGAGCTTCGCGTGGGCTGCGGCGTGCGGCGCATCACCATCGAGAACGATCGCGCCAACGGGGTCGAATACGAACAGAACGGCAAGCGTCGCAGCGCGCAGGCCAGGCACCTCATCTCCGCCATGGGCGTGAGCAACACCGTGGACTGCCTGGATCCCGGCGTTGCCGCGGCGTGGCAGCAAACCATCCGCGGCCTGGGGCCGGGGTTGTCCTACATCTCCTTGTTCGTGGGCTTGGAAGGCGACCCGACGGCCGCCGGCGCGAGCAGCGCCAACCACTGGTTCTTCGAGACCGAAGACATCGATGGATTGTGGCGCCAGCCCGCCGAGGCGGACGCGCCATCGATCTTCGTTTCGTTCCCATCGCTGAAGGATCCCTCCGAGCGCGGCAAACCGACGGCCGAGGTAGTGGCAATGGTCGATTCGAGCGTCTTCGCACCCTGGATCGCACAGACTGGTGATGAACGGCCGGAGGACTACGTGGCGCTGAAGGCCTGGATAGAAGATCGCCTGCTGTCGCAGTTCCTGCGTCATTTCCCGGCGCTGCGGCCGATGCTGCGCTATCACGAGCTCGCCACGCCGCTCACCCAGCGGCGCTACGTGCGCTCGCCGGACGGAGCGATGTACGGCATCGAAATGTCCGCCGAGCGCCTGACCAGCCCGGCGCTGCACGTGCGCACCCCCCTGCCAGGCTTGTTGCTGGCGGGGCAGGACGTGGTCAGCCCCGGCGTGCCGGGCGCCTTCATGGGCGGGTTGCTCGCCGCTGCCTCGGTGGAGCCGACGCTTTGGGCGAGTCTGAGCCGCTGAGTCGTCCCGGCCTCAGAGCGGGCAACCTAGCGCGGACCTATTGTGCGATCGGCCTCGCCGGGGAGGGTGACGCCGCTCGTCCGTGGCCCTGCAGCCGGGCTTGAACCGCCTTCTCGACGGACTCGTACAGCGGCTTGACGACTTCGTCGAGTTCCTTCCAGCTCTCCCTCTGCATATCCCAGTCGTCGGCTTCGCGCCCGGCTTCCTTGGAGATCAACGCCGACCACATCCCGTTGGCCGCCTTCACGAACGAGTCCTTCAGTTCGGGCGGGAAGAACGGCGCGTTCCTGACGACGTAGTCGCGAAACTCGAAGAATGACTTTCGGACGTCGCTGGCTCGGTGTTGAAAGATGATGTTCTGATACTCGCGAATCTTGTCCCTCGCCTCCCGTAACCGATTCTTCTCGCTTGGTCGCAGCTTCGACGCCTCGAGGAACTCTTCGAGCTGTTGCGACGACATGCTGTCGACATCAGGAAACGACTGAAACGGATGCACCAAGGCGGCGATCTCGTTGTAGGCGTCAACGAGCTTCGACCAGGCGGCCGGCAGCATTTCAAACTCGGCGCTTTGCAGTTTCACCGCACCGGCGAGCATCGCTTCGACATCGACGCGCATGCGTGCCAGCTCGATCGCCTGCGCATGCTTGAAGCCGGCCATGCGTTCCTCGAACTTCGATTCAATCCAGCGCTTGCCGAGGAACGTCACCGCCGCCCATGCAGCTGCGCCGGACAGGCCCAGAAAGCCGACTGCTGTGAGCAGCCATTGAACAAGCTCGGTTGCTGTCATATCGACCCTCCCGCGGCCCTTTTTGGGGGCCGCTGGCCGGCAGTTTGCCTGCTTGGCGTGCCGCGCGATGTACTTCGTGCCGCTGCCACCAATCGTTGTGACGTTAGAGAGGGATCGAGAGGCGCAGGCGCGATCGGCGGGCCGAACGGATGTATACGGCTGAACCGGTCAGAGCCACACCTTCTCGATCAGCTAGAAGCCTCGAAGTAGGGGCCCTCTACAAGTTCGCACTCGTAAGCGGCGAACGGTGTTCGGCGTAGACGCAGTCGAGAGCGTCCTTCCGCGACATGCCGACAGAGTTCTCCTGTGCATGATGGCCTGCAACGGTCATCACACTTACGCGCGAAACCAACTTGCACCCCGAGCGCCTACCAGCGGTCGGGGTCGAGCTGCGAAGGGCAGAGGCCGACCCTCGCCGTCAATCGGGGGCCTGCTGCTCATGCGCAGGAAGCGGGACTCGGCGACTGGAGCGTCCTGGACCGATCTTTGACCTAGCCAACGACCGCTAGTTTCTTTCTTTCAGTCTACGTGAGATTCCTTGTGGCTCCCGCTCTGTCTGAGCCGCCATGACTTACCCACATCGCCGCCCACAGGTGCAGCGCTGATGAGGGGCTACGAGTCGCCGCCGGCCTCGCCGCATCGATTCGGCCGCGCGCCCCTGCCTCGCAGGTTTGATCTGTGGGTCGAGTCGAGCGTTCTTGCTTCAGGCCCTGGCCATCAGCGCTTCGTCGAAGATCGCGACCGCGCGCGTCCAGCCGGCCGAGGCGCCGCGGATCTTGTGCGGGAAGCAGCTGACGAAATAGCCGTCGGCCGGGAGCGATTCGAGGTTGTGCAGCTTCTCGATGTGGCAGTAGCCGATGTCGCGGCCAGCCTTGTGACCCTCCCAGATCAACGATGCGTCCTGCGTCTCGCCGTACTTCTTCGCCGTGTGCACGAACGGCGCGTCCCAGCTCCAAGCGTCGGTGCCCGTGAGGCGCACGCCGCGCTCCAGCAGGTACATCGTCGCCTCGTAGCCCATGCCCGCGCCCGAGGAGACATAGTCGGCTTGGCCGTAGCGCGAGCCGGCGCGGGTGTTGACCATCACGATCTCGAGCGGCTTGAGCACGTGACCGACACGCTTCAACTCGGTCTCGACGTCGTCGGCCGTCACGACATAGCCGTCCGCGAAATGGCGGAAGTCGAGCTTCACGCCCGGCTGGAAGCACCACTCGAGCGGCACGTCGTGGATCGCTATCGATGGCTTCTTCGTGCCGAGCGCTCGGTCCTGCGTCGAATGGAAGTGGTACGGCGCGTCGAGGTGGGTGCCGTTGTGCGTCGATAGTTGTACCAGCTCGACCGCCCAGCCTTCGCCGTCGGGCAGGTCTTCCTTTTTCAGCCCCGGAAAGAAGGGGGCGATCTGCTCGAAGCTCTGCTCGTGCGTGAAGTATTGGATCTTCGGCGCGAACGCCGGTGGGTCGGAGAGGACGTCGTTCTCGAGAAAGATCGAGAGGTCAACGAATCGGCGGGTCATGAACGGGCTCCTTGTCTTGGCGCTGCCAGTGCCTTCAATGGGTCGCCAACGCGAGCCAGTGGGTCTCGGCATTAGGGGGCGTGACGTTACCTCCTTGCCAAGGCTACGCCTGGTGCGCGGGTGAAAGATCGGGCGTTAGGGCCGCGCTCGCGTCTCGCCTACTAGAAGAAGGCACCCCTCAAGATTGCCGCCCACAGGGTAGTTCGAATCGAGGCTCGGAGCGCTGGCCTTGTCGGCGGCGATTCAGAGTCGCAAGATGACGGCGGTAAGTCACCCCAGGCAAGCACCTCGAAGGCGGTCACTCCCGAGGAACTGCTCTTGGTCGGAAGCGTGAGGTTCGGGCTCGCTCATTGGCCTTCGTATCCTCCAAGACGAAATCTACTCCTGGGCGGATACCAAGATCCTTTAACTTCCCAAAGGACAGGCGTGGGCGCATCATCCGGCAGCATCTAGCGAGGGCAGGAAGGCAGCACGCGGCGGCTGACGCCATCGCTACAAGGCCCCCAGGTATCCAGCCGTGACGGTCACCGTGTCTCGTCAAAGGAGGACACCATGTCGTTCAAGCCATTGCTAGCCTGCGGCGTAGCAGTTGCCGCGCTAACCCTGCATGTCTCCGCCTTGGCGCAGAAAGAGTACGACCCGGGGGTATCCGACACTGAAATCAAGATTGGCCAGACGATGCCGTACAGCGGTCCTGCTTCATCCTACGGCACGATCGGCAGAGCGGAAGCGGCCTACTTCAAGAAGGTCAACGACGAAGGCGGGGTGAACGGACGCAAGATCGTCTTCCTTAGCCTGGACGACGGCTACAGCCCGCCGAAGACGGTCGAAGCGACGCGCCGGCTGGTCGAGCAGGACCAGGTTCTCCTGATGTTCGGTTCGCTGGGCACGGCGACGAACACTGCGGTTCACGCCTATCTCAACGGGCGAAAGGTTCCGCAGTTATTTATCTCGACTGGCGCCAGCAAGTGGAATGATCCGCAGAATCGCCCGTGGACGATGGGCTTCCAGCCCAACTATCACGACGAGGCCCAGATCTACGTCAAGTACATCCTGCAGACCAAGCCGAATGCCAGGATCGGCATCCTCTATCAGAACGACGACTACGGGAAGGACTATCTGAAGGGCGTGAAGGATGGGCTCGGCGAGAAGTCGGCCAAGATGCTCGTTGCCGAGTTGACCTATGAGGTCACTGACGCCACCGTCGACTCGCAAATCGTGCAGATGCAAGGGATGGGCGTCGACGTTCTCATCGATGCCACCTCGCCCAAGTTCGCGGCGCAGGCGATTCGCAAGGCCTACGACATTGGCTGGAAGCCTCTCCATTTCCTGAATAACACGTCGGTCTCCGTCGGCAGCGTCTTGACGCCCGCCGGGCTCGAAAAGTCAATCGGCCTGGTCACCGGCCGCTACTACAAGGACCCGACCGATGCGAGGTGGGACGGCGACCCGGGAATGATCGCGTGGCGTGCCTTCATGAAAACCTACTATCCGGAAGGAAGCTTGATCGATAGCCCCAACCTTGCCGGCTACGCCCAGGCGCGCACGCTGGTGCAGGTGCTCAAGCAATGCGGCGACAACCTGACCCGAGAGAACGTCATGAAACAGGCCGCCAGCCTGAGGGACTTCGGCACCGGCGTCATCCTGCCCGGGATCACGCTCAATACCAGCACGAGTGATTTCGCGCCGATCAAGGCAATTCAACTGGCGCGTTTCGATGGCAAATCCTGGGTGCCCCTTAGCGAGGAGATCAGCAGATAGCCCCAGGCCGCTTGGGGTCTCGGCCAATCGTTCGAAGTAGCAGAGGAGACTCGAGCCACGGCCATCCGAGCCGCAGGCGACGGTCGTCCGCGATCCGCTCGTTGCATAGCCTTGTCAATGCGCAGCATCCTGCCGCACGTTTGAAGCCAGTAGGACTCCCGAAAGCTGACGCACCCGAATGGCGGGTTGTGGCCGGGAACGTCGAACTCCAAAGCCTGCTCTCGAGCTAGTCAAATCCAATGAGCGCTTCGAACCGCTCTGGCCAATGCTCGGAACGCCGCTGATCGATCCAAAACACAAGTTGTCAGCCGAGGTTTGGCTGCCCGAAAGCCGACGGTCGTAGCAGCGGTACACATGAGCCGTGGCCACCGAAGTCGAACGCCGCCTCCTCGTAGGCTGCCGGACGCGGCCTGACGCTTTGCATATTCGATCGCGGCGTGCTCGACAGCGTTCCGAAAGGACCCTTCGCGTCGCCTAGGCCACGTTCAAAAGCGCCCGAAGGTGCACTAGGCGTCGGTGTCGTCCGGCGCGATACTCGCTTGTCTTCGGCGAGCGAGATGGGCCATGACAAAGCGACAGATTCCTACCGAGCCCCTCCGACACTCCACACCGCACCGCGGGTTGCGTTGCCCGCGAGCGCTTGCGAGCGCCTGCGTGGCTGCGTTCGCGGCGATCCTCTTGCTCGTTCCGACCACCGGCACACCGCAATCCGGAACACCGCACCCCGCCGGCGAGAGACAACTGGGCGGGCCGACCTTCAACGACAACATCGACGATCCGGCCGAATGGGGCAAGGCGTTTCCGAAGCACTACGAGTACTACAAGAAATCGATCGACATGCAGCGCACCAAGCACGGCGGCAGCGAGGCCGTGCCGCAGACACCGACCAAGGCCGACCCACGCTCGGTCGTGGCGCGCTCGAAGATCGAAGAGGACGCCGGCCTCAAGGCGATGTGGCAAGGCTACGCGTTCTCGGAAGATTTCCGCGAGGAGCGCGGCCACTACTACATGCTCGAGGACCAGAGGTTCACGAAGCGCCAGGTGGTCGTCAAGCAGCCCGGCGCGTGCGTGAACTGCCATGCGTCGATGTATCTCCCGTACAAGAAGGCGGGCAACGGCGACATCGTCAAGGGCTTCGACAAGATCAACGCGATGCCTTACCAGGAGGCGTCGAAGCTGGTGACCCATCCCGTCGCCTGCATCGACTGCCACGACGGCAAGACACTCGCCCTGCGAGTCACCCGCCCTGCGTTCATCGAAGGTATGCGCGCCTACAAGGCCTCGCTGGGCGTCAAGGACTACGACGTGAATAAGCAGGCATCGACCGCGGAGATGCGCGCCTACGTATGCGGCCAGTGCCACGTCGAGTACTACTTCAAGGGCCCCGGGAAGAGTCTCGTCTATCCCTGGGCCAAGGGCCTCAAGGTCGAGCAGATCATCGCCTACTACGACGAGATCGGCTTCCGCGACTGGACTCACAAGGACACCGGCGCGCCCGCGCTCAAGGCGCAGCATCCCGAGTTCGAGACGTGGAGCCAGGGCACGCATGCGCGCGCCGGGGTCACCTGCGTCGACTGCCACATGCCGGCGCTCTCCAAGACGTTCACCGACCACTGGGTTCGCAGCCCGATCCTGAACACGCAGGCGGCCTGCGTCGCCTGCCACAAGAAGCACGATGCGAAGGCCAGCGCGGAAGACCTCCAGGCTCGCGTCTTCGAGATCCAGGACCGGCACTGGGCGCTTCGCCAGAAGGCGATGGCGGCGGTGGTGGCGCTGATCGACGACCTGAAGGCGGCGAAGGCGGCAGGTCGCAAGGATGCCGATCTCCTCGCCGCCCGCTACCTTCAGCGGCGCTCGCAGTTCTATCTGGACTTCGTCGAGGCAGAAAACTCCACGGGTTTCCACGCGCCGCAGGAATCGGCTCGCGTCCTCGGCGAATCGATCGACTTCGCCCGCCAGGGCCAGCTCGCGCTGCGCGACCCGGCGTTCAAGCCGACCGTTCCGGTGATCGACATTCCACCACAGCCGCCCACGAAGCCTTGACTGCCATGCACGAGGATCCGAAAGCGCCTCAGGCGCCCGGCCGGCCAGGGCTCGTCGCGCGCACCTGGCGGCGCCTGCGCAGCCCGAGTGCCCGCTGGTCGGTGGCGGCGCTGGTCGGCGTGGGCGTCGTGCTCAGCGCGATCGCCGTCGTCGGCACTCAAGTGATGGTTCACGTGACAGGCACCGACGCGTTCTGCGGGACGGCGTGTCACTCGATGCAATGGGTCGCCCAGGAGCACCGCGAGAGCACTCACGGCGCTACCCGCACTGGCATGCGCGCCACGTGCCACGACTGCCACATCCCCAGGGAGTACCCCGAGTTGCTCTGGTACAAGGCCGTCGCCGGCACCAAGGA
>Ga0068868_100000872_pt1 | contig 20434 bp, 17 predicted proteins | sample KBSMisM42_FD_64660 | JGI IMG/M metagenome (GOLD analysis project Ga0068868, IMG submission 64660) | Miscanthus rhizosphere microbial communities from Kellogg Biological Station, Michigan, USA - KBS Miscanthus M4-2 | ecosystem: Host-associated > Plants > Roots > Rhizosphere > Soil ...
CCGCACCACAGTGCGTCGTGATACCGGTTGAGCAGATCGGTGGTGGGCACGAGTAGGTGCAGCACGTCGGTCAGCGCTTGCCGGTTGCCGCCGACCACGTCATTGCCGACATCAGCCAAACCGATTGAGCTGACCAGGAACTCGTCGAGGTTCTGCTGCTCGTCGACGATGGAATTGCTCAGTTGCGTCGAATTCTTGACGGTAGATACGAGGTCGGGCGCCGCATCGGCGTACGCGTTGAGGGTCGGCACAGCGGCCTCGATGTCGTGGCTGAGGTTCGGCAGGCTCGGTTCGATCTTGGCCAGGAAGGCGTTGAAGTCGGTCAGCGTCCTGCCGATCTTCTCGCCGCGCCCGTTGAACGCTGTCGCAATCGCGCCGAGGGTCTGGTTGAGCTTGACCGGGTCGATCTTGTCCAGGACCGAGACGAGTTGCTGGAAGACGGTGTTGATCTCCACCATCACGTGCTGGCTCTGAATCACCTGTCCCTTGTGCAGTTTCTCTGCAGAGGGGTTCGCCGGCTCCTGGAACTGCACGAACTTGGCGCCGAACACGGTCGACGATGCGATGTCGACGTCGACGTTCGACGGGATGAGATGAAGCTGCGAGGGATCCATCGCCAAGTGGATGGCGGCCGTGCCGTCAGGTTTCGACTCGATGGACGACACCTTGCCGACCTGGACGCCGCGCATCTTCACCTTGGCCTCGGGATTCATCACCAGACCGGCGCGATCCGAAATCACCGTCACCGGAACGGTTTCGGTGAAGCTGCCCCGGAACAGGCTGACGGCCAGTGCGACGACCGCGGCGATCGCAATCACCGTCCCCAGACCCGCCAGGGCGCGCACAGTGTTCGGTTTCATCGGCCCTCCCTTACCCGGACAGGTTGAAGTTGCCGTTGGAACCGTAAATGGACAGTGAGACCAGCAGGGTCACCGAGACCACCACGACAAGGGATGTGCGCACCGCGTTACCCACGGCCACACCCACACCGGAGGGTCCGCCGGAGGCGAAGAAGCCGAAGTACGTGTGTATCAACAGGATCGTGATCGCCATCAACACCGCCTGAAGAAACGACCACAGCAAGTCGATCGGGTTCAGGAAGGTGTTGAAGTAGTGGTCATACAGGCCGCCGGACTGCCCGAACAGCACCACGGTGGTGAACTGCGACGCCACGAATGACAAGATGACGGCGATCGAGTACAGCGGGGTGATCGCGATCATCCCGGCGACGATTCGCGTACTCACAAGGTATTCGACCGGGCGGATCGCCATGGACTCGAGCGCGTCAATCTCTTCGTTGATTCGCATCGCACCTAGCTGAGCGGTCACACCCGCGCCGAACGTGGCGGCCAGCCCGATGCCCGCGACCACGGGTGCGGAGATGCGCACGTTGATGAACGCGGCCAAGAATCCAGTCAAGGCCTCGATACCGATATTGCCAAGAGAGGAGTAGCCCTGCACCGCCAACGTGCCACCGGCGGCCAGGGTCAGGAATCCGACGATGACCACGGTGCCGCCGATCATCGCCAACGTGCCTGCACCCATGGAAATTTCGGCGATCAGCCGGATGATCTCGCGGCGGAAGTGCACCGTCGCGTGCGGCACGCCGGCCAGCGCCTTGATGTAGAACAGCATGTGGTCGCCGATGCTGCCCAACAGGTCGGTCGGCCTTTTGAACTGCCGAGTCAGCCGCGGATACGTCGAACGCAGAACCGTCATCGTGCCCATGAGATGGTCCCCTGGCTACTTCGCGCTCATCCGGATACCGATGGCCGTGACGACCACATTGATCACGAACAACGCCATGAACGCATACACCACCGTCTCGTTGACCGCATTGCCCACCGCCTTGGCGCCGCCGCCGGAGATGGTCAGGCCGCGATAGCACGCCACCAGGCCGGCGATCAGCCCGAACAGCGCCGCCTTCACACAGGAGATGATCACCTCGGGCACCCCGGTCAACAGCGTGATGCCAGCGGCGAACGCGCCAGGATTCACATCCTGAATGAACACGGAAAACATGTAGCCGCCGAGGATTCCGATGATGACAACCAGGCTGTTGAGCAGTAGCGCCACCAAACCGGACGCCAGCATGCGAGGCGTCACCAAGCGTTGCACCGGATCAATCCCCAGCACCTCCATCGCGTCGATCTCTTCGCGGATCGTGCGCGACCCCAGGTCTGCGCAGATCGCCGTCGAGCCAGCCCCCGCAACGATCAGCACCGTCACGATGGGTCCGACCTGGGTCACCGCGCCGAACGCCGCACCCGCACCGGACAAATCTGCCGCCCCCAGTTCGCGCAGCAAGATGTTGAGTGTGAAGCTGATCAGCACCGTGAACGGGATGGCGACCAGCAGCGTCGGCGCCAACGCGACCCGAGCGATGAACCAGCACTGCTCCAAGAACTCTCGCCACTGAAACGGCCGCCTAAAGATGCAGCGCACCGCATCCGCGGACATGGCGAACAAGCCGCCGACCGCCTGCATCGGCCCAGAGAAGTTGCGGATCGAAGGCAACCCCGCCGACCACCGCTCCGTCCCGCTACCCCGCGCCATTGGCCGATCCTTCCAGGATGGTGACAGCCGACACCGCCGTCGGTCCGCCGATATTGTGCGCCAACGCAACTCGTGCGCCATCCACCTGGTTGGCCGCCTCTCCTCGGAGTTGCGCGAAAAGCTCCACGCACTGTGCGACGCCCGTCGCCCCTGGAGGATGGCCCTTGGCCTTCAGCCCTCCGCTGGGGTTGACCGGCAGCGCGCCGCCGACACTTGTCACTTCAGCCTCGATAAGCTTGTAGCCCCCGAATCGCTCGGCAAAGCCGAGATCTTCATAGCTGATCAACTCAATTCCCGTAAAGAAATCGTGAACTTCGGCGACGTCGACGTCAGCGGGTGTCATGCCGGCCATTGCAAAGGCCTGCTTCGCGGCACGTGTGGTCGCCGGAAACGTTGTCATGTCCGGCTTGTGCTGATGCATCACGGAGTCCAGACCGAGACCGACACCTCGGATCCACACCGGGCGATCGCTGAATCGATCCACCACATCCTCGGCCGCCAACACGAGCGCGGCCGCGCCGTCGCTCTGCGGGGCGCAGTCGTACAGTCCGAACGGTGTCACGATGGTCGGCGCCTCGAGCGCCTGCTCGAGGGTGATCTCGAATCGCAAGCGCGCCTTCGGATTGTTGACACCATGGCGGTGGTTCTTCACCGCGACCATGGCCATGTGCTCGCGCGTCGCGGGTGATTCGTGAAGGTAGCGTCGAACATGCAGCGCGAATCCGGCGGGCGACACCAGGCCGAGCGGGTAGTCCCACGCCATGTCGCGCGCCATCGCCTCCCACTTCCACAGCATGTCCTTGGAAGTGGTATCGCGCAGCTTGTCGGCACCCATCACCAGTGCGACGTCGAAAGCACCCGAGGCGACCCCGAACAGCGCATTGCGGACGGCATCATTGCCTGTGGCACAGGAGTTCTCGACACGGGTGACGGGCAGGTTGGGGAGACCGAGCGAGTCCGCGAGGATGCCCGACGGGAAGCCGTCCGCCGTTCCCATCGCGCCGAACCACGCACCTTGCACGTCGGCCTTCACCAGGCCCTTGTCGACGCTGGCTGCGCACTCGGCGAACGCCATCGGCAGCAGGTCCTTGATACCGAGGGCGAAGTGCTCGCCAAAAGCGGTCATGCCCGCACCGACGATCGCGACCTTTCTCATCCGCCGACCTCGCAGGCTCGGTCGGCGCATTCCGTGCTGATGATTCGCTCGCAAGCTTCGCTCATGCCGCCACCCGTTCGGGCTCGAACATGTAGCCGTAGTCCGGTACGCCCGAGCGCAACGCGACGCGGCGCAGCGCCAGTCGCCCACGGTCCCCGATCTCCACGGTGCCCGGCTCGGCGCCGGTCACCTTCACAAGGGCGCGGACACCGACACCGTCGAGTTCGACGATCACGAGCGAGTACGGCGTTCGCAGCCCGGGCACCGGCATGTGGACGGTGGTCTCGGTGTAGACCGTTCCGGTCCGCGGCAACGGGATCAACTCGTAGTTGGTTGCCAGCGTGCCGTCCTCGGCGACCCGGTAACGCGGCGGGAAGTCCAAGTCTTCACTGGAAGCGAACCGCCCTGCCTCCCAACGGGTCTTGGCCTCGAAGGCTCGCTCGTAGGCGGCCAGTGAGATCGGGATCTCCGCGCCTTCGACATACGCTCCCATCGGCGTGGGCCGCGCAGACGGTTCACGGCGATGAAGCTCGGCCACGCCGTTGCTCACCGTCATGCCGGACAGGCTGGCCTGTTCGACCGCGACCAACGGCCCGGTCGTGCCTGTGTCGGCCATGCCTGCAAGTGCGAACAAGCCGGCGCTTGCGCCCGTTGTCGGCAACGGCGGTGGATCGCCGACGCACAACTCCACCGCGCGGTCGTGGTCGACGCCTGCCACGGCGGCCGGAGTGTCGAGCCACGCGGCGGCGAGCGAGGCGACCAGGCCCCGCTCATGCAGCAGCCGCGGGTCGCCGTAGTCGTGCACGTCGCCAGTGGCGTTGCGGGTGCGCACCGGAAGGCTGCGCGCGACCCGGGCCGCGGTACGAACCTGCAGCCCCCGCTCGGCGGTCAGGATGGCTGCCGCACCCGCCGGGTTGAGATCCGTGCCGATGATCAGTGTCCGCGGCCGGGCGGAGCTGACCGCATCCAGTGTGGCGGGTGCGCCGCCGAGGCGTTCGTCCACCTCGAGCTCGGGGTCGAGCCCCAGACCCGCCAAGAGCACCGCGGCGTTACTGCTCTCCAGCAGCGGTAGGTCACGACTCACCAGGACGACTCGCTCGACCGCACCGCTGGCAATCAATGCGGCACGGCCGGCCTCGACCGCAAGGGTGATCGCGTCCTCGTCGTCACCGGCCACCCGGTGCTGGAGCGCGCCCCAACACGGCAGATAAGTGCCGATCGACGCGACGTAGGGCATTGAGATCTCTCCCGAAGGCTAGGTGACGGCGCCGGCCGTCTTGAGCTCGATGATGCGATCCCAATCAAAACCGAGTTCTAGCAAGATTTCGTCAGTTTGCTCGGCAAAACCTGGCGCGGGTCCCGTTTGTGGTGCGCTGACATCGAACTGCACCGGATTCGCGACCAATTCGAGTTCACCCGTGGAGACGATGTACTCGTTCGCGCGGATCTGCGCGTCCTCGGCCGCCTGCAGGGTGTCCTGCACCGGCGCCCACGGTCCCGCAAGGGTGGCGAACCGTTCGCTCCATTCGGGCAGCGTCCGCTTGGCCATCGCCTCTCGTAGGATTTCGACCGCCGCGGGGGTGTTCTCGGCGATCGCCTCGACCGTCGCGAAGCGCGGGTCGTCGATGTAGTCCTCGAGGTCCATGTGCCTGCACACGTCGGCCCAGAACTTCGTCGGTTGCATCATGACGAAGGAGATATAGCGGTCATCAGCGGTCGGGTACACACCCACCAGCGGGTTGATCGGCGAGCCGTGCACGCCCGGCGGAGGCTGCACCATCAGCTGACCCAGATGCGACGTCAACGCGACGGTGTGGCCCATCGACCACAGCCCGCTGCCGAGCAGCGACACGTCCACGACCGATGGCTCACCGGTACGTTCCCGCTTGAGTAGCGCGGCCGCGATCCCGCCCGCGAGGTTGGTACCCGAGATGGTGTCGCCGTAGGCCGGTCCCGGCGGCCCGATCATGCCTTCGATGCCGGGCGGGGTGATGGTCGCCGCGGTGCCTGCCCGACACCAGAAGGCGGTCATGTCGTAGCCACCTTTCACCGACTCCTCACCACGCGGGCCCAATGCGCTGCCCCTGGCGTAGATGATCTTCGGGTTCACGGCGCGGATGTCGTCAACATCGATGCCAAACTTCTGCCGATGTCCTGGGAGGAAGCTGGTGAGGAACACGTCGGCGCGGCGCGCGAGCTCGAGAAGCACCTCCCTGCCCTCGGGCACCGACATGTCCAGCCCGATGCTGCGCTTGCCGCGGTTGGCGTGCTCGATATTCGGATTGGGTTCGCCCTCGACGCGGAGCGGGCCGGTCTGCCGCAGACCGCGCTGCGGGTCACCGGTCACGGCGTGCTCGACCTTGATGACATCGGCGCCCCACTCGCCGAGCACGGCGCCCGCCGAGGGAACGAATCCGTACATCGCGACCTCGAGGACGCGGATGCCCTCGAGGGGTCTCATTGGGACGCCCCAGAAACAACCTCAGCGAAGGTCTTCGATTCCAGGAACTCCTCGAACCCCGCACTGCCCATCTCCCTGCCGATGCCGGACTGCTTGTAGCCGCCGAACGGGCTGTCGGGGCTGAAATAGTTGCCGCCGTTGATGGAGAAGGTCCCGGTCCGGATGCGACGGGCCACCGCCAGCGCGCGATCCTGACCGCCGAATACGGCACCCGATAGCCCATAGATCGAGTTGTTGGCGATGCGCACCGCGTCGTCGTCGTCCTCGTAGGCGATGACGACCAGTACCGGCCCGAACACCTCCTCTTGTGCGATCTCGCTGTCGGGGTCGATGTTGGTGAGCAGCGTGGGGGTATAGAAGTAGCCGGGGTCGACCTTCTCGCCGCCCGTGACCAGTGTGGCGCCGGCCTCGACGGCACGCTTGACCATGCCGTCGACCTTGTCGCGCTGCATCTCACTGATCAGCGGGCCCATGTAGGTCTTGGGATCGGACGGGTCGCCGTACCGGACCAGGCCGAAGTTGTTCTTGATCAGCTCGACGATCTCGTCGTGGTTTTTGCGCGGCACCAACAGCCGCGACGTCAGCGCACAGCCCTGGCCGGCATGGGTCACCATCGAGAACGCCGAGAACAACGCCGCGGAGTTGAAGTCTGCGTCGTCCAGCACGATCGCCGCCGACTTGCCGCCCAATTCGAGGAAGACGCGCTTGAGGGTGTCGCTCGCCGCGGCCATGATCCGCCTGCCGGTCGGTGTGGAGCCGGTGAAGGTGACCATGTCCACGTCGGGGCTGGTGGTCAGCACGGCGCCCACCGCAGGATCGGCCCCACTCAGCACGTTCACGACGCCTGCCGGAATGTCTGTGTGGTTGGCGATCAGCTCGCCCAGGGCCAGCGTGATCAGCGGGGTATCCGGTGCCGCCTTCAGCACGACAGTGCAGCCGGCCGCGAGCGCAGGTGCCAGCTTGGCGAGCGCCAGCTGGTTCGGATAGTTGTAGGCGATGATGGCCGCGACAACTCCGGCGGCCTCTTTCTCTACCCAGCGGTGGTGCTGCATGCCGCGGCTCTCGATGTTGCCGAGGTCTTCGGTCATCGGATACGTCTTCAGCAGATCCGCGTAGAACCGCACGATCTGCACCGGCTGGTCCAGCTGTGCGCCTGCGATCAGCGCGGGCGTCGCGCCGACCTCCGCGATGGTCAGCTCGGCCAGTTCGTCGCGGTGATCGACCAGCGCCTGGTGGAACTGTTCGAGACAGCGGATACGCAATTCGGTGTTGGTCGACCAATCGGTCGTGTCGAACGCGCGCCGCGCCGCGGCAACTGCCGCCTCGGCGTCGCTGACGGTCGCGTCGGGTGCATACCCGAGAACCTCGCCCGTGGCGGGATTAATAGAAGGAAACGTCCGTTCCGTGTCGAGCAGCCGTCCGTCGATCAGAAGGCGCCGATCGGCCGTCTCGGCACTGGCTGCATCACTCGAAATGGTGGGCGTTTCCTGCACGATCCTCCTCAGCAAGCATCCTTGTGTGATGGAAACTTCATTCTCATCCTCGGCGAATCATACATTCGCGTACAGAGAACTCAAGCAGATGCTTGGAACTCCAACTGCCTGCAATAAACGCTGCGACAAATGACCCACAAACGTCTCACCAGTGCGAACGAGACTGCATTCCTGTCTTGCGGGAACGCACACTCCGAGAGTACGGTTCTCATAATCGGAAGGGTGATTCTTGGTAACTGAGGCCAGCGCGTGAAAACCGCAGTTGTGACAGGTGGCGGCTCCGGCATCGGACAAGCCGTCGCCCGCAGGCTGCGCGCCGACGGCTTACACGTCGCCACTATCGACCTCAACCCGTCCGACGACGAATTCGCCTACACCGCTGACGTTCACCGACCGCGCCGCGGTCGAGGACGCGCTGACCGCCATCCGCGCTCAGCTGGGGCCGGTGACCGTTCTGGTGAACGCCGCGGGACTCGAGAAGTTCAAGCGGTTCACCGACCTCAAGTTCGAGGACTGGCAGCGGGTGATCGACGTCAACCTCAACGGCGTCTTCCACTGCATCCAGGCGGTGCTGCCCGACATGATCGAGGCCGGCTGGGGCCGGATCGTCAACATCTCGTCCTCAAGCACGCACTCCGGGCAGCCATACATGTCGCCATATGTGGCCGCCAAGTCGGCGGTCAACGGCCTCACCAAATCGCTGGCATTGGAGTACGGGCCCGCGGGCATCACCGTCAACGCGGTGCCGCCCGGCTTCATCGACACACCGATGCTGCGCAAATCGGAAGCGCGCGGCTATCTCGTCGTCGAGCAGAACATCGAGGCGACACCCGTACGCCGCATCGGCAAGCCCGAGGACATCGCGGCGGCGTGCGCATTTCTGATCTCCGAGGAAGCCGGGTACATCACCGGACAGATCTTGGGCGTCAACGGCGGCCGAAACACATAAGCAATCGATACGAAAGGACAACCTTCGAATGGGACGCGTTCAAGGGAAAGTCGCATTTGTCACCGGCGCGGCGCGCGGCCAGGGCCGTAGCCACGCGGTCCGGCTCGCCGAAGAAGGCGCGGACATCATCGCGGTCGACCTGTGCCAGGACATCCCGACCATCGGCTACCCGATGGCGACACCCGAGGACCTCGAGGAAACCGGCAAGCTCGTTGAGAAGACCGGTCGCAGCGTCGTGACAGCCCAGGCCGATGTCCGCGAGGCGGCCCAGCTTCGTGTGGCGCTGGAGCGCGGCATCGCCGAGTTCGGCAAGGTCGACATCGTCGTCGCCCAGGCAGGCATCGCGGGCATGAAAGGCCAACCGCCCCTGCAGGCTTGGGTCGACGTCATCAACACCAACCTGATCGGCACCATCAACGCGATCAACGTCGCGCTGCCGCACCTGTCCGAGGGCGCCGCCATCGTCGCAACCGGGTCGACCGCTGCACTGATGGACACCCACAACAAGCCCGATCCAGGCAACGACCCCGGCGGCATGGCCTATGTGCACTCCAAGCGGGCGCTGTCGACGTACGTGCACGACCTTGCGACCGAGCTCGCGCCGCGCGGCATCCGCGCCAACGTGGTTCACCCGACCAACTGCAACACCGACATGCTGCAGAGCGAGCCGATGTACAAGTCGTTCCGGCCGGACCTCGAGCACCCGACTCTCGCGGACGCCGAGCCTGTGTTCTACGTGCAGCAGGCGATGAAGGTGCCGTGGATCGAGCCCGTCGACATCAGCAACGCCGTGCTGTGGCTGGCGTCGGACGAGGCCCGCTACGTCACCGGCATGCAGGTGCGGGTCGACGCCGGCGGCTACCTGAAGTGGTACGACTACCACAACTGACGAAGGAGCTTTAAGTGAAGGTCTTTGTCGACTCCGGGCGCTGCCAGGGCCACACGCTGTGCTCGATGATCGCCCCAGATTCCTTCGAGCTCAGCGACATTGATGGCACATCGTCACCCGTGAACGAAGTGGTTCCGCCCGGCCAAGAGGATGCGGTCCGCGAGGCAGTGCATTCCTGCCCCGAGCAGGCCATCTCGATCGAAGAATGAGCAACAACCGAAAGCCAAGGGAGACAAGGTCTTGAGCGTCGACGACCTTACCGCCGCCGACGGCGACCGCAAGAAGAACACCTATCACTTCGACCGACATACGCCGGAGTACCGGTTGCAGTTCGAGAAGATCACCGAGGAGATGCAGTCCCGGTGCCCCGTGGCGTGGTCGGACACCTACAACGGTCACTGGGTGGCGGCAGGCAGCAAGGAAGTCTTCGAACTCGCGCGCTGTCCCGTGGTGTCCAACCATCACGATCTGACGGGCGAGACGCCGTACCAGGGCATCACCATCCCGAAGGCGCAACGGGCGACGGTCGTGCGCGGCGGCATCCTGGAGATGGACGAGCCCGAGCACAGCCTTTACCGGGGTGCGTTGAACCCCTACCTCTCCCCCGCCGCGGTCAAGCGGTGGCAGCCGTTCGTCGGCGAGATCGTGCGCGCGGCGCTCGACGAGAAGATCGAGTCCGGCCGGATCGACTTCGTCGACGACCTCGCCAACATCGTCCCCGCCGTGCTCACCCTCGCGATGATGGGCATCGAGCTGAAGAAGTGGCCGGTCTACAGCGAGCCGGCCCACCTGTCCGTGTCCACCCCGGAGCACTCTCCCGACGCACCACGTGTTGCCGAGATGAACCGGCAGATGGGCATCGACATGATCAACACCATGATGGAGGTCCGCGAGAATCCGCGGCCGGGGCTTATCAACGCGTTGTTGCAACTGCGCATCGAGGGCGAACCGGCCCCCGACCTGGAGATCCTGGGCAACCTCGGGCTCATCATAGGCGGCGGCTTCGACACCACCACCGCACTCACCGCCCACTCGCTCGAATGGCTTTCTGACCACCCGGACCAGCGCGAGTTGCTCAGCCGGGAACGCGACTCGCTGCTCAACCCCGCGACGGAGGAGTTCCTGCGCTTCTTCACGCCCGCGCCGGGTGACGGCCGCACGTTCTCCGGCGACGTCGACGTGGAGGGTACGAAGTTCAAAGAGGGCGAGCGGCTCTGGATCTCCTGGGCCATGGCCAATCGCGACCCCTCGGTGTTCGAGAAGCCCAACGAGCTCGCGATGGACCGAAAAGGCAACCGGCACTTCAGCTTCGGCATCGGCGCACACCGCTGCGTCGGTTCGAACGTCGCCAGGACGGTGTTCAAATCGATGCTCACGGCGGTACTCGACCGGATGCCCGACTACGTATGCGACCCCGAGGGCACCGAACACTACGAGACTATCGGGGTGATCCAGGGCATGAAGCACCTGCCTGCGACGTTCACCCCTAGCAAGCCGCTCGGCCCCGGCCTCGACGAGACGCTGGACAAGCTGCAACGGATCTGCGACGAGCAAGAACTCGCGCGCCCAATCACCGAACGCAAGGAAACCGCCGTCATCGATTGACACCGAGTGATTTGATAGGCAGCCAGCGGGTTGAGGTAGACGAAGGGACGACCATGAAGTCGGTGAAGCTCGCGATCGCGACGACCGCCCTTGCCGCGGCGGCGGCGATGGTTGCCCCGGCCGCCAACGCTTACGTGCTCGGTAACTACGACGTACTGACCAACAGGTACGAACGGGCTTCATGGTTCTGGGCCTTCTATCCATGTCAAACCGCGGCACCCGACTGCTTGAAAATCAGCGCGGCTCCGCGGCTGAAGTTCTACAACTACTACGACGGCACCGCGCACCTCGCCAACGGCCGCTGGACCTTGAACGTCGACGTCTCCGACGGCCTGCAGTGCCTTCCCGGCTACGCAATGCCGACGCACGAGACGTGGTCGTGGGACGATGCCACGCTGGCCGGAACCATTGAGTCGAATTACGACGTCGGCTGCTTCAATGGCCCACCCGGATCCCAGTTCTGGACCTTCGCCCTGCAGCGGTTGTGATTTCGTTCTAGCACCCCGGCGGCGGCACGAACCCGCCGAGCAATTCCTCGACGCATCGTGCCGCCGCGAGCGTCGTGCGGTCCTCGAGATAGGGCCCGACGATCTGGATCCCCACCGGCAGACCCGATGGCGTGCGCCCGACGGGGACAACCGTGGCGGGCAGGTAGGCGACGGTGGCCAGGCCTACCCAGCCGAACATGTCCAGGTATGGCCGGGTGCCGCCGTCCGTGTGGATCTTTCGGCGGGCCAACGGCTTGTCGTGGTCGTGCGCGATCGCGGAAACAACGGCGACCGGCATGAGCAGAGCGTCGACCTCGCGGAAGAAGTCCGCTACCCGGGCACGCAGCTGCTCGCGTTTCTCGTTGGCGGACAACCAGTCTCGATGGAGCAGCTTCGACGAACGCTCCATCAGCGGGTACAACAGCTCCATGTGCAGCCCGACCACTTCCGGCAACGCCACCGGCGGCCGCACATCGACGATGCGGGCACCGGCCTGGCGGACGGCGGTCACCGCCGACTCGAGCACGCTGCGCACGTCATCTTCGACCGGATACGCCGGATCATCAAGCCACACCGCCAATCGCAACTCGGACAACGCCTTTGCGCGCGCGGCAGGGAGTTCCAGCCGCCATCCCGTTGCGCGGTGGCCGTCCGCCCCGGCGAGGATGTCGAGTGCCATCTCGAGGTCGTCGACATCGCGCGCCATCGGGCCCACGACATTGAGATCGGTATCGGCGAGCGCCCCTGGCGGCGGCGGCAGGTGTCCCCGCTGCGGCACGACTCCCCAACTCGGTTTGTGTCCGCAGGTGCCGCACCAGTTCGACGGCACCCGTATCGATCCTGCGATGTCGCTGCCCAATTCGAGCGCCGTCAGGCCCGCTGCGAGCGCCGCGGCAGACCCGCCGGACGACCCTCCGGTGCTCCGCGTCGTGTCCCACGGGTTGTTGGTGGTACCGAAGATCGGGTTGAACGTCTGCCAATCGCCGGCCAGTTTCGGTGTGTTGGTCTTGCCGAAGATCACCGCGCCGGCTTCGCGCAGCCGCCGCACAGCCTCGGCGTCACGCTCGGGCACGTGGTCCCAGGCCTCGAGGCCGCAGGTGGTGCGAATGCCCGCCGTCTCGTACGTGTCCTTGATCGTCATCGGCACTCCGTGCAGCGGACCGTAGACGTCACCGCGGGCCAACGCAGCATCGGCCGCGTCCGCCGCGCGCTGCGCCCCGTAGGGATCCAGCGTCACGACAGCGTTGAGCAACGGATTCAACCGTTCGACGCGCTCCAGATAACAGTCGAGCAACTCGCGGCTCGACACCTCACGGCGCCTCAGCGCAACCGCCAGTTCGTGAGCGGGGCGCGTCACGATCTCCGACATGGTGTCCTCATGATGCCCGACGGTCGATTCCGCCGAGGACGGGTCGTGAGACTTTTAAGCAAACAGTACAAATTGCCCCAACGTTGCCCAACGCTGCCAGACTGGCCGCGGGATCGATTGCGGCACACAGTGCATTCGGTTACCGGGCGGTGCAGGGAAAGGCGGAAACCGGTGACACTCAGCACAAACAGTGACCTCTTCAAAGACGTCTACTACGACCCGTACGACGTGGATCTCAACACCGATCCGTACCCGATGTTCCTGCGGATCCGGGAGGAGACGCCACTGTATTTCAACAACCGCCACGGCTTCTACGCACTGAGCCGATACGACGACGTCGACGCCGCACTTGTCGACCACGACACGTTCAGCTCATCACACGGTGCCGTGCTGGAAATCATCCAATCAGGCATGGAGATTCCGCCGGGCAGCCTGATCTTCGAGGATCCGCCGATCCACAACATCCATCGTAAGCTGCTCTCCCGGATCTTCACCCCACGGAAGGTCAGCGCGCTGGAGCCGAGGATCCGGGAGTTCACGGCACGCTGCCTCGATCCGCTGATAGACACCGGACGGTTCGACTTCGTCAAGGATCTCGGCGCGCAGATGCCGATGCGGGTGATCGGGATGTTGCTCGGCATCCCCGAATCCGATCAGCAACATGTCGTCGACCACGGCGACTCGACGTTGCGCACCGAGCGGGGCGGCAAGATGACCGAGAACCCCGACGGGGCCATCGCCACCGGCGAGGTGTTCGCGTCATACATCGACTGGCGCGCCGAGCACCCGTCAGACGACATCATGACCGAGTTGCTCAACGCCGAGTTCGCCGACGAGACCGGCGCCACGCGCCGCCTCGGCCGCGACGAGCTGCTGCTGTACCTCCAGGTCATCGCGACAGCAGGCAGTGAGACGACGACCCGGCTGCTCGGCTGGGCGGGCAAGGTGTTCGCTGAGCACCCCGACCAGCGTCGCGACATGGTCGACAACAGGGCGCTACTGCCAGCGGCGATCGAGGAGCTGTTGCGGTTCGAGCCGCCCGCACCTCACGTCAGCAGGTATGTGACCCGGGATCTGGAGTACTACGGGCACCAGGTGCCCGCGGGCAGCGCGATGATGCTGATCGTGGGCGCCGCCAACCGCGATCCCCGCCGATTCGGGCCGGACAGCGAGATGTTCAACATCCACCGCGAACCGCACCAGCATCTCGCCTTCGGCGTCGGCACCCATTTCTGCCTTGGCAACGCGTTGGCCCGGCTCGAGGGACGCATTGCTCTCGAAGAGATCCTCGATCGATTCCCCCACTGGGATGTCGACCTCACCAATGCGGAGCTGAGCCCGACGTCGACGGTGCGCGGCTGGGAATCGATGCCGGCCGTGGTGTCATGACCGGCCGGGTCGAGGGCAAGGTCGCCTTCATCACGGGCGCCGCGCGCGGTCAGGGCCGCAGCCACGCGGTGCGGCTCGCACAGGAGGGTGCCGACATCATCGCTGTCGACATCTGTAAAGCGATCGACAACGTGGTGTATCCCGCTTCCACGCCTGAGGATCTCCAGGAGACCGTGAGCCTGGTCGAGCAACTAGGTCGACGGATCGTGCCCGCGCAGATGGATGTTCGTGACTATGACACGCTGAAGGACACCGTCGACGCCGCCGTCGAGCGACTCGGGCGACTGGACATCATCGTGGCCAATGCTGGTATCGGCAACGCGGGCAACAAGCTGCACAAGATCCCCGAACACATCTGGGATGACATGATCGACATCAACTTGACTGGTGTGTGGCACTCCGTGAAAGCCGGTGTGCCACACCTACTCGCGGGCGGCCGTGGCGGATTGATCATCCTCACCGGTTCGGTCGGCGGCATGAGGGCCCACCCCCACACCGGTCACTACATCGCCGCCAAGCACGGTGTCGTCGGCCTGATGCGGACGTTCGCAGTGGAGCTCGGGCAACACATGATCCGCGTCAACTCGATACATCCGACCCAGGTCAACACGCCGATGGCGATGAACGACGCCACTTTTCGGCTGTTCGCGCCGCACAAGGAGAATCCGGGGCCGGAGGACTTCGCCCCGGTCTCACAGATGATGCACACGCTGCCAGTGCCCTGGGTGGAACCCGAGGACATCAGCAACGCAGTGTTGTTCTTCGCCTCTGACGAATCTCGTTACGTCACAGGCGTTCAGCTGCCCGTGGACGCGGGCTGCCTACTCAAATAGGACGAGATAGAGGAGACGAGCATGCCTGATTACGACTACGAGGAAATGAAGAAGGAAGCCGAGCAGTACATCAAGTTCGAGAAAGACGTCAAGAACCGAATCGCCTACGTCACGTTCGATCGGCCCGAAGCGCAGAACTCCACCACCCTCGGCATGCGCCAGAACTATGCCGACCTGATCCACAAGTGCAACGTCGACGACGACGTCAAGGTCGTCGTGATTCGTGGTGAGGGTGAGGATTTCGGAAGCGGCGGCGACCTTCCCGAACAGCGCGGCATGTTGGAGAACCCGGGGATGCCGCTGCTGCACGAGCTTGCGATCAACGACGACGACGTGAAGTACCCACCAGGCGGTTCGTATCGCTATCTCTCCACGGTCACCGACTTCTATGCAAAGGCCCGTGCCGGCAACCGGCCGCTGCAGGAACTGCGCAAGATCAGCATCATCGAGGCGAAGGGCTATTGCTACGGCTGGCACTTCTACCAGGCCGGCGACGCCGACCTGGTGATCTCCTCCGACGACGCGCTGTTCGGGCATCCGGCGTTCCGCTACGTCGGGTGGGGGCCGCGGCTGTGGTGGTGGGCGGAGACGATGGGCCTGCGTAAGTTCTCCGAAATGCTGTTCACCGGACGCCCTTTCAGCGCGAAGGAGATGTACGAGTGTGGATTCGTCAACAGTGTGGTGCCTCGGGACAAGCTCGAAGCGGAGACGCAGAAGTATGCGTTGGCGTGCTCGAAGTCCCGTCCCACCGACACGGTCGCAGTGCAGAAGACGTTCCTGGAGCTGTACAAGCAGCACAAGGGTGAGTACTTCGGCAGCTTGCTGACCGGCATGGTCGAAGGCATGCTGCCGCTCATCCAGAACGACCAGGTGAACGAGGTCGACCTGACCGAGGGCACGTTTGCAAAGGGCCTCAACAACGTGGTGAAGGACAACGACTTGAACTTCCCGCCCGAGTGGCGGCTGAGCCGCTCGGGGCGCAGCAAGCCCTGAGTCCATGTCGGCACTGAACGGCGGAAAGTTGCTGGCCGACTTCGGCGCCGACGTCATCAAGATCGAACCGCCCGGGTGGGGCTGCGCCGCCCGGGCCATGGCGCCACACGTCGGCGAGGTCGGCGGGACCGAGCGAAGCCAGGTCTTCGCCTACCTCAACACCAACAAGCGGTCCGCCATGTTGGACGTCACACGCGACCGCAAGACCCTGCATGACATCCTCGCCTCGGCCGATGCCGTCAGCGACGACCACGTCCGGGTGCCCGACCTGGCGAGCCGACATCCAGATGTGGTGTTCTGCGCAATCACCCCGTTCGGCCAAGGCGCACCCGCCGATCTTCAGAACGCGAAGAGCATCAACGTTTTTCACGCCAGCGGCTGGGGATACCACACGCCCAGCCACCCCGACCCGGCGAAGCCACCGCTGAAGGGCCCAGGCCGCTTCCTTGCCGACTACGAGGCCGGTCTCGACGCGGCGCTGTGCGTGGCCTCGTCGTTGTTCGCTCGACTGCACCATGGAGACGGCGAGTTCATCGATCTATCGGGACAAGCGGTGCTGGTTTCGCGCGCCGACTGCATACTGGGCCGGTTCGTCACGGGCGAGATCGCGCCGGAGAACACCCGCGACGACTACGACCAGCAGGGCCCGGCGTCGTTCTTCGCATGCCGCGACGGGCACGTCTACCTGTACATGACGAGCCGAAGCCACTGGGTCCAACTCAAACAACTCATGGACCATCCGCCTTGGCTCGACGAATTCGACGATGACTGGCTCGAGTTCTCCGTGACGCCCGAGAAGGTCGAGACGTTTCACCGTGGGTTTGCGGCCTGGGTCAAGCGTCAGACGAAAAATGCCGTCGCCGATACGGCTCAACGCCTAGGGGTGCCACTGGTGCCGGTGAACGGCGCTGCCGACCTGCGGCGTTCGGCGCAGTACCGCCATCGTGGCTTCTTCCGGGACGTCGCACATCCGGTGCTCGGCACTGCGGCGTACCCCACAGTCCCATACAGAATGAGTAGCTTGCCGGTCGAGATCACCTGCCCCGCACCGGCTCTCGGGCAACACACCGCGGAAGTCCTCACTGAAATTCGACCCCCTCGAACACGATTGAGCGTCAAGTCGCCGCAACTCAAACCACCGAAGGCCTCGCGCGGTGGCCCGTTGGAAGGCGTGCGCGTCGTCGAACTCACCAAGGTGTGGGCCGGTCCGTATGCCGGCAAGCTGCTGGCATTCCTGGGCGCCGAGGTGATCAAGGTCGAGAACGCCGCCACCCCCGAGGAAATGCGTGCCTACGGTGGCACCGACATCAACCACGCTCCGTTCTTCCTAAGCATCAATCCCGAAATCCTCAGCGTCGACCTCGATATCAAGACGCCCGCAGGGCTGGATCGATTGCGGGACCTGATCGGCCGGAGCGACATCGTGATCAACAACCTGCGGCCGGGCGCAAAGGAGCGGCAAGGGCTGAGCTACGACGACCTCAAGGCCATCAAATCCGACATCATCTCGGTCTCGATCAAGATGTGGGGCAACGACGGACCGCTCGGCTATCAGACGGGCTACGCGCCATGCTTCGCCGCACTGGCGGGCCTCGCATCGGTAATCGGCTACCAGGGCGGTCCGCCACTCGGCGCGAGCATGCGCTACGGGGACTCCACGGTGGGCGCCGCCTCGGCCTTCGCCGCGGTCGCGGCGCTGCTGCATCGCGAACTGACCGGAGAAGGCCAATTCGTCGACGTGTCGGCGGTTGAGGTGCTGTCGTCGATGATCGGCGACCTGCTGCTCGAACAGAATTCGGCGGGCAGGGATCTGGGGCCCGACGGTAACCGGCATTCAGATATGGCCCCTCATGGCTGCTATCCGTGTTCGGGTGCGGACTGGATCGCGATCGCCGTCGCCGACGACGCGGAATGGCATCGGCTGTGCGACGCTCTGGGCGCAGGCATGCTCGCCAACGACCCGCGGTACGCGACATCTTCGGGGCGGATCGTGAACGCCGAGCCGCTCGATCGCGACATCGGCGAGTTCACCCGCGCACACGACGCCGCCGATCTGGCTCAGCGCTTGCGTCGTGCCGGAGTCTCTGCGAACAAGAGCGCGACCTCGATCGACGTCATCGGCGACGAACTGCTGTGGCAGCGCGGCCTGTACCGGTTCGTCAGCGACCACCGCGAGGGACAACGCCCCGTCCTGGGGCCGCCGTGGCGGATGTCGCGCGAACCGGCGCGGGTCGAGCGAGGCGCCCCGGACCTCGGTGAAGACAATGACTACGTGTTCAACGACATTCTCAAGAAGGTGACGAAGTGACAGCCACGCTCGCAGGCACCGTGGCGTTGGTCACCGGCGCAAGCAGCGGTATCGGCGCCGCGACCGCTCGGGCGCTGGCCGGGCAGGACGCGGCGGTCGCCTTGCTGGCGCGCCGTGCCGACCGACTGCACGAACTGGTGGCCGAGCTCGAAGCGGCGGGCGGCACGGCGCTGGCGGTGCCTGCGGATGTGACCGACGCGGACCAGGTCGCCAGCGCCGTCGCGGCCGTCATCGGCGAGCTGGGCCGGCTCGACATATTGGTGAACAACGCCGGACTCATGCGCACGGGCGATGCCGCGGACGCACCATTGAAGGACTGGGACGATCTGGTGGCGGTCAACATCCAGGGCGTCCTGTACGCGACTCGTGCCTCGCTCCCCCACCTGATCACCGCGGCGGCGGACTCACCCCGCGGTGTCGCGGACGTCGTCACCGTCAGCTCCACCGCGGGCAGGGTGGCCCGGCCGAACACGGCCGTGTACTCGCTGACCAAATTCGGCGTCAACGCCTTCAGCGAAGGCATCCGGCAGGAGCTGATCGGCAAGCGCGTCCGCGTCGGCATCGTCGGACCGGGCACTGTGGAGACCGAGATCACCGACCACCTCCCGGCGGAGGCGCGGGAAGCCTTCAACCAGCGCACCGCGGGCATGGTCAAGCTGCACCCGGAGGACATCGCTGAAGCCGTCGTCTACATGGTCACCCGGGACCGCAGGGTCGCGGTCAACGAGATGCTGATTCGCGCCGCCGAGCAGACCTGGTGAACGACGGCGGGGTCACCGGCGACCGGATCAACGTCGCGTTCCCCGCACACCCCGCTGCCCTTCGCGACGGCGGTGTCACCTTTCTCACCAACGCATTTCACGCATCGGGTGCGCTGGGCGGACAGAACCGCGTCGCGCGGATCGCCTTGTGTGAAGAAGTACCCGGCGGCAGCACGGGTAGGAAGCTGGTCCTTGACGTCGAATATGAAGAGCCCCAGCCGGGCTTGCCCATCGAGTTGTTCGTGAAGTTCTCCCGCGACTTTGACGACCCGATCCCGACGCAAGGATCTCCGACCTCGGCCCGACGACAAGCCGGACGGATCCTCGCATCAAGGACGACGAAGGCGTCCGGGCGCCATTGCAGATGTTCGTCAACTTCCTGAACCTCTGGGAGTCAAGAGATTTCGGCAACGTCTTGGCCGAACTCCCTTGTGGCGGAAGGCCGTGACATGCCAGTCATGGGTGAAGGTGTACCTGGAAAACCGCCTCAGTCATGGTTTCGAGGAACCTGCTGTAACTGTGCACGATTGTCGAATTGCGCGGTGCCGAACGAGGCACAGCAAAGGACCATGCGTTGTCGCTCGGCTTATCCGTGCGGGAAAACCGGCCCAAGTGGCGCGGTGGTGAACCTGACGGGCACGGGCGGCAAACGCGCCGCACGCAGTCCAAACTTGGGCGTCGATTTTTGCTGATCCGGCTCGCTGTGTTCGCGTGAGGAATAGCGTTTTTGTGTCAATTTCGCCTAGTGAGAGGCGCATCGGATGAGTACGGAATGGGATATCCCGAAGAACAAGTTTGCGAGCGGCCTACTGTGTGGCGCGGTGGCGTCGGGAGTTGTGGCGGCGGCATCACTGGGTGGGGTCGGAACGGCCAACGCCACGTGCGTGTCGTTCAGCGGATTCAGCTTGGGTACCGGCTGCACGAGCAGCCTCGGCCCTCAAGCCGGTGTCGACGTTGGCTTCCGCGTCGTCGCCCACCAGGCGGCGAAAGCCCGAAATGCGCAACGTTGCGCAATTCTGCGCAAGGCTGGGGCTGCAGACTCTCGGGCATGTGGCAGAAGGCCCTGAAGCGCCGCCTGTGCGCCCCGTTGAGCGATCGGAAGCCCCCGGCGGTGCCATCAGTCGTCCGAGGCTCACAGAGGATCTGGGGGCCGAATACCCTTGCTTCCCAACCCTATAGCCCTG
>Ga0068868_100000878_pt1 | contig 20396 bp, 20 predicted proteins | sample KBSMisM42_FD_64660 | JGI IMG/M metagenome (GOLD analysis project Ga0068868, IMG submission 64660) | Miscanthus rhizosphere microbial communities from Kellogg Biological Station, Michigan, USA - KBS Miscanthus M4-2 | ecosystem: Host-associated > Plants > Roots > Rhizosphere > Soil ...
GAGCACAGCTGGAACAGCAACAACGTCGCCTCCAACGTCCTCCTCTACCACCTGCAGCGCCACTCGGACCACCATGCCAACCCGACCCGTCGCTACCAGGCGCTGCGCCACGTCAACGAGGCGCCGCAGCTGCCCACCGGCTACGCGGGGATGATCGTCCTCGCCTGGTTCCCGCCGCTCTGGCGCCGGGTGATGGACCCGCGCCTGCTCGAGCACCACGGCGGCGACGTGACCAGGTGCAACATCCACCCGCGCAGGCTCGGCCGCGTGCTGGAGCGCTACGGGCGGGCCGCGTGAGCGCCTGGCGCTGCCCCGCCTGCGGCTACGTCTTCGACGAGGAGCAGGGCCACCCGCGGGAGGGATTCCCGGCCGGGACCTCTTGGAGTGAGGTCCCCGACGACTGGGCCTGCCCGGACTGCGGCGTCCGCGACAAGGTCGACTTCGAACCAGCTTCAGACGACGCCTGACCGCCGCCGCTGCGACGATAAGGGGCGTGTCCAATGCGAGGACCCCGTATCAGGAGGCGGCGCGGGAGCTGCTGAGGAAAACCGTTTTTGACGCTGCCCGCGAGCAGCTGGCGCGGCAGCGCTGGGCGGAGATCACGATGGCGGACATCGCCACCGGCGCCGGGGTCAGCCGTCAGACCCTCTACAACGAGTTCGGCAACCGCAACGAGTTCGGCTTCGCCTTCGTCATCCACGAGGCCGAACGGTTCATGGACGACGTCGAAGAGGCGGTGCTGGAACACCGCGACGATCCCCGCGCCGCGATCCTGGCGGCTCTCGAGCACTTCCTCCGCACCGCCGCCGACGATCCGCTGATCAGCATCCTCCTCTCCGACGACGGCACCGGCGGCATGCTGCCCTTCGTCACCACCCAGGGGCTGCCGGTCGTCCAATGGGCGGCCTCGCGGCTGACAGCGGTGATCCAGGAGGGCTGGCCGGAGGCGCCCGAGGAAGACGTGAAGATGCTGGCCGAGAGCCTGGTGCGGCTCTCGATCAGTTACGTGACGACCCCGGGGGACTCCGCCGAGGACGCCGCCAAGGGGGTGGCCGAGCTGCTCGGCCCGTTCATCGACAAGGCGCTCGGCGAAGCAGCTCAGCCGAGCTGAGCGTCGAAATAGAGCATCGGAACCGAGCGCCGGAGCACCGGCGCGACGAAGCCGGCCTGGCGCAACCAGTCCGTCACCTCTGCCTCGGTTCCAGGGCTGCCGAAGTCGCCGCTGCCGGCGCGGACGAGGAGCCGCTGGCGGCGGCTCTCCTGGCCGGCGAGGATCGCCGAGCCGACGAGCCGGCCACCCGGTTTCAATACCCGCGCCGCCTCGGCGAGGGCGGCGCCGGGATCGCTGAAGCAGTGCAGGCCCCAGTAGGAGAGGAAGAGGTCGGCGCTTTCGTCCTCCAGCGGGATCGCGGTGGCGTTGCCGCGGATCAGCTCGACCTGGGTCAGGCCGCGCTCGCGGACCTTCCTCTCGGCCCGCCGCAGCATCGAGGGGGAGAGGTCGACGGCGAGGTAGCGGACCTCCTGTTGGGGGGAGACGGCGCGGAGGGCCGGACCGGCGCCGCAGGGACAGTCGACGACCGTGCCGCCGGCAGGGACCTTGCCGACAGCCGCCATGCTCTCGTAATAGGGGGTGACGTCAGCTCCCCAGAGCAGGCGCGCGACCCAGCGGCTCAGCCGCGGGCGCTCCATGTAGGTGCTGTAGGCGACGCCGAAGGGGGAAGCGTAGAAATCGTCCCGCGCCATCGCGGCGAAAGTCTAGGCTGCCGCTGATGCTCTCGCCGCAGCTCGACTCCCTCGGCGTCCGCCCGCTCGAGGCGACGGACGCCGCCGAGCTCCACGACCTGGTCGAGGCGAACCGCGAGCATCTGGCTCGGTGGATGCCCTGGGCCGCGGGCCAGGACCTGGCGGGGACCGAGCGCTTCCTCGCCGAGGCCGGCGAGCAGCTCGCCCGCGACGACGGTTTCCAGGCGAAGATCGCGCCGGCGGGGGAGATCGTCGGCGTCGCCGGTTTCCACTCGGTCGACTGGATCAACCGCCACACCAGCATCGGCTACTGGCTGGCCGAGGACGCGCAGGGCCGGGGCACGATGACCGCCGTCGTCCGCGCCCTCCTCGACCGCGCTTTCTACGACTGGGAGCTGCACCGGGTCGAGATCCATTGCGCCCCGGAGAACCACCGCAGCCGCGCGATCCCCAAGCGCCTCGGCTTCCGCGAAGAAGCGCGTCTGCGCGAGACCGAGCGGGTCGAGGGACGCTATCTCGATAGCGTTGTCTACGGGCTGCTGGAGGAGGAGTGGGGGAAATGACGAGGCGAAGCAGATGCAGGTGGAGGGGAAGAGCCGCAGTCGTGGTGGGGCTTGCTGCGTCCATCGCGGCCGTATCGACCTCGCCCGCGGTCGCCTCCTTCGACTGCGGGACGGCCCTGTCCAGGTGCCGGGTGCAGCTGGACAATTCCGGTCGCGCCTGGTTCGGGAGCATGGAGAAGATGACCGAGGACGCGCTCGGCGACGGCACCTCGAAGGGCGGAATCTGGCAGGTCTACGAGCGGGTCGGCAACGAGACCGTCCTGGTCTCGACGCTGCCCGACGGCCGGCCGATCCCGGCGGAAAACCCGCAGCGGACTGCGGCAGAACTTTTGGGCGTCTCTGCGGACGGGGAGCGCGTCTACCTCCAGACCACCGCCTCCCTGGTTCCCGAGGACGGCGATGCCGGGCACGAGGGTGGGTCCGTCGACGGCTACGTCCTCTCCGGCGGCGCCTACTCGCTCTTCACCACCGGTCCCCTCGACGGGCCGGATGCAAATCCGAACCCCTACAGCGGGTCCCACGGCGTCTGGGCCTCCGACGACGGCCGCTACGTCTATTTCGAGACCGGCCAGCCGCTCGTCCCCGAGGACCGGGACGGCTTCTCCGACATCTACCAGCGCTTCGAAGGGCAGACGCGATTGGTCTCGACCGGCCCCGACCCGACCCTGCCGACGCCCGAATTCCCCAACCCGCCGAGCCCGGAAAAGCGGTTCCTCGGCGCCTCCCCCGACGGTGCGACGGCCTACTTCGCCACCGCCGCCCACCTGACCGAAGACGACACCGAAAAGCTCACCTCCGACATCTTCTCCTGGCACGACGGCGTCACCCGCCGCCTCACCCACACCGTGTCGCCGGAAGAAGCGCCGGGCACGCCGTGGGAGTCCTTCAGCCCCTACGACTTCGTCGCCGCCGGTGACGGCTCCGCCTACTTCTCTGCCGACTCGGGGCAGGTGCCGGAAGACACCGATCTCAACCGTGACGTCTACCGGGCCCGGCCCGACGGCTCCCTCGAGCGCTTCATCGCCGCCCCGCCGGGGGCGACGGGCGCCGCCTCCTTCCTCCGCGTCGAGGCCGTCTCGCGCGACGGCAGCCGGGTCTTCCTCTTCACCGGCCAGCAGCTGGTGCCGCAGGACCGGGACGAAAGCTTCGACGCCTACATGTGGTCGGCGGGGGCCTACCAGTTGGTGACGCCGGCGCCCCGGGAGACGGTGAAAGACGAGGAACTCCACCTCTGCTCGATCTCCGGCGACGGGCACCGCGCCTACTTCAGCACCTGGGGGAGCCTCTCCGCGCAGGACACCGACGAAGATCCGGACGTCTACGAGTGGAGCGACGGCACCGTCCGCCTCGTCTCGCCCGCCTCCGACGGGCGCTCCTCACCCGCCTTCTGCAGCGGCATCTCGCCGAACGGCCGCTTTGTCGCCTTCACCACCTGGGAGGACTTCGTCCCCGGCGACAACGACGCGAAGGAGGACGTTTACGTGGTCGACATGGGCGCCGGATCGCTCAGTGGCGGCTCGGCGCGGCGGCAGCCTGGGAAGCGCCGCGCCCAGCGCCGCCCGCGGTTGATCACCGCCGAGGCGATCGCGCCGCGGATGGGGGTGGCGAAGCGCGCCCAGCGCTTCGACGGCGGCGCAAAGCTGCGGCTGCGCTGTCCGAAGGCGGAGCAGTCGGGCCCCTGCCGAGGGAAGGTCAGGCTCCTCTCCCCGAAGCGCCACCGCCGCCTCGCCGGCGGCAGCTTTCGCATCGCCGCCGGGCGCAGCCGCGTCGTTCTCCTGAAGGGATCTCTGCCGCCGGGCGCGCGGCGCGTCCTCGCCCGGGTCCGCGGCGCCGACCTGCTCGGCAACCGGCGGACGGTCGCCGCCGTCGTGCGCCTGCGGCGCTAGGCCGATGCGTCCCAACCCGCTCTTCGCCTCGGACGACCCGGAGCTGGTGCGGGCTCTCGTCCGCGAGCACCCCTGGGCGACGCTGGTCACCTCGACCGCCTCCGGCCTCGCTGCCTCCCACTACCCGGTGCTGCTCGACGAGGAGGCCGAGGGCCTGACGCTGCTCACCCACCTCGGCCGGCCCGACGAGGAGGTCCTCGAGATCGACCAGGGCGAGGTGCTCGTGATCGTCCAGGGCCACCACGGCTACATCTCGCCCAGCTGGTACTCGCCGGAGGAGCGCAAAGTGCCGACCTGGAACTTCACCGTCGCCCATCTCCACGGCATGCCCCAGATCCTCGACGAGGAGGAGAACCTCGCCATCCTCACCCGCCTCGTCGATCACTTCGAGCGCCGCGTCCCCGAGCCCGCCTACCTCGAGCGCGACTACGCCATCCCGATCGCCAGGGGCACCGTCGGCCTGCGGATCCCGGTCGAGCGCTTCGAGCTGAAGCGCAAGCTGGGCCAGAACAAAGACGACGAGACCCGCGGCAGCATCATCGAGGCGCTGCGGGACGACGGCCCGTACCGCCACCCCGAGCTGGCCGAGGAGATGGAGCGGGAGCTATGGGAGCGTGAATGAACGACAGACGGGGTTAGAGGGCGTAGGCCTCGTGGACCGCCTTCAACTCCTGTGCATGAAATGAGAGCTTGTCCGGAAGATCGGGGCCAACAGCTCTCCCGAGTTCACGCGCGAGGGTGAAGAACCCCGGACCTGGCAGTGGTTCTTCCCCTTTACGAATGACCACCGCAGAGAGCATCACGCCTTTACGGGTATTGCTTTCTCGCGAAATTCCGTCCAGTAGCTCTGCGAGAAGGTCGGAGTTGGGCTCGAGGTGCATCGACTCCACCTGCGGCGTCAGCTCCGAGTAGTGGATGGTGCCGCGCTTTCTTGCTTGGGATTCGAGTACGCGGCGAATCTCAAGAGTGGCTGCCTCCTGTTCCTCCATCAGCCTCCAGTGTAGGCGCTGGTTGAAGCAGGTCCAATGCGGCTGAGAGGAGTCGAACCTCCACGGGTGTTTCCACCCACAAGGCCCTCAACCTTGCGCGTCTACCAGTTCCGCCACAGCCGCTTGAGGGCGCTGGATTCTAGATGTTTGCGTGCATCGGGGGCCGCAGCTTGCGGGCGTCCGGGGGAGGCGGTAGCCTTGCGAACAAGTGTTCGAAGGCAATTTGCGCCTTTTCGATGAGCTTGGTGCCCCGGCCACGGAGGAAATCGGAACGACGATGGAACTTGACCTGACCAAAAGGCAGAAGGAGATCTTCGACTTCATGCGCAAGTATGCGGCGAAGACCGGCTATCCGCCGACCGTGCGCGAGATCGGCAAAGCCGTCGGGCTGCACTCGTCTTCCACCGTCCACGCGCACCTGGCGAACCTGGAGAAGCTCGGGCTGGTCAGGCGCGATCCTTCGAAGCCGCGGGCGATCGAGCTGCTCTTCGACAAGGCGAAGCGGACGATCTCACCGGGCAGCGGGCTGCCGCTGGTCGGGCAGGTCGCCGCCGGTGCGCCGATCCTGGCTGAAGAGAACATCGAGGAGTACCTCGAAGTCCCCGACGTGATCGGCGGTGAGGACGGCGACTACATCCTCCAGATCCGCGGCGAAAGCATGAAGGACGCCGGCATCCTCGAGGGCGACTACGTGATCGTCCGCCCCAGCGATGACGCCGCCGACGGCGAGATCGTCGTCGCCCTGATCGGCGAGGAGGCGACTGTGAAGCGGATCTTCCGCGAGAAGGACCACATCCGGTTGCAGCCGGAAAATGAGGAAATGGAGCCGATCCTCACCATCGAGGCGCGCGTCCTCGGCAAAGTGGTCGGCGTCTTCCGCAAGGTCTGACGGGCGAGCCCTACCTCAGGGCCACTTGCCGGATTCGATCAGCTTCTTGTAGCGCCGCTGCCTGCGGCGCGCGTCCCGCATCACCAGCGGCAAGAGCCGTAGGGAGAGGCGCGGGAAGAGGTCGACCACCCGCAGGAACGGGCCGCGCCAGCGAGGGACGATGAGGATCGGGCGCGGGCGCTCGGTCAGCTTGCCGACCTCCTTCGCCACCTCCTCGGGGGTGAGCAGGCGGCCGGAGAAGGAAGGGGCGGCGTCGAGGTCGTCGAGCTTGTCCTCGAGCATCGGCGTCCAGATCCCGTCGGGGCAGACGGCCGACATCTGAATCTTCCTGCTGCCGCTGCGCCGGAGGTCGAAGAGGGTCCCGAGCGTGAAGGCCATCGCCGCGTGCTTGGTCGCCGAGTAGGTGACCTCGCCCGGTGCGGCGACGATCCCGGCCAGGGAGACGACGTTGACGATGTGCCCCTGGCCGGTCGCGCGCATCGGACCGAGCGCCGCCACGGTGCCGTTGATCAGGCCGGTGACGTTGACGTCGAGCATCGTCTGCCGCAGCTCGGCGCCCTGCTCCCAGGGCGGGCCGCTGTAGAAGACGCCGGCGTTGTTGACCCAGAGGTCGAGTGATCCGGTGCGGCCGATCGAGTCGGCCAGCCCGCGGCAGGCGGCCTCGTCGCGGACGTCAAGGGCCGAACCGCGGGCCTCGGCCCCGAGCTCGGCCGCGACCCGGTCCGCCGCCCCGGCGTCGACGTCGGTGACGTGGACGCGGTAGCCGCGACCGATCAGCTCGGCCGCAATCGCACGGCCGAGGCCGCTGCCGGCGCCGGTCACCACCGCCGTTCGCATGGCCGCCACCATAGCCGCCCTGCCCTTTGCCGGATGCGCCCACCGAGCTACCATCGCCGGGCGGGCCGAGCGACCGCGGGGGGAGAGAAAACCCCTCGAGGAAAGTCCGGACACCACAGGGCAGGGCGGTGGGTAACGCCCACCCGGGGAAACCCGCGGGAAAGTGCCACAGAAATGACACAGCCGATGGCGCGGCCACACGTGAGTCGCGTACAGGCAATGGTGAAATGGTGCGGTAAGAGCGCACCGGCGTCGCGGTGACGCGGCGGCCAGGCAAACCCCGCCCGGTGCAAGGCCAAGCAGGACCGTCGACCCGGCTCGGCGAGGTCCAGGTAGGCCGCAGAGATAGATGGCCGCTCAAGACAGGATCCGGCTTACAGGCCCGCTAAGGGAAAGGCCTCCGAAAGGGGGTCTTTCCTAGTTCTGGAGCCAAATGCGACCTCTGCACGAGTTTCTGTCTTAGCGTTTGCTAATCTGCCGCCAACTTCCGCTGAATCTCCGCCTACATATCGCGGGGAGCGGGGGGCCCAATCAGTTGGGGCGAATCGCGGCCGTTTTGCCGTGTAGCGCAGCTCTTTCAGCGCGAGCCCGTCAGCTAACCCCGCAAGCGCTTGGAAAGAGATGCAGACGATCAACCAAACCTCCGTGCGCTGGGCGCTTGCCCTGGCTGCCTTCTTCGCCCTCTTCGCCGGGGTCGTATCCGGTGCCCGGGCGAGCACCGGCGGCGCCTCCAGCTACGACCCGCCGGCCGAAGAAGAAGCCGAACACGACTTCGGCGCCTGGCGCTACGGCGGCGCCAGCTGGTACGGGCCCGGGCTCTGGGGCCACAAGACCGCCTGCGGCCAGACGCTGCGGCCGGGGACGATGGGCGTCGCCCACAAGAAACTCCCCTGCGGGACCACGGTCAAGTTCGTCTACCACGGCAAGTCGGTGGTGACCGAGGTGATCGACCGCGGCCCCTACGTCCACGGACGGGCCTGGGACCTGACCAAAGCGGCCAGCGACGCCCTCGGCTTCGAAGGTGTGGGGCGCGTCCGCTACGCGGTGGCGATCGACGACGCCACCAGCGCCCGAACCGAATAGCCGGCTTCTCCAACCGCTCCTCGGACTAGGCTGCCGTGTTCAGGCAGGGCAGAAAGACGAGAGGAGCCAGTTTTGATGTGGAGGATTTCGCAGGGAGCAGTAGCCGCCGCCGGGACCCGTAGGGGCCGGGCAGCGATCTTCGGCCTGCTCGCCTGTTCGTTGGTGCTCCTCGCCGGCATCGCGGCCAGCAGCGACGCGGCGAAGGTCGGCCAGACGACCGTGATCCTCGGCCAGACCTCGACCGAGCCGGATCCTTCCTGCCCCGACCTGCCCTGCCAGGCCGTCGGCAGCGTCACCGGCTTCCAGGTCAGCAACGGCCAGACGAAACTGCCGTTCCTCGTCACCCATGACGGCAGGATCACCTCTTGGACGCTGACCCTGGCCCAGCCGACCGGTAGCCAGCGGACCTTCTTCAACGGCTTCTTCGGCACCCCGCCGCAGGCACGCCTGGCGATCCTCCGCCGGGTCGGCGGGACCAACCCGCCCCGCTACAACCTGCGCCGGCAGGGCTCGGTCCAGGTCCTCACGCCCTACCTGGGGAAAACGGTCAGGTTCAGCTCCAACCTCAAAGTCGAAAAGGGCGACATCGTCGGGATCACCGTCCCGACCTGGGCACCGGCCTTCGCCCAGGACCTGACCGCCAGCAACGTCTGGCGCGCCAGCCGCGAGCCGGAAGCGTGCAAAAACGCCACCGACATCCGCCAGGGCGAACCGCAGGAAAAGGTCGGCACCCGCGCCACCTACGGCTGCAAATACACCACCGCCCGCCTCCTCTACACGGCAACGCTGGTCGAGGGCCGGTAGGCCCTCTCCTCGGGCAGGCGCGCCATGACCATGCGGGTGGCGGTAGCCGCATCGGCCCTGCTCGTCGTCCTGCTGCCGGCGCTTTCGGCGGCTGATGGCGCGGAGCCGACCCCCTCGCCTGTTTTCGAGGCAGCGGCCGGGTCCCGCGCCGCGGTTACGCTCTACCGGATGCCGCCGGTCCCGCCGACGGGGGGAACGGAAGAGCTGACCGTGGACTCGCTCGGGCGCGTCTGGTTCGACGAGCACTTCGAAGAAGCCGGCGAACCTGGGGAAACCCCGAGGTTTCCCGGCGAGATCGTGCGGATGGACAGGTCGGGGGCGATCACGCCGGTCCTGTTTCGAACGGGGGGAGACGACTTCGTCAGCGCCCCGGACGGCAGCGTCTGGTACCTCCAGTTCCGGGCCATCTCGCGAATTGCGCCGGACGGGACGGTGAGTCGATTTCCGATGCCCCAAGGAGCCGAAGGAGGACCGACCGGGACCTACCGGACCACGGCCGAATGGTCGCTCGTGATCGGCCCGGACGGCAACGTCTGGTTCGGCGGGCGCCGCCACCCGCTCGACGACGAAGGCAGGGAAGCGGGTTCTGAACCGATCATCGGCCGGCTGACCCCGTCCGGCGAGTTGAGCGAATTCAGGCTGCCGAAGGGGGGCGGCTTTCCCACCCGCCTTGCCGTCGGCCCAGATGGAAACATCTGGTTTACCGCAGCCGAAGCCGGCAGCGTCGGGTACGTCACCCCGGCGGGCCAGATCCAGGAATTCCCCCTGAGCCCATACGCCTCGCCGAACTACATCGCCGGCGCCCGCGACGGGGTCTGGTTTACCGAGGACCTCGAAGGCTCTGTGGTCGCCCGCATCACCCCCTCGGGTGAGATCGACGAGTTCCGGATCTCAGGGGATGAAGAGGTACCGCGGGCAAGTTCGCTCGCGGCCGGGCCGGACGGCCGGATCTGGTTTGCGGCCGGTAGAGGGCAGGTCGGGCGGATCGACTCCGCGGGCCACCTGTCCAAGGTCCAGCTGCCGCAGCAGACGACGGTCGAAGACATCGTGGTCGGTCCGGAAGGGAGCCTCTGGTACGCGTCCCTGGGCGAACCGAAGTGCCAGGCCGAGCATCCCGGATGCTCCGATGGCGCCTACGCCGCCGGGATCATCGGCCGCATCGACCCGGCGCCGCTCTCGGTCGTCATCGATGGCGCGAGCGTGGCTCGCCGAGGCCGTGCCGCGAAGATCAGGATCTCCTGCCTGGACGGCAGGTCAAGCTCGCTGTGTCGTGGCCGCGTCCGCCTGCGCGCCGGCCGGCACCTGGCCGGCAAGCGCCGCTTCGCGCTCGGGACCGACGACTCCCGCGGCTTTGCCGTCCCGCTCGATGAGAAGGCGCGCACCACGTTGGCGCGGACCGGTCACCTACGGATCAGGTGCATCGTCACCCTCGCGGGCGGCCGCACCGAGGTGCGTGCGCTCCGTCTCCGGCTGCGCACGCACCAGGCTGCTTCTCTAGGCAACCGGGGGAAGCGCCCTGGGACCACCCTGGTCCTGGGGTAGAGCAGCTGCGCTCGCGATCAGGCTCTGGAACTCGTTCAGCGCCAGGTGCCCGACCGCCTCGAGGATCTCCTCGTCGCTCCAGCCGATTTCCCGCGCCTCCTCGTGGAGGTGGAGGGGTGGGGGGCCCTCCGGATCCAGCGTCTCCTTGAGGAAGGTGAGGAGAGCCGCCTCTTTGGGGTCGGAGGAAGTGAAGCTGCGGGCTTTCGAGACCTCGTCGAGGCCCAGTCCGGCCCGGCGGGCCGATTTCGCGTGCTGGGCGATGCTGTAGTTGTCCTCGCGGAACTCGGCCACGGCGAGCGCGATCCGCTCCCTCGTCGCCTGCGGCAGGACGCCGCCGCGCAGCTCCGAGCGCATCCGGGTGTAGGCGCGCAGGACCGCCGGTGCTCCGGCGAGCACGCCGACGAACTTCGTCACTGCGCCGCCGGCGGCCTGGATGCTCTTGATGAGAGGAGCGCTTTCGTCAGGCGCCGTCAGCTCGTCGTGGATTTGGAATCTGCTTACTGCGGTTTTGACCGTCACGGGCTTCTCGCTTCTGGGCTCGGTCTCGGCGGCAAATCGTCTTTACGGAGCCCTTACGTAGCCTTTACTTTACTTTTAGCCGCTTACTTACTTGAGGTAAGTTATACCGGGTTCTTCGGACCCTTTCAAGCCGGATCAGAAGTCTTTTCTCTACCCGTAATACGTCGATCCGCACCTCAGCGGTTCATTCGCCTATCGTTGCGGCCTTCCCCAGCCAAGGAGACGACGAGGCATGGCCGATCAACCCCGCAGCGCCGCCGACGTGATCGAGCTCGTCCGCGAGCACGACGTCCGCTTCATCCGTCTCTGGTTCACCGACGTACTGGGGCAGCTGAAGAGCTTCTCGGTCAACGCCTCCGAGTTGGAGGACGCCTTCGCAGGGGGAATGGGCTTCGACGGCTCCTCGATCACCGGCTTCAACCCGATCGAGGAGTCCGACATGCTGGCGGTCCCCGATCCCTCGACCTTCGCGCTGATCCCCTGGCGGCCGGAGGAGGACGCGGTGGCGCGGATGTTCTGCGACGTCCAGGTTCCCGGCGGCGGCCCCTACGAGGGCGACCCGCGCTGGATCATGCGGCGGGCGCTGAAACGGGCCGAAGACCTCGGCTTCGACGCCTACAACATCGGCCCCGAGCTGGAGTACTTCTACTTCCGCTCCGCCAAGCCGGAGGGCGGCGTCCCCGAGCCCCTCGACGAGGGCGGCTACTTCGACCTGACCACGCTCGACGCCGGCTCCGACCTGCGCCGCGAGACCGTGCTGGCGCTGGAGAAGATGGGGATCCACGTCGAGTACACCCACCACGAGGTCGGGCCCTCCCAGCACGAGGTCGACATGCGCTACAAGAACGCGCTCGAGATGGCCGACGACTGCATGACGTACCGGATCGTCGTCAAGGAGTACGCGATGAAGTACGGCTACCACGCGACCTTCATGCCGAAGCCGCTGTTCGGCGAGAACGGCTCCGGGATGCACGTCCACCAGTCGCTCAGCCGCGACGGCAAGAACGCCTTCTACGACGAGGACGACCCCTACTACCTCTCGCCGGTGGCGAAGTCGTTCATCGCCGGCCAGCTCAAGCACGCGCGTGAGATCTCGCCGCTCTTCGCCCAGTGGGTCAACTCCTACAAGCGCCTGGTCCCCGGCTACGAGGCGCCGGTCTACCTCGCCTGGTCGCGCCGCAACCGCTCGGCGCTGATCCGGGTGCCGCTCTACCACCCCGGCAAGGAGGGGGCGACCCGGGCCGAGCTGCGCTGTCCCGATCCCGCCGCCAACCCCTACCTCTGCTTCGCGGCGATGCTGCAGGCGGGGCTCGAAGGGGTGGAGAAGGGATACGAGCTGCCGGAGCCGATGGAGCAGAACCTCTACCACCTCTCCCAGGAGGAGCTGGCGCACCAGGGGATCGAGCAGCTGCCGGCGACGCTCGGCGAGGCGATCGAGATCGCCGCCGAGTCCGAGCTGGTCCTGCGCACCCTCGGCGAGCACACCTTCCGCCGCTTCGTCGAGATCAAGCGGCAGGAATGGGATGACTACCGCGTCCAGGTGACCCCGTTCGAGATCGAAAACTTCCTCCCGATCCTCTGAAAGGATTCAGCCGATGAGCGACGACGTAATCGAGCACGGGTTCAAAGAGGGCGACAAGGTCTGGGTTCAGGACGGCGACGGCAACCGCCACCCGGGGATTTTCGTCGGCGACAACGAAGCCTCCGGCTGGTTCGGGGGCGGTCCCAGTGCCTATGTGGCCCACCCCGAGGCGCACCAGGCAGAGGTGGTCTCGGTCTTCCGCATCACCCCTCGCGACGAGTAACGGGCGGGGGCAGCAAATTCCGCAGCTCGTCCGGGGTGACTACGGGCAGCTGGCAGGCAAAGTTCTCGCAGACGTAGGCGGCGGGCTGTCCGTCGACGGTGGTGCGGTCGGCTAGGAGCGGTGGTTGCTCGGTGCCCTCGGGGCCGCCGGCGAGGACGAGGTGGAAGAGCGGTCGCTCGCGCACGACCGTCGCGAGCTCGCCGAGATCGTTGCCGACCAGGGCGACCTCGCGGCTGGGGGAGAGGTGGAAGTCAAGGGCGCGCAGCAGGTGGGCGAAGGCGTCGGGGTGCTGCACGGCGGGGGTGGCGAAGAGGGCGAAGACGCCTGCGCCGGCCTCTTCGTAGCGCCGCTCTCCCGTCAGCGCCCCGAGGCGCAGCAGGCCCATCGCCGCTGAGCTGTTGCCGGAGGGGATCGGGTGGTCGCCGACCTCCTTGCGGCGCGCGATCAGCTCCTCGTGGTCGCTGGAGGTCGAGTAGAAGCCGCCGCGCTCGGGGTCGCCGAAGCGCTCGATCGTGGTCTCCGCCAGCGCCCGCGCCTCGGTGAACCAGCGCTCTTCGAAGCTCGACTCGTACAGCGTCAGCAGCGCCTCGAGCAGGAAGGCGTGGTCCTCGAGGTAGGCGTTTAGATGGGCGCGCTCGTCCTTGTAGGTGCGCAGGAGGTTGCCGTCGGCGTCGCGTAGCTCCCCGAGCACGAACTCCGCGCAGGCGCGGGCGGCGTCGAGGTAATCCTCGCGGCCGAGGACGGCGCCGGCGTCGGCGAGCGCGGCGATCGTCAGAGCGTTCCAGGAGGTCAGCCGCTTGTCATCGAGCCCGGGCCGCACCCGCTGCGCCCGCGCCTCGAACAGCGCCCGTTTCATCTCGGCGAAGCCCTCCGGCTCCTCGGCTTCGGGTCCGCCGGCGAGGTGGAGCACGTTCGCGCCCTCGAAGTTCCCCCGCTCGGTGACGCCGAGATACTCGATCATGGCCTCGGCGCCCTCGCCCAGCACCTCCCGGATCTGTTCGGGGGTCCAGGCGTAGAACTTGCCCTCCTCGCCCTCGGAGTCGGCGTCGAGCGCCGAGTAGAAGCCGCCCTCGGGGCCGCGCATCTCGCGCAGCATCCAGTCCAGCGTCTCCTCGCAGGCCCGGCGGTAGCGCTCGTGCCCCAGCACCTGCCAGCCGTGCAGGTAGGCGCGGGCGAGTAGGGCGTTGTCGTAGAGCATCTTCTCGAAGTGGGGGACGAGCCAGATCGCGTCGACCGAGTAGCGGGAGAAGCCGCCGCCGAGCTGGTCGTAGATGCCGCCGGCGAGCATCGCGTCGAGGGTGCGCTCGACCACCTCGGTCTCGCCGCAGGCCAGCAGCAGCTCAAGTGAAGAAGCCGGCGGGAACTTCGGCGCGCCGCCGAAGCCGCCGTTGCGGCGGTCGGCCGCGGCGAGCAGGCGCTGCACGGCCTCGTCGAGTTTGCTCCTGCCCGGCAGCTCACGCGGCTCGACCTCGCTGATCGCGCTCAGCCCCGCCCGCACCTGCGGCGCCCGTTCGCGGATCTCCTCGCGCTGGGTCTCGAAGGCGTGGACGACCGCTTCCATCACCATCCGGAAGCTCGGCATGCCGCGGCCCTCGTCGGGCGGGAAGTAGGTGCCCCCGTAGAAGGGGACGCCGTCGGGGTCGAGGAAGACGGTCATCGGCCAGCCGCCGTGGCCGCTGATCTGCTGCACCGCCTCCATATATATGGCGTCGACGTCGGGGCGCTCCTCGCGGTCGACCTTGACGCTGACGAAGTGCTCGTTCATGTAGGCGGCCGTCTCTGGGTCCTCGAAGGACTCGCGCTCCATCACGTGGCACCAGTGGCAGGCCGAGTAGCCAACCGAGAGCAGGATCGGCCGCTCCTCCTCGCGCGCCCGCTCCAGCGCCTCCGGGCCCCACGGATACCAATCGACCGGGTTGTCCCGGTGCTGGAGCAGGTAGGGGCTGGTCTCCCGGGCGAGGCGGTTCGGCATCGCCTTCAACCTACCCGGGGACAGACAAGTCAAGTATTTGTCGTTGTTAGTCGCGGAAACTTGGGTCGGAAGGGCCGTTGACAGGGGAGAGAACTCCTGCCGCTGGGTAACCCAATACGGTCACTGTCGTGAAGAACAACCAGGGACAAGGACATTCGGATCCGGCTGTCGACGCCGTGCTGGCGAAATTGGCACCCGAGGACCGGGCGGTGGTCCAAGGGGCGCTGAAGCGGGCCGAGAGGACCGAGGCCGAACTGCGTTTCCTCGCCGACCATGACTCCCTCACCGGCCTGTTGAACCGGCGCCGGTTCCGGGCCGAGCTCGACCAGTACGTCTCCTTCACGGCCCGCTACGGCGGCCGCGGCGCGGTGATGGTGATCGACATCGACGGTCTCAAGGATGTCAACGACCGCCTCGGCCACCAGGCCGGTGACACCCTGATCCGCCGCGTCGCCGAGATCCTCCGCGAGCGGGTCCGCGCAACCGACCTCGTCGCCCGCCTCTCCGGCGACGAGTTCGCGGTGCTGATGCCACAGTCGGACACCGAGGGCGCGATGCAGCTCGGCGAGGACCTGCGCGCCCAGGTCGCCGAGGGGCTGCCGCTGAACCTCGACCTCGGCGATGCCTCGATCAGCGTCGGGATCACGATGTTCGGCGGCCAGGGCGGGATGGGCGCCGAGGCGGTGCTGGTCGCCGCCGACCAGGCGATGTACCAGGCCAAGGCCGAGGGCCGGAACCGGATCATGCTCTTCCACTCGCCGGGCGAGAACGGCGGCGACGCCAAGCGCACGCAGACGACCAGCGCCCGGATCCGCGACGCCCTCACCCAGGACCGGCTGCGCCTCGCCACCCAGCCGATCCGCAGCCTCGCCTCCGGCGGGATCGAGCGCTACGAGCTGCTGCTGCGGATGACCGGCGACGACGGCGAGCTGCTGCCGGCGGCATCCTTCATCGAAGCCGCCGAGCGCTCGGGGATGGTCCAGGAGCTCGACCGCTGGGTGGTTACCCAGGCCTTGAGGATGATCAGCGACCGCGAGCGCGCCGGGGCGCCCGTCTCCCTGCACATGAACATTTCCGGCGCCTCGATGACCGACCTCTCGGTGCTCGAGTTCATCGAACGGCGCCTAGACGAAGGCGAAGCCGATCCCGCCCGCTGCACCTTCGAGATCACCCAGACGGCGCGGATCGAGGACTACGACGCCGCCGCCGGCTTCGCCGACCGCCTCTCCGAGTTCGGCTGCGAAGTCGCGATCGACGACTACGGTGCCGGCTTCGGCTCCTTCTCCTACCTGAAAAAGGTGCCCTTCGACGTGATCAAGATCGACGGCGCCTTCGTCCGCGAGATGCCGTCAAACGACGCCGACCAGCTGACCGTGAAGGCGATCGTCGAGATCGCCCGCGGCCTCGGCAAGCGCACGATCGCCGAGTTCGTCGAGGATGAGACGACGACGCAGATGCTGCGCGAGTACGGCGTCGACATGGCCCAGGGTTTCCACCTCGGCAGGCCGGTCGACGCCGCCGAGGCACTGGCCGCTTAGCCGGGCGCCGTATCGCCGCGCAGCTGTGCGCGCTTGACCTTGCCGCTGCTCGTCTTCGGCAGCTCGGGGACGAACTCGATGATGCGGGGGAACTTGTAGGGGGCGGTCTCGCGTTTGCAGTGCTCCTGCAGCTCGTTTGCGAGCGCCGCGTTGCCCTCTTGGTCATCGCGGAGGACGATGATCGCGCGGACGATTGAGCCGCGCTCGGGGTCCGGGGCGGCGACCGCGGCGGCGTCGGCGACCGCCGGGTGCGAGAGCAGCGCCGACTCGACCTCGGTCGGGCCGATCCGGTAGCCGGAGGAGAGGATGATGTCGTCGCTGCGGCCCTCGAAGAAGAGATAGCCGTCCTCGTCTTCGCGGACCAGGTCGCCCGTCTGCCACCACTCGCCCTCGAAGCGCTCGCCGTCGAGGTAGCGGGAGAAGAAGGTGGGGGAGGAGGCGGCGAGCAGCTGCAGTTCGCCCTCGACGATCCGGGTCTCGATCCCCGGCAGCGGCTTGCCCATCGACCCCAGCCGCACCGGCTCGCCGACGAGGTTGGCCGTGACCTGTCCGGTCTCGGTCTGGCCGTAGCCGTCGGCGGCCTCGAGGCCGGTCGCCTCGCGGAAGGCGGCAATCGTCTCCGGGTCCAGTGGCTCGCCGGCGGAGACCATCCGCCGCAGCCCCGGCAGCGGCCGCAGGGCAGTGCGGCGGGCCAACATCCGGTACTCGGTAGGCGCCTGGCAGAGGACGTTGACCCCCAATGCCTCGACGAAGTCGAGCCGCTCGGCGGGGTCGAAGCGGCCGTCGTGGATGACCGCGGCGGCACCGGTCAGCCAGGGAGCAAGGAAGACGTTGCGGGCCGACTTCGACCAGCCGGTCGCGGTAGTGCACCAGGCAAGCTCGCCCTTACGAGAACCGAACCAGTGCTCAGCCTGAAGCCGCTGTCCCATCAGATAGCCGTAGTCATGAACGACGCCCCGCGGCTCGCCGGTAGTGCCGGAGGTAAAGACGATCAGCGCCGGATCCTCCGCCCCCATCTCCTCGATCGCAGCCGGCGTCTCCTGCGGCCGATCCTCATCAAGGACGCCAGCAACATCAGCCAAAGTCATCGCCGGCACCCCATCCGGAAGCTCAGCCAACAGCGCCTCCTCACCAACACAAAGCTTGGGATCAGCAGCAGCCACCCGAAGCTCAAGATCATGCCGCCGCAACATCGTGCTGCAAGGCAAAGCCACCGCCCCCATCCGCCAGCAGGCAAGCAGAGAAAGCACCCACTCGATTCGGTTCCCAGCCAGCGTCATCACAACATCGCCCCGCCTGACCCCAAGAGCAGCAAACGCCCCGGAGAGTCCAGCCGACTGAGCAACCAGTTCCCCGAAGTAGTGATCGCGCCGATTCCCGTCGGCGTCAATAGAAACGATCCCCAGCCGCGAGGCCGGGGATCGTTCCATCAAGTCCTCGATCAGGTTCACAGACCGAGGATTATTCCTGCCTCCTGGCTACCGGAGTTCGGCGGAGGTCTTTTTCAGCAGCTGCCGAGCGATGATCAGCAACTGGATCTGCTGGGTGCCCTCGAAGATGTCGAGGATCTTCGAGTCCCGAGCCCACTTCTCCAACAGCTCGTTCTCGCCGTACCCGACCGAGCCACAAAGCTCGACGCAGCCGAGGGTGACGTCGACGCAGGTGCGCCCCGCCTTTGCCTTGGCCATCGAGGCCTGCAGCGAGTTCGGCTTCGAGTTGTCAGCCATCCAGGCGGCCTGGAGGGTGAGGAGCCAGGCGGCCTCGTAGTCGGCCTCCATCGCCAGGAACTTGGCGGCGGCGGCGTGCTGGTTGTTGACGGGGACGTCGTAGTCGATCTTGACGCCGGCCTTTTTGAGTTGCTTGCGGGTCTCCTCGAGCGCCGCGCGGGTGACGCCGACGGCCATCGCGGCGACCAGCGGTCGCGTGTTGTCGAACGTTTCCATCACCCCGGCGAAGCCTTTCTCCTTCACCTCGGGGTCGCCGAGCAGCGCCTCTTTCGGCACCCGGCAGTCCTGCAGGGTGAAGTTGGCGGTGTCGGAGGCGCGGATCCCGAGCTTGTGCTCGAGCCGGTCCAGCTTCAGGCCGGGGTTGTCGCGCTCGACGATGAACGACTTGATCGCGGCCCGCCCTTTCGAGCGGTCCAGGGAGGCCCAGACGACGATCAGGTCCGCCCGGTCTCCCGAGGTGACGAAGATCTTCTCGCCGTTGAGGACGTACTCGTCGCCGTCGAGCTCGGCGGTGGCGCGGATCGCGGCGGAGTCCGAGCCGGCTTCCGGCTCGGTGATCGCCATCGCCGCCCACTTGCCGCCGTAGGTCTTCAGCTGCTCCTCGGTCGCGACCGAGGCGATCGCCGAGTTGCCGAGCCCCTGGCGCGGCATCGAGAGCAGCAGGCCGACGTCGCCCCAGCAGAGCTCGATGATCCCGAGCACGGTGGAGAGGTTGGAGCCGTTGCGGTTCTCGCCGTCGTCGCTTTTCTCGCGACGGACGCCGGCTGCACCGGCGCCGCCGATGTCGGAGCCCTCGTTCATGCCGTCGATCAGCGACGCCAGCATGTCGAGCTCTTTCGGGTAGGCGTGCTCGGCCTCGTCGTATTTGCGCGAGATCGGGCGGAACACCTCGGTGGCGACCTGGTTTGCCTGGTTCGCCAGCGGCTTGAACTTCTTCGGTATCTCGAGGTTGATCGTCATCTTCAGTCCTTTCGCTCTCTAGGCCGGGCCTAGACGAGCAGGGCGCCCTCCATCACGCCCGCGGCTCGGAGGTCTCGGTACCAGCGCTCGACCGGGTGCTCCTTGACGAAGCCGTGGCCGCCGAGCAGCTGGACGCCGTCGGAGCCGATCCTCATTCCCTTGTCGGTGCAGAGCTTGCGGGCGATCGCGGCCTCGCGGCCGAAGCTCTCGCCGCGGTCGGCGCGGCTCGCCGCCCGGTAGGTCGCCAGCCGCATCGCGTTCGACTCGATGCCGATGTCGGAGACGGCGAAGGCGACGCCCTGGCGGTTGGAGACCGGTTCGCCGAAGGCCTGGCGGTCGTTGACGTAGGGGATCACATAGTCGAGGACGGCCTGTGCGGTCCCGGTTGCAAGACCGCACCAGGCGATCCGCGAGCGATTGACGCAGGCGGCGTAGTCCTTGGCGGTCGCGTTTCCCTCGCCGAGCAGCGCGCTGCCCGGGAGTTTGACTTTGTCGATCAGCAGGCGGCCGGTGGCGGCGGGCCGCAGGCCCATCGCCGGCTCGTCCTCGACCGAGAGGCCTTTGGCCCCCGACTCGACCACGAACAGGGCCGGGCCGATGCCCTCGGCGTCGGCGGCGACGACGAACAGCTCGCAATCCTTGGCGCGGGCGAGCAGCGACTTGGTGCCGCTGAGGACCCACTCCTCGCCTTTGCGCTTCGCCACCGTCTCCAGCTGGAAGGGGTCGAAGAGCGGGCGCGGCTCGAGGATCGCCAGGGCGGCGGCGGGGATGTCCTCGCCGGTGAAGGCGGGGAGGTAGGTCGCCTCCTGGTCGGCACTGCCCCAGAGCCCGATCGCGGTGGCGACGGCGCCGGGGGCCATCGCGGCGTAAGCGATGCCCATGTCGCCGTGGGCGAGCGCCTCGCCGATCAGGACGCTGGTCACCGCCGACTGCTCGGTCATCACGCCGCCGAGCTCCTCGGGGACGCCGAGCATGTTGACGCCGAGCTCGTTGGCCTGGTCGAGGATCTCCTTCGGGGTCTCGCGCTTCTCGTCGGCCTCCAGCGCGGCCTTGCGGATCTGGTCGGCGGCGAAGGCGCGCCCTCCCTCCTGGAACATCTGCTGCTCGTCGTCGGGCGAGAGGTCGAAGAGGCCCTTCGATTTGCCCTTCTTCTGGCGGGCGGGTTTGCCCAGCTGCTGAGCGGCCTTGAACGTGCGCCCGGCGGCGGTGGCGCCGCGGAAGCCGTTCTTGGTGCCCTGGAAGAGGGCCTTCTCGACCTGCTTGCGGAGGCGGATGCGGTCCAGCAGGTCGGAGCCTGCGAGGCGGTTCAGCGCCCGCAGGCCGTAACCCATGCTGCGCTCCGCCACTCCCTTGTTCTCGGTGGTGGTGCTCACTTGGTGTCTTTCCTTCCGATCTTGGCGGATTTCGATTTCGGTTTTGCACTCAGCGGCCGGACGCGGCCGTCGAGGTGGGGGGTGCCCTTCTTCGCGTCGCGGACGGCGAAGAGGATCTCCCCTTCCTGCTCGCGGCTGGCGAACTCGACCCGCGCCGGCAGCAGGA
>Ga0068868_100000884_pt1 | contig 20355 bp, 15 predicted proteins | sample KBSMisM42_FD_64660 | JGI IMG/M metagenome (GOLD analysis project Ga0068868, IMG submission 64660) | Miscanthus rhizosphere microbial communities from Kellogg Biological Station, Michigan, USA - KBS Miscanthus M4-2 | ecosystem: Host-associated > Plants > Roots > Rhizosphere > Soil ...
GCCTTCGACGAGCAGAAACGACTCGAGCAGTACGGCCCCTCAGAGGAGTACGCTCGGATGATGCAGGAATGGAAAGAAATCAAACCCGAAAACGAAGACATCGATTAGGCGATGATTGTCGGGCGACAAGGATCTTGATTTTGAAGACCTGGAAAGCCAGGAGCTAGAAGCTTGCAAATAATTGCCGCCATCACCGGAGCATCAGGCGCGATCCTCTGCCAGGAACTGCTCCGGGCACTTGAAGCCGACGACCGGATTGAGCGCATCCATTTCGTGGCCTCCGAAAACTCCCTGCGCGTCGTCGCCGAGGAAATGGGCGTCTCCGGCCGCACTGGGCTGCTCGAAAAACTTCTCGGCACATCGTCGAAGAAGATCACGCAGCACTCCGATTCCGACATCGGCGCGTCCATCGCCAGTGGCAGCTATCCATCGGGCGGAATGATTATTCTGCCATGCTCGATGGGAACCTTGGCCACCATAGCTCATGGCTTCGCCAATACGCTCATCGCTCGCGCCGCCGATGTCACGCTGAAGGAGCGCCGCCCGCTCCTGCTGTGCGTTCGCGAAACCCCTTTCAATCGCATTCACCTGCGCAACATGACTCTCGCGGCGGAAGCGGGCGCCGTCATATTTCCTGTGACTCCCGCCTTTTACAACAGGCCGGTCGACTCCACTGAAATGGCTCGCCAATTTGCGTTTCGCATCCTGGCCCACATCGGCTTGCCACAACCCGGCGCCTACGTCTGGAAGGCCGACGAATAGAAGCTTAATCCGGTTGAAACGTTTCACGTGAGACTCAGGCGAGTTCCCTTGGTGATCGACTAACGTCACGCTTCTCGCGCCGCAGCTTCCAGCGCTGCCACATCCATTTTGATCATCCCCATCATCGCTGCCATTGCTTTTGGATGGCTGATCAATTCGCTGATGTTGCGCGGGACTATCTGCCAGCAGAGCCCGAAGCGGTCCGTCAGCCAACCGCATGCCATCGGTTTGCCGCCTTCCATCAACTTGTCCCAAAAGGTATCGATCTCTGCCTGCGAGTCGCAGCTTACGAAGAAAGAGAACGCAGGGTTGAGCTGATACGTGGGGCCGCCATTCAGGAAGACCATCTCTTGTCCTTCCAGGTCGATCGTGATCGTGGCGATCTTGCCCACTGGCCACGGCCCGACACCTTTGGAGCGCACTTCACCGACCTTGCGTGCATGTGGGAAGACACTCAAATAGAACTGAGCAGCTTCTTCAGCGTTGTCATTGAACCAGAGAAAGGGGGAAACCTTGTTCATGAATGGCATGCTATCAGCCACGAGGCGCTGGATAAAAGCGCCCCCTTGCTTTGCAGAGATGAGCGGAAAATCACTTGCGCGCGAATGTCGCGCAGAGGTTCTGCATGCGGCTATTCGATTACAGCCCTCATCCAGTAGTTTTTTTCGCCATCGACTTCGATCCCGTGCACTTCGCGCTCGAAACCGGGGAACCGTTTGCCAAACTCTTCCATCGCAACGATGAGCTTGATCACCGGCGAATCTGGTCCACCCAGGCGCTCACCCGGCATCGACATGGGGATGCCGGGGGGATAGGGCACCAGCATCGCCGCCGCCAGTCGGCCGGCCATCTCCCTGAACGGAATTCGTTCTGTCTCGCGCCGAACGAGCTTCTGATAGGTCTGCCAGGGCGTGAGCACCGGATCAAAATCCTCATCGCATGCCGCATTGACCAGCCCGGCGAGATTGAGTTCCATCATCGCGCTATGCATCTCATTGGAGAGTTCTCTCAACGTGAGATCGCGATAGCGACCGGGAAAGCGCTGTACCAACTCCGGAAGCGCCTCATCGAGTGAGGCATTGGAGTCGTAGAGACGCTTGAACTCGAAGAGGTTTTCGAGCAGGCTCCCCCATTTTCCCTTTGAGGTTCCTACGGAAAAGAGCACAAGGACGGTGTAGTCTCCCGTGCGCGCAATCTCAACGCGTCGTGAATCAAGAAACTCAGTCAGGATTGCGGCCGGAATACCCCATTCCGCCATTACGCCCTGCGCGTTCACGCCCGGGGTGAGGATGGTGACCTTTGTGGGGTCGAGCATGCAGTAGTCGTCAGGCGATTCCGGATCATCGAACCCGTGCCACTCTTCCCCGCGCTTAAGCGTCCAGCAACTGCTTTCCGTTGTGAGGAGCTCGTCTTCGGCATCTTCAAACAGGATCTTTTCGCCGGTTGCCGGGTCGACGACACTCTCTGGCTGGAACAACCTGAAGAACCAGCCTTCCCCATTTTCTGACTGTGCTCGCAAGCGATGAGCCACCGAACTCATGGCCTGCCGGAAGCTGATGGCGTCAACCAGCGTCTCATCCATCAGCGTGGGTCCTGCAGGCTCATCCATCATGGCTGCGGCTACGTCCAGCGAGGCGATCAGCGGATAGAAAGGCGAAGTCGTACCGTGCATCATGAACGCTTCGTTGAACTGGTCGAAATCCATCGAACCGCGATCAGAAAGCTTGACGTGGATCATCGAACCCATTGAGAACGCGGCGAGCATCTTATGCGTGGATTGCACGGAGAAGATCGTGGGGCGGTTCTTCATATCGTCCGGAACGCCCATCGCATAGCGTTCGCGGTAGAGAGGGTGAAACTTCGCGTATGCGTACCATGCCTCGTCAAAATGGACACGTTCGACCGAACTACTGAGTTGTTCGACAACCTCATTGACGTTGTAGCAAAGTCCGTCATAGGTCGAGTTAGTTACCACCGCATAAGTCGGTTCCTGCGAGCGTGCCCCGGCGGAAAAGGGACTACGCGCGATCAATTCCTTCACCGATCGCGAAGAGAAACGCGCCAATGGGACCAATCCGATCATGCCGTAACCATTGCGGGTCGGTTTGAAGTAGACCGGACGCGCGCCGGTCACGGTGAGCGAGTGGCAGATCGATTTATGGCAGTTCGCGTCCGCCAGAACAATGTCGTCCTGGGCGATGACTCCATGGCCGACAATCTGGTTGGAGGTGCTGGATCCGCCCAGCACATAGAACGTCCAGTCGGCGCCGAAAATGCGCGCCGCATTGCGCTCGGAGTCGCCTGGAGGACCGATATGGTCCAGCCAGGAACCAAGAGGCGCTGATGAGATTCCAAGGTCCGAGCGCATCAGATTCTCGCCGAAGAACCGGTGAAACTCCTGACCCACCGGGTGCTTCAGAAACGCGACTCCTCCCATGTGGCCGGGAGCGTCCCAGGAATAGGCTGACTGGTCGTTGTATTTGAGCAACTCGCGAAAATATGGCGGCAAGAGCTGCTCATGGTATCTCTCAATCGCGGTATCGAGACGCGAGGCAATAAACGCGGGAGTATCGCCAAAGAGGTGTATGTATTCGTAGACCTGCTTGATCACCTCAAGCGGCAGTTCAGAGACAAGAGTGCGGTCGGCAATCAGAAATATCGGAACCTTCTTGTTGCGATAGCGGACATTGCGGATGATCTCGAGGGCTGCCCGCTCCTCAAACTGCGAGTTGCCTTCGAGATCCCAGTCCAGCAGGACGGCTGAATAGCTGGGGTCAGACGTCACCAGGGACAGGCCATCTTCAGGCGAGGTGGTACGCACCACTTCATAGCCTTCCTCACCGATGGCGTCCACGAGCCTTTCCATCGCACGATCTGAAACGGAATCGGTTCGCCCAACTTCACTGGCGATCAACAACACCCAACGTTTCTCAGTCATCTATTTCGATTTCCCTCAACACAAATTTTCAACCAAACCTTTCGGTTCTGCACTCGGATTACTCCATGTCGTATCGCCTGTTGGTTCGGTTTGTTAGTGAGCCGGAGCGATTGCGAAGTTGGCCTCAGGCGCTTTTCCGGCCTGCCTGGGAATTATCTGGCAGGAAATCGGAATTGGAGGCTTCGAGCAATCTTCGCAGCCCTGACAACGCAGCGGCCTCACACTGCCAAAATCCTTCAATCAATTGGTAGTAGCAATCTCGATTGTACGATTGTTTTGAGCGTGTTCGATTGGCCTGTCATAGCTATTCAGGCAGAGCAGAATACGGATCATCATTGTTGTAATGGGAAATTCACAGTCGCGGCGCGCCGGGCCCTGTCGGAACGAGAAATGCTCCAGCCTTCTTACCTAATTCCTGACGCCGAACGGGGATCTGTCCGCCCTACTTTCCTAGAAACCTCGGCGTTCGTTTATCAAAGAACGCCCGAATCCCTTCCTGGTAATCCTCGCTGTCGTACACCTCTCGCCGCATCGCCTGCACCCGCTCAAAAGTCTCCGGGCCCAGGTTGTGTGAAGCCGAGAGCAGCCGCAGTTCCTCCTTCAGCAGGCTGATCACCAGGGGCGAGTTCTTCGCAATCTGCTCGGCGATCGTTTTCGTCAGCGGCTCCAATTGATCCCGCGGCACCGCATGGCTCACGATCCCCTGAACCACCAGTCGGTGCACGTCCATGGGCTGTGCAGTGAACAGCATCTCCTTGCACAGATTCATGCAGCCGGTATTCAGGAAATTTTGCACCCCCGAGATGTTGTACGGCATGCCAAGCTTCGCCGGAGTCACCGCAAACGTGCTGTCATCGCTGGCCACAATCATGTCGCAGCTCATGACAAGCTCGCACGCGCCGCCCCACACGCTGCCTTCTACCATAGCGATCACGGGAGCAGGGAAGAGCTCGATCATACGGATCACCCGCCGGACTGGGTCGTCATACGTCAGCGGATCGCGCCCGTTTGTCGGCAGCTCCCGCACGTCGGCGCCCGCCGAGAAGACCTTCGCCCCTGCCGGTGCCCGAAGCACCACGACCCGAGCCTGGCTGAGAAGCATCTCCTCGAGTGCCGAGCACAGCTCATCGATGAGGGCCGTGCTCATTGCATTATGTTTTGCAGGATTGTTCAGCGTGATCTCGCCGACTCTGTCGATGATCTTGACTTCCACCAGCGCGTAGCTTAGCTCCACAACCACCACCCGGCTGTTTTTCCAGCCGTCGGCGAGTGTAGCCCAAAAACACCTGAGTCGCTGTGACACATCACAGGACTTCGCGATGGCCGGTTACTTTCGGGACCGGACGATACAACTGGGAATTGAAGATTGCAGACTGAGAACTGCTTACTCGCCCACCACCGCCGGCGCCTGAATGAGCGAGAACATCCCGCCGAATACCTGCTTCAATTCGCCGATCGTCATAGCGCCTTTGTGTCCCGGGGAGCACTGGAACTGGCTCACGGTAGCATCTTCCTCGAACTGCAGAACGTCGCCGTAGAAGAACACGCTGCCGTTGTTCTGCGTCGTTCCCGTAATCACGATCTTTCGGCCAGGAACCAGCCGCCGTACGACAGGGCTCTCAACAGCGTTGAGACGGCAGCTTGGAGCCTTCTTGTCAATCTGTTCCCAGGTTGTGATCGCGCCGCTCTGAAAGTAGATGGTCCCCTGGTTTGCAGGTAGAAGGATGTCTACATTGACCGCGACCGTCGACCCCGCCCCGATGGTTGCAATGGGTGCCGTATCCGGAAGATCGGCGCTTTGGGCGCTTACGAGCAGTGACCCAACCGCAAGTCCAACAAGAGCAATAGCTACAGGAAGATGGCGGAGAAAGCGCATCACCGGATGACTCCTTTTCAGTGCAATCAGAGGATCGATTTGGCCTGAATTCTAGCACTTCCGCTGCCCAGCCAGAACAAAAATCCGGTCCTGCCCGACCATCCGACGTTACCAATCGGTCTTGCATCCATGACGAAACGAAGGAGATTTTCCCGGATGCCCAGAAACCCGAAGTCCGGTCCGGAGCCAATCGCTCTCACCGATCCCGGTGAGCGCGGGTTCTCAAATACCGGCATTTTCGCTTTTTCTGTCTTCATATGAATTTGGTACTTTGTCTAGCGGAGGAACTTCCCCAATGAACAAGAACCGTAGTCGAATTGCTCTCAGCCTTTTAGGCCTTAGTCTCGTCATAACCGGCTCCACAATTGCGCAAGGACCTGAGCGCGACATCAATTCTCACCGCCATCCGATCCTTGCTGATGCGCAACGGCTTTGCGATCAGGCCTATGACCGCGTCTCCGAAGCGCAACGCGCAAATCAGTGGGATATGAAAGGGCATGCAGCCAAAGCCAAGGCCCTGCTCGAGCAGGCCAGCCGTGAGTTGAAGGCCGCGGCGATGGCCGACAACCGACACGACCGCCGCTAAAGCGACGTCAAAACTGAACAACGGCCGCTCTTGCCCAGGCGGCCTTTGTTCGTACCCCGCTCCGACGATCCCCAGCCTTGCCTTTATACTCATCCCAAGCCTATGCGGACTCATGCGTTGCTTGCCTCCCTGGTCGCGGTATCGGCCTCGCTGTGCGCACAACCTCCTGTCAAAAATTCCCCGAAGATGACGACAAAACTTACTCCCGAACAGGTTCAGCGCTCCGCCATGGTGATCGATACCCATGCGGATACGCCGCAGCGGATCGCCGACGACAACTTTGACCTTGCCGACGCTCTGAACGGCGGCAACTGGAACCTTGAATCTGCGCAGAAGGGCAACCTCGGCGCCGAGTTCTTTTCCATCTGGGTTGATCCCGAGGCAAATAAGGGCCAGTATGCGCGGCGTACGCTTGTCTTGATCGACGCGGTGAAGCAGCAGGTCGCGAAGCATCCGGACAGGATGATGTTCGTCGCCACGCCGGAAGGCATCGAATTGGCCCACCGCGAGCACAAGTTCGCCGTGCTAATGGGCATCGAGGGTGGCCACTCGATCGAGGATTCCATCGCGCTTCTTCGCCAGTACTACGCGCTTGGCGTTCGCTACATGACGCTGACCTGGTCCAACTCGAATGGCTGGGCCGACTCCTCAGGGGATATCAACGACACAAACATCCCGCACACCAAGGAGGGTCTGAGCGAATTCGGAAAAGATGTTGTTTATGAAATGAACCGTCTTGGCATGATGGTCGACATCTCCCACGTTTCCGATCGAACCTTCTTCCGTACGCTCGTCATTTCGCGTGCTCCCGTCATCGCGTCTCACTCCGCCGCTCGCGCCCTCTGCGATGTTCCTCGCAACATGACCGACGACATGCTTCGCGCCGTGGCCAATTCGGGCGGTCCCGGCTCTAGAGGCGGGGTCGTTCAGGTCAATTTCTACTCGGGGTTTATCTCGCAGCAGTATCGCGATGCGCAGAAAGCCATGCAGCCCGAAGTCGACAAAGCCGTTCAGGCATTGAAGGACAAATACAAGGCCGAGGGCAAAGAGACTCCGTCAAAGGAGATCGAGAACCTGCAGCGCCAGTACGCCGATCGGATACCCAAACCGCCGCTCTCCGTTCTCATCGACCACATCGACCACATCGCGAAGGTGGCGGGCGTCGACCACGTCGGGCTCGGTTCAGACTTCGATGGCGTCAGCGGTCAGTTGCCGCAAGGCCTGGACTCGCCGGCGGGTCTTCCCAGGATTACCGAGGCTCTCATGCAGCGCGGCTACTCCGCTGAAGATTGCCGCAAGATCCTCGGCGGCAATCTGCTGCGTGTCTTCCGAGAGGTTGAACAGGTCGGCAAGCAGCTTCAGGCTGAGAACCGTCCTCGGATCACCGACAGGCAGCCTTACGACAAGCCGCAGAAGTAGCAATAACGAACCGGTCCAGGTTTCAGCGTCCCGCGATTCTTGTCAGGATCGCTCCCGCGCAAAACCAGATTGCCGCATTCGCGGCTGTCTGGGCGACCATCAGCAGCATCATGGTCGGGGTTCCGCTGTTCACGTAAGGGAAGAACTGTGTGATGAGCAGGTGCGCAGGACACGCCACATTGACGACCCATCCCAGGCGCGCCTCCAAATCGGAGAAATTGCCCATTGAGTTATTGACGATCATGGCGGCACTGGCGAGAAATCCGAACAGGCCAAGGACAATCGCAAATCGCCATCGGTCGAGCATAGTCACTCCGCGAAGAAAAGAGACCAGGGAAGTGGCTCAATGATACCGCCGCTTTGACCTGGAATCAGCAGGATTCCTCTACCCACGATTACGCCTGTATATTGCCACCATGAACAAACGTTTCGGTTTGGGACTCTGTCTGACACTCGGGCTTGCTTCCTGCGTTCTTTCCGCGCAGACCTTCTCCGTCACTTTCCAGAAAAGCCTCAGCCCTCAGCCGCTCGACGGGCGTCTCTTTCTGCTTCTCTCCACGGATACGAGTGCGGAGCCACGTTTCCAGATCGAGGGCTCTGTCCGTACGCAAATCATGTTTGGCGTAAACGTGGATGGTTGGACGGCCGGGCAACCGATGCTTGTGGATGCCTCAGCGAACGGCTACCCGATCCGCAGCCTCAAAGATGTTCCTCCCGGCGAATACACGGCGCAAGCCGTTCTGAACAAGTACGAAACCTTCCACCGCAGTGACGGCAAGACCGTCAAGCTGCATCCTGATATGGGCGAAGGCCAGCATTGGAACATCTCGCCGGGCAACCTCTACTCCAAACCGAAGAAGATTACGATTGCACCCGGTGCCGTTCCGATCGGTGTGGAACTGTCCGAGGTTATTCCGCCGATCAAGCCGCCGCAGGACACCAAATACATCCGCCACATCCGCATCCAGAGCGACGTTCTGACGAAATTCTGGGGACGGCCAATGTTCATCGGCGCTGCGATCCTGGTGCCGGACGGCTTTGACGAGCACACGAACGCCCATTTTCCTCTCATCATCTTTCACGATCACTTCGTGGACGACTTTGGCGGCTTTCGCACTACGCCACCTGATCCGAATCTCAAGCCCGACTACAGTGAGCGTTTCCACCTTGCCGGTTACAACCGCATCGAGCAGGAAGAGGCTTACAAGTTTTACCAGCAATGGACCTCGCCCAACTTCCCGCGCGTTCTGATCGTCAAAATCCAGCACGCAAACCCGTACTATGACGATTCCTATGCGGTGAACTCGGCGAACGTTGGGCCGTACGGAGACGCCATCGAGAACGAGCTCATTCCTGCGATCGAGAAGCAGTTCCGCGGCCTCGGGCAGGGCTGGGCGCGCTTTGTTTACGGTGGCTCAACCGGCGGTTGGGAATCACTTGCCGTCCAGGTGTTCTATCCCGACCACTACAACGGAGCCTTTGCAGCGTGTCCCGATCCCATCGATTTTCACGCCTTCACCAACATCAATCTCTACGATGATAAGAATGCCTTCTTCGCGGAAGGTCCCCACAAGCGCGTAGCCCAGCCCGCTATGCGTGATTATCTGGGCCACACTTTCGTGACGACTCAGGAGATCAATCAGTACGAACTCGCTCTCGGCGACCATGGCCGCAGCGGCGAGCAGTTCGATATCTGGCAGGCGGTTTACTCGCCGCTCGGCGAAGACGGCTATCCCAAACCAATTTTCGACAAGGAAACCGGCGCGATCGACCGCTCCGTCGCCGAATACTGGCGGCAGCACTACGACCTTGAAGCCATCCTTGAGCGCGACTGGCCCACGCTCGGCCCGAAACTGGCCGGCAAGATTCACATCTATGTCGGTTCCGACGACACCTACTTCCTCAATAACGCCGTCTATCGCATGGAAGATTTCCTCAAGTCGACGAAGAATCCGGCCTATGGTGGGGAAGTGACCTACGGTTCGCGCGCAGAGCATTGCTGGAATGGCGATCCGAGCCTGCCGAATGCATATTCGCGCCTGCACTACAACACGCAGTATTTGCCCAAGATTGTGGAGCAGATAGAAAAGACAGCACCCTCCGGCGCCGACCTCAAAAGTTGGCGCTATTAGGCACTTTCAAAATGTGGGCTGGGAACTGATCAGACTATCGGCCTGGCTTCGTGCTGGATCGGTGCGATCCAGACGATTGCTTTCTGGCTTTTCCGCTCGGGGGGTGGGCCTTCGCCGTGTTCGAGTCTGCACCGGCAGAAGGGGAGGTCGGCTTCGCGTTCGATATCGATGCCGCCTTCTGCATGTTTTCAGGAGTCAGCGCAGGATCGCGATGCTGCGTGGCATGCGAGGGAACGGTGGCGGCAAGGAAGAGAACCAAGGCAACTACAGCAGCAAAATAGAAGGCGATGCGCGCTTTCATGAACAAAAGCTCCGTCAGAAAGGGTGGCTGAACTGGCAGGTTTTATTTGTGTCGCCCTGCTCAGTCGTAACCAGTACATCGCTTCCAGAAGTTACTGTACATACAACCTGGGCGCGAGGCACTCCCACGAAAGTGCAGGGTTCCAAAAGAAAACCGGCCCCTGGTTGAGGGCCGGTTCACGGTGAGGCGAAAGTTATTTCGCCGGCTTATGGTTTCCCGGACGGGCGTGTGTGGTTCCATCCTCCCCATCCTTGTATTCCGCAGGTTTCGATCCATTCCCACTGGGCGGAGCCGCGGTTTTATCCTTGCCCTGATACAGCGGATTGGTGCCCTCCATGCCGCCGTCTTTGTATAGGGGATTCGATTGAGCTTTGGACATCTTGCCCGCGTCCTTCGAACCACCGTCCAGCGATTCAGTGGCATGTGCCGAGTTGCGCGAATCCAGGTACTCATGCGGATCGCCCGAGACAGCTTTGCCCGTGGCCATACCGCTGCTGGCTTCTCTCGCTGTGGTTACGGAGTCATTATCCAGTATGATCACGCTGCCTGATCTGCGTCCTGTGGCCATGCCGCTGCTCGTTTCACGAGCTGTGATCGTCACTGGCTGGTGCTGACGACGTCCCGACGCCACTCCTGTGCTCGTCTCCCGCTCGGAAACGGAGGGGCTGACGGACTCACGAGTCTGTGACTGGTCTGTCTGGGCTGGCTTTTCCTTGTCTTTTGGAGATTGCGCCGCAGCCACCGTAACAGCAAGCACGATGACGGCAACAACATGAAAGATGATTCTGGGTTTCAAGTTTTTTGACCTCCTGTGCGTGCGCTTCGATCAGCTGGTGAGCAGGGGCCTGAGAGTTGTAGATTCATTCGAACTCCAGCTGATTCGATCCAGTAAGCGCCGTCAGGACATCCGTGGTAAATACAACCTCCCGGTGGCCCACTCCCACCTAGGTACTTTGCTCAGTGCGGAAGCCGTCCACTCGTTTACCACCAGATTGATTTTCTGTTGACGAGGCGCAGGCCTGGTCTGCCCCAACTCGCTGATTGCAATGCAGCAAACAACAGGTCGGAATTTGCAGATTATGTGTGCCTTCAGCACAGAGGAAAGGCGTGGCACGAAAGCAGAGGATTGGGCCGGTGAATGACGGAAGTTTCCGCGCTCCCGGCCCTCAGAGACTCACGGATACTCCGCCCCAGCTCTCCGGCTCTACATCGGCAAGCGTCTCGGTGAAATCCCAATAGTGTCCGTTGAAATCTTGCGCGTTGTACTGGCGCTCGCCGTACATGTGGTCCTTGGGCTCCGTGAGTATGGTCGCGCCATTACGGCGAGCCCGCTCACAGTGAGCCAGTGCATCTTCAATGCGCACCTGGATGATGCATGAGCGATTCGGCGCTACATCGCCCTCGGCGATGGTGAAGCAGCCGTCGCCGGCGCGCATCTGGATTCGGTGATTGGCAATCCTGAGCCGCTCGGTAAATCCGAACGCCTTGGACAGCCACTCGGCCGCAACGCTGGGATCCGGATAGATAAGGACGGGAATGACAGGACAGGGGGGAACAGAGCGGTTCTTGCGCATGTACACAGACCTCCGCACGCGGCGAGAAGGGGAAACAGCAGGTTAACGCACGCAAGAAGAGCAGTCAAAAATTAGGCGCTGGATCGGATATCAGCGTGTACCGGCTTCGTGATTTGACGCAATTTGATTGTTCTGGCCCGGCTTCGCAAGCATTGCCACAACTCTGTAATTCTCGGACTCAATCTTCTTGTCGCTCTGTCCCGGGGTCCAGCTCAGCTTCGCGCTCTGGCCATTGAATTCCACGTCGGCACGCTCGGTGAGGGGCACTCCGCAACTATGCCGATTGATATAGTTTCCACTCGCCGAATGGCGGCTCACGCAGTTGACGAGCGCGATGCGTCCGTCCGGCAGCCCTAAGGACAGGGTTGTTCCAGAGAGCAGGTAGGACGGAGTACCCTTCGCGTCATCGTTCTGCTTTGGATCAGGGCAGTTCGCCGGGTCAGGGTCAAGCGTGCAGGCGCCCGTGACGTCGGCGTTCGGTCCGGAGTAGCCGGGAATCACGGCGTGGTACACAATGTCGCTGTCCTGGCGATACAAAACGCTCACAGGAACCTTCTGTGCGGCAGCGAAAGCACCTGAAAATGCAAGGGATAAAGCAGCGAGCCCAAGGGCCAGCCAATGGAATTTACGCATATATGGACCTCTATAGGTAGCTTTAATCTAGACTCTACAAACAATTAGATTCCGATTCTCATTAAAAGTCGCGGTAGGTTTCTCTCGGGTAACGTGACAGAAGGGAATCGCGCCCTGTCTGAAGTGTTTAGTTTCGCGTGCCTTTGCAGCCGGTCGCACGAATTACGACCTTGTTTTCAACTGACTGCGGGAATTTTTACAGGCTCGTAAAATAGACACAGTCTCATGGCTGAATTCACTCATCTTCACCTCCACACCGAATACTCTCTTCTCGACGGCGCCTGCGACGTGCACAAACTCATCGACCGCGTTCAGGCGCTGGGCCAGAAATCCGTTGCCATGACCGATCACGGCAACATCTACGGCGCTGTGCATTTCTTCAACGCCGCCAAAGCCAAGGGCATCAAGCCGATCCTGGGATGCGAGCTCTATGTCTGCAAAGCGGAGGACCATCGCGCCGAGACTCCAAACGATCAGTACAATCACCTCCTTGTCCTCGCCGAGAACGAAGAAGGCTATCGCAATCTGATTCGCCTCACCAGTGAAGCCAGCCTTCACGGCTTCTACCGTAAGCCCCGGGTCAGCAAGAAATTCCTTGCCGAAAACTCCAAGGGGTTGATCGGCTTCTCCGGCTGCCTGAGCGGAGAGCTATGCGAAGAGCTCATGGCAGGGAAGTACGACAAGGCCAAAGCCGTCGCATCGCAGTATCAGGAAATCTTCGGCCGCGGCAACTTCTATCTCGAAATTCAGGACCAGGGACTTGAGGACGAGAAGAAGATCCAGTCCGGTCTTTTCCAACTGGAGCAGGACCTGAACATCCCACTGGTCCTTACCAACGACTCGCACTATCTCTGCGGCGAAGATTCGCACGCACATGACGTGATGCTCTGCGTGCAGACGGGCGCCAAAATCCACGATGTCGATCGTTTCCGCTTCGATTCTGACCAGTTCTTCGTCAAATCAGCCGACGAGATGGCGCGACTCTTCCCAGATTCGCCGGCCGTGACGCAGCGAACCATGGAGATAGCCGAGCGCTGCAATTTCAAGCTGCACCCGGTTGAGAACCCATTTCCCGAATTTGCCGTTCCGGCAGGCCACACCATCGACAGCTACTTCGAGCAGGTGTGCCGCGAAGGACTGAAGAAGCGCCTCGAGACCTCCGTGCGTCAACTGGAGATTCGAGGCGTGCGCAGGTCGTTGCCCGAAGAATATGAGTCTCGCCTGAACTACGAGCTCAGCATTATCAAGCAGATGAAGTATTCAGGCTACTTCCTGATTGTCTGGGACTTCATCAAGTATGCGCGCGACCACAGTATTCCTGTCGGTCCGGGACGCGGTTCGGCGACCGGTTCCCTCGTTGCGTACTGCATGGAGATCACCAACATCGATCCGATGCAGAACGTGCTCCTCTTCGAGCGATTTCTGAACCCCGAGCGCGTCACGATGCCTGACGTCGACGTTGATTTTTGCCAGAACCGTCGCGGCGAAGTCATCGAGTACGTCACGCGCAAGTACGGTCGTGAACAGGTGGCCCAGATCATTACGTTCAACACCATGGCCGCGAAAGCGTCCATCAAGGACTGCGGTCGTGCCATGGACATGCCCTATGGGGATGTCGATCGGATTGCCAAGCTCGTTCCGGCAACCGTAGGCATGACCATCGAGGAGGCCCTCAAAGAATCGCCCGACCTCAGCAAGGCATACGAGAGCGACAAGCAGGTCCGCGAACTCATCGATACCGCAAGAAAACTGGAAGGCCTCGTGCGCGGCGCGGGCGTGCATGCTTCGGCGGTGGTGATCGCGCCTCGCCCTCTCACTGAGTTGGTGCCGCTGAATCGCACAAAGAACGACGAAGTTGTGACTGCCTACGACATGAAAGCCGTGGAAAAAATGGGTCTGCTCAAGATGGATTTCCTGGGCTTGGCCACTCTCACGGTCATCACCGACGCGGTGAAATTGATCGAGCAGACGAAGGGCGAAAAGGTCGACATCGAAATGATCCCGATCGACGATCCGGAAACCTTCCGTAGAGTCTTTCACACGGCCCTCACCTCCGGCGTCTTTCAATTTGAGTCCTCGGGTATGCGCGACATTCTGCGTCGCTACAAGCCGGATACGGTGGAGGAATTGACGCAGTTGAATGCGCTCTATCGTCCCGGCCCCATGGACATGATCGACGACTTCATCGAGCGCAAGTGGGGACGGAGGAAAGTGGAATATCTGCTTCCGTCGCTGGAAGGGATCCTGAATGACTCGCTTGGCGTCATCGTGTACCAGGAACAGGTGATGCGGATTGCGAACGTCCTGGCGAGCTACTCGCTTGGCGAAGCGGACCTCCTTCGGCGCGCAATGGGAAAGAAAGACCCCGTAGCCATGGCGAAGCAACGGGATCGATTCATGGAGGGGGCCGCCAAGCTGGGACATCCGAAAGCTGCGATAGAAGAGATCTTCGATCAGATGGCGAAGTTCTCCGGCTACGGCTTCAACAAATCCCACTCGGCGGCGTATGCGTGGGTGGCGTACCAGACGGCGTACTTGAAGACGCACTACCCGGTCGAATTCATGGCCGCGCTGCTGACTTCAGAAACTTCCAAGCCTGACAACGTCGTCAAGTACATCGGGGAGTGCAAAGAGCTCGGCATCCAGGTGCTGCCGCCTGACGTGCAGATTTCGGGTGCGCAGTTCACACCCGTCACTGTGCCGGAGGGCCAGGCCATTCGCTTCGGACTCGCCGCGGTGAAGAACGTCGGCGGCAACGCAATCGACTCCATCATCAAGGGACGAACGGAAGTGGGAGGCCGCTTCAAGGACCTGTGGGAGTTTTGTGAGAAGGTCGACTTGCGCGTGATGAACAAGCGTGTGATCGAGTCGTTGATCAAGGCTGGCGCGCTCGATTCACTCGGGCTGCGCGGCCCGCTTTTTGCCGGGATCGACAAGGCAATGGAAAGCGCACAGAAAGCGCAGAAAGATGCGGCCCAGGGGCAGGCGGGTCTCTTTGGTCTCTTCGACGAAGGTCCTGCGCAAGGAAAGAACGGCCATGACCTGCCCAGGGTTCCCGATTGGGAGGAGGGCGAGCGCCTCGCAAGCGAGAAAGAAGTCCTTGGCTTCTTCGTCTCCGGGCATCCACTCGATAAGTACGCCGACAAGATCAAGAATCTCGCAGGCATCATCTCCACCGCCGAAGCGCTTGAGCGCAAACCGCCGGAGCGGCGCTGGGGAAAGGACTCAGACCCTGCCGATGAGATCCAGGTGGCCGGCATCATTCATGGCTTCCGGGTGCAGAAGAGCAAGCGCGACGGAAAGCTCTACGCGACAGGTTCGCTCGAAGATGCTACCGGGAAGATCGAACTCATCAGTTTTGCCCGCGACTACGAACGCTTGTCCGAGCAGTGGAAGATTCAAGCCCCCGTCGTAATCCGTGGAATGCTGATGGGCGAAGAGGACTCCGCACCGAAGATTTCCGTCAGCGGGATTCAGCCGCTTGAAGACGTGAAGGTGAAGCTGCCGAATGCCGTGCGAATCCGGATCAGCCTTGATCGCGCGACAGATGAGATGTTTGCTGGTCTCAAAAGCGCGGCAGAGGCCGCACCTGGTCCGGGCAAGGTAATGATCTTCCTCGAAAAGAAGGGTGAGTTTCAGGTGATTCTGGAGCCTGAACAGATGAGCGTTGCGGCAGATCGCTGCTGGGTCGAGCGCGTTGAAGAGCTGACCGGGAAGGGAACCGTCCAGCCCATTTCTTAAAAGAAACGGCAGCCGTACCGGGGAGGCGGAGGCTTCCCCGAATCTGGCTGCCTGATCTCAAGAAAGGTAAGTGGGCCAAGATTAAGCCGGTTTGCCTGAAAAGCCTATACCACGAAAGTGGGCCAATTCAGGCTGCTGTTAACTGGCTTCTGCAGAATAGAATCCATAAAATTGTTGATGTTGCAGATTAGGGTCTTCAAGGTGCCCTAGCGCAGGAAGGCCTCCGTAAGTCCGCCGTCCACTGGGAAGATGTGTCCCGAAGTGCACCGAGTTTTCGGGCTTGCCAGGAATAGGATCGCTTCCGCGCAGTCGACTGGATCGATGGGCTGATGTGTCAGGGTCCTCTTGGCGTAGAACGCAGCCAGAACTCCGCGCAACTCTTCATCCGATTTCGAGTCGTCGAAAGGAACGTTGTATTTGGTGAGCGACGCCCGCACGCGATCGCGCGGAAACATCGTGCTGCCCTTCACGACAGTTGCTGGACTGACCGCGTTCACGCGAACCTTCGGAGATAGAGATACAGCCAACTCGCGAACAAGATGCGACAATGCCGCTTTGCTTACGTCGTAAGCTTCGCTGCCTCGCTTCGCAACCACCGCATTTGCAGAGCTGGTGAGCACGATGCTGCCGTCCAGATTCTGTTTGTCGAAAACCTTTGCGGCTTCATCGGCCAGAATGTAATTCGCTGTCACATTGATGTCCAGCGTCGTCGACCACAGTTCGTCGGAGATGTGCCCATCCGGCGAAGAAGGAAACAGCGCCGCCGTGTTGATCAGAATGTCGATTCCGCCGAACGCAGCCACCGTAGCACGAATGGCTTCACGAACCGCATCGCGTTTCCTGATGTCCACCGCTGTCGAAGCAACAAACTCTCTATTTGAAATCTTCGCGAGCTCGGCCTCAACACACTTCGCTGCAGCTTCATCGCGATCGGCCACCATCACATGCGCTCCTCGTGCAGCCGCGATATGCGCAACCTCGCGCCCGATCCCGCTCCCGCCGCCTACAACCAGTGCAATGCGACGGCTCAACTCCTTTTCCGGCGGCTGGCGTCGTAGCTTGGCCTCTTCCATCGTCCAATATTCGATACGAAATGCTTCGATCGGCGGCAGAGCGACATAGTTGCTGAAGCTCTTGAAAGTCTCAGGATCCATGCCCTCACCGCACTGCGGCAGAGAACCCTCCACATCTTCTGTTCCTGCAAGAAGGCTTGCGCCTTCCATTACATGGATCGCGTTGGTATAGAACTCGCCGGTTATGCGAGCCTCCGTCTTGCTTTTGCCGAAGCTGAACATGCCCAGCCCTGGAATCAGAACAATTGCCGGGCTCGGATCGCGTAGCGGCGGCGAATCCGGCTTCACGAAATAGTGGTAGTAGGTGAAGTACTGTTCGCGGTATTCAGTCAGAGAGCGATCGATCTGTGCCCTCAGGTCGTCGATGCTTCCGCCCTTTTCCCACGGCACAAACATTGGCCGAATCTTGGTGCGGATAAAGTGATCCGGACAACTGGTGCCGAGATAGGCAAGTTGTTCCGCGTGTTCGGAGTTCACGAACTGCAGGACATCGGGTGCGTCGCTGAAGCTTGCGACAAAGCGGTTCTGCATGCTCACACGCCCCCGCAGATAAGGCGCGATCTCGATGGCCAGCGATTTGCGTTCAGCACGAGAAGGCACCGCCTCGCCGCCGAACCGTTTTGTACCGATTGCCTCGCCGTGACGTGCAATGAACCGCCCGATCTGATCGATGATCGTGATGGTGTTCAGGTAGCACTCGCGCTGCGTCTCTCCCCAGGTGAAGATGCCGTGACCGCCCAGCAGGATCCCGTCGCATCCGGGATTCTTCTCGACAGCCTTGCGCATCATCAGTCCCAATTCGAAGCCAGGTCGCTGCCATGGAACCCAGATCAGCGAGTGGTTGAATTCACGATTGAATTCCTCCATCTTCTGCTTGCCATTTGCGGAGGCAGCCATTGCGATTCCCCAGTCCGGATGCAGGTGATCGACGTGGGGGAAAGGGAGAAACCCATGCAGAGGCGTGTCGATGGATGCGGCAACCGGGTTATCTCCAAAGGTGCAAACCCGGTACATTGCCACCATATCGTCTTCGAAATCGACTCCCTTGTAGATATTTTCGAGTGCGAGCAATTTATCCAGATAAAGGGTCGCGAACCCAGTGCGCTTGATGCTGCCGAGGTCGCCGCCCGATCCCTTCACCCAGAGCACCTCAACCTGTTCGCCGGTGAGCGGATCGATCTCCCTGACTTTGGAACTGGTATTGCCCCCTGCGAAATTCGTGATGCGCAAGTCCGATCCGAGGAGGTTCGAGCGATAGCGAAGAGACTCGGGCTCGTCAAGACCCGCTGCAGCGGTGGAGTCCCACCGATCTTCAAGGAACCGAAGCGTTGTATTGGAGAGAGTAGCTTGTGACACGATGCACCACCGATCCGGGTAGAATCTCAGACTTCGATTGTAAAGCCGCAGAATCCGGAACAAACGTTCGAAGATGCGATCTCCGTGGACCGCTCAGGCGTCGTCCCGGACAAGGATCACGCTCAGAAACCGCGGGCCATGAACTCCCTTGATTCGTGTCATTTCGATATCCGCTGTCGCCGATGGGCCCGAGATGTACGTTGCCAGCCGCGGTGGATCGGTGAAGCGGGCAAAGTACTCCGGCAGCGTCTCAACGATCTGCGAAGCGCGAAGAATGCAGAGATGGAAGTCAGGCAGCAACGTGATGACGCGCCTGCCCTCCGCAGGCCCGTGATGAAGCACGATCGTTCCGGAATCCGCGACACCGGCCGACGCCCCGGTGACCACTCCTCCGCATTGTTCTATATCGTCGTGGCCTAGACTCTCGTCTACCATCCAGGTAACGCCACTTCCAAGCCACTCTGCCGGAACACCCGTCGGGACCACAAAGTGGTGCCTGCCGCTGTGTTGCAGCTGGCGCACCATGATGTGCGGCAGATCCGCGGGCGCACACTCTACGACCTCTGCCCCGTATTCATGCAGCCGCTCGGTCATGAGAGCGATACATCCCTGCAAATCGAGCTCTCCGGCTCGAACATAGCCGCGGGGAATATTTTCATACCGATCTGCATCAGAACTCGTCGCGGCGCGAACGCGGTCAAGGATTGCCTGGCGCGAGCTTCTTGTCATCTCGCCTCCTTGTTTCGTCCGGCTTCGCGTTCAGCCCACCACTGGCGGAACGTCTGATCCGGCATTCCAGGCAGGTCACGCGACAACGTCCAGCGTGCACCCAAATTGGGCAATTTTCGGATCCACCCGTCTTTGTCGGTGAAGAAGCGGAGCCCCAATCGGCCGAACCACTGAGCCAACCCGAATCGCGCCGCACTGCCAAACGCGAAATTCGCGACCTTCATTCCCATGAACATGGGATCGAACCAGCGCTTCGTTTCCTCCCGTTCCTGATCCACAACCTTCGCCCGGAGATCGATGAGAACTTCAGGAATGTTGATCTTTACGGGGCACACCTCGTAGCAGGCCGCGCAGAGAGATGATGCATATGGCAGAGACTGGGCGTGGCGCATGTGCTCGAGTTGAGGAGTCAGAATCGCGCCAATTGGCCCACCGTAGGGCGAACCGTAGGCATGCCCTCCTGTTTGTCGATACACAGGGCAGGTATTCAGACAGGCAGCGCAGCGAATGCACTGCAGCGTCTGTCGTTCCACCTTTAGCCCCAGGATTTCCGACCGGCCGTTATCGAGCAGCACAACATGAAATCGCTGCGGTCCATCGCCTGGCGTCACTCCTGACCACAGTGAGTTGTATGGGTTCAGGCGCTCGCCCGTCGCTGAACGCGCGAGCACTTGCAGCAGCACCTCGAGATCGCCGAACCGTGGCAGCACTTTCTCGATGCCGGCCAGGGCGATCAATGTCCGCGGCAGGGTCAGGCACATGCGCCCGTTGCCTTCTGACTCCACAATTGCAACGGACCCATTCTCCGCGATGAGAAAATTGGCTCCGCTGATGGCGGCCGGAACGCTGAGGAACTTCTTCCTTAAATAAGTCCGAGCGGCTGCGGTGAGTGCCTCCGGATCGTCGGGCAGACCCGGCAGGCCCATTCTTCGTGCAAAAATCTCGCGAACCTGTTGGCGGTTGACATGAAGTGCCGGCACCACGATGTGCGATGGCTCGTCCTTGCCAAGCTGCAGGATCAGTTCCGCGAGGTCCGTCTCGATTGCGGTGATACCCGCCGCCTCAAGCGCAGGATTCAGTTGGATCTCGGCCGATGTCATCGACTTGATCTTGATGACCTCGCTGGCCTTTTCCTCGCGCAGAATCTCGAGGATGATCTCCCTGGCTTCAGCCGCGTCCTTCGCCCAGTGCACGACGCCACCGGCTGCGGTGCAGTTTGTCTCAAACTGCTCAAG
>Ga0068868_100000896_pt1 | contig 20265 bp, 17 predicted proteins | sample KBSMisM42_FD_64660 | JGI IMG/M metagenome (GOLD analysis project Ga0068868, IMG submission 64660) | Miscanthus rhizosphere microbial communities from Kellogg Biological Station, Michigan, USA - KBS Miscanthus M4-2 | ecosystem: Host-associated > Plants > Roots > Rhizosphere > Soil ...
ATCGACGTCGTCGGCTTCACCAGCATTTCGACCTTTTGTCCGTGAAGATTCATCGCAGCGGTGATGCCCGGAGCCCAAGACAATGCCTGGGCGCCATCGACAACGCGTTCCATGAGGCCCGTAAAATACTCGTTCGATCCCGTCTCGATGGCGAAGCCCCATCGCACGATGTCGCTATTGGGTGTTGCGGTGAGCGCGATATTGAAGCGGCCAGACTGTGGAGTTACCGATACGCGGATCGTACGGCCATCGCGCATCGTGGCTTCTCTCGTCCATGACCGTGTGGAAATGACTGCCGCCGGTGTGAACGCGGGCAGGGGAGTGCGGCCCGCGGCCGTTTCATAAAACAATCCGTCGATGTGAAGGGCAAAAGCCTTCGATTGCAGCGTCAGCACGGCACCACCCGCAGTCCCCTGTGCCTGCGCCGCTGAGGTTACCTGTTGGGATGCGCCACAGAACGCGCACGTCAACGTGAGCACAGCGATTGAGAACATTCGATACGTATTCAAGCTCTTCAAGGGTGAAGCCTCCCCGCGGATTCCTTCGGCTGAACATGATCCTGCTTTGAGTCCAGACGTTCAATCAGAAATCCAATTGCGGAAAGTCCAGAGGATGTCCCATCGAATGTCCAGCTGCCCTTGCGGTCTGTGGCCGCGGTTTACAGAATTTATATGTGCGCGGTCGGACTGCTTATGTAGGGACCAAAGGAACGACTGCGGGGATGTCGAAGACTTTAACGTTCCGCGTCCAGCAATCGATGGACTTAAGCGTTCCAATTCAACACCAGTCTTAGAATGTGCGGGAAGATCGCCCGGTTCCGATCATCGGTGGGATCCGGAATCGCCTGGTTCAGCAGGAACCTTCCATCGGGAGCAACATCGTATGACGCGCGCACGGTGGTTCCGGCCCCCAGAACTGGCTGTGCAAACAGCATCAGCGGTTTCTCTGGAATGAAATCCAATCCGGATGCCTTGAATTTCACAGACATTACAGCCATCCTTGATCGATAAAACAACTCGCTGCTGTCCTTCGACCACGCCGGTTCGGACGGGTTACCCTCGCCGATAACGGTCACGCGAGGTCCGGGCCCTGGATAGGGCTGGACATAGAGCGCATTCCGGCCGCTCTCGTCGCGCGGCAAAGTGCAACATGGGACGCGTCCCTGTTACCGGACTCGGTTTCCCGTTTCGGTCGTACCAGACCAGCGCCGAGAAAAGGGGCGGTTCGATGGAGCCCGGTGCGTATAGCAACGTGCCATTTTCCGCGACGCTGAACTGGGCCGCGCCTGTCCATGTCACCCCTGCGATTCCGTATAGAGATTGCGTCACACCGTCGAGAACCTGGACAGGATTTCCGGAAACTTTCAGCAATTTGGGGTCGAAGCGTATCGCAAATAGTTTGGCCTGCCGGGCGAACACCAGAGTGTTGACCTTTGACTGAACTTGCCGAAGGAGAGACGACCCATCGATGGCCACACATGGTTCCCGGGGGCAAGGCCGTGGTCTATACGGCCCATAGTGGACCCACCGGATTTGATGCAGCGACGATCAAACTCAAATCGTTCGCAGACGGAAAAACGAAAATACTGCAGCAGGGCGGAACGGCAGGCCGTGTGGTGAAGACGCGGCATGTCACGCGAGGAGCTCTTTTCGCGGAACCATTCGATCTGGAAAAGTTGGAAGTCATCGGCAATGCCGTTCCGATTTTCGAAGGAGTCGGATCCACTCCATCCGGTGCCGTCGAGTTGGACATTTCCGATGAAGGCACGGTGGTGTATCGCTCGACGACAGGCGGACTCGTCACGGTTCAGTGGATGGATTCGTCCGGCAAGATGGAGCCTTTGATCGGGAAAGCCGGAGTTGGTCGTCCCGCCTTGTCTCCCGACGGCAATCGGCTTGCGTTGGAAGGAAGTACTTCGGGAGGTTCCGAGATCTATGTGTACGAATCTCGTGGCGACAACCTGTCGAAGGTGACTTTTGGCAAAGGGCAAAGCGCTGGGCCGATCTGGAGCATGGATGCGAGCTACATCGTCTATCAGGACACCGGAGGGCTGATGTGGATTCGCTCCAACGGCGGCGGGCCTCAGCTATTGCTAAAGGGGAATGGCGGCCTCATGTTTCCCTGGTCGTTTTCTCCGGACGGAAGTCGACTCGGCTATATGGAAAGTGGCGCGACTGGCTACGATATATATTCAGTGGATTCGGGAATCCGCGCCGGCAAACCCGAACCATTCCTGACGACGAAAGCGGACGAGCGCGCGCCCGCATTCTCTCCTGACGGAAAATGGCTGGCCTACTCGTCGAACGAGACCGGAACAACCGAAGTTTATGTTCGAGCATTTCCAGACAATGGCAGCTAATGGCAAATCTCCAATGGCGGCGGGAATTACCCAAGATGGTCGCGAGGGTCGCAGGAACTCATCTTCGAAAACCCGGAGGCACACATCATGGCTGCGTCCTATGCCATCAAGGGCAATTCGTTCGTTGCCGAGAAGGAACGACAGTGGTCTCCGAAATCCCTCGTCAACCTGGTGGGCAGCGTCCGGAACTTCGACCTCTCGCCGGATGGAAAGCGCATCGCTGCTCTGATGCCCGCAGACAAAGCGGAAGATCCAGGTGTTGCCTCTCATGTCACCTTCCTTCTCAATTTTTTCGACGAACTGGAACGGCGAGTTCCCGTGAAGAAATAAGACTCGAGCACAGAGTCTGGGTTGCGGTTGGCGATACGCCGACATGAAGTGTGAACAAATTGAATGTACCGATAATGCTACAAGTCAGGAGCCGCGCTTCTCAAAATTAAATCCATTCGCACCTTCATCGATCGCCCGCGGCTGTTAACGCCCCAGTTTCTTTCCCTGACGCCGAATTCGATTTATGCTACATGCACTTTCCGGGAGGCTCCATGCGTTTGCCGGCTTTGATTCTCTGTATCTTTGTGACGGTTGTCGCCGCAGCATCACTTCATCTTTCCCTTCAGCTCGACAACCAGTTGACGCTTGTGGATCGCGCGGGAATGCGCATGACGGCAGGTCCGGTGCCCGCCAGGACCTTCGCTCCCCGTGTCTCGCCCGACGGCAGCGAAGTCGTCTTCGATACTCAGGATGACGGCGCGCTCTGGATTGCGAAGCTGTCCAATATCGCGGCGAAGCGAAAGCTCAGTACCGGTGGTTCGAACCGCGGCCCGATCTGGTCCTCCGACGGCAAGCGCATTCTCTACATCACGGATTATCAAAATGAGGAGGCGCTCTTCTGGCGATCAGCCGACGGCTCCGGCACTCCAGAGCAGCTGGCAAGACCCGTCCGGGCGCCGGAGTCGTTGTCGCCAATGGGAAGGGAAATCTCATTTATCACGTTGATGCCGGGCGGCGATTACGATGTATGGACGTATTCGTTTTCCACGAAGGAGAAAATGCCATTCATTGTGGTTCCCGGTTCGCCGCAGCACAGCAGTCACTTCTCTCCCGACGGCAAGTGGATCGCCTATGTCTCGGCTCAAACAGGGAGGCTTGAAGTGTGGGTTCGCCCCTTTCCTTCAGGCACTCCAGCTGTTCAGGTGACCACAACCGGTGGGGAACATCCGCAGTGGTCGCCCGATCAGAAAGAGCTCTTCTTCGACAGCAACAACCGGATGTACGCCGTTGCCATCAACACAGAACGCGGGTTCACCGCAGCTCCACCGGTAACATTGCCCATTACAGGATTTATTCAAGGTCCGCTGCGACGGCAGTATGATCTCATGCCGGATGGAAAACACTTCCTGATGATGTTCGCCGCGACAAGATAGAGCCTGTCGTCGCATAAAGCCTATCGGGGGGCGAGTGCTTCCTGTAACGGGGACGCATCGTCGCAAATTGCGCGGCTGTTCTCGGCGGCCGATTGCGCTCCCGGGCAACCCAGACTTTTTCGCGTTCCATGACTTCCAGAAGGTCGCTCCCAATAGCGCCCGCAGCGCAACACAGCCGAGACACGCGAGCAGAGGTCACGGATCCGCGGCGGATCAGCGCGGACGATGTCGATTCTGAAACAGGCCTGTAAATAAAGCAGGTGAGAGATCGATCGTGAGACGGGTATGATTAAACTACTTATGAGTTGGCGTGTAACGTTTTCAAAAGTGCCTTCCATTTCTCTTCGCTTACGAAATCTGATGACTGGGCGGAAGATTTCCTGGAAATTCCTGATGTGCGGTTTGGTCATGGCAGCGTGCGGCATTTTCCTCACGATGACCTTCGAGGGTTTTGCCGCGGTCCAGGCTCCCCAGAATACTCAGGTAATTCCCGGCGCCAAGTATGCGGATCTGCTACCCGAGCAGAAGGTCCTCGTCGACGATTGGTTTCGCAGATTCGCCGAAGTCGTCAAGAAGACCGTGTCTGCACAGGAAGGGTATGACAACCTGCCTGTCTCCACGAAGACATCGTTTGGCGCCATCTCTCATGCGTTGATACACACAACTCTGAAGGATCAGTCGGGAACTTCCATGGGGGATTCGGCGATAACGTTAATCGAACGGCTGGATACGGTTGCCGGAAAGATCGAAGGCGCCGGCGGCGATCAACAATTCCGAATCTACGTGGTGTTGAAGCCCAACGCGCTGGATATTCTGGCCAGGAGCCAGGAATTCGCACGCGGTCCGGACAATGTGGTGTTTCACAAAGGCTACCCGGTCTGCTATCGAAGCAGGAATGGTGTGCCATCCATCCAGATTTCTGCGACGAAGGATGGAAAGCTTGCAGATATCGACGTGGATTATCGATCCAGCAAATTTCCGGCATTTCTCGTGAACGGTCATTTGTCTGCATCCAACTCCGATGTGCGCGCCGGAAACAATGACGATCGCCACAATGGACAGTGGACTGGCCTTTCCAGCTGGTGGCGCGGCTTCCTGGGCTTGCCGTTGCTGTCCCGGGGATCTGAATCGGACAACTGGCCCGCAAGCGATCCCGCCGTCAAAGCCAGCGCCAGGCCCGAATTGGCAGTGCGCGACTTTCTGAAATCCTGGCTGGTGGATCAGAGGCCCGACGTGGCAGCCCCCTATTTTGCAGAGAGTGCATTCCGTTGCCGTGAGCTGGAAGGCGGCCCGTCCGTGGATATCGGAATGGCAAAGTTTTCGCTGATGATGGGTCTAAAGGAAGCCAACCAGCGAATCGGAAAGGTGGCGAAGCTTTCCGATGTCATCGAGGGCGTTCGACTCACGGGTCCCAGAGGCAAGGTGATCGCACAGCCCTACGAATCGGAATTCATGCTCTACGATGTGCGCGAAGATCTCGCCGAGCAGATGAAATGTCTCAATCGGATCGATCCCGATAATCTGTCTCCGAAAGCGGTCAACTCGAAGTCCTTTGGCAAGTATGTCGGATCGGTTTTCAAATTCAAGCTGACCGGACAGGAGACCGAAACCGTCGCGGTCCTCTGGGCCAAGAATAATGGATACTGGAAAATCATCTCCTATGACCTCGAGCCGGAGTATGAACGTTACCGCGTCCCCGACACGACGTCGGATGCCGCGCGGGCGGCTGCCGCGGTGCCTCCTGTGGTTTATGTCGCCGGAGACAAGGACGTCACCCGCAATGCCGGCGACTTCCTGAATAAATGGTTTCTGCAGGGTCAGCCGGCCGAAGCATTCAAATACCTTTCTCCTCGTGCCTATGCCTGCGTGAACCTGTATCGCGATGACGATACTCCGGCGCCAAAGAACCAGGAAGAGGCTGGTCAGCTCGTGCAGGCAGGAATGAAGAAAGTGGCGACCATGGCCGGGTCGGTCAAGAAGCTGGACGAAGCGATACTCGCGCCCGATGTCTCTCATCCAGACGTGAAGCTCGTGAAGCATCCGGATCCGAAAGCTTATGTTCTCGCCTCCGTGCCGGATCACATGGCGGCTGCTGCGGGATGTACCGAGAGGAAGCCGGGCGAAGAACTCTACTTCCAGGAGCCTGGAAGCGGGAAGGTGTATGGAAACTACTACGCCGTCGGTTTCCGCCTGGCAAAGACCGTGGGAGATCCATCGGTACTCTGGACGGTGTGGACGAAAGACTCCGGCCAGTGGAAAATCATCTCCTACTTCCTGATGACGCCCTGAGGCCACCTGCCACTTCGGATTCTAGGGGGAAATGAGGGGACAGTCCCCTCGTTCCCTCATTTCTCAAATCCTTAGAAGAGAAATGAGGGAACGTGGGGACTGTCCCCTCATTTCCCGATCAAATCCAACAGACTCGTCCGATCATCGTCAATACTGCCACGTCCTACAGGTTGAATTCTTACACCCGTGCTTCATTATTTCTGCTGCCGGGCGGAATTGCCGGTAAACAAAACGAATGGGGAACGATACATGGCCACAGAGGACAAGAAGCACCGTACGCATCTTCCGATGCCGAACACGACTCGCCCGACGCTGATTACCTATGACGCGAAGGATCCGGATACGAAGTTCCCGCCGATCGAGCAACTGCGACCGCCTAAAGGTGCGCCAAACGTCATGATCATCCTTATAGACGACGCCGGCTTTGGCTCCTCCAGTGCTTTCGGCGGCCCTTGCCAGACGCCGAATGCGGAGAAGCTGGCTGCGGGTGGCTTGAAATTCAATCGCTTCCATACCACGGCACTGTGTTCGCCGACCCGCCAGGCGTTGCTTACCGGTCGCAACCACCATTCCGCCGGAATGGGCGGGATTACAGAGATCGCCACCGGGGCGCCAGGCTACTGTTCGGTGCTGCCCAACACGATGTCGCCCCTGGCGCAGACGCTGAAACTCAACGGCTACTCCACAGCGCAGTTCGGCAAGTGCCACGAGGTGCCGGTGTGGGAAACCAGTCCTGCCGGACCATTTGGCGCATGGCCCACGGGGGGCGGCGGTTTTGAATATTTCTATGGCTTCATTGGAGGTGAGGCGAATCAGTGGTATCCGACGCTGTTCGAAGGGACGACGCAGGTTGAACCGAAGAAGACACCCGAAGAAGGGTACCACTTGATGGAAGACATGACCGATAAAGCCATCGCGTGGATTGGGCAGCAGAAGGCCCTCGCACCCGACAAGCCGTTCTTCACGTACTTCGCGCCCGGAGCGACACACGCGCCTCATCACGTTCCAAAAGAGTGGGCCGACAAGTACAAGGGCAAGTTCGATCAGGGTTGGGATAAGCTTCGCGAAGAGACAATCGCCCGGCAGAAGAAACTCGGGGTGATCCCCTCGGACTGCCAGCTCACTGTGCGGCACAGTGAGATCCCCGCCTGGGATGAGATGCCGGAAGATTTGAAACCAATACTCCGCCGGCAAATGGAAGTCTATGCGGGCTTCATGGAATTCACCGATCACCACATCGGACGACTGCTGGATAGTCTGAAGACTCTGAAAATCCTCGACGATACGCTCATCTATTACATCATCGGAGACAACGGTGCCTCCGCCGAGGGCACGCTCAATGGCGCATACAATGAGATGGCCAACTTCAATGGTCTGGCAGCTCTGGAAACCCCGGAGTTTCTCATGCAGCGTTACGACAAACTTGGCGGGCCGGAATCCTACAACCACTATGCCGTGGGCTGGGCGCACGCAATGAACACTCCCTATCAATGGACCAAGCAGGTTGCTTCCCACTGGGGCGGCACGCGCAACGGCACTATCGTCCATTGGCCAAACGGAATAAAGGCGAAGGGAGAAATCCGCTCGCAGTTCCACCACGTGATCGATGTTGCACCCACAATCCTCGAAGCTGCCGGCCTGCCCGAGCCGGTTTCCGTGAACGGCATGCAGCAGGACCCCATCGAAGGCGTCAGCATGATTTACTCGTTCAAAGACTCCCAGGCACCGGAACGGCACGAGACGCAGTATTTCGAGATGTTCGGAAATCGCGGCATTTATCACAAAGGTTGGACCGCGGTAACCAAACACGGAACGCCCTGGATTCTGATTGGCAGGAAAACGGTGCCTCTCGATGACGATGTCTGGGAACTCTACGACACCTCGAAAGACTGGAGCCAGGCCAATGATCTGTCGAAGCAATTGCCAGCGAAACTTCGCGAACTGCAGCGGCTCTGGCTGATCGAAGCGACTCGCTACAAGGTACTGCCCATCGACGACCGGACAGCCGAGAAGTTCAACCCGGACACCGCAGGTCGACCGGTGCTGATCCGTGGGAACACCCAGATACTTTTTGGCGGCATGGGTCACCTATCGGAGAACTGCGTCCTCAACATCAAGAACAAGTCTCACTCCGTTACCGCCGAAATCGAAGTGCCGAAATCCGGCGCCGAGGGAGTCATTATCGCCCAGGGTGCGAATATCGGCGGATGGAGCCTTTATGCAACGGGCGGCAAATTGAAATACTGCTACAACGTCGCGGGTGTGCATCACTACTACGTTGAATCTGCGGCGTCGCTTCCTACAGGCGCACACCAGGTGCGCATGGAGTTTGCATATGCCGGTGGAGGACTGGGCAAGGGCGGAATCGTGTCACTCTTCGTCGATGGCAAAAAGATCGGCGAAGGCAACATCCCCATGACACAGGCGATGGTTTTTTCAACGGATGATGGCTGCGACGTGGGCCAGGATACTGGAGCGCCGGTTTCTCCAGACTATGGCCCGCACGGAAATGCCTTCAACGGTACGGTCAAGGGAGTGCAACTTGCGATTGCCGACGCCGCTTTGAATTTCGATCATCTCATCACGCCTGAGGACGCCATTCGCATCGCGATGGCGCGGCAGTAGGTCACTTTGTCGAAACCGGCAGGTCGGGTATCGGCCTGCCGGTTTTTCGCAACGGTTCGGATGACCAGAGGAGACGCGAACCCCTTAGTGGCAGCCGTCGGAACGCGCCTCACCTTTCAACGCTTCAATCCCTTCCTTTGCGATGATCGGAACCATGACCAGAGCCGCGACGGGATCGGCCCACCACATTCCAAATAAGGCATTCAGCAGCAGACCGCCAAGCAGTATGGCGGACAGATAGGCGCAGATATCCGTCTGCCGGGAATCGGCCTGCAGTGCCCGGCTCTGAATCTGTGAGGCCACTCGCCGCTTGGCCCGCGCCAGCAACGGCATGATCACCAGGGAGAGCGTCGCAAGTCCGATGCCGATGTAACTGGAATCGGGATGTTCCCGATTCCAGAGCGAGATGACCGCATCGATACCCCGCCAGCGCAATGAACGTAATGCCGACGATCCTCAATGAGGTGTTTTCCAGCTTTTCGCGGCGAGCCGCGTCCGCATCCCGAGACAAGCGCCACATCAGCGTCACCCCGGAAGAGACTTCGATGACCGAATCGAGGCCAAATCCAACCAGAGAAATGCTTCCCGCCGCAATGCCGGCAACCACAGCCACGAATGCCTCAAGGATGTTCCAGCCGATTGTGAGAAACTCCAGTGATCGTCCCTTGCGAACTTGCGCGGCACGTATGGTTTCATCTCCGAGGATCATGGCGGAATTATGACGGACAAATCACATTGGGAGAATATTTACGCCAGCAAATCCGCACAGGAGCTGAGCTGGTTTCGGGAGCATCTGAATGTCTCTCTGGATTTCATCCAGAAATGTCATTTGCCTCCGGATGCCAGAATCATCGATGTTGGCGGCGGAGCCTCCACCCTTGCCGATGATCTGTGCGCACGGGGATATATCAACGTATCTGTTCTGGACATCTCGAAGACGTCGCTGGAAAAGGCAAGACAGCGGCTTGGTGCAATGGCCGATCGCGTTCAATGGATGGAAGGCGACGTCATTCAGGTCCAATTGCCGTTCGAACACTACGATCTCTGGCATGATCGCGCGGTGTTTCATTTCCTCACGGATCGTTCCGCACAGCAGGCTTATGTGGATGCCGCCACTCGAGCCGTGAGATCCGGAGGATTTATCATCATTGCCACGTTCTCTCCGGAAGGTCCCGCGAAATGCAGCGGTCTGCCGGTTCAGCGTTACGATGCGGCAACACTTGTCGGGCAGTTTTCCAAATGCGTTTTAGTGGACTCGCAGAGGGAAATCCACCAGACCCCATCCGGCACGTCGCAGAGCTTCACGTACGTCAGGCTGAAGAAAACCGGGTAGGTAATCCTTCCGAAGCTACTTCTTTGCGGGCGCCGCGGGTGCCGCCGGTGTGGCCGGTTTCGCAGCGGTCCCAGCGCCGATGTTGATCTCCTCAGCGTTGTACATTTTCATTTTCGAGTCCATGTGCGCGTCGATAACGACGCGGGCGCCGACCTTCAGATCCGCCTTTTTCCCCGGTTTGCTGTCGACCAAATACTTCGTCGTCTTTTCCAGCATGATCACGACAGGCTTGTTGTCTTTGTCTTTGATGGTGACCGTGTCGGCGGCAACCGCGGTCACCGTTCCCATGATGGGATCCCCGTGGGCGAATGCAAGTCCGGCCAGCAATAGAAACGTGATCCCGCAAAATGTAATCTTCTTCATCATGATGTTCTCCTTTGACGATTGCAGGGGCAGTCGGTGACCGCCCAAGATTTGTCGAACCAAAGATTGTGAGCGGTCATCGACCGCCCCTACAACGGAAATTCGTTAATGATGGTGTTCGCTTACCGGAGTGTCGTCTCCTTCCAGAAACTTCCGTATCCTCTCTTCCTTCGCCAGCTCCGCCGGGCTCTTCGGATCCATCTTCTTCATCGCTTCAATCTCTTCAGCTGCAATGGTCGGAAGATGCCGTATGAACGCCACTAACGCCCAGCTCTCGTCGTCGCCCATTCCTGCGGATTCCTCTCCGAACGCCGGCATTCCGGTAAATCGAATGCCGTTCTCAATGATGTAGTAAAGCTCGCCGTCTGTCAGCTGCTGTGTTGGGGCCTGGCGCATGTCCGGAGGTTTTGGATATAGCCCCCTGCCGATCAATGTCTTTCCGCTTCCATCATTCGCATGGCAGATCGCACAGTGATCTGCAAAATGTTCCATCGCTCCGGCAAGCACCTCCGGACTCGCCGTCACCGGATTCTTCTCATCGCGCATTGCCTGCGGTACGGCCATGCTGCGCAATCGGCCGGCGATATAGGTTTCAACCGAACCCGGTGTATCCCGTGCGCTGAAACCTCGCGAGAGCACCGACCATCCCCATATGCCCACCGTCGCAATGGCAATCACGACGATGAACGCAATGAACTTGAGAATTGTACGCCTCATAAGCTGTTCCCATCAGTGTCCGTGCATAGCCCGCATATGCGCGGCCATGTTTCCCACAGGCCGAAGATGCAGGAAAAAAACGAAGGATCGTGGACTGTTGCCATAGACGGCCTTCATTTCGTCGGTCATTCCATACGTCGTGAACTGAAAGCCGAGTCCGATATTTGCCCACAGCTGGGTTCTCAGGATATCCCGTTCGTATCCGAAACTGTACGCCTGGACGCGGCCAATGGGAGTTTCTTCGATGTTCAATGCTTCCTGCGTTTCTCCGTACAACAACGTCCGGTCCTTATCCAGATTTTCGATACGAGTCCATACCCAGTTTCGATTTTTGAAATTCAATGTCGACTCCAGCGCATAAGAGTTGAAGATACGTTCCTCGAAATCGATCATGTCGTTGTTGCGTCCCCACATGATGCTCGACGCCAGGCTTCCAGTTGCCAGAGTCAAATTGTGATGAATCGATGCCGTCATCCGAAGCGTGTCCAGTCCCTGCTCATGAGGTTCCCGGTTATTGATTCTTCCGATGGAGAACTGTCCCGCAACGTTTTGGGTTGGTGCCACCGACAGTCTTGCTGAATAGGAATCCGGTTTTCCGGTACCAATGTACCAGCGATTTTCATTGGGCTCCTGTCCATGAAATGTGGAGGCCTCCAGCTGGAGCGGGCCGGCGGAAACTCCTGCCGTGATCACGCTGTAGGAAATATGAGTCGAGTCCTGAGAGTGATGTCCCAGAATGGCGATGGGGTTTTCCGACGCGGATGAGCGATGCGGAAATGCCGTGGGCCCCAGCGCGGGTTCACCAATTGGCCCGCCATATAGAAAGAGTCGCGTTTTGTCGTTCACATCGAAATCGTATCGGCCGGCGATTTCCGTAAAGAAATTGTGGGGATGCTGGCCATCAACGATGGGTAATCCGAACGCGGTTTCTCCGGTTTGAAACAGCAGCGGATATCGCCGATCGGTGACGGTAGCCGGTTCCAGGCTCAACATGGTTCTCAGTGTCAGCGAATGAGCGCCCCACTTATTCGCCAGCATGGGCATCATCCAGTTCGTGGAAAAAAACTTATCTCCTCCGCGTGGACTCGTCTGTTGGATATCGGAAACAAACGCATTGGCATGGAACATCACCGTCCAGCTGCCGAGAGATCCGTGAACCATGGATGAGGACTCCGATGTGGCTGCCGGCTCGATACTGGTTCCCGAAGAGAGATAGCCGACGCTGTTCTCCATGGCCGACATTCCCGGCATCTGGGCGATGCCGTTGGGAACACGAATCGTCGATGCCATCGCTATAAGAACGAAACAAAGAAAATGAGACCGTCTGAAACGCATGCAAGCCTCCGCGCCAGGAATCCAGAAAGGGAATATCCGCGATGGAAGGGAAGAATGAATCAGACTCTCAGAACGGACAGGGGACTGAGGACGGAATATTGCAGCACAGAATCGGGCGGACCGTACCTTTGGTGGAAATCCGTTCCCGGATACAGCAGGCTGGAAATACTCGCGGACGGGACGAGCACGGGAATCAAAGCCGTGAACTTGAAACCCAGCGTGCAATTCACCTTTGCGGTCATCGTCGCATCCGTAGATGAATGCTCACAGCAGTTCGTATTACCAGACTGATGATGCTGCGGGCATTCGGGCGACGAAGACTGGGGGAAGCTGCATGCCTGGGCGCAAAAAGAGGAGACGGCAAGCCCCACGACCAGGATCATCACGACGACTCGGCTCCAGTGATTCATAAACTCATTCTGCTTTTGAAGCTTCATATCGGTCAACAGCTAAACCGGGGCAAGATACAAGGATACCTCTCATCTCCCGACGTGAATTCCCAGAAGCGGCCACCAGAATTTCGCAGTCATCAGCAGCGTAAGCCACGAAACCAGCGCCATCAGGGATGCTGGCAAAAGCACCTCCTTCATCCGGAGATATCCCGACGAATACGCCAGAGCCACGGGCGGTGTGCTCATTGGCAGGGCATAAGCCAGTCCCGACGCTGAGGCGACAGCGTAAACGACAACCTTCGGATCCAAACCAAACTGTTTCGCAACGGACATTCCGATCGGCACCACAATCGCCACGACGGCAGACGGGCTCATCGCTTCCGCCAGAAGGATCGAAAGAAACGACAGGGCGAGCATCAGCATCCACGGCGAATCCAGATGGGGCAGCACAAATCGTTTTGTAAACCAGATGCCGGCGCCCGTGGAGTTGAGAATGGAGCTGATTGCAATGGCGCCACCGTACATCAGGATGACGCCCCATTCCATTTTCTCCTGCAGATCTTTCCATTCGACGACGCGAAACATGAAAAGCAGAACTACCGCCAGGATTGAAATAGACGCCATTCCCAGCTGCAAACCGAAGAACACCCAGCTTGCAATGGCCCCTATCATCAGAAGTCCGAGAAACTTCTCTTCCATCAACGGCCGGCCGAGGTCGCGAATTTGTTCTTCGATGGCGGTGTCCGCCTCAGCGACAGTCTGAATATCGATGGAGAAGAATCGCGTCAGCAGGAAATAACAGAAGCCGAACAGGACCAAAACGATCGGCAACATTGCTCGCGTCCATTCCGCAAACGTGATCGTTCCGCCTCCGGCATCGTGCAACAACCCCACAGCCAGCGCGACACGTGCCCCGCCGAGCATCGTCGCGATACCGCCAATCACGCACCCCCAGGCCATTGCCAGAAACAGGATCCGGCCATACGAACCACCTTGCGGAGTCAGATTCAAGCGACGGCTGATGATGACCACCAATGGGAACATCATCGCGGCGACGGCATGCTCGCTCATCACGAACGAGAGCAGCGCGGAGGTGAGCATGATATGCAATACCAGCCGTTTGGGCGATTTCGATCCGCTCTTCAACAAGTGGAGGGCCAGGCGCGCGGAAAGTCCGGACTTCAGCAGCGCCGTCGCCAGGATGAAAACTCCCATGATGAAGAACACCGGCTCCGAACCGAAAAACGCGAATGCTTCCTTTGCTGGCAAAACACCCAGAAGAGGCGGCGCCACCATCGCGAAAAGTCCGGTCACCGCCAATGGCAGCAGACGAGTGACCCACAGAACCAGACATGTCAGAAAAACAATCAGTGCCCGATAGCCTTCCAGTGAAAGTCCTTCGGGAGGTTTCTGACCAAAGCAATAGTAAAGGCCGTATCCGAGGAGCATGAAAACAGGGAAGCGCCACCATCGCGCCAGGATCACGATCGGGAGTGGCCGCGTATCGATTTTATATTGCATTAAGCGGGTACCACGCGAAGATGCCGGCGCAAGCGCGCCAGGCTGAAGCGCAGGGCTCTCCCGAAACTGGTCTCATAGAAATTCTTGAGCTTCAGGTGATAGCGCGGAGATTCATTCGAGAAGAAGCGCCCTTCGAGCGCCGTCAGCACCACATCGTACTGCTGTACCCAATGCGGATTGATCCGCGTTCGCACCAGTCGTTCGTAAAGATGGGCGTAGATTGCGCGCGCTTCTTCGGGAGTGGCAGTCCAACGGCTTCGAAGGCTCGATCCGTCGTAAGGGGGGAAGTACGCCAGTACCGGAACCACTCCGCGATCGATAAGAAGGTCGATGCTCGCCCGCGTTTCCGCCAGCGGTTCAAGTCCGATCACAAGATGCGACAGCACGGCGCCGGTTGGAAAGATGCGGCTCGCATAGGCGAGTGCTTCGAGCTGTCGCGCCTTATGCTTTTCGAAATCCTTGCGGGGCTCGTCATCCGGATTGAAAAAATCCGAATCGTAGTACAGTGCATCGACGCCCATCGCATAGGTCTTATCTATCCAATCGTTGGTCTCCGGCGGCACAAGGTCGAGTGCAATTAAAACGTTCAAATGTTTTCGGATTTCGGTGACCCACTTTTCGAGTCGTTCAACGCCGCCATCGGCGGTGTCCACCCGTCCCGAGGAGAGACTGACGACATCGCATTGTTTTTCCTGCTCGACAATCTGTATCGCTTCGACGAGGTCGCGAGGAGTAAATGGGGGATGCTGGGAAACATCGCGCGACGACCCGCAGTACCGGCATGACAGCCCGCTCTGGCCAAAGCGACAGGCGTGTGTAGGATGCACCGCAATGAAGTCTCCGTGCACCGTGAGTATGTCGGCAACAAGCACACCGGAAGACGTCTTTTGCTGGTAACTCTGGAGTGGCGGTGTCCATTGGACCGGAACCGATTCGCCGCCTGCGATATCCAGGAGGAATTGAGTGCCATCCTTTCGAAGCGTAAAGGGAGAGTCGGTGCCGTTTTCATTTCGATGAACACTGACGGTGAGTCCTTCCGGCAGGACCAGGTGCACGAGGCCAAACGGATTCGTCAAAGGCGAAGGCAGGTTCTGCCCCGCAAGAATGCCGGAATACAAAAGCTGAAGTTTCAGAAGAGCGATGTTCGTCAAGCGGCTATTTCCTGAACCTGCATCCCAAGGCCATCATTAATAATCCAGCGAACACCGCGATGCCGCCAAGGTGGAGTCGGCCTGTTCCTGAACTGGATACGACGGAAACCAGAACACTTAAAAATACCACACCGGGGTTTACGATAAGCGAGGCGGTCAAAGAAGGTGTGAATGAATTGGAGGAGAAGGAGAAAGAGAAGTAGAAGCAACTCCCCTCCTGGAACAGGAGGGGAGGCCCGAAGGGCCGGGGTGGTAGTGAGGTCGAAATGGTTGTCTTTGAATCTACCACCCCGTCGCTTCTCCTTCTCCTTCTCCTCCAATTCATCCATAACTTCTATGACCGTCCCTGAAGCTTCGCCCAGCCCGGCGGGTTCTCCAACTGATACAGAATTTCGCCCGCGCGCGGCACAAGCAGCACACCTTCAGCTTCTCGATTCGCGAAGTCTTCCGCACGGATCGATTTGGGATCGCGGTATCCAAGGTTGATACGCTGGCAGACCTCCGGCGTAATTCCGGTTGCCAGCGTCACGCGAGCGCGAGGCGTTTCCACGCCGTCTTCAAACGAACCCAGTCCATGCACGTGAGACGAATGTGCGAGAACACCCCACGGGTGATGCTTGAACGCATCCCATTGTTTAAGGAAGTAATCGCGGCAATGATACCCGATTGCCATGATGGTTTCGCGATGGGTTACGCACACTTCGCGAACATGAGGCGCGTAGATGATCAATTCGCCGCCATCGGCCAGCACGGGCTCCAGCTTGTACATCGCCTTTCCCGCCGTCCAGATTTCCTCATACATCGTGGGGACACACGAGAGAATCGTGTGAAAGGGCCTCTCCTTATAAATGATATGCACCTGGCGTGAGAGTTCGCTCGCCTGGTCCCACGCCTGCTCCGGTGATCCAATGAAAAGGCCAGCAAGCGATTGGTCTGCCTGAACGACCATTGCCACACATCGCTTGTCGACTCTCAGCATTGCTCCGGCACGGTCCACCACTTTGCGAACTGGCGTCCATTTGCTTCCGATGATTCTCGGAGTGGTAATCACCGCGCCCAGCCAATGGAAGAAATTCAGAAGTTCCGGGCCGGAGATGCCAGGGAAGAGATATTTGTTTCCGCCGGAGAAACCAACGACTTCATGAGGAAAAACCGGTCCGACAATGATGATCTGGTCGTATTCGAAGACGAGCCTGTTGATTTCAACGGCAACATCCATGGAAAACAGCCCGCCGGACAATTCGTGGATTTCTTCCGCGGGAATCACGCCGATGCGCTGCAGTGCGTCAGGATTGTTCCATTCGTGATTGAAAATTCGGACATTGCGATAAGTGCCGTTCCGTTCCTCTTCGGTGATTTCCAGACGCTGCCGGATTGCGGCCTCGCTCATCGGCTGATGGGTTCCCAGCGCAATCAGGACATCGAATGATTTTGTGACGCCGCCAATTTGTTCGTGAAGTGTTCGGAAAACCAGTCCGATCGGAGCAGTCCGTGTGCCGTCCGGGACAATCATCAGGACTTTTCGGTGCTGGTACTCCGCTGTGGGAAAAGCGTCAGTAAGCGTTGCCGCGAATTCACGCGACATTGTCGGCAGCTTCTCGAAACAGGGCGGCCGCGCGCGCGAGTTCGTCTGTCGTGTGGGCTGCAGAAACCTGCGTTCGAATGCGCGCCTTGCCGATTGGAACAACGGGGAAAGAAAATCCAACCACGTAGACTCCGCGCTGCAGCATATATTCGGCCATTCGTGCGGCGCGAGCGGCATCGCCTACCATGACGGGCACGATGGGATGTTCGCCGGGGATGATGTCGATTCCAAGCTCGGTCATGCGTCTGCGAAAGAATTCGGTATTGGCATGCAGCTTCCGCGGTAGTTCACCGGAACTTTTGAGTATTCGCAGGGCCTCTATGGATGCGGCGACGACGGCGGGCGGAAGGGAATTGGAAAACAGGTAAGGTCTTGATCGCTGACGTAACATTTCGATTATCGGTTTTGGTCCCGACACATATCCTCCGCTGGCGCCGCCCAGCGCCTTGCCCAGTGTTCCGGTGAGAATATCCACGCGTCTCATCACACCTGTGTGCTCGTGCGATCCTCGCCCGCCGGATCCCATGAAGCCAACCGCGTGGGAATCGTCGACCATCACCATTGAAGATGTTCTTTCGGCCAGATCGCAGATCTGCTGAAGGGGCGCCACGGTTCCATCCATCGAAAACACGCCATCGGTGGCAATCAATCGAAACCGGCAATCCCGGGCCGCGTGAAGTTGAGACTCCAGATCGGCCATGTCGCGGTTCTTGTAGCGAAAGCGCTGTGCCTTCGACAGCCGGATACCGTCGATGATCGATGCATGATTCAATTCGTCGGAAATCACGGCGTCCATTTCGGTAAGAAGCGTTTCAAACAGACCGCCATTGGCGTCAAAGCACGACGAATAGAGGATGGTGTCATCGGTGTCCAGAAAGCTGCTGAGTTCGCTTTCCAGTTCCTTGTGTTGCTCCTGTGTGCCGCAAATGAATCGTACCGACGCCATACCGTAGCCCCAACGGTGCAGTGCCGCGCGGGCTGCAGAAATGACCTGGGGATTGTCGGCCAGGCCGAGATAATTGTTCGCACACAGAACCAGAACATCCGATCCGCCGTAAATTCGCGCCTCCGGCCGTTGCGGACTGTCCAGAATGCGCTCCGGCTTCCAGAGACCCGCGAGCCGGATATTGCCGAGCTCCGTTTCAATAAAATCCCTGTAGCTGCCGAGCATCAGCGCAACTCCTCCCAGTTCAGGATGACCTTGCCGCTATTGCCGGACCGCATTACCTGGAACCCTTCATCGAAATCGCGATAGCTGAAGCGGTGTGTGATTACGGGCTGGATATTCAGGCCGGACTGCAGCAGAACGGTCATCTTGTACCAGGACTCATACATCTGACGGCCGTAGATGCCGCGAATCGTGAGCATATTGAAAATGACTTCGCGCCAGTTAATAGCCATTTCGCCGGAAGGGATGCCAAGCATGGCGATCCGGCCGCCATGCGCCATGTTATGGAGCATGTCCCGGAATGCGTTTTCATTGCCGGACATTTCCAGGCCGACATCGAATCCTTCTTTCATGCCCAGCTGGGCCTGCGCTTCCTGGATGGACGACTTTGTCACGTTTACCGCCAGATTCACTCCGACTTTCCGAGCCAGATTCAACCGATACTCGTTGACGTCCGTGATCACCACGTAACGCGCTCCGGCATGACGCGCGACCGCCGCAGCCATGATTCCGATGGGGCCCGCGCCGGTAATCAGCACGTCTTCGCCAAGCACCTCAAAGGTCAGGGCCGTGTGGACGGCGTTTCCAAACGGATCGAAGATGGCCGCCGCGTCGCGGTTCACCTTCGGATCGTGACGCCAGACGTTGGTCATCGGCAGAGAAATCAACTCCGCGAAACTTCCCGGGCGATTGACGCCCACGCCGGAAGTGTTCGCGCACAGATGCCGGCGTCCCGCCAGACAGTTCCGGCAGCGGCCGCACACCACGTGCCCTTCGCCGGAGACCAGTTCTCCCGGCTGAAAGTCATTGACGTTGGAGCCGGCTTCGACAATCTCGCCGACGAACTCATGACCTATCGCCATGGGGACGGGAATGGTCTGCTGCGCCCATTCATTCCAGTCGTAGATGTGAATATCCGAACCGCATATGCCTGTTCGCAGGACACGGATCAGGACGTCATTGATGCCGATTGCGGGTTCAGGAATATCTTCGAGCCACAGGCCGGGTTTTGCGTGCGATTTAACGAGTGCCTTCACCTTCGAGATGGTAAACCGAATCGAAGATTGGTCCGATCCCAATTTTCCGGTTATTTTTTTCGTGTTGTCAAAACCAGATGGTGGGATGAGAGGGTGAGGGTGTAAAGAAGGTCTCTTCACCGCTTACATGCCTGCACTACCGTTCGACTCAACGTATAATCCCCGAGCCATGAATCGTCGTGAGTTTCTTGCATCATCACTGGTACTCGCCGCTATACCTGCGCCGTTTCCCATCGCACCCAGGTTCGATCTTGTCATCAAGGGCGGCCGTGTTCTGGATGCGAGTCAGAAAATCGATCGCACGATGGATGTTGCGATACGTCAGGGAAAGATCGCACTCCTGCAGCCGGATATTTCGCCAACGGACGCGGCGGAAGTCTTCGACGCGCGTGGACGGATCGTCACACCCGGCCTGGTCGATATCCATGAACATGTCCGTCCAGGTGAGCTGAGCGCGGAACAGGTGCTTTCCACTGGAGTCACGACGGTGGTCGATGCCGGTTCCCGCGGCGCCGATGGAATCCTGGACATGATCGCGGTTTCCAACAGCGCCCCAAACCGGGTACGTGTTCTGATCAACGTTTCGAGACTCGGCAATCAGGCCGACGGAGAGTTGCTGCGATTTGCCAGCGCCGATCCGGAAGCCGCGCGTGCGGCGATTCGCACTCACCGGAACATTATCGTCGGTGTAAAAGCGCGATTGTCACAGCAATACGCGGGCGAGCATGATCTCGATGGTGTTCGCCTGAGCCATCGGATCACCCAGGGTTTCGGTATTCCGCTCATGATCCACATTGGGGATACGCATTCCCCCTTACCTGAAATTCTCGAGCTGATGCATCCGGGAGACATCGTGACGCATATGTATTCGCCGCCGCCGCATGGAATCCTGGATGACAACGGGCGCGTGCTGCCGCAGGTGCGTGAAGCGAGATCGCGCGGCGTCCTCTTTGACGTCGGCAACGG
>Ga0068868_100000897_pt1 | contig 20254 bp, 22 predicted proteins | sample KBSMisM42_FD_64660 | JGI IMG/M metagenome (GOLD analysis project Ga0068868, IMG submission 64660) | Miscanthus rhizosphere microbial communities from Kellogg Biological Station, Michigan, USA - KBS Miscanthus M4-2 | ecosystem: Host-associated > Plants > Roots > Rhizosphere > Soil ...
GCGTTGCGCACCGAGCTCGCGCGCGTTCGGCAGGAAATCGTCGAGCTCGAGAAGCGAGGAGACCTGCCGACCGCGCTCGCGGCGCTCCGTGAGCGCCTCGCGGAGCTCGAAGAGGCGACCGCCGACCAAGCGACGATCACGGCGGGTGCCTGATGGAAGCGCTGATCCTCGCCGTCTACTCGTTCTTCGTCTGGCTGATCTTCATCAAGTTCAAGTGGCTGCCGTGGAACACGGTGTCTCAGGTCACCGTCGTGATCATCCCGATCGTCGCTATCACCGCGCTGATTCTATTCCTCAACGTCTACGCGCCGTCGTCGTCCGACGTGCGTGTCATCAAGTACGTCGTACAGATCGTCCCCCAAGTGCGCGGCCAGGTGATCGAGGTGCCGATCGAGGGCAATAGCCCGGTCAAGAAGGGCGACGTGCTGTTCAAGATCGATCCGACGCCGTACCAGATCGCGGTCGACACGCTGTCGGCATCGCTCGCCGCAACGGAGGGCTCCGTGAAGCAGCTGAACGAGCAACTGCGTGCCGCTCAAGGTAAGACCGAGACCGTTCGAGCGCAGCTCGAGCTCGGGCGCATGCGCGTCACTCAGAATCGCGACCTCGTCTCGAACGGCGCCGGCGACCGGTTCACGCTCGAGCAGGCGGAATCGAACGTGAAGCAGCTCCAGTCCGAGCTCAACGCCAACGTCGCTGCCGAAGCTCAGATCCGCGCGCGGCTCGGTGCGACCGTCGGGGACGACCAAGCCGAAGTGGCGCAGATCAAGTCGCAGCTCGCAAATGCGCGCTGGGAGCTCTCGCAGACCGTGTTCACGGCGCCGGCCGATGGCACGGTCATCAATCTACAGCTGCGGCCTGGGCAGATGGCGACCGCGCTCGGCATGTTGCCAGTGATGACGTTCGTCGAGGACGACTACCAGGTGCTCGCGATGTTCGGGCAGAACGAGCTACACCAAGTGCAGCCCGGCGACGAGGCGGAGATCGCGCTCGAGACGTATCCGGGCCGAATCATCAAGGCGAAGGTGGACTCGATCGTTTGGGCGCAGGGGCAGGGCCAGATCCCGATGAGCTCGAATATCCCGCTCACGGGTACGCAGGCGTTACCGCCGGGCCGCTTCGCGGTGCGGCTCGACATCGCGCCGCCGGACACCGGTATATTTCTCGCGGCCGGCGCGGTCGGGCACGGCGCGATCTACACGCAATACGGCCACCACATCCACATCGTCCGCAAGGTGGTTCTGCGGGTCGGCTCGTATGTGAACTGGCTCGTGCTCAAGCTTCACTGAGATGATCGGCAACGGCACGCTGCGCGAGGCATGCACGACGCTGGCTGCGTTCGTGCTCCGGCTCGCGCCCGTAACAGTGCTCGCCGGCTGCATCACGCTCGCGAAGCCGCCCGACACGGACGAGCTCGCGAAGAACGTCTTGCCCGACGGAGCTCCGCCGCCGTCGCAGTGGACCGCGGGCGACGCGGCCGGCACCGTCGAGGCGGGCTGGCTCGCAACGTTCGCCGACCCCGAGCTCGACGCGCTCGTGCAAGAGGCGATCCAGCACAACGCCGACCTTCAGGCCGCGGCGGCGCGCGTTGAGCAAGCGGCGGGCTACGTCGCGGCAGTGGGCGGCCCGCGCTATCCGAAAGTCGACCTTCTCGGCCGAGGCGGTAGCGGGCTCGGCGACAACACCGGCCTCGAGGGCGGGCTTCTCAGCGTGTCGTGGGAGCTCGATGTCTGGGGCCGTGTGCGCTATCAGGTTCGCGGCGCCAAGGCGACTTACGGCGCGAGCGCGTCGGACTTCGAGTACGCGCGTCAGTCGCTCGCCGCGCTCGTAGCGAAGTCGTGGTTTCTGGCGACCGAGGCTACGTTGCAACGCGGCGTCGCGAGCGACGCGGTCGATTCCGCAGCGAAGCTGCTCGATCTCGCGCAGGAGCGGCTGCGCGTCGGCGCGGGCAACGAGCTAGACGTCACGACCGCGAGGCTGAATCTCGAGACCTATCAGGACAGCTTGCGCCAGCTAGATTTATCTCGCGTGCAGGCGCTGCGCTCGCTCGAGCTCTTGGTCGGCCGCTATCCGGCCGCGGCGCTCGCGGCTCCGCCGCAGCTCGGGGTGCTACCGCCGGTTGCGCCCGCGGGGCTGCCGTCGGAGCTGCTCGAGCGCCGGCCCGACCTGCTCGCGGCCGAGCAGCGCGTCGCCGCCGCGTTCAACCTCGCGCGCGAGGCGAAGGCGGCGAGGCTGCCGCGCTTCTCGCTGACCGCGAGCGTCTCCGACTTGTCGAGCGAGTTCTTCGTGCTGAAGAACCGGAACAATCCGGTTTGGAGCATCGGCGGCACGGTGTTCGCGCCGCTGTTCAGCGGCGGAACGCTCAGAGCGCAGTCCGAGATCCGCACGGCGGAGCAGAAGGAAGCAATGGCGCATTACGTGACGACGGCGCTCAAGGCGTTCGGCGACGTCGAGAACGCGCTGTCGAGCGAGTTCGCGCTCGCGGACCGTGAGCAGATTCTGACCGCGGCCGTCAGCGACGCGGCGCGAGCGTTGCAGCTGGCCGAGACACGCTATCGCGTCGGCTCCGGCGACTTGCGCCAAGTCGAGCAGCAACAGCTCGCGTACGAATCCGCGCGAATGAATTTGCTCCGCGTGCAGAGCGAGCGGCGCGTGCAGCGCGTGAATCTGCATCTGGCCCTCGGCGGCGGCTTCGCGGCATAGACTGCATTCGATAGAAGCGGACGCGCCTCGTAGTCGGCGCGGGGCATGTGGCGGAGAGGGAGGGATTCGAACCCTCGATACGCCTTTTGGGCGTATACACACTTTCCAGGCGTGCGCCTTCAACCGCTCGGCCACCTCTCCGGAATTTCGCAAGCCCCCGCGTCCGCGGGGCCGGCAGCGTAGCATGCTTTGCGGCGGCTCGGCTCCGTCTAGGCGTTGCCCACGGCTTGCGTAAGCGCCACCGCGCCGCCATGTGGGAGCTGCGCTGCTGCGCGCGAAATCGCTTGCTCGCGTCGCGGGCTGGTAAAGTAGCGTTGGTCCGCGTCGGTTCCCCCGCGACAACAAGCCGTGAACCCCGTCAGGCCCGGAAGGGAGCAGCGGTAGCGGTCGAGTTGGGTGCCGGGGTCGGGCTGGCGCGGACCTCCCACGCTCACAAAGGAGATCGCTTGAGCTATCGGGTTCTTGCACTGAAATGGCGGCCTCGGCGTTTCGACCAGCTGGTCGGGCAGCCGCACGTCGTGCAAGCGCTCGTGAACTCGCTCAAGGAGCAGCGGCTCCACCACGCGTATCTCTTCACCGGCACTCGTGGCGTCGGTAAAACCACGATCGCGCGGCTGCTCGCGAAGGCGCTGAACTGCGAGACCGGCATCGTGCCGGAGCCCTGCGGCGTCTGCTCGACTTGCGTCGCGATCGACGAGGGCCGGTTCGTCGACCTGATCGAGGTCGACGCGGCGTCGCGCACGAAGGTCGACGACACGCGCGAGCTGCTCGACAACGTCCAGTACGCGCCCACGCGCGGGCGGTTCAAGGTGTACCTCATCGACGAGGTGCACATGCTGTCGGCGCATTCGTTCAACGCGCTGCTGAAGACGCTCGAGGAGCCGCCGCCGCACGTAAAGTTTCTGTTCGCTACGACGGATCCGCAGAAGCTGCCGGTCACTGTGCTGTCGCGCTGCCTGCAGTTCAACCTGCGCCGACACACGGTCACCGAGATCGAGTCGCGGCTTGCCGAGATCTGCAAAGCGGAGGCCATCCCCGCCGACGCGGACGGACTCAAGGCGCTTGCGCGCGCGGCCGACGGCAGCATGCGCGACGCGTTGAGCTTGCTGGACCAAGGCGTCGCTTTCGGCGCAGGCAAAGTCGAAGGCCCCGCGATCCGCGCGATGCTCGGCACGATCGATCGCGAGCACGTGCTGCGGTTGCTCGCGGCCCTCGCGGATCAGGACGGCACGGCGCTGCTCGCCGAGGTGGACCGGCTCGACGAGCGCTCGCCCGATTACGGCGCTGTGCTCGACGACTTGCTGGCGGCGTTGCAGAACATCGCGGTGCTGCAGCTGGTGAAGGGTCGACTCGACGCTGCGGAGATCGAGCCGCTCGTGCCGCTCGCCGCTCGTCTGACGCCCGAGGACGTACAGCTGTATTTTCAAATCGCGCTCGGCGGCAGGCGCGACCTAGGGGTTCTACGGGATCCGCGTGTGGGCTTCGAGATGACGCTGCTGCGGATGCTCGCGTTTCGTCCGGTGGACGTCGACGCGCCGCGCGTGGCCGCCGGCGGCGTGGCCGGCGCTCCGCGTGCATCGCAGACTGGCGGACCGAGTCGTGGCGCGAGCGGGCCCGCCGCGGCCGCGCCGGCACCGATCGCGCCGCGCCGGGATGCACCGGCCGGCATTCCGAACGCAGGGCCGCCGCGCGTGGCCGACGCGGCCAGCGGCAAGGGTAACGGTGCTCCGGGCGGCGACATCGACTGGCCGGCCCTGCTTCGTTCGCTCGATTTGCGCGGTCCGGCGCGACAGCTCGCCGATCACTGCGACCTGCAGTCGCACGCGGGCGGCACGTGGCAGCTCGTTCTGCCGGCGGACAAGCAGCACTTGAACACTCAGCAGCTGCGCGGCCGGATCGAAGGCGCGCTACGCGAGCATTTTGGCCGCGAGCTACGCCTTGCCATAGTGCCCGGAACGCCGTCGCGCCCGACGCCTGCAGACCTCAGGCTCGCGAGCGAGAACGAACGCATGCGCGCCACGCGCGAGGCGATCGAGAGCGATCCGAACGTCCGGGCCCTCCAGGAGCAGCTCGGCGCCACGCTCGAAGCCGATAGCATCCGGCCGGCAAAATAGGCGAGGGAACGATGAAGCGACGAGGTACCCGATGAAAGGACTGAGTCAGTTGATGCGCCAGGCGCAAGAGATGCAGGCGAATATGCAGAAGGCCCAGGACGAGCTCGCGTCGACCGAGGTCGAGGGCACCGCGGGCGGCGGCATGGTCAAGGTGATCGTGACGTGCAAGCACGAGGTGCGGCGCGTGACGATCGAGCCGGCGCTGCTCGCCGACGACAAGGAGATGCTCGAAGACTTGATCGCCGCGGCGTTCAACGACGCTCGCGTCAAGGTCGAGCGCACGGTCCAGGAGCGCCTCTCGGCCGTCACGGGCGGTCTTGCTCTGCCGGCGGGTCTCAAGCTGCCGTTCTGACCAACGTGGCCGACGCCTATTCGCCGCTGCTGAGTCAACTGATCCAGGCACTCCAGTGCCTGCCGGGCGTCGGTGTGAAAACGGCGCAGCGGATGGCGTTCTATTTGCTCGAGCGCGATCGCGGCGGCGCCGACCGGTTGTCCAACGTGCTCGACGAGGCGCTCCGCTCGATCCGCAACTGCGAGCGCTGCCGCATGCTGACCGAGGAAACGCTCTGCCGCTTTTGCGCAAGCGATCGGCGCGATGCGGGGCAGCTCTGCATCGTCGAGACGCCGGCCGACCTGCTCGCGATCGAGCAATCGGGTGCCTACAGCGGACGCTACTTCGTGTTGATGGGACATCTCTCGCCGATCGACGGCATTGGACCGAGCGAGCTCGGCCTCGAGCTGCTCGAGCGGCGCTTCGAGCAAGAGGGATTCGCGGAGGTGGTGTTGGCGACGAGCGTGACGGTGGAGGGCGATGCAACCGCGAACCTCGTCGCGTCGCTTGCGCACAAGCACGGCGTACGGGCGAGCCGCATTGCGTACGGCGTCCCCGTCGGCGGCGAGCTCGAGTACATCGACAGCGGCACGCTGTCGCGCGCGCTGCGCGGTCGGCGCGAGATCGAGTCGGTGCCCGGAGGGCGAGGATGAGCGATCGTGACCCGAGCTGCCTCTTTTGCAAGATCGTCGCGGGCGAAATTCCCTCGACTCGCGTTTACGAGACCGAGACGTTGCTCGCGTTCAATGACATTCACCCGCAGGCCCCGTTTCATTGTCTGGTGATTCCGAAGATTCACCGTGCGACGCTGAACGACCTCGGTCCGGGCGACGAAAAACTGATCGGGTCGCTGTTGCTCGCGGCAAAGCGCATTGCTGCCGACGCGTCCCTGCCGGGCTATCGCGTCGCGATGAATGTCGGTCGTGAGGGCGGCCAGGTCATCTTCCACGTTCACCTGCACGTGCTCGGCGGCCGCCCGCTCGCGGGCGCGCTAGGCTAGCTCGACGCGGACCTACCCGTGAACCGTAGAGAGAACTTGATCTGGATCGATCTCGAGATGACGGGGCTGAACCCCGACAAGGATCGGATCATCGAGATCGCAACGGTGGTCACCGACAAGGAGCTCACCGTGCTCGCCGAGGGTCCCGTTTGCGCGATCCACCAGTCCGACGACGTGCTCGCGGGCATGGACGATTGGAACACCCGTCAGCATGCGATGTCGGGCCTCGCCGATCGTGTGCGAGCGAGCACGACGACCGAGCGGGAAGCCGAGCAGGAGACTCTCGCGTTCCTGCGCAGGCACGTCGACCCAGGCGCGTCGCCGATCTGCGGCAACAGCATTTGTCAGGACCGGCGCTTCTTGATCCGACACATGCCGGAGCTCGGGGGCTTCTTCCATTACCGGAATCTCGACGTGTCGACGCTCAAGATTCTCGTGAAGCTTTGGATGCCCGATATCGGGGGCCGTTTCGAGAAGAATTCCGTGCACCTCGCGCTCGCCGACATCCACGATTCGATACGCGAGCTGCGTTTCTATCGCGAGCAGCTATTCAAGGGCTGATCCGGCTCCGGCGGCGAATGAGCCGCAATCGACAGAAAACGAAACTCTCGGTTTTCAAGGCTGGGCGGATAGGCTAGTCTCGGCCGAACCGTAGGGTTGGACGGGGTGCTCGATGATTGCGCGGATCGTTGCTCTTGCGTGTCTCCTGTGTGCGGCGCTCGCACATGCGGAGACTCGCTACATCACCGACAAGCTATCGGTGGAGCTGCGCCGCGGCCCGGGCAACGAGTACAAGATCACGCGTAACCTCGAGGCTGGCCTCTCGGTCGAAGTGGTCGAGCAAACGCCCGACGGATACTCGCGTGTGCATGTCGGTGAGACCGAAGGCTGGGTGCTGACGCAATTCCTAACGACGGAGAGGAGCGCGCGCGATCGTCTCGCGGCGGCCGAGCGGGCGGCGAGCGATGCGAAGGCGCGCTCGACCGATCTCGAGCGCCAAGTCGCCGAGCTCACCGCAAAGCTCGGCGACACGAAGACCGAGCTCGACCACACGCGCGAGAACCACGACAAGGTGAGCCGCGACTTGTCGAACATCAAAACCGCGGCGGCCAACGTCGTCGACATACAGCAGCAGAACGAGAGCTTGCGTCAGAAAATGATCGATCGCGATCGTCAAGTCGAGGAGCTCACCGCCGCTAATGGCGACCTTTCGGGACGAAGCCGCCAGAACTGGTTCATCGTAGGCGCGGCGGTGCTGTTCGGCGGAATCGTGATCGGTCTGATCGCGCCGACCTTACGCCGCAAGCGTCGCTCCGACTGGTAGGGCTTGGGTTGCGAGCCGCCGGCTTTTCAGACAGTGTATCTCGCATGCTCGTCGACAGCTTGATCGTTCCTGAATGCATCTATCGACCCGGTAGTTTCACCGGGTTGATGACGCTGTACGAAAGCAACTACATCAAGCTGAGCCAGCTCACGACGGCATTCGAATGGTCCGGGTGGTCGATGGTGTCGACATCGGCGCGTGATAAAGACCTTCACGCGCAGCTCGTGCGCCGAGAGCCGTACACGACCACGCTGAAGCTCACGTATTGGTTCGAGGAGTCGGGTGGCGTGCTGGTGCCGGACCCGGACCTAATCCTGCGGGTCTACCACGACGCACGGCTCGCCGAAGCCGTGTCCGGCCGCGACCGGCACACGCATCACAAGCTGCGTGAGCTCGCCGGCGACAGCAGCTCGGAGCTCGATCGTCGCTGGCGCATCAACATGATGCTGAACAAATGGCTCGACTATCTTTTCGACGTCGGCCACTGTCTCCACGCGCCCGCTGACAAGGCCGTCTCGCGGGCCTGAGACGCCCCGATCTTGCTCTGAGTCACGGTTTGCCGAGCGCCCGCGGGCTATAGTCCGCGCCTGGTACGGTAGACAGAATCCTCGCATGTTGGGAGCGCTTCTCGAGAAGCAGCGCGCCGAATCCGCAGAGCAGCTGCTGAAGCTCTATTGGAACCGGGCGGGCGTCAAGCGCGAGCTCAAAGCGCTGCGTCGCGAGCGTTTCGAGCTGCTCGACAAGCTCAAGGAGCAGGAGGGCGCGATCGTGCGCGCACAGGAGCAGCTCGAGGGTCTCGAGCGGCTTCTGACCAATCCGCTGGCCGCTGCGAACGCGATGGTCTACTTCCAGCTCCGCCATCTCTGGCGGGTCGGCGCGCAGCGCCTCGATCAATTCGGCAAGGAGCTCCAGCTCCAGCGAGAGAAGCGCGAGCGCGCCGCGCTGCACGAGGCTGAGACGGCGAAGCGCAATCGCCGCCTCGACGCCATCAACGGGAAGGTCCGCGGGCTCGTCGAGAAGCGCAAGACCGTCGTCGACGAATCGACGCGCCTCGAGCAGCAGCTCGAGAAGATGAACAAGCTGATCCGCTTCTTTCGAGGTCCGCGCCTCAAGACCCGGCTCGAAGGCCTCGGAAACGGCCGGCAGATGCTCGACGAGAAACTAGACGAGCTCAAGGAGCTGGCCGAGAAGATTCAGGGCGAGCCGCTGCCGGAGCCCGAGGAGCTGTCGCTCGAGAGCCGGCGTCTTATCAACATGGCCGTCATCGCGCTAGCGCAGCATCTCGTCGTGCACTTCTCGGAGCACGATCTCGCGTCTCTCGCGAAGACGGCCACGGAGCGCGCAGTCGGCGACATGAAGTTCGGCGATCGGCGCGACTGCGATCGAATGGTCGAGCGTGTGCGCGAGAAGATCGAAGAGGTCAAGCAGCAGAAGGCGCTGGCCGATCACGTGAAGAAGCGCGCCGACCAGCTGCTGGCCGAAGTGAAGTACCGCAACGAGACCGATTCCGTGCCGACCGTAGAGAGCCTACAGCTGATCAGCCGGGTGCCCGGGCCGCAGCCGAGCGACGGCGATCTCACGCGGCGCGCGAGCGACGCGCCGCTGCGGATCAACGTGCTGGCGGACGGCTACTGGGACCTGCTCGACATCCTGCGCTGACCCTTCGCGCTCAGCGCGCCTTCGGGGTCTCCGCCGGTCGCGACGCCTCCGACCCCGTGAGCAGCTGTCGCTGATGCGGATGCTGTAGCTCCGCCATGTCCGCGACTACTCGCGCCGCCTCGCGGAGCAGAATCGTCTCCGGCAGCTCGGCCGAGTCGAGTTGTTCCACGTTAGTGAGAGGTGCGATGCCGAGCGCCGCACGCCGGGTGTTCTCCCGCGCAAGGCGGCCTTGCTCGATCGCCTTGTTCTCCGCCTGCCGCGTCTTGAGATTCAGCGAAACCGCCTTTTGAGCGTTGAGCTCCTTGATCGCGGCAACGTCGCTGACGAGATAGCGGAAGTCGGGATCGTTCGCGGAACGCGTGGCCTGATGCGACCTCAGCGTATCGAGCTCGGCATCGAGTCCCGGCACTGGGCGGAAACGAGTCGGCTGGATCCGGTCCCAGGGTAGAGCGGTGTCGCGCGTGCTCTCGCCGACCGTCGCGGTGTCGACCATCGACGGCAGCTCGATGTCGGGTATCACGCCGCGGTGTTGGGTGCTCTCGCCGGTGACCCGGTAGTACTTGCCGATCGTGAGCGTGAGCTGGCCGTTGTCGGTGCCGCGCATCAAACGGTCGAGCGGGAACAGGTTCTGCACCGACCCCTTGCCAAACGTCTGCTGGCCGATGATCACCGCGCGATCGTAGTCCTGCAGAGCCGCCGCAAAGATCTCCGACGCGCTCGCGCTGTAGCGGTCCACGAGCACGGCGAGCGGACCCGTGTAGATCGCGCCGGGGCTCGGGTCGTCGAGCACTTGGATGTTGCCGCGAGTCTCGCGCAGTTGGACGACCGGACCGCGATCGATGAACAGGCCGCTGAGCTCCGTCGCCTCCGACAGGTGGCCGCCGCCGTTCGCGCGCAAGTCCATCACGATTCCGTCGACGCCGCCTTCAGCTTTGAATTCGTCGATGAGGCGGGTGACGTCGCGCGACGTGCTGGTGTAGTCGTCGTCGCCACGGCTGCGGGCCGCGAAGTCCTGGTAGAAGCTCGGGACGGTAATGACGCCGATCTTGAAGGTGCTGCCATCGAACGGAATCTCGAGCGTCGTCTTCTTCGCCGCTTGCTCCTCGAGCTTGATCTTGTCGCGCGTGAGCTCGAGCGTCTTCTCGGGCGATCCCGGGGCCGCGCCGGCCGGCAGGATCTGGAGCCGCACGCGCGTGCCACCCGGGCCGCGAATTTTCGACACGACGTCGTCGAGCCGCCAGCCGATCACGTCGACGAGCTCGCCGGCCTTGCCTTCGCCGACGGCCGTGATGCGATCGCCTTCTTTGAGCTGGCCGTCAACCTTCGCGGGCCCGCCCGGGATGATGTTCATCACCTTGACGTAGTCTTCCTCGAGCTGGAGCGACGCGCCGATCCCGTCATACGACAGGCTCATCTGAATCCGATATTCCTCGCTCTGGCGCGGCGACAAGTAGCTCGAATGCGGATCCATGTTGTGGGCGACGGCGTTCATGTACGTCTCGAACACGTCGTCTGCCGTAAGTTGAGTGACCCGCTTGTATGATCGTTCGTAGCGCTCCTTGAGCGTCTTCGTAGCGTCCTGCCACGTCTTGCCGGTCAAAATGAGGCGCAGCGCATCGCTCTTGACGTTCTGCCGCCAAACCTCGTCGAGCTCGGCAGTCGACGCGGGCCACGGCAACATGCTCCTATCCCAGCGATAGGACTCGTCGACGGTGAAGTCCGGCTCCGTGTCGAGCAGCTTGATCGCGTAGTCGACGCGCTCCGCTGCGCGCTTGCGGAACAGGTTGAACATGTCGAAGACCGGCTGCAGCTCGCCGCTCCGAGTGCGGTCGTCGAGCTCATAGCGCAGGCGGTTGAAGGTCGCGATATCGGTCGCCGTAAAGTACATTCGGTTACCGTCGAGCGTATCGAGGTAGCGGTCGAGAATCGCGGACGACAGCGAGTTGTCGAGATGGGGTTGCGAGTAGTGCAGCTCTTCGATGAGCTTGGTGACGTTGCTGCTGATCGCCGGCTCTTTCGGATCCATCTGGATCGGCTTCAGCGGCTCGACCGCCGCGTACGCCACGGTGACGGTCGATAAGATCAATGCGCCGGTCCAAATCCGGCCGAGAAGCTCCCTCACGTGACCTCCTTGGGGATCCGTGGCGAAAACGCTATGCGTTCGACAAGTGTCCTTTCGTTGGCCTGGCGAATCAAGCCCGAGGCCGAGAAAACCCGATGGCGGTCACGACAAGATTTGTCACGACTCGCCGCGCCGGGAGCCACGCCTTGAGGCCTTCCGTGGTGCTGCTCGGATTCGTGCTTGGAAGCGCCGGCGCCATAACGTTCGGGCTGCTCGGAGTGGCAGTCGTGTTCACCTGGCTATTGCCCGAATACCCGCGGCTCGAGAACGAGCTGCCGACGCTCTGGCGAAGTCTCGGCATGTTCGCTGCTTTGACCGGTCTGGCTGCGCTGAGTTTCTACGGCCAACTGCGGATGACGCCTTGGCGCTGGGCGCCGATCGTCGTCTTGCTGTTCGGTATTGCCGCCGTGGGCTGGACCTTGTGGCCTCGCTAGGGAAAGCGCCGCCAACCTCAGTTCTTTTTGTTGCGGCCAATGCGTTCCCACGACTGGCTCCGATTGAACGCGCCAGTGTTGTAGGGATCGAAGCCATCGTCCGTCGGTCGGTCCAGCGTGAGCTGCGGGTTATCGAGCAGGTCCATCGGCCCCGGATTCTTCTTCGGCTTCTTAGCAGGGGCGGTCTTGGCCTGGGGTTGCGGCGACGGTTGTGGGCCCGCCGCGGGGCGGGCGGGCGCTTCGCTACGCGCCATGGCCGGCGTTCGCTGCTGGGGTTGCGGCTTCGGCGGGGACGCGTTCTGGCGGGCGCTGAACCGCAATTCACTGAAGTCGAACGGACCCGAGTTCGAGTCCCACCCGAGCCAACGTTTCAATAGTCTGAGCATGGAATTCGCCGCGGCGGCCGCTTTTCCAATGCGGCCCACGCCGCATGCAGAGTGTCGGGATAAATCCCGGAAAAAGCTAGCAGATGGTGCGACTTGCAAGCAATGCTTCGCGTGAATTTGTGAAGCGAATCACACCGGGCGCGCCCGCCAAGTGCGCCTGATCAACCGGGCGAGTTGGACGAACACGTACGGGCTCAGCACGAGCAGCCACGCGGAGGGCTCGAGCTGGATCAAATCCGACCAAACCTGATCCGCTAGCGCGAGCGGTCCGCCGCCTGCCGCGTATTCGCCCGCGACCTGCCGGCCGACCCAATAGATGGCCAACGGGAGCAACACCAAACCCGCCGCGAATAGGGCGGCTGCGATCGCAATTTCGCGTTTGATGGTCCGGCTCTGCAATGCCAAGCCCGTCTAGTGTGCCATCGTTTCGAGAAACCGAAACTGGCTCTCGCCGACGGTCACGACATCGCCGTGATGCAACTCATGCCGGTCGACCCGGACGGAGTTGACGAATACGCCGTTCGTGCTGCCGAGATCTTCGATCACGACACCGCCGCGCGTCGACACGGTCAGCCGCGCGTGCTCGCGGCTCACGAAATGGGTGAGTATCTGAATGTCGCAGCTCGCGCTGCGGCCGATCGTTATCGTGCCCTTCACGAGCGCAAATCGGCGCGGGCCGTCGCTCGTGAGGCAGATCAAGGCCGGCGCGCCCGCCCCGGGGTCCTTCGCGACGTCCGCGCGCAGCACGGTCTTCTGGTCGGGCGCTTGGCGCGAGGCGTCCGGCAGATTCAGGTGCACGATCGCACCTGGACGCTGCTGGATCTCGAGCTGCAGCGTTCGTATTCGCTCGTCGCGAGCGGCAACCGCCCGATCCTTGTCCACCAGGACCTGCTCCATCCTGGCCGCGTCCGTGCGCGCCTGCTCGAGCTGCGCGCGCGCGTCGGCGATCTGTTTGCGGGCGGCCTCGAGCTCGGAGCTAACGGCTTCGGCTTGGACTTGCGCCGCGCGCTGCGCGACCACGTGCTCGACGTCCGCGGGTGCTCGCCGCGCGGCCTCCGCGCGAAGTGTTGCGACTTCCCGGCGCTCTGCTTCGCGCTCTTCACGCAGCTTCTGCAGCTCCGTCCGTGCCTCCGCCGTCTCCTTCTGCAGCAGGTCCGTCTTCTCCAGCAGCCGCGCGATTCGGCTGTCCCGCTCGGCGATTTCGGCAGCGAGGTTGTCTTCCACGCTGCGGTGCTCCCTGATCGTCGATCGCGCAGCCTCGAGCGCGCCCGTGAGGCTGCTGATCGCGCCGTCTTTCTCGTGCACACGCCGTTCGATGTCGAGCCACCGGGTATTGAGCCGTTCGATGTCGCGTTCCAGCGCCTCGATTTTCGCCGCGCGTTGCTCGAGATCCGTCTTGAGCGCCTCGACGCTCTCCACTTCCTGGGAGACCAACGCCATGACGCGCGCGGTGTTCTCGGTGTCCTCATCCTCGGCAACGACGACCAAGTGCTTGTCCGACTCGAACACGGCGGTCTCGATCAGAACCGGCAGCTCGTCGGTCAGATCGACGTCGGAGAGATCGATATCGACGCGACCGTCCTGATCCGGAGTCTTAGGCATTTCAGGATGTTATAGGTTGTTCTTAAGATGTATGTTTAGGTTAATCGGCGGCTGGTCCGATGACAAGATCCGACTACGCGCGATTTGTTACGCCTGTGCGTCGGCACGACGATTACCGCGGCTCGGCCGGTCACGGCCGCGCGAGCCATTGTCAAATCAGACTGCGCGTCGTCGCGGCGCCCCCGCGCTCGCGCCCTTAGCCGATACCCGGCTCCGGGCCGGCGCCGTATCCGTGTGGCGAGGTCAAGAACTGCTTCAGCTGCTGAGTGAGACCGCGGCACGCCGCCGCCTGCGGCCGCGCGATGAACGGCAGCGGAATGATGATCGCCGGCATCACCGAGCGGCCTTTCACGTCGGCGTGGATCGTTCCGGCGGACTCGGCTTGCATGATGTCCCACACGGTCGCGTCGTAGCGCGAATCGTCTTCCCACCACGCGAGCCCCATGCAGCCCGCGCCGCCGATGCCGGCCGCGCAGGTGATGCCGCCGCCGCTCGCGACGCGATCCGTCGAGCCATCGAGCCAGACGACGTACCGGACGCCGGTTTTCTTTACCTGCTGCATGACCTCGGGCTTCTCGAGCAGTCGGGAAAGATCGTCGGTGCTCAGCGGAGCCGTCGAAGGCTCGAACCACGGGTACATGCTGTCCTCGAATGCCTTCGTCGAATGCACTTCGAGGCGGCTGTCGCCCTTCGCGAGCGCGTCGCTGATGCACTGCACGAAACCCTCTTCGGCTTCGTGATTCGAATGTTGCTTGCGGGCGAGCACGACGAGCTGCTCGCCCTTGCTGACGACCACGTCGGTCTGCTTGTACGGCTCGAGGTGCGACTCGACGCCGCAGGCGCCGAACAGCGGCCCGAGGGCGGCCGCGAGCAGCCAGGGCCGGGCTGCCAACCAGCTAGTTCTTGGCTTCTGATTGCGCTGTTGTGACACCGGCCGCTGCCGTTGATTCATGTTGCTTCTCCGCTAGCCAGGTCTTGATCTGAGGCTGCTGGGCAAACTTGGTGGAAATAGCGGCGCCGACTTCGCGCATCGCCGTAACCGCGGCCTTCTGAACCGCGTCCTGCCGGCTATGGCCTAGCTGGTGCTTCCCATATCCGCTGACGGGCCAGACAACGACCTGGTTGCCGTTTGGCTCGAAGAGCGTGAGCTGGTATTGAATCCAGACCTCGACGAACTTGTTCTTCTCGTTGACGGGCACGTCGAACTCGAATTTCTCGAGCGTCGTCTTCAAGACGCCATCGAGCGACTCGTCGGTCGGCACCGCGTTGACCTTGCGCGTCTCGCGGAACATCTTCGAGTAGAGCGGGTTCAGCATTGCGACGTTGGCGTCGCCGAGCGCGATCGTCCAAAGCGACTCGTCGCGAATCTCTTCCTGATAGATGTAGTTGTAAAGCTCCTCGGGGATGATGATGCCCATGCGGACGGGCAGCGCCTCGACGAGGGGCGACGGGAACTTGGACTCGACGATCACGTTGGACGAGCACGCCGCCAGGAGCACCCCGGCTGCGATTGCCGACCAGACGCGTAGCGAGCGAATTCGAGACAGGATCGGCATGAGCCGGATTCTACGTCCTCCCCGGACCCTTGCGTAGCGGTTTCGACGTTACCACAAGCGAGCGCCGCCAAAGATCGGACGGCAGTGACAACCGCTTATGACCGTGGTCCAGGGACAAAGATCCCGGAGCATTCGAGATGAACCTTCCGGGGTGCGGGAGGGACGCGCGCGGCGCCCGGTCGGTTCGAGTGGAAGGTGCGAAGGCCTCAGTGTTGCGCTTCGTCCGCGGCGTCAGGCCCACTGCCGTGCCGGTCTTTGCCGGCGATGAAGGTGATGTCGACGCGCCGGTTTTGCGCCCGATGCTCGGGCGTGTCGTTCGCAACGCGCGGCTGAGTATCCGCGTGCCCGCTCACCTCGAGCCGCACCGGCTCGACGCCGGCGGCGAGCAGCTCGTGAGCCACCGACGCGGCACGCGCGGCCGAGAGGTCCCAGTTGGAGCGGTACATGCCGCCGTTCTTGATCGGCACGTTGTCGGTATGCCCGGCGACCGTGATTGCGCCAGGCATGCTGACGATGAGCCGGCCGACCTTGGCAAGCGCGTCGTGGGCGCCGGGCTCGAGCTCCGCGTTGCCGGACGCGAATGAGTCCTTTTCGAGCAGCTGAATCACCACGTTGGTGCTGTCGCGGCGAATCACGATCCGGCCGTCCTGGATTTCCTGGCTGAACAGCTCCCTGAGCCGCTGCGTGCGTTCTTCGGCCTGCTCCTCCTGCGCCTTGAGCTCCCTGAGCCGGGCCTCGAGGCCGAGGTCGAGCGTGTTGAGATCGGAATCGACCGTGTGCTGGCGGACCTCGTTCCGGTCGGTGGGCTCGGGGGTAGCCGGGCTGAACTCTTGGGTCTCGAGGCTCGTGCCCTTCGGCGGAGAGTCGGTGAGCACCGTCGTCTGGACTCCGAACGCCTCGTGCATCGCTCCCGACATCAGCTTGAACTTTTCCGCGTCCATCTCGGAGAACGACAGCATCAGAACGAAGAAGCACATCAAGAGGACCATGAGGTCCGCGAACGTGACGATCCAGGGCGGCGCGCTGTAGGTCTTCGGCGCCTCGTCGCCGTAGCTGCTCATTGCGGCGCCTACGCTGCGCGCTGCTCTTCGGCGCGCCGGGATTTCGGCAGGTAGTTCTTCAGCAGGTCGCGCATCACACGCGGATGTTGTCCGTCCTGGATGCTCATGACGGCATCGATGATCAGCGATTTCGCGAGGCGCTCCTCGGTGCTGCGCAGCGCGAGCTTGTCGGCGATCGGGATTGCGATGAGGTTCGCGATCATCGCTCCGTACAACGTCGTGAGCAGCGCGATGGCCATCGCGGGCGCGATCTGCTTCGGGTCGTTCATCGAGCCGAGCATCTGCACCAGGCCGATCAGCGTGCCGATCATGCCCATCGCGGGCGCCGCGTCACCGATCGCTTTGAAGATCGCCTGACCGTCGCGATGACGCTTCAGCGTGAGGTCGAGGTCCTTGCTCAGGATCGCGCGCACGACCTCGGGGTCGTGGCCGTCGACGATGAGGTTCAGCGACTTCTTGAAGAACTCGTCGGGGACGTCGGCCTCCTCCAGCGCGAGCAGTCCGCTCGCTCTCGCCTGGTTCGCGAGCTCGATCGATTTGTCGATCAGGTCCTCGGACTCCGGTACTCGATAAATGAATGCCTGGATCGCCACCTTCGTGGCGTTCATGAACTGGCGCAGGCTGAATTTCATCAGCGTCACGAGCAGCGTGCCGCCGAGCACGAGCACGAGCGAAGGCGCGTTCACGAACGCGGCGACCGAGCCGCCGAGCACGATCGCCGTGCCGACCACGATGCAGACGCCCACTAGGCCGATCAGTGTTGCTGGATCCACGCCGATTCCTTTCGATTCGTGCTCGGCTTTGCGCGGCGATCGCATTGAACGCGAGCTGCCCGCAAAGGCACTCAACGGTTATCGTCCCGCCGCGAGGTTTCTGAAGCCGGCCGAGGGCTGCGGCGAGCGTCGAAGTTGGGCGTGCTAAAGTGAGACCCGGATTTTGGTACGCAACTCACGGAGTTGCGTGCGAGGAGGCAAGGATGTTTCGGCGTCAATTCTGGCTGACCCTGTGCGTTGTCTGTGCGGCGCCCGCGCTCGCGGACGACGCGCGCCAGTACTCGATCGACGCGTCCGGCTCGGACGTCCACTGGCTCGTCTACAAGGCCGGCAGCCTTGCGCGGCTCGGCCACAACCACGTGATCTCCGTTCCCGATCTCGCGGGCAGCGTGACTGCCAACGCGAAGGACCTTCCCGCCTCGAAATTCGAGCTGCAGTTCAAGGTTGGAGCGCTCGTCGTCGACGATCCGAAGCTACGCAGCGGTCTCGGTCCGGATTTCGCGAGCGTCCCGAGCGAGAACGATATCGCGGGCACGCGCAAGAACATGTTGAGCGACCGCGTCCTGATGGGCGAGAAATACCAGACCATAAAGGTCACGGGCGTCGGTCCCGCTGGCGCCGAGGGCGCGCAGACCTTGAAGATCACGGTCGAGCTGCTGGGACGCAGCGTGCCGCTCACCGTGCCGACGAAAGTCGAGATGCACGGCGACGAGCTCACGGCGAGCGGGGAGTTCGAGGTCACGCACACGATGCTCGGCATGATGCCGTTCACCGTGGCTCTCGGCGCGCTTCAAGTCGCCGACAACATGAAGTTCGTCTACAAGATCCACGCCCTCGCCGCGCCGCCGCCGCGCTGAGGTGGCGCCGCGCCACCGCGGCGTCGCGCGAGCCGTCTGTCAGCGCTCTCGGCATAGAGCTCTGGGATTCGAGACCGCCCGAGGTTACCGCGATTCCTTGCTCTCTCACTGTGACTTGAGCCCGTTGTCGGCGCTCAAGATTCGCTGCGCCTAGCCGAATCAGGTTACGTGGGCTCGGCGGTCCCAAGGCGCGCCCGTGTAGTTCAGGAGAGCAGGATGCTGGTCCTTGTCGGCTACGTGATCGTGGTCGGTGCAGTCTTCGGTGGATTCGCGTTGGCGGGCGGCCATCTCGCCGCGATGTTGCAGCCCGTCGAGCTTCTGATGATTGGCGGCGCGGCCTTAGGGGCTTTCATCGTAGGCAACCCCGGGAAAACGCTGAAGGCGACGTTCAAGGCGCTGCCCTCGCTGCTCAAGGGCTCGAAGTACACGAAGGCGCTGTACATGGAGCTCATGGCGCTGCTCTACGAAATCCTCGACAAGACGCGCAAGGAGGGGTTGCTCGCAATCGAGCGCGACATCGACGCTCCGAAGGAGAGTCCGCTGTTCCGCAAGTACCCCCGCGTGTTGAAGGACCATCACCTCGTCGAGTTCATTACCGACTATTTGCGTCTGATGGTGAGCGGCAAGCTCAACGCGCTCGAGATCGAGGCGCTGATGGACGGCGAGATCCAGACGCATCACCAGGAAGGGGAGATCCCGGCCCACGCGTTGCAGCGCGTCGCCGACGGGCTGCCGGCGTTCGGCATCGTCGCGGCGGTGATGGGCGTCGTGCACACGATGGAGTCCGTCGGCTTGCCGCCGTCCGAGCTCGGCCTCCTGATCGCGCATGCGCTCGTGGGCACGTTCCTCGGCATCTTGCTGTCGTACGGATTCGTCGCGCCTTTGGTCGGCGTGCTCGAGCAGAAGCTGCACGAGGCAACCAAAGCGTTCGAGTGCATCAAGATCACGCTGCTCGCGAGCTTGAACGACGCCGTGCCGTCGGTGGCGGTCGAGTTCGGCCGCAAGGTGCTCTACTCGACGGAGCGTCCGGGCTTCGCGGAGCTCGAGAAGCACGTAAAGGGCGCGGCGAAGGCCGCGGCCGCGAAGAAGTAGTCGCGCAATGGCCGGCGACGCGAACGGTAGTCCGCTCGTCATCAGGCGGATCAAGAAGGTCAAGGGCGGCGGCCATCACGGCGGCGCGTGGAAGATCGCGTATGCGGACTTCGTGACCGCGATGATGGCGTTCTTTCTATTGATGTGGCTGATCGGCTCCACGACGAAGGGCGATCTCGAAGGTATCGCGGAGTTCTTCCGCACGCCGCTCAAAGTCGCGCTCGCGGGCGGCTCGGGCTCGGGCGACAGCTCGAGCGTCATCATGGGCGGGGGCACGGACCTTACGCGGACCACGGGACAGGTGCAGAAGACCGACGCGCCCGCGAAGCGTCAGACGATCAACCTCCAAGCCGCGCGCGCGGAGCTTGCGCGCCGCGAGCTCGAGAAGCTCGAGGGCCTGAAGAAGCGCTTCGAGGACGCGATCAACAAGGATCCGAAGCTCGCGCAGTTCAAGAACCAGATCAAGCTCGAGATCACGCCCGAGGGATTGCAGATCACGGTCGTCGATGAGCAGAACCGCGCGATGTTCGACACGGGCAGCGCGTCGGTGAAGGATTACACGCGCGACATCATGCACGCGATCGGCGGGCTCCTGAACGGCGTCGACAACGCGATCTCGCTGGCCGGTCACACGGACTCGAAGGCGTACGCGGGCGGCGAGCGCGGCTACTCGAACTGGGAGCTGTCCGCGGATCGCGCGAACGCCTCGCGGCGCGAGCTGGTTGCGGGCGGCATGAACGAGAGCAAGGTGCTGCGCGTCGTCGGCTTGAGCTCGTCCCTGCCGCTCGACTCCGCTAATCCGTTGAACCCGATGAACCGCCGCATCAGCCTCGTCGTGCTGAATGAGAAGACGGAGCGGCAGATCCGCGGTCTGCCCGAGGAGCCGATGCAGGAAATAGAGAATGAGCTCGACGCGGCGAAGGCACTCGGCCTCGATGTCGGCGCCGAACCCGATGGGGCCGCGCCCGCCGGTGCCGCACCGGCCGACCAACCTGCCACTGCGCCCGCCGAGCCGCCGGCGCCCGCGCCGGTCGAACGGCTCGCTCAGCCGCAAGGCGGGGCGCGCAACCCGATCTAGGACGCCGCCGGCGTCAGCAGCAGCGGCTCACGCCGCTCCATTTGCGTTGCTGCTCGGCGTGGAAGAAGTCGGCACGGCTCAGCGGCGGCTCATCGGCTGCGTGGTGCTCGCGCCGGTGCGCGAGATAGCGCTCGTATGCGTCGTCGCCGCTGAGCGCGCGCA
>Ga0068868_100000903_pt1 | contig 20197 bp, 19 predicted proteins | sample KBSMisM42_FD_64660 | JGI IMG/M metagenome (GOLD analysis project Ga0068868, IMG submission 64660) | Miscanthus rhizosphere microbial communities from Kellogg Biological Station, Michigan, USA - KBS Miscanthus M4-2 | ecosystem: Host-associated > Plants > Roots > Rhizosphere > Soil ...
CAAGGGCGGCCTCGGCGTGTTCTACGAAGCGCCGCAGCCGCAACAAACCGATCCGGTCTTTGGACAGCTCGGCCTGATCTCGGAGCGCGCGATCCACTACAGCCTCGGCGTCGAGCGCGAATTCACGAAGAACCTCGAGGTCTCGCTCGAGGGTTTCTACAAGCAGCTCGACCAGCTCGTCGTCACGCAAAACGGAAACGCGGGGCAGGGCTGGGTGTACGGCCTCGAGACGCTCATTCGCTACAAGCCAGACAAGCACTTCTTCGGCTGGGTCGCGTACACGCTCTCGCAGTCGCTTCGAAAAGATTTTCCGGACGGGCCCGTGCGCACGGCGCCGTTCGATCAGACGCACATCCTGACGGTGCTCGGCAGCTACAAGCTCGGGCGCGGCTGGGAAGTGGGCGCGCGCTTTCGTCTCGTCAGCGGCAACCCGTACACGCCGAACACGTACGGCTTCTACGACGCGAATTCGGGCGTGTACCTGCCGCTCACGAGCTTCCCGCCGAACAACTCGCGCTTGCCGCTCTTTCATCAGCTCGACATCCGCGTCGACAAGACGTGGAAGTTCAAGAACTGGCAGCTCGGCGTGTATGCCGACGTGCAGAACGTCTACAACGCGGCGAACGTCGAGGGCATCAGCTACAACTTCAACTACGTCAAGCAGTCGTACATCACGGGGCTGCCGTTCCTTCCGAGCATCGGCGTGCGAGGTGAGCTGTGAGAAAGCTCCTGGTGTTTCTGCTGCTGCTCGCGTGCGGGCCCGTGGGGTTCGATCCGATCGGCAAGCTCACGAGCGTGCGCGTCCTCGCGGCGAAGGCGGACAAGCCGTACGCGAAACCGGGCGACACCGTGACGCTCACGATGGACGCGTTCGACGCGCGCTCGGGTTTGAACGCGGGCGGCTCGCCGATGAAGATCTACTGGCTGCCGTTCCTCTGCGAAGACCCGCCGAGTGACTTGTATTATGCATGCTTCGCGAGCCTCGTCTCTTCGGGCGGCGGCGGAGGTGGCGGAGGCGGAGGTGTGTTCCCGCCGAACATCGACGTCACGGATTTGCTCCCGCAAGGAACGACGTCGACGTTCACGTTGCCGAGCGACGTGATCGACAAGCACGCCGTCATCGCGGGGCTCCCCGAGCAATACGGCGTCGTCTTCACGTTCGCGCTCGCGTGCGCGGGGCGCGTGAAGACGCTTCCGATCGATCCCGAGTCCGGCAACGGGCAGGTCGTGCCGCTCGGGTGCTTCGACGATCAGGGCAACCAGCTCGGGCCGGACGACTACGTCTTCACGTACACCCGCGTCTACGCGTACGCGAACACGACGAACGAGAACCCGCAAATCGACGCGGTGACGTTCGACGGGCAGACGGTGGACACGAACGCGGGCGTCGTCATCCAGCATTGCGACGACTCGATCGCGCCAGGCTCGTGCGCCGGGCACCCCGTGAACGTGACGATTCCGGACTCGAGCTGGGAGCTCGCGACGGGCGCGCCGATCGCCCCGGACGGGACGCAGCTCCACGAGGAAATCTGGGCGGATTACTACTTCACGCTCGACAACTTCGCGTCGGACGGCAAGCTCATCTTCGACGCCCGTACCGGCCGCGTGCCGGGGAGCGACAACGACTACCTCGCCCCGCTCGTGCCGGGGCAGGGCAGGCTCTTCATCGTCGTTCACGACAACCGAAACGGGGCAGCCTGGGTCGACTTCCCGATCGTCGTGCGGTGATATGATTCGATTGTGAGGCGTGGCTTCGCTTTTCTTTTCATGGTCGTGATCGCGCTCGCCTGCTCGTCAGGGCCGAAGTGGAGCTGGCCCGAAGACGACTTCGCGGATCAGGGCGGGCTGCCGTTCGATCCCGACATGCTCATCGATCAGACGGCGTCGCTGACGGATCTGCAGGCGGTGCCGCAGTCGGTCGTGCAGTCGTTCTTGATGCAGACGCCGTACGGCAAGGGGAGCTTCCTCGCGACGTACGCGTCGAACGGCGTCTCCGCCTCGACGGCGATCCAGAACGCCGCGACGACGTATCAGCTCAATCCGCTCCTCTTCTTGGTGCGCGCCGAGGTCGATCAAGCGCTCATCTCGCAGCCGACGTATCCGGCGCCCGCGTCGCGCGTCGAGTTCGCGTTTGGATGCGGGTGCGACGTGACGCCGTCGCCATCGAATCCTTCGCCGAAATGCGATCCGGCGCTCGCGGGGTTCGACAAACAAGTCGACTGCCTCGCGCGCACGATGCGCGGCTACCTCGACAGCGTGTGTGGCACCGCGCAGGCGACGGCGGGAGGCTGGGCGATGGGCGTCGAGAAGACGACGCTCGATGGCGTGAACGTCACGCCGTACAACGAGGGCACCGCCGCGCTCTATCAGTACGCGCCGCTCGTCCTCGTGAACGAGCAAGGCGGCAACTGGCTCTTCTGGAACGTCTATCAAATGTTCGCGAACGCGCTGTCGTATCCGGGCGCGTACGTCGAAGGCTTCGTCGGCGACTCGTGCTGCGGCAACGACGCGTGCAGCGCGTATCCGAACGGCGTCTGCGTCGTGAACTATCCGAGCGGCATGTGCAGCCAGCAGTGCAGCAAGCAGATCCCGTGTCCAGACGACTCGGGACGCTTGTCGGTGTGCGTCGACCAAGGCGCGGCGGGCGGATACTGCTTCCTCGACTGCACGAACAACCCGTGCAGGCCGGGTTACGTGTGTGTGACTTCGACCTTGGTCGACGGCACCACCACGTCCGCGTGTCGCGTGCCGAACTGACGCAGAAGAGGGAGCGCGGCGATCGCGATTTGGCCTGACGCGAGGAGCGTCTCGTCGCTTGGATGCTTGGCGAGATGGCTTTCGACGCGCGAGAAAGATGTAATGTACACGCTTTCGCGACCGAGCCCGGGGAAGCGGCCGTTCGAGCCCCGGAAGACGCGCGCGGCGATCGCGATCGCGTCGCGGCTCGAGGCGCCCATCCGGACGAGCATGCGCGTGACCTCGACGAAGTCGGCGCCCGATCGCATCGCGCGGGTGGCGAGGTGGCGGCGCGCGAGATCGACTCGTCGCGCGTCATCGAGGAGGCCGGCGCGCTCTTCGTAGAGGACGGCGAGGCCCTCCTGCTCGTCGGTGCCGCGCGCGGTGCCGAGCTCGAAGATCCAATGGAGGCGTCGCGCCCGCACGCGCGGCATGACGTGGCCGGAGACCTCGTGGAGCGCGATGCGGCAAGCGGCCTGCGCCGTCGTGGAGCGGCCGCGCGCGACGTACACGGTGTGCTCGCCCGTGGCTGCGAGTGCGCCGAGGGTGCTCACGCGAACGGAGAACGGCGCCCGGGCACGGCCGATCGCGGCGCGCACCTGGGAGAGGAGCGATCGCGGATCGTCCGAGTCCGTGCGCACGAGCTCGCCTTCGTCGGACGCGGGGAGCTTCGACCACGCCTCCGCCGTGCGATCGGCGGCGCGAAGGACGCGCGCGGGCTCGTGGAATCGCTCGGCGGCGAGCGGCGCGAACGCGGGCGTACCGGCGACTTCGGCCATCGCCGCCTCGAGGCGCAGCTCGGCCATCCGCTCGCGGACGAGGTCTTGGGCACCGAGCATTTCGGGAACCGACGTGCGCTCGGGCCGGTGCACCCACTGTGGAAAGCGCGGCCGCCCCGCCTCGAGCGCAGCGACGAGCCGCTCGATTTCCGGTTCGGCGTTGATGGGCGTGGCTGCGCCGATGAGTCGAACCCGCCTCATCGCTTCCAAAGCCGCCGCCGCCACTTGTCCTCGCACCTCGCCCACAGTAAACAAGTACCGATTGAAGAAGAACTACGTCCTCGACACCAACGTACTGCTCCACGACCCACGCGCGATTTTCCGATTCGAGGACAACGACGTCATCATCCCGATCTACGTGATCGAGGAAGTCGATCAGTTCAAGCGGGAAGGCACCGAGCGCGGTCGAAATGCCCGCAGCATCGCGCGTCTCCTCGATGATTTGCGCGACAAGGGCGGCTCGCTCGCGTCGGGCGTCCCGCTCGCGACGGGCGGTAGCCTCAGGGTCGCCGTGCCGGAGAAGCGCCCTCACCTCGAGAGCGCGATCGACCACGCGGCGATGGACGCGGCGATCTTGCAGACGGCCTTCGAATGCCGCGAGAAGGATGGCGGCAAGCCCACCGTGTTCGTCACGATGGACACGAACCTCCGCATCCGCGCGGACGCGCTCGGCATGGTCGCCGAGACGTACGAGAACATGCGCGTCGAGGTGGAGCGCCTCGAGACGGGCATCAAAGAGGTGGACGTCGACGGGCGCGACATCGACAACTTCTTCCAAGAAGGTCGCCTCCCGATTTCGCACGACAACGTGCACGCGAACCTGTGCATCCTGCTCCGCGATCGCGAGAGCCCGTCGCACACCGCGCTAGGCCGCTACGACATCACCAAGCGCGAGGTCGTCGCGCTGCGCACGCCGCGCGAAGGCGTCGTCGGCGTTCGCCCGCGCAACAAAGAGCAGAGCTTCGCGATCGATCTCCTGCTCGACGAGAACGTCCGCATCGTGACGCTCGTCGGCAAAGCCGGCACGGGCAAGACACTCCTCGCGATCGCGGCAGGTTTGAAGAAGACGATCGAGGACGGCACGTACACGCGCATGCTCGTCTCGCGTCCGGTCATGCCGCTCGGTCGCGACATCGGTTACCTGCCTGGTGACGTCGACGAGAAGCTGAATCCGTGGATGCAGCCCATCTTCGACAACCTCGAGTTCCTTTTCTCGAGCGGGACGCGTCGCGGGCCTCGCGCTTATGCCGAATTGCTCGAGAGCGGGCAGATCCAGGTCGAGCCGCTCACGTACATCCGCGGGCGATCGCTCCCGCAGCAGTTCATCATCGTCGACGAGGCGCAGAACCTCACGCCGCACGAGGTGAAGACGATCATCACGCGCTCGGGCGACGGGACGAAGATCGTGCTGACGGGCGACCCGCAGCAGATCGACAATCCGTACGTCGACAGCGCGTCGAACGGGCTCACGATCGCGGCGGACAAGTTCCGCGGCGAGAAGCTCGCGGGTCACGTCTCGCTCGCGAAGGGCGAGCGCTCCGACCTCGCCGAGCTCGCGGCGAACTTGCTCTGAAGCACTGGACGCTCGTCACCCCGCTACGTTTCTTGCGCGCGATCCTGCGCGCGTTCGTCTTGTCGGCGACGGCGTTCGCGATCTTCGCGGGGGGCTCGCTCGGCGCGCTCCTTCCGGTCCTGCTCCTTCAGGCGATCGGTTTCCGTTCGGGACCTGTGGGGCTGCTCGCCATTCCAGGCGCCCTCGTAGGGCTCTCCTTGGCGTACATGGCCGGTGATCGCCTGAACGATCGCGTTCGTCGCCTTCGCGCGCCGATCGGCAGCGCTTCGATCGGCGCCGATGGGATTCGCTGGCGTCATTTCGGAAGGACGGAGTTCATCGCGTGGTCGTCCGTGCGCGACATCGAGCAGCGCGGTCAGCTCGTCGTCGTTCATGCCGAAGGTCGCGGCGAGGTCCCGCTCCATCTGCGCGAGGCCGACGCGTTCGCGACCGCCGTGCGCGACGGGCTGCGGCGATATCGAGACGCCGAGAGCGCGGAGCCGATCGCGGCGCTCGACTTCGTCGGCGAGAGCGTCGCGGACTGGCTCGGTCGGGCGCGCGGGCTCCTCGAGCGCGCGTCGTATCGCGACGCCGACGTCGGAGAAGAGCGCTGCGTGCGCGTGGCCGTCGACCCACGCGCGCCGATCGCGCAGCGAATCGGAAGCGCGGCTGCTTTGTCCAGAGCGAGCGACGAAGCACGCAAGCGTGTGCGCGTCGCCATCGAGGAGACCGCCGATCCGGAGGTCGCGAACGCCCTCGAAGACGCGCTCGAATCGCGCGGCGATCGTGCCATCACGGGCGCGCTGCGCCGTTGATCACCACTCGCACAAGAAGTCGGCGCTCGTGCGCGAGTACGCGCGGATGCGGATCGTGGCGTCGACCTTCGCGAGCTTCATGACGCCTTCGAAGACGCCGACGTTGTGCGAGTCGAGGAAGTTGTGGATCTCGCTCATGCGGATGATCGCGGCCTTGTCGCCCGCACGCTCGATCGCGAGGTTCGCGGGCCGCATGTGAAGCGCATAAGAACGCCCCATCGCTTCGAGCGTCGCGATCGGTCCTTCGACGGAGCCGAGCACGACGCGCCCCAAGGTCGACTGCAGGAGCACGTGAGGCGCGCCGCGGCCGAGCTTGCGCAGGCCTTCGCGCAGCGTGACGTTCGGGTACAAGGCCCGCGCGACGAGGACGAGGATCTGGCAGTGCTCTTTGAGCGGGTATCGCTGGAACGCGACATAACGCGCACGGGGCGCGCGGATTTCGTGGCCGCGCTCGCGCGCGAGAGCGACGGCGCTCTCGAGGAACATGCCCGTCATCGTCGCGTCGGCAGGGATGGCGCGAATGCACGACGTTTCGTCGAGCGCGCTCGCCCACGGTGGCTCCGTCCACACCCCACTCACCACGACGCGCTATGCTAGTCCGAAAATGAGCCGGCGCGTCGCTCTCGCCTTGATCCTCTGCGCGCCGCTCGCGATCGCACAGACGTCCGGGCACGAGGACGGGACCGAGGAAGGCAGCGAGCCCAACCCGAGCGCGTCGGCTTCGGCTTCGGTGCCGATCCATCCGGTCGTCGCGCCGCATGCGATCACGCAGAAGGACGGGATGGTCCAGGTCGCCGGCGGAAAATTCACGATGGGCACGAACGACGCGAAGGCCGCGCCGAACGAAAAGCCCGCGCACGAGGCGCACGTCGCCACGTTCTGGATCGATCGCACCGAGGTCACCGTGGCCGCGTATCGCGCGTGCGTCCAGACGCACAAGTGCGAGGCCCCGCAAAGAACCGCGCCGACGTGCACATACGATCTCGGCGACGACAACTTGCCGGTGAGCTGCGTGCGGTGGCAAGACGCGGACGCGTTCTGTCGCGCCGAGAACAAGCGCCTTCCGAGCGAGTACGAGTGGGAGCTCGCCGCTCGGGGTGGTGGCGCGTTCAAGTACCCGTGGGGAAACTCTCCGAGCACGTGCTTCCAAGCCGCGACGCTCCTGCGCAACGAGACGGGCCGGAGCTGCACCGGGTTCAAGCCCGCGCGCGTGGGCAGCTACGTCGTGAACGTTTCCCCGTTCGGCGCCGTCGACATGGCGGGCAACCTCGAAGAGTGGACGTCGACCTGGTACGTCGAGCACCTCGCGAGCGGCGCGCGCCCGACGTCCGGCGCCAGCCACGTCCTTCGCGGCGGCGGCTGGCTGTCGCGCCCGATCGACTCGCGCACGACCGCGCGCAACTGGGGCTCATCGCTCGAAGCGGGCCCGAACGTCGGCTTCCGCTGTGCGAAGGACCCCTGATCGCGATGGACGCGTGGCTGTTCGTCCGCGCGTGTCTTGGCGTCGTCGGAATCACGCTCGCCGTCTCGATGATTCGACGTGCGCGTTTGGCTCGAAGGACCGCCGAGCTCGCGATTGTCGAGGACCTGATCGAAGAGGCCATCGAGTCGACCCCGAACGCGACCACCGAAGGCGTCGTCCGCATCGTCCTGCGTGACCTCGGCGAGCGTGGATACCCAGAGCGCGTCAGAGCCTTGGCGACGGTCGAGCACGTCGAAGAGGTCCAACGTGCGCGGAGGCGCCGTGTTCGCAACAAGGCACGATCGAAATCGTGACGAGCTGGCCTCGAGACCGGTCCCTGGCCTGGTCTGGCCACCCTCGATCCGCGACTTTCTCGACGAATCCGGGCGGCACGCCTCTCGCAAACCTGGCCTCCGGCTGGCCAGCCAAAGATTTTCCAACCTTCGACGAAAGGATTTCAAAAGACCATTCGGCTTTGTGCAGGGAACCGAGAGGGACAAAGCAACTCGCGGCAGCTGCCGCGCGAAACCGGAACGACCGAACCGAGCGCCCGCTTTCTCAAGGGGCGTAGATGGCGGCTGCCCATCCTCATCGGAGCCCTTACGTCACCGGACCGCGCTGGGGTGAAAAACCCGCAGTCATGCGAGTGTGGCACGGCGGAGGGCGCGAGATGCTCGCGACTCGAACCGGGGAACCGCCTAAACAAACAAATTGCTCGTAGCTCGCGAGCCCTTTTCTCTTTCCCAAGTCACGAAGAAAATCCCCTGGGTGGGGAGCTCGTCTCGTTGTCGAATCATCTCCGGGAAATTTTCGGAGCGACGCGGACGTGTGTCTGGGGAGTCGTGCGGGCGTTTCAGTTCTTCTGGTTCGTCGAGGCGACGTACGCGCGCATCGACTCGATGATCTCGAGCGGGACGGCGAGGACGACCGTGTTCGACGCGGAAGGGCCGAGGCCGTCGATCGTTTGCAAGACGCGAAGCTGCATCGCGCCCGGTGACGCCGCCATCGTCGATGCGGCTTCGGAAAGAGCGGCGGCGGCTTGGCGATCGCCGTCGGCCTTGATGATCGTCGCGCGCTTCTCGCGTTCGCTCGAGGCCTGACGCGACATCATCTTCTTCAGCTCTTCGGGGACGTCGATGTCCTCGAGCTTGATCGCCTCGACGTGGAGGCCCCAGCGCTTGCTCGTCTCCTCGACGTTGCGCGCGATCTCCGCCTCGAGCCGCTCTTGATGTGAGAGGAGCTCGTCCAGCGACAGCTTGCCGACGACGTCGCGGAGCGTGGCCTGCGCCAATCGGACGATCGCCTGCCAGTAGTTCTCGACCTTGAGCGCCGCGGCTTCCGGGTCGATGACCTTGAAGAAGATGACGCCGTTCACGAGCACGGGGACGTTGTCCTGGGTGATGGCTTGCTGCTTCGAGACGTCCACCGTCTGGACGCGCATGTTCACGAACATCGGGGTGTCGATGACCGGCACCAGCAGGCGCAGCCCGGGGTCGGCCACCGACTGGAATTTGCCGAGGCGCAAAACGATCATCTTCTCCCACTGGGCGACGACCTTCACGCTGGCCCGTAAAAATAGGCCTACGAAGAAGCCGGCCACGAGCGGACCCCCGAACATGACCGGATCGCGGGATTCGGCGCCCAGGAGCGCCCCAACGGCCGCACCCACGAGGAGCGAGATGACGAAAAGCAGCGTGGAAACCGGCGTCGAGGGCCTCATTCCGACGACGATACAGGAATGCCGAGAGCCCTACCGAGGTTGACGGCGGAGCCCCGAAAGTCTATCCCTCGCGGGCTTTTCCATGCTGAATCTCCAACCCGCCGCCCCCAAAGCCGGCTCCCCGGTCGCTGCTCCCGCGCAGCAAACGACAACCGCTACCGAGCAACACCCTGGGGGGCAACCTCCGCCGCCAGGTGGCGCGATGGGGATCCTCGGCTCGCCGATTTTCCTGATGCTCCTGTTCGTGCCCTTCATCTTCATGATGTGGCGGCGCAACAAGAAGGAGACCGAGGCGCGCTCCAAGATGAAGAAGGGCGACAAGGTCGTCGCCGGCGGGCTCGTCGGTGAGATCATCGACGTGGACGAGCGCTTCGCCAAGGTGAAGGTCGCGCCGGGCGTCACGGTTCAGGTCGTCGCGAACATGATGACGCCGCTCGACAGCGCGGTGCCCGCGCCGGCTGCAGCAGCTCCCGCGAAGGACGACAAGAAGGCTTCTTCGAAGACGGTGGAATCGAAGTGAATTCGTCGCGCCGCAACGCCCTCATCATGATCGTGCTCGCGGGTGCGGGCGCTTATGCATTCCACCGCGGCGCGGACAATTTCTGGGGGGTAGTCACGTGCGGGCTCATCGCCGTGTGGGCGCTCTTCAGCATGCTCCCGGTGATGGACTCGACGTGGCGCCTCAAGGTCGGCTTCGTCGCCGTCACCTTCTGCGCGGGCTTCGTCGCCTTGTGGCCGACGCTCGACAACGCGACGGGCGGCAAGATCCCGTGCCCCTGGTACTTCAAGTCGCACATCACCTTCGGCATCGCGCCCGGCCTCGACCTGCGCGGCGGCTTGCGCCTCGTCTACACGGTGGAAGTCGAAGAAGCGATCCGCGACAAGACGCTGCGCTACGCCGACGACATGCGCACCGAGCTCGCGACGATCTACGGCGCGCACTCCGGCGAAGGCATGGTCACCCGCGACGAGCTCAACAAGCTCGACGACAAGGTCAAGGTCTCGTCGCCCGAGAACAACACCGTCCGCGTCACGTTCAAGGACAAGGCGGATGTCGCGAAGCTCGACGACCGCTACCAGAAGCGCTTTGCGACCGAGCTCATCATGTCGCGCGGCCCCGGCGAGAACGTCGTCACGTTCAAGATCCGCACCGAAGTCGAGACGCAGATCCGCGACAAGGCCGTCAACCAGGCGAAGGACACGATCACCAAGCGCGTCGACGAGCTCGGCTTGCGCGAGGCGGCCGTCACGACGCGCGACGAGGACATCATCGTCGAGGTCCCGGGTGAGAACCAGGCAGCCTTCGACAAGATCAAGGACACGATCCGCAAGACCGCGCGCCTCGAGTTCAAGATGGTCGACGTCGTCGGCCAGCGCGACTTCTTCTCGAAGTACAAGGAAGCCGATCAGTGCAAGACGGGCGACGCGAACTGCTTGCCCGCGAATCAAGGCTTCGCGATCTACGAGTCGGATGAGCCCGATGGTCCGGGCAAGAGCGTCAAGACGCCGTTCATCCACGTCCAGAAGCAGCCGAACGAGACGATGCAGGACACCTACGAGCGGCTGAAGAAATGGGCCGCCGAGCAGGACGCTCCGGACGATCGCGAGATCGGCTACCAACCCGACATCGACTACGACCCCGACACGCTCAAGACCGAGGAAAAAGGCTGGCGCACGTGGTTCCTCTACCGCCGCGCGGACATCACCGGTGACTTGATCACCGACGCGTCCGTGCAGCAGGACCAGGAGCACATGGGCGGCTATCTCGTCGCGATCGCGTTCAACAACGTGGGCGCCGAGCGCTTCGAAGAGGTCACGGGCGCGAACGTCCAACGACGCTTCGCGATCATCCTCGACGATCAGATCAACTCGCTCCCCGTCATCCGCACGAAGATCGGCGGCGGCCGCGCCACGATCACGCTCGGCGAAGGCGATCCGCAGGTGCAGCTCGAGAAGGCTCGCCAGCTCGAGCTCGTTCTACGTTCAGGCGCGCTGCCTGCGCCGATCTCGCCGTCGAACGAGTCGCTCATCGGCCCGTCGCTCGGCAAGGACGCGATCGCTCAAGGCGTGAAGGGGATGGTCATCGGCGTCAGCCTCGTCCTCGGCTTCATGATTTTCTACTACCGGAAGTCGGGCGTCGTGGCCGACATCGCGGTGCTCTTCAACTTGATGCTGCAGATGGCGATCCTCGCGTCGTTCTCGGCGACGATGACGCTGCCAGGCATCGCGGGCCTCGCGCTCACGATCGGCATGGCCGTCGACGCCAACGTGCTCATCAACGAGCGCATACGCGAAGAGCTACGCGCCGGTCGCGGCGTTCGCGCAGCCGTCGAGGCCGGTTACGACAAAGCGTTTCCGTCGATCATCGACGGCCACATCACGGTCCTCATCTCGGGCCTCATCTTGGCGCAGTACGGAACGGGCCCCGTGAAGGGCTTTGCCGTCGCGCTCATCGTCGGCATCATCGCGTCGCTCTACACCGGCGTCTTCTGCACCCGCCTCGTCTTCGACTGGTGGACCCGCGGAGCCAAGGTGAAGCGCCTCAGCGTGGGAGCGGAGTTCTAGGCCATGGAGTTCTTCAAGCCCGGCAAGATCTACGACTTCATGCGCGTGCGCGTGTACTGGATCGCGCTCTCGATCACGCTCGTCGTCGCGTCCACCGTCCTCGTCTTCTATCCCGGCCCGAACTACGGAACGGACTTCCGCGGCGGCACCGAGGTCGAGCTCGCGTTCAACAAGCCGATCGACAGCGGCGCCGTCCGCAAAGCCGTCGAGAAGGCTGGCTTCGCCACGCCGGACATCGTCCAGGTCGTCGACGCGAAGAACCCGTACCACTTCCTCATCCGCGTGCAGGAAGTCACGGCCATCACCGACAAGGACAAGGAGAACCTGCGCCACGCGCTCTGCCTCGCAAAAGAAGGCGAGCCCGTCGACGAGGCGCGCTGTCCGCAGAACGTCCGCGCGACGGAGGTGAAGTTTAGCCTCGGCGGCGACAAGATCGACACGCGCTACGAGGTCCCGCCCGACATCGCGAAGATCAGCGAGCAGGTCGCCACGGTCGCGAGCGTGCGAATCCGCCCGAGCCCGCAAAACTGCCAGGAGACGGACACGTGCAACCCGCACGTCTTGAACGCGCGCGACAACCACGTCGAGATCCAGCTCCAGTCGAAGGGTGACCAGCTCCTGCAGTCGCTCCAGAAGCAGCTCGGCGCGGACGTCGCGCCCGAGAAGGCGCTGCGCGTCGAGTGGGTCGGCCCGAAGGCCGGAAAGCAGCTCCGAGACAGCGCGCGCAACGCGGTCGCGATCGCGATCGTGTTCATCATGCTCTACCTCGCGTTCCGCTTCGATTTGCGGTTCGCGCCCGGCGTCGTCATCGCGTGCATCCACGACGCGATGGTGGTGCTCGGCGTGTTCGTCCTCACGGGAAAGGAGGTCACGCTGTCGACGATCGCGGCGGTCCTCACGGTCGTCGGCTATTCGATGAACGACACCGTCGTCGTCTACGACCGCATCCGCGAGAACCTCTCGAAGCACCGCGGCAAGACCTTCGCGCAGATCATCAACCTCTCCGTGAGCGAGACGCTGTCACGAACGGTCCTCACGTCCGGCGCGACGATGCTCTCGATGGTCGCGTTCTTCATCTGGGGAACGGGCGTCATCAAGGACTTCGCGTTCGCGATGGTCGTCGGCATCGTCGCCGGCACGTACTCGAGCATCTACGTCGCCGCTCCGCTGACGGAGTGGATCGATCACCAGATCGCCAAGCGCGGCGGTGCAAAACGCATCGCCCACCACGATCCCGTAAAGACCTGACTTTGCCTTGACGTTCGCGCTGCCGCGGTGCGGCAGCGACCCGGACCATTCATCCGGTCAGGCGAAATTAGCCTCGATTCTTTACAAGCGGGGCCGTTCGGGTTAAGTCACGGACGAGGTTTCGGGTCATGCGGCGAGGTCACAAAATCGCGGTTTGGGCGACGTTTGCCGTCGTCGCGACTGCATCCGTAGCAGCTTACGGTACGACCCAGCGTCGCATCCGCGGCATCATCACCGCCGTCGATGGCGGCGCATCGAACGTCACGATCTCGCCGCTCCAGGGCCACCGCCCGTGCGTCACCGGTCGTGTCGATCCGACGCGCACGCGCATCATCGTGGACGGGCACCCGGGCCGCCCCGCGGATCTCAAGGTCACCGAGAACGCGCGCGCCGAGCTCTCGCTCGACGACGTGTGGATGACCATCCGCGTCGATACGACGCGTTAACATGCGAGGGACTCCGTCCCTCGCGCTCCCTGTCTCGAAGATCGCTAACGCGATCTTCTTCGACGAGGTGGATTGGCTTCGCCAATCCGGCGAGAGAACTATCTACCGGAACTTCGTCGACGAGATGGGGGCGCCTGCACCGGCCATTGCCTTGCGGACGAGGTCGTAGTGGCGCGGCAATGCGGGCTCCAGGCGCGCTACGTCGAAGAGATCGCGCAGCATGAGGGCGCCGTCCGTCCAGCGATGAAGCTCTGCGAGCGCGGCGCCGAGCGCGTCACGTCGCGTGCGTTCCATCTTCGGTGAGGCGCACACCCCGTCGCTCGGGATCGGCGCGCTCGTCACGATCCAGCGCATGTCGTCCGGGACGCCCGACGCGAACGTCGCGCCGCAATCGGCCTGCTTCTTCGCGACCGCAGCGATCACCGCGGCGTGGCTCCCGAGCATCTTCTCTTCGGAGAACAGCGTGGCGGGATCGAGCCCGTGCTCCTCGCTGAGCGCGACCCGTGGGAAGAGATATCCGCTGCACGAATCGGGGTCGACCCACGCCGCGCGCGCGCCGGCCAAATCCGCGGGCGTCTTGCGTGGGGAGTCCGAGCGCACGAACAGGGCTGCCCGGTACGTCTTCTGCGACGCGCGCACGCAGCCGAGGAGGAGCGTCGCCCCGCGCTCGATCGCACGAACGCACAGCGCGGGCGGCAGCCACGCGAGGTCGACCTCGCCGCTCTCGAGCTTCTCCTCGAGGTCCTTGTACGTGTGGGTGACGACCAATATCGCGTGGGATCCGGCCGCACGCGCCAGCGCGGACTCTGCGTGAGCGCGTATTTTGGCGCGCGATTCGCCTTCTGCGATGGGTCCGACACCAAATCGCAAGACACCCATGGATCGAGCTTACCTGATGACGTAATTTCGATGGACGTGTCGACCTGGGGCTTCGGTGTGGTTCGCGCCGAGACGATGTCCGCACCTCAAGCAGTGCTCGCGGAGATCTGCGAGCTCGCCAGCGAATCGACGGGCGAGAAGTTCGTCCCGCAGTTCGCCGCGTCGTACCGCGATCTCTCCACCACGCTCGGAAGCGGCAAGACAGGCCTCGCGTGGATGCCGCCGATCCCGGCCATCGAGCTCGAGGACACGGGCGCGGCGTTCGTCCTCGCGCTCCCGGCGCGCAAAGGGCAGGCGACGTATCACTCGGCGCTCATCTCGCGCAAAGGCGCGGCGAAGACGATCGAAGACTGCAAGGGCAAGAGCATCGTCTGGGTCGATCAGGAGAGCGCGTCGGGGTACGTCATCCCGCGCTTGTACCTCGCGTCGCTCGGCATCGATCCCGGCACGTTCTTCTCGAAGGAGATCTTCGCCAAGACGCACATGGGCGTCGTCGATGCGGTGATCGCAGGGCGAGCGGACGTCGGCGCAACGTATTGCAACTTCGAGCCTGGCTCGAAAAACTTGGCGAACGCGGCGTGGACGGACTTCGACGGCAACAACGCACGCGCGATCGACATGATCGGATCCACCGGCGCGATTCCCAACGACGCGATCGTCGGCACGTCGAAGCTCCCGCTCCCGCTGCGCGCGAGCATCACGCGATTTCTCCTCGAGCCCACGCCGCGCGGCAAACAGCTCTTCGACCATCTCCTTCGGGCGACCGAATTTCGTGTGTCACGCCCCGGTCACTTCGAGCCGTTGAAGCACATGGTGCGTGTGGCACGCGTGCGTGGCTACAGCATCCCGCCACCCGGCAAATGACCCGCTGAGGTGCTAGCTTTCAGTCCGTGGCCGTCGCACCCGGCGAGACGCTGATTCAGTTTTCACACGTGAAGAAGGCCTTCGGTCCGAAGGTCATCTACACGGACCTCACGCTCGACGTGAAACGTGGCGAGGTCATCACCGTCATGGGCCCTTCCGGCGTGGGCAAGAGCGTCTTGCTCAAGATGCTCATCGGCCTCTTGCGCGTCGACGACGGCACGATTCGCTTCGACGACGTCGACATCGAGAAGGTCTCCGAGAAGGACTTCGTCGACGTGCGCCGGCGCATCGCCTACCTGTTTCAAGGCGCGGCCCTCTTCGACTCGCTCGACGTCGGCGAGAACGTCGCCTACGGCCTGCGCGAGCAGTTCTGGAACAAGATGAGCGAGGACGAGATCAAGGGTCGCGTCTCGCAGTCGCTCGAGCTCGTGGGCCTCCCCGGCATCGAGACGATGCGGCCGAGCGATCTCTCGGGCGGCATGCGCAAGCGCGTCGGCCTCGCGCGCACGCTCGCCTTGCAGCCGGAAGTCATTTTGTACGACGAGCCGACGACGGGCCTCGACCCGATCAACACCGCGCGCATCAACCATTTGATCAACGGCATCAAGCGCGCGCTCAAGCTGACGAGCATCGTCGTCACGCACGACATGGGCACGGCGTTCTCGGTCTCGGACCGGCTCGCGATGCTCCACAGAGGCCGCGTTCGTTTCTGCGGCACCAAAGAAGAATTGAAGTCGACGAGCGACCCGTTCGTGCGCGATTTCATCGAAGGCCGTGCACCCGAGACGGAGGACGTCGCGTCGCTCCTCGCGTCGTCGTAGAAAAGACATGAGAGAGAGATGACCAAGGAGAAGAAAGTCGGGATTTTCGTCGCGGGAGGCCTGCTGATCCTCGCGCTCGGCGTCTTTCTCATCGGCGAGAACCGCAAGTTCTGGCAGCGGAAGGTCTCGTACAACGCGGTCTACTCCAACGTCGCCGGCCTCCGTCCGGGCTCGCCCGTCGCGATGGGCGGTGTCGACGTCGGCACCGTCTCGAAGGTGAAGTACTCGGAGGACCCGAAAGATCCGCACATCTACGTGCAGCTCGAGATCGTCCGTTCGCAGGCCGAGCGCATCCGCAAGCCCGTCTACGACGAGACGGGGAAGAAGGTCGTCCGCAAAGGCACGCTCGCGAGCATCGTCAACAAGGGCCTCCTCGGCGACAAGATGGTGGACTTGAGCCTCGCCGAAGCCGGCACGCCGCTCCTCGGCGAAGGCGAGACGATCGCGACCGAAGAGCCGCTCGATCTGTCGACGTACGTCGCGAAGGTCGACGACATCGTGCAGAAGGCGAACGGCGTCTTGTCGAACCTCCAAGAGGCCACGGGCGCGTTCTCCGACCCGCAGTTCACGCGCGATTTGAAGGGCACCGTCAGCTCGATCCACGACATCACCGACGGCATCGCGCACAAGGACGGCTTCGCCCACCGGATGATCTTCGACAAGAACGACGCCGATCGCATCGACGGCATCTTGGCGAACACGCAGAACGACACGCAGCAGCTGAACGCGATCCTCGGAGACCTGCGCGACGTCACGCAGCACGTTCGAGGCGGCCCGGGCATCGCCCACGCGATCGTCTACGACGGCGAGATGTCGTCGAACGCGTCGAATTCGCTCGCGGAGGTCCACCAAGACCTCGAGCAGATCCGAAAAGGCAACGGCCTCGTCCACGCGCTCGTCTACGGCGACACGGACAGCCAGCACTTGATGACGAACGTCAACGCGATGAGCGACGATCTCCGGTCGATCGTGTCGGGCGTGAAGAACGGCAAGGGCACGCTCGGCGCGCTCCTCGTCGACCCGAGCGTCTACGACGATTTGAAGGCCCTCCTCGGCAACGTCGAGCGAAATCAGGTGCTTCGCTCCCTCGTCCGCTACTCGATCAAGCAGGACGATCAGGCGGCGCCTCCGCAGCAGCTGCCGAAGCCCAAAGAACAAAAATAACGCCCAAATAAATCGACCGACGCTCCGCGTTAACTATCCCAATTGGGATGGACAGCGTTATCCCGCTCGGTATATTGATTCCCAGACTTCGGAGGAATCAATCATGCGCGCTTATCTCGTCGGGTCGGTTTCGTTCGCGATGTGTTTCGTGGCACCGCTCATGGTGGCGTGCTCGGGTGACAGCACCATTCCCGACGCAGGCGATGACTCCGGAGCGGACGCCTCCGCGGATGTCGGGAGCGACGTGGTGATTCCCGCGAACTGCGACTTGAGCGCGGACATCACCGCGAGTCCTGCGTGCATCGACGACGGCATCGGCGTCTTCGTCGACGCCACGGGCGGAAACGACACTGGCCTCGGCACGAAGGCGAGCCCCTTCAAGACGATCGCGCACGCCATCGGCGCCGCCGGAGCGAAGCCGCGCATCTACGTCTGCGCCGGCACGTACGCCGAGGACATCTCGCTCACGCAGTCCAGCACCGTGAGCGTCTACGGCGGCCTCGTGTGCGGCACGTGGAAGTACGACGGGAGCTTGCCGAACGTCGGCAAGTCGGCGCTCGCGCTCCACGTCGACGGCGTCACGAAGCCGATCGTCTTCTCCGATTTGACGTTCGTCGCGGCGGCTGGCGCGAACGCGGGCGACTCGAGCATCGCCGCGCTCGTCAACGCGAGCACCGACGTGACGCTGCGTCGAGTGAAGCTCCGCCCGGCGGCCGGCAAGGACGGCAAGGCCGGCGTCACGGGCTCGAACTGGACGAGCGTCGCGCAAACCGACTCCACGATCGCCGGTCACAATGCGAGCGGCGCGACGGGTGCGACCGATCACGCCTGCACGCTGTGCGTGGACTCGAAGAACAGCACTGGCGGCGGTGGCGGCACCGGACAGCTCACGACGGGCACGTCCGGAAACGACGGTCTGCCGAACTTGAACGGCCAGAGTCCGAACGACGGCAAAGGCGGCGTGGGCGGCTCGTGCAAGGCGGGCGACAACGGCGCGAGCGCGCCGAACGGAACGGCGGCGCCCGGCGCGGCGGTGGTCGGCAAGCTCACGTCGGCAGGCTGGACGCCCGCTCCCGGATCGGACGGCCCGAACGGCGGCGCTGGCCAAGGCGGAGGAGGCGGCGGCGGCGGCGCGAGCGTGACGAGCCCCGGCGGCGGCGCCGGTGGCGGCTGCGGCGGCTGCGGCGGCGCTGGCGGCAAGGGTGGCGGCGCGGGAGGCGCGAGCATCGGGCTCGCGGTGATCGCGAGCAAGGTCACGCTGAACACGTGCGACATCGTCACGCTCGCAGGCGGCGTTGGCGGCGCGGGCAGCTCCGGCCAAGACGGGCAGCTCGGCGGCTACGCAGGCACCGCGAGCTCGCCGGGATGCGCCGGCGGCGTCGGCGGCAAAGGCGGCTCCGGCGGCGCGGGCGGCGGCGGCTCGGGCGGCGTCTCGGTCGGTGTACTCTACACGGATCAGAAACCGACCGTGGACACCGCCACGACGATCATGGTCCCGAGCGCGCCCGCGACGAAGGGCACGGGCGGCGCGGCAGGCACGAACGACGGCATCGACGGCGTCGCGCAAGCCATCCTCCAAGCCTCGAGCAGCTGATCGCGCGACTCTAGAGACAGCCCTGTGTCTTCGTGCCGGCGTCGGTGCCCGCGCATGTCACGGCCGCGTTGCACGTGACGAACGGGTTCGTGATGCCGCAGCCGGTGTTCGTCGTGAACGTCTGCGCGTTGCACGTGTTCAACCCGCACGCGATGAACGGATAGTCGGGGACGACCTTGCCGTCGCAGTTCCAATCGCCGAAGGGCGCGGCGTCGGGCTCGTCATACACGGGGTTTTTCACGCCGGGATTCACGCGCGGATCGTCGTCGTTGCAGTCGTTGCCGCCGCACGAGCCCTCGGCTTTGAACCCGTCGTGGTCCTTGTCGCACGGATCGTTCGCGTCCGTGCCGGCTTCGTTCACGACCACGACGTCGGTCCCTGTGTCGATGGGCACCGACGCATCGCCGAACTGCACGTCGGGGAACGTGCACGCCACGAGCGCCACCGATGCGAGCACCACCACGGCGCGCATCAGAAGCTCCCCTCGAGCGACGCGCCCATCGGCGAAAAGAAAAGCGAGACGTGCTCTTTCTTGTGCGACGGCGACGAGACGGCGTGGATGACCAAGAAGAGCGCGCCCAGGCCCGTCGCGATTCCACCGCCCACCGCGAGCGCGGTCGCCACGGCGCTCGCGGTCTGACCTCGGCTCACCGTCGGCTGGAGCGATGGGCTGCACGTGACGTGCGCGTAGTCGCACTGCGCGCCGAGCGAATTCAGCGCGTCCTGTCGCACGCCGATCGCCACGCCCATGCCGACGAAAGCGCCGAGCCCGAGCGAGAGCGTCACCCATCCAATCGGCACGAGCGCCGAGCTGCCTTCGTCTTGTTGCTTCGGCTGCGGCGGAAGCGGCTGCCCAGGCGGCGCGACGACGAGACGAACCGTGTGCGACTCGCCCGTCACGAGGTCCACGGTCTGCTCCGCGGGCTCACCGCTCCCGAGCCGCGCGCGCACGACGTACTTGCCCGGATCGCGATCGAGCTGCGTGCCCACGAGCGCGCGCTCGAGCGTCTCGCCGTTCACCATGACCTCGAGCGCCGACGTGTCACGCCCGCTCGTCGACACGTCGATCGTGAGGTGTGACACGCGCGCAGCGAGTCGCTTCGCGGCCGCGTCCGCGTCGTTGTCCCAGCCCGCGTAGTTTTCGTTCTTCGTGAGCATCACCGCGCGCCGGAGCTCCATCCACGAGCGCCGCGCTGAGGCCCACTTCCCGGTCGATTCTTCGCACTCCGCCGCGTTGCGCAGCGGCCCGAGCGCCGAAGGATAAATGTCGTACGCCTTGTGAAAGAGCCCGAGCGCGCCCGCGCAGTCGCCGCCTTTGCGCAGGTCGCGCGCGCGGTCGAAGAGATCTTTCGCGTCCGACGACGGGTCCGCATGTGCGCTACGCGCCACGAGGCACACGACACCGATCATCAAGCCAAGAGAGGTCCGCGAGACCATATCTCTATGAGCATAGTTCAGAAAATGGCGCTGCGGTCGACGCTCTTCGATGGAGCGGCCGTCGGTGTCGCTGTCGTCGTGGTCACGGGCGGTGTGACGATTTTGTGCGTCGGCG
>Ga0068868_100000905_pt1 | contig 20165 bp, 21 predicted proteins | sample KBSMisM42_FD_64660 | JGI IMG/M metagenome (GOLD analysis project Ga0068868, IMG submission 64660) | Miscanthus rhizosphere microbial communities from Kellogg Biological Station, Michigan, USA - KBS Miscanthus M4-2 | ecosystem: Host-associated > Plants > Roots > Rhizosphere > Soil ...
AGACCGCGAGCAGCTGCACGCCCTCGAACCAGGTCGACTCGCCGTCCTGGGTGACGTAGTTGGCGATCAGGATCGCGATCAGGATCGCGCCTAGCTCGAAGCCGTTGAAGACGAGGGCGAGCGGGTGGGGGCCGAGGAAGAAGGAGGCGAGGACGAGAATCGGGGCGACGAAGAGGGCGACCTGGGCGCTGGAGCCGATCGCGATGTTGACCGAGAGGTCCATCTTGTCCTTGCGGGCGACCAGGACCGCGACCCAGTGCTCGGCGGCGTTGCCGACGATCGCGACGACGATCACGCCAATGAAGAACTCCGAGAGCCCGATCGCGTGCGAGGCTTCCTCGATCGAGCCGACGAGGATCTCCGACATCAGCCCGACCAGGACTCCGGCGAGCGCCAGCGTCGCGACCGATCTCCGCACGGACCAGCCCCAGCTGTCCTCGTCCCCGTACTCGGGGTTGAAGACGTCGCGGTGGGTCTTGAGCGAGAAGAAGAGCCCGGCGACGTAGGTGAGCGCGAGGACGATCGCGACCGCCAGCGAGAGGTGCTCGACGGTCGACCCGTAGTCGACGATCTCGGCTCCGGGCAGGGGCAGGCCCTTGCCCTCGACCAGCTCGAAGATCGCCGGCATCACGAGAGCCGCGGCCGCGAGCAGCAGCATCGAGGTCTGGACGCTGGCCGAGGTGCGGCTGAAGGACTGCTTCTCGCGGCCGATGCCGCCGAACAGCATCGCCGCCCCCAGGACGAGCAGGATATTGCCGATGATCGAGCCGATGATCGAGGCCTTGACCACCTCGTGCAGCCCCTCGCCGAGGGCGAAGAGGGCGATGATCAGCTCGGGCGCGTTGCCGAAGGTGACGTTGAGCAGCCCGCCGATGCCGGGGCCCGAGCGGGCCGCGAGCTCCTCGGTCGCCCGGCCCATCAGCGCCGCGGTGGGCACGATTCCCAGGGCGGAGGTGGCGAAGACCAGCCCGGCGGAGGCGCCGGCGAGATCGAGGACGACGGCGACCGGGATCAGCGGCGTCAGCAGGTATGGCCAGCCGTACGGTGTGCGTAGGAAGGCGGCTACCGGTTGCTCCCCGCGCCGCCGATCGCTTCCAGCAGGCCGTTGATCCCGCCGCGCCCGCGCCCGCCCTTGCCTTCGAGCGTTTCCAGCAGTTCGAAGGGGGTGATGTCGAGCTTGATGAAGAGGTCGGTTATCGGCCGCGCCTTGGCCGGGGCCGTGATCGTCCGCGGTTCGTTGACACCGGTCAGGGTCATGTCGACCTCGACGTCGGCGCTTTTGGCGTCGGCGCCGGCGCTTGCCGGCGGCTCGATCGTCGCCTGCGCGGTGAGACGCCGCACGATGTGATCGTCGCCGACGTAGAGCTCCACGTGCGCGTTCTTCACCGCTCCCTGGACTTCGCTCTTCGCTTTCTCGAGCCGCGCGGTCGAGGGCACAACGCCCGGCGCGGCGTCGAGCTGTTCGCTGCAAGCCGGATCTTCGGTCAGTTCGATCAGCCCGTCGATCGCGGCGGCGGTGTCGAGCTCGCCGCTGACCTTGGTCGTCTCCGTGCCGCCCACGTCAACGGTTCCCTCTTCAGTCGGGTCTTCGACGAAGTCCCCCAGGTCGAGGCCCGCCAACGCCTGCTGGCAAACGGTGAGTTCGTTCGGTTCGCCGCTTTCGCTTTCCTGCATCATCCCCTTGACGAAGCCGAAGGTCGTCGGGTCGACCTTGTACTCGACGCCTTCGTACGCGACGTACGCCTGAAGGCCGCCGAGCAACGCGAGGCCACCTTCGAAGTCGACCGCTTCGCCTTCGAGGGTGCCCTTGGCCGAGGCGGTGAGATCCAGTTTGGGCAGTTCGGCTTCGGGTTCCGATTCAAAGGGCCCAACGACCTTCACCTCGACGTGGCCGCCCTTCCCGCCCTTCACGTCGACTCCGACGGAAAGATCGAGGTTGCCGCTTTCGGCGCCTTCCAGCGTCGCTTCGTCGACGACCGCCTGCGGCCCGCTGCCGCTTCCGCAGGCAGCGAGGCCAGCGGCGAGCGCAAGCATGCAGACGAAGGTGGCGAATATGCGCATTCGGTTCATCGGAATCGTTCTCCCTGCCGCTGGCGGGCGTAAGAAGCTTACGGCTCCGGGGGCGGTTCCTGACCCCAGGCCCGAGCGTCAGCGCGTGGTTTCGATCTGGCGCGGCGCTTCCTCGGTGAGGTTGAGGGCGAGCGGGAAGAGGAAGGCGCCGAGCGAGACGAGGATGATCCCGGCGACCACCAGCCAGCGCGCCGTCGTGAGGTGGCCGAGGATGCCGGTCGCGAGGCCGATCAGCACCAGCGCGACGTAGGGGCCGGCGCTGTGCGGAAGCAGCGTCGCGAAGGGCAGGGCGAGGTCGAGCACTGACCGGGATTATCATCGCCACCGATGGCCGACGGCTCCGTGACCGAGGTAAAGGACGCGCTGGCGAAGGTCGGCTACCTCGCCGACGAGCCGGCGGCGCTGGTCTCCTTCCTCGCCCAGCGGCTTGGCAAGCCGATCCTGGTCGAGGGCCCGGCGGGCGTCGGCAAGACGGAGCTGGCCAAGGCGCTCTCGCGCGCCACCGGCCGCGACCTGATCCGTTTGCAGTGCTACGAGGGGCTCGACGAGGCCAAGGCGCTGTACGAGTGGAACTACCGCAAGCAGTTGCTGCGGATCCAGGCCGGCGGCGAGGACGGCTGGCGCGACGTCCACGACGACATCTTCGCCAGCGAGTTCCTGCTCGAGCGGCCGCTGCTGCGGGCGATTGCCAGCCCCGAGCCGGTCGTCCTGCTGATCGACGAGATCGACAAGACCGACCAGGAGTTCGAGGCGATGCTGCTCGAGCTGCTCTCCGACTTCCAGATCACGATCCCCGAGCTCGGGCGGGTTGCGGCGACGACGATGCCGATTGTCGTCCTCACCTCGAACAACTCGCGCGAGCTGACCGAGGCGCTGAAGCGTCGCTGCCTCTACCTCTGGCTCGATTACCCCGAGCTCGAGCGGGAGATGGCAATCGTGCGACTGCACGCCCCCGAGCTCGACGAGGGACTGGCCCGCCGTATGGTCGAGGTCGTGCGGATGGTGCGGGCGCTCGACCTGAAGAAGCCGCCGTCGATCGCCGAGTCGATCGACTGGGCGCGCACGCTGCTGCTGATGGGCGCCGAGGACATCGACGGCGAGACCTTCGAGCAGTCGATGTCGATCATCGTCAAGCACCGGACCGACATCGAGCTGGTCGCCGAGCGCGTCGGAGTCAAGCTTGCCCAGCCCGTACGGACCGAAGGCTGAGACCGGGCCTCCGGGCCTGGCCGCGAAGCTGCTCGGCTTCTGCGAGGAGCTGCGCGGCGAGGGCGTCGCGGTCGGCACCTCGGAGATCCTCGACGCCTTCGCCGCGCTCGAGCAGGTGCCATGGACGTCGCGCGAGGACTTCCGCGAGGCGCTGGCGGCGACGATCGCCAAGTCGCAGGACGATCGGCGGGTCTTCGAGCTGCTCTTCGAGCGCTGGTTCTTCCGCGCCGCCGAGGCGGAGGCGGTCTCGCGCGGGGTCGAGGAGCGCGAGCGGCGCTACGAGGGCGGCGAGCAGATCGACCTCGACCAGCTGCGCGAGCAGGTGCGCCAGGCGATCGTCGAGGGCGACGACGGCGAGATGCGCGACCTCGCCCGGCTGGCGATCGCCGCCTTCGGTCGCCAGGGGGAGGGGTCGGGCGTGGTCGGCGTCGACGTGCAGCGGATCAGGCGCACCCTGGGCCTCTCGGCCGGGCAGCAGGCGCCGGCCGAGGACGGGGGCACCGAGCTGCCGCCGATCGACCGCGACCAGCTCAACGCCTTCGAGCGCCACCTGCGCCGCGAGCTCGAGCGCGAGCTGATCGAGCGCACCTCGACCCTGCCGCCCTCGCGGCCGCTGGCCGAGCTCGACCGGGCGCTGCCGACCAGCCCGACACAGGACCTCGCCGCCGTGCACCGGGCCGTCTCGCAGATGAAGCGCCGGCTGGCGACGCTCGGGCACGAGCAGCGGGGGCGCCGCAAGGGCCAGACCGTCGACGTGCGGCGCACGATGCGGGCCTCGCTGGAGACCGGCGGCGTGCCGATGCACCTGCGCTATCGGCCGAAGCGCCCGCGCCGGCCCGAGATCTACGTCCTCTGCGACGTCTCGACCTCGGTCACCTCGGCCAGCGTCTTCTTCCTCTCCGTCCTGCACGCTCTGCACGACTCCTTCCGCAAGCTGCGCAGCTTCGTCTTCATCGAGCGCATCTCCGAGGTGACCGAGGTCTTCGAGCACGAGCGTGACTTCCGCGTAATCGCCCAGCGCATCTCGAGCGAGGGCGGCGTCGCCGACGTCTCCGGATACACCGACTACGGCCGGGTCTGGCTCGAGTTCCTCGGCGAGATCTCCGACGACCTCGACCCGCGCTCGACCGTGATCGTGCTCGGCGACGCCCGCACCAACGGCCGCGAGCCCCACGCCGAGGTCTTCGCCCAGGTGGCCGAGCGAGCCGGCCGCCTCTTCTGGCTCAACCCGGAGCCGCGCCTCTACTGGAACTACGGCGACTCGGTGATGGCCGCCTACGAGCGCCACTGCGACGGCGCCTTCGAGTGCTGGACCACGCGCCACCTGGAGAACTTCGTCAACGTCGTCGCGGGCGGGGTTCCGGTGGCTGACTGAGCCGTATCTCCCCGCGCGGGTCCTGTCGTGAGGTGGGGATTAGGTCAGCGGGGGGCCCAGGCGTCGGGAGAAGCAGCTAGGTCCTCGACCGAGCCGGGCAGCTCGCCGCTGACCAGGTCGGCTAGCGTCACGTGCTCCAGTACGGCGCGCAGGTTGGCGCGGACGGCGATCCAGACTTGTTGCAAGCTTTTCGCGTTGCCCCGGTACTCGATCGACTCGGGTGGCGCCGACTGCACGTGCGCGATCGGCCCCTCGACCGCGCGGACGACGTCGGCGATGGTCACCTCGTCAGCGGCCTTGGCGAGCCAGTAGCCGCCCTTCGCGCCCCGCCGCGCCCGCACGATCCCCGCGTGCTTCAGCTCCAGCAGGATGTGCTCGAGAAACTGCAGCGGAATGTCCTGCGCCTCCGCAAGCTTCTCGCCCTTTACGGGTTCCTCGTCGCCCGCCGCCGCAAGCTCCGCGGCCGCCCGCACCGCATAGTCAGCCTTCGCCGAGACGCGCATGGACGCAGTTAATCAGTCCGTATCCCGCGCGGGTGGCGTGAGGTGGTGGTGTCCGGCGCAGCAAGGTCTTCATCATCAGCTTTCGTGGGAACGCGCTTGAGACGGCTAACCAAGCGGATCCTCGGGCGGGTGGCATGGGGCAGGGGGGTCGAGGACAGCCCGTGGACTGCCCGCAGGCCCCCCCTGACCCATGACAGTACCCGCCCGCTGAATCCGCCGGTCAGCCGGCCGTCTCGAGCGCCAGCTCGGCCGCTTCGCGCTGGCGCCGCTTGTGCAGGATGCGCGGAGCGGCGAGGATCGCGCCCAATCCGAGGGCGGCCACGGCGGCCGCGATCGGCCAGACGTTGGGATCGCCCTTCTGGATCGTGACGATCCCGGAGCCGACGAGGACGAGGCCGAGCGCCGTGCGGATGAAGCCCTGCGGGGCCCTACCCGAGAGGGCGGCGCCGACGATCACGCCCGGAATCGAGCCGATCAGGATGTTGGCGGCGAGGCCGAAGTCGACGTTGCCACCGACCCAGTGCGCCAGCCCGGCCGCCCAGAGCAGGATCGCGGCGTGGAAGACGTCGGTGCCGACGACCTTCTTCGGCGCCAGCCGGTAGACGGCGATCAGGAGGATCGCGATCACCGTCCCCGAGCCGGCCGAGGTGACGCCGATCACGAAGCCGGTGGTGGCGCCGATCGCGATCGCCGCCACCTTGTGCCGCCGTTCGACGTCGAAGCGGTCGCGCTCGTCGACCAGGTTGCGCAGGATCAGCGCCCGCGTCAAGGTGATGATCCCGACCATCAGCAGCGTCCCGCCGAGGACGGCGTAGACGAGCGAGTCGAGCCGGTCTTCGCCGATCCGGTCCTGCAGCTCGGAGACGATCGCGACGCCGAGCACCGCCGCCGGCACGCTGCCGAATGAGAGCCACTTGACGAGCTCCATGTTCACGGTCTTGAGGCGGAGGTGACGCCAGCCGCCGACGGTCTTGGTCACCGCCGAGTAGAAGATGTCGGTGCCGATCGCGGTGGTCGGCTGGATGCCGAAGATCAGGATCAACAGCGGTGTCATCAGGGAACCGCCACCCATGCCGGTCATACCGACGAGTACGCCGATGCCTAGTCCGAAGACGATGATTGCCGGGTCCATATGAGCTCTTCGCGCGGGCTGGTTATCGACTTTCCTGACCTTCTTGGTCAGGAGCGCGAGTGCGCCAGGATACCTGAGATGCCCGTGAAAGCCAAGGGATTCGGCGCCGTGGCCGCATTGCCCGCTTCCGACGGAGGGGCGGGAGTAGGCGTTTCGGTGCGCGGGCTTGGACATTCCTATGGCGACCTGCGGACAATCGAGCTGCTCGAGCTCGAGGTGTCCGCCAACGGCGCGCTGGGCCTTGTCGGCCCCTCGGGCTGCGGCAAGTCGACGCTGCTCGAGCTGATCGCCGGGCTGCGGGAGCCGACGCGGGGAGAGATCGCGCTCGGCGACGGGGCCAGCGCCACCGCCCGGCTCGCCCGCTGCGCCTTCATGCCGCAGCGCGACCTGCTGCTCCCCTGGCTCTCGGCGCTCGACAACGCGGCCCTTGCCCTGCGCAACCGGGGGGTGCGACGCGGGACCGCACGGCGCCAGGCAAGCGAGTTGTTCGAGCGCTTCGGCCTCGGGGGCTTCGAGCGCGCCCGGCCGGCGGAGCTCTCCGGCGGCATGCGCCAGCGGATCGCTTTCTTGCGCACGCTCGTCGCCGGCAAGCCGGTCCTGGCGCTGGACGAGCCCTTTGCCTCGCTCGACGCCATCACCCGCGCCGAGATGCAGGACTGGCTGGCGGCGGCACTCGAGGCCGATCCGCGCACCGTCGTCCTCGTCACCCACGACGTCGAGGAGGCGCTCTACCTCTGCGACCGGGTGGCGGTGCTCTCGGCCCGCCCGGCGCGCGTCATCGAGGAGCTGAGCGCGCCGTTCCCCCGCGCCGCCGACCGCGACGAGGCGGTCACCGACCCCGAGTTCGTCGCCGTCCGCGAGCGCGCCCTCCACGCCCTGCGGGAGGGCTCATGACCTTCCGGTGCGCCTTTGCCCCCCTATGCGGCGATAAAGCGCACCGGAACGGGTGGTGGAGCGGGTGAGGCGCTGGGCTCTGCCGGCCTTGCTGCTCGTCGCATCGATCGGGGCGTGGCAGCTGGCGACTAGCAGCGGCGCTCTCCACCTCGACCCGCTGCTCGTACCGTCGCCCGCGGAAGTGGCCGAAGCGCTCTGGCAGAACCGCTCCTTGCTCGCCGAAAACGCCGGGGTGACCCTCAGGGAGGTGCTGCTCGGCTTCGCACTGGCCGTTGCGGTGGGCTTGGCCTTCGCGGTCGTCCTGCACCTCTCCGAGGCGCTGCGGCTGGCCTTCTACCCGGTGCTGGTCGCCTCGCAGACGATCCCGATCGTCGCCATCGCACCGATCCTGGTCGTCTGGTTCGGCTACGGAATCTCGCCGAAGCTCTGGATCATCGCCCTGATCTGCTTTTTCCCGATCACGGTCAACACGCTCGACGGGCTGCGCTCGGTCGACTCCGAGGCAACGAAGATGATGCGCACGCTCGACGCTTCGCGCACTCAGATCCTGATCCGGGTCGAGGTCCCGTCGGCGCTGCCCTACTTCTTCAGCGGGGCAAAGATCGCGGCCGCCGTCGCCGTGATCGCCGCCTTCATCGCCGAGCTGGCCGGAGGCGAATCCGGCCTCGGTGTGCTGATCCGCCAAGACACCGCGGTGCTGGAGACGGCGCGGGCCTTCGCCGCCATCGCCCTGCTCTCGCTGATCGCGATCGTTCTCTTCGCCCTCATCGCCCTCGCGGAGCGACGCGTCGTCACTTGGCGATAGAAAGCAGGGGATGAATCGCCCTCGGATCGTGGCCCTCGCCCTCGTGCTTGCCCTGCTCGGCCTCGCCCTGACGCTCGCCGCCTGCGGCGAGAAGAGCGAGGAGGTGACGCCCGCGGCCGAACCGCTCAGCCTCACGCTCGACTTCTACCCCAACCCCGACCACGCCGGCATCTACATGGCGCGGAAGCTCGGCTACTTCGAGGAAGCCGGCCTCGACCTCTCGATCCACACGCCGGCCGATCCGTCCGCGCCGATAAAGCTGCTCGCCGCGGGCAAGACCGACCTGGCGATCTCCTACGAGCCCGAGGTGCTGCTCGCGCGCGACCAGGGGCTCGACGTCGTCTCGGTCGCCGCGCTCGTGAACACGCCGCTGACGTCGATGATTTGGCTGAAGAAGTCGGGGATCCAGGGTGTGGCGGGATTGCGCGGCAAGACGATCGCTACCGCCGGCATCCCCTACCAGGACGCCTATCTGAAGACGATCCTCGCCCGCGCCAAGCTCACACCGTCCGACGTCAAGGCGGTCAACGTCGGCTACGGGCTACTGCCGGCCCTGGTCGGGGGACAGGCCGAGGCGATGCTGGGCGGCTTTCGCAACGTCGAGGGCGTCGACCTGCGCCTGCGCGGCAAGGACCCCGTGGTGACGCCGGTCGACGAGCTCGGCGTGCCGACCTACGACGAGCTGGTGATCGTCGCCCGGCGCCAGCTGCTGGAAGAAGACCCGGAGCCGATCCGTCTCTTTCTCGCGGCCCTCGGGCGCGGCACGACAGCGGCCGCGGCAGATCCGGCCGCGACCACGAACGCCCTGCTCGCGGCCAATCCCGACCTCGACCCGAAGCTGACCCGGGCCGAGGTGGCGGCGACCCTACCCTTGCTGGACCCGCGACACGACGCGCATCCGTATGGCTACATGTCCCCCGACGCCTGGAGCACCTTCGCCGGCTGGATGCGAGACAACGACCTCGTCGCCTCGCTGATCGCGCCGGCCGAAGCGCTGAGCAACGCTTACCTGCCGGGCGCGATCGCCGAATAGAGCGGCACGTCCTCGGCGATCAGGGCGGTGACCTTGTCGGCCGGAAGCGGACGCGAGAAGAGGTGGCCTTGGGCCTGGTCGCATCCAAGCCGGATCAGCTCGGCCAGCTGGGCGTCGTTCTCGACGCCCTCGGCGATCACCTCGAGCGAGAGCGCCCGGGCCATGCCGACGATCGCCTCAACGATCGCGGTGCGCTCCTGTTCCACCCCGAGCGCGTCGACGAAGGAACGGTCGATCTTGAGGCCGTCGAGGGGATAGCGGTTTAGATACGCGAGCGAGGAATACCCGGTACCGAAGTCGTCGAGGATGAGGCGCGTGCCGAGATCGCTCAGGGCCTCGAGCGTGCCACTGGCGCTCGCCGACTCCTCGACCAGGGCGCTCTCGGTGACCTCGAGGCGCAGGTGGACCGGGTCGATGGCGGTCTCGGCGAGGATCGCGAGGATCGCCGGGGCGAGCTCGCGGCTGGCGACCTGACGGGTGGAGAGGTTTACCGAGACGTCGAGCGGCCGCCGGTCGGGGCGCAGCGCGTGCCACTCGACCAGCCGGCGGCAAGCCTCCTCCTGCACCCAGCGCCCGATCGGCTCGATCAGCCCGCTTTCCTCGGCGATCGAGACGAACTCGGCCGGGTCGAGCAGCCCGCGCTCGGGATGGCGCCAGCGGACCAGCGCCTCGAGCCCCAGCACCTCGCCGCTGCGCAGCGAGACCATCGGCTGATAGTGCAGCTCGAACTCCTGGCGTTCGATCGCCCGTCGCAGCTCGCGCTCGACCTCGAGCCGGCGCAGCGCCCTCGCCCGCATCTCGGCGTCGAAGAGCTCGCAACGCGCCCGGCCGTGTTCCTTCGCCCGGTACATCGCCGCGTCGGCGTCGCGAATCAGCATGTCGGCGTCGATCGCCTCCCGGGCCGAGGGGCGGGCGACCGCGATGCCGACGCTGGCGCTGACGTAGTGGTCGACGCCGCCGATCGAGTAAGGCTCGGAGAAGGCGGCCGCGATCCGGTCGGCGATCGCCACCGCCTCGTCGTCGTCGGCAAGGCGGTCGACGAGGATGCCGAACTCGTCGCCGCCGAAGCGGGCGACGATGTCCCCCGGGCGCAGGTGGGCTCGTAGGCGCGGGGCGACCGCGCGCAGCAGCTCGTCGCCGGCATGGTGCCCCATGCTGTCGTTGATCAGCTTGAAGTTGTCGAGGTCGAGGAAGAGGACGCCGACGGGCGAGCCGGAGACGGTGCCGCGTTTGAGCGCGTCGCCAAGCGCCTCGACGAAGCTGAGCCGATTCGGCAGCCCGGTGAGCGGGTCGTGCAGGACGCGGTGGCGCAGGGCCTCGTCGGTGGCATGGCGCTCGATCGCGTCGGCGAGGACGTTGGCGGTCGCCTGCACGAAGTGGACGTCCTGGGGCGTGAAGCGGTGCGGCGCGGTCGAGTGCACGTCGAGGACGCCGAAGGGGTGCTCCTTGCCGTCGATCGGGACGGCGAGGCTGCTGCGCACGCCGACCGAGCGCAGAGCCGGTGGCATCGAGAAGCGGCGCTCGCCCTCCCAGTCGTCGACGATCACGTGCAGGCGCGAGTCGAGCGCGGCGCCGGCGTGGGAGTCGCGGGCGGCGGAGGCGCGGGCCGAGCCGACCACGCGATCCTCGAGGCCGGCGCGCAGGCCGAGGCGGCGGCCGTCGCGGCCGAGCTCCCAGATGCAGGCGGCGTCGACGCCTTCGATCTGGATCAGCAGCGAGACCGCCTCGCGCATCAGCGCGCCGGGGTCGCCGTCGCGCAGCGCGCGCCCGCCGAGGCGGGCGACCGCGGCCTGCTGCGTCGCCGCCCGGCGCGCGTCCTGCTCGGCCGACTTGCGCTCCGTGATGTCGTAGAGGACGCCGTGCCAGACCGGGGTGCCACCCTGGTCGGGCTCGAGCACGGCCTCGTCGAGGATCCATACGGTGCGGCCGTCGCGGGTGACCATCCGGTAGTCGATCGGCGGCGGGTTGCGGGCGCCCATCGTCTTGCGGGTCTCCTGGGCCAGCGCCCGCTCGCGGTCGTCCGGATGCAGCAAGCGCGCCCAAAGGCCCTCGTCGGCGAGCCATTCCTCCGGCGTGTAGCCGAGGATCTCCTCGACCTGGGGGCTGACGTAGCGCCAGCGGCCGTTCTCCCCGAGCTCGGCCGCGTAGACGATCGCCGGCAGGCGCTCGACGAGGCGGCGGTAGTCTTCCCCGCCAGCCGAGATCTGGTCGAGGAACTCGGTTACCCGCTTCTCGGGCCAGCTCCCACCGCGAGTCGAAGAGTCCACCTCAGGCTTATCGGGCGGGCGCCGCACCCGCTTGAGTCAGGTCGCCGCGAGCCAGGTCGCGGCGAGGCCGCGGAAAGGCGCGAAGGGAGCGAAGAACTCCTCGACCTCCTCGATCGTCGCCCGGCGACCGAGGCGGGCGAGCCGACCGACCAGCTTCAGGTAGATCAAGTCCCCGGCCGGTAGCGAGTCTGGGTCGCCACGACCGAAGAGGCCGAGGCACTGCACGGTCCACGGCCCGATCTCGCGCGTCCCGAGCAGGCGGCGGTCGGCCTCGGTCGCGGCCAGATCGCAGCGCCCGGCAGCGACGTCTCCGGCCACCGAACGCAGCGCCAGAGCCCGCTTCAGGGCGAGGCCCATCGACTCCAGCTCAGCCGGGGCGCGGCCGGCGATCGTCGCCGGCGCTGGGACGTCCCGCAGCGACCCGGGCCCGTCGCCGAGGCGAAGCCCCCAGCGCCCGACGATGCGCCGCTGGATTCGGGCGGCGCGTCCCGACTCGATCAGCTGCTTGACCACGGCCCAGGCGAGCGCCTCCCAGGCCCAGGGGCGGCGGCGGGGACGAACGTGGGGCCGGCGGCGCAGCAAGGGCCCGAGCAGCGGATCGCGACGAAAGCGCCGGTAGTACTCGCCGAGGTCGTCGTCGACGCCGAGCGCGAAGCGCATCCGCTCCAACGCCAGCTCCAACTCCGCCGAGCCGGCTTCGCGCTCGACCGCCCCGGCTCCCGGGCCGGGCACCGCGATCGCGGTGGGGTCGAGGGCCTCGGTCCGCAGTGCCACCCTTCCGCGCCCGGGCTCCCAGGCCCTGACCAGGACCGGACAGCCGTCGACGTGCAGCAGTCGCGAGGCGACCCCCCGCTGAATCCGCATCACGCCGTCCTCGCCCCCATAGGCAGGCAGGCGGTAAGGGGAAGGAGGCCGAACTTCGACCTCGAGGCTCACCGTCCCAGCAGGTGGACGTCGACGATGAAGGAGCGGCTGGCGACGACGTTCGTCGGCCGTTCGCGGCGCGCCAGGCGCCGCCCCGACGTCCGTTTGCGCCCGGCGACTGCCCCGACGGCGCGAACCGCCGCCACGGTCGCGGCGCCGGCCAGGACCCCGCCCGCGGCGGCGATCGCCGCGGTCTTGGCCTCGCTGCGCACCGGCAGAGCCGCTTCCGTCTCTCGGGGCAACGCGCGAACTGGGATCGACTCTAGCTCCATACCGCTCACCGCTTCGACCTTAGCGACGAGGACGGCGGGGGACCCGGGTCACCCCGCACCTTCCGAAGAAGTAGAGGGCCGTCCGGGGGTGGGGGTAGAACGTTTTAGCCTTTCGTAGTGCAGCTAGAGGCGCCAGCCCACAGCCTCTTCACCAAAGGCGCAAGTGGAACCCCCACCCCCGGACGGCCCTACACCCTCTTCTCGTAAATGCGGTACTTCTTGACCACCTTCCCGCCCATGCCTTCCATCGCGCGGTTCATCGGCTCGTTCGTCTCCAGGATCCAGCCCATCTCGCCGCCGGTTATCCCACCGGGCTTGGCGCCGCCCTCGAGGTTCCTCAGGTAGAGGCTGGCGGCGACGCCGGTGTGGCGGTAGGCGGTCTTGACCCCGAGCGCGAAGACCCGGCACTGGTCGATCTTGCGCTGGCCGAGCAGGAAGCGCAGCCAGCCGAAGGGCAGCAGGCGGCCGTTCATCTTCGCCATCACCTGATTGACGTCGGGCAGGGTTAGGCCGGCGCCGATCGTCTCGCCGTCCTTTTCGGCGATGAAGGCCCATTCCTCGTCGAGGATCTGCTTCAGGTTCTTGGCCTGGAACTCCGCCTCCGCGTCGGTGACCGGCACGAAGCCCCAGTTCTTCCCCCAGGCCTCGTTGTAGACGTCCATGAAGCGGCGCACCTCGGCTGCCATTTCGCGCTTGCGCATGTTGCGCACGACGATCCCTTCTTCCTTCAGCGCCTTTTCGGCGGCGGCGTGGATCGCCGGGTCGAAGCGCACCCCCTCCTTCAGCTCGCCGAACTGCAGTTCCCACATCAGCACGTCCATCGCCTTGTGGAAGCCCTCGCCCTCGATCAGCTCGCGGTAGTGGGGCGGATGCCAGGGCTCGAGGATCATCGGCCGGCGCTCGAAGCCCTCGATCAGGATGCCGAGCTCGTCGTTCGTCGTGAAGTCCATCGGGCCGAGGATGCGCTCGCGGCCGCGTTCGCGCGCCCACTCCTCGGCGGCGCCGAGCAGTGCCCTCGTCACCTCGGGGTCATCGGCCGTCTCGAAGAAGCCGAACATCGCGTCGTTGCCCCCCTGGTACTCGTCCCAGCGGCGGTCGAGATGGGCGCTGATCCGGCCGACCGGCTCGCCGTCGCGCTCGGCGACGAGGAATTCCGCCTCGCCGTGCTCGAACCAGGGGTTCTTCTTGCGGTCGAGGAACTCCATCCGCTCGAAGATCAGCGGCGCCACCCATTGCTCGCTGTCGCGGTGCAGGTGGAAGGGGACCTTGACGAAGCGCTTCAGCTCGCGGCGCGTGCGGACCGGGCGAATGCCGAGCGTTCCCATCGGCGGCCAACTTACACTCTGGTCATGAGCGAAACGACCAAGGTGCCCGTCGACGTCTTCGAGAAGGCGCGCGGCCACGACCGGCTCGAGCAGCTGGAAGCGGCCAAGCAGCACGACCTTCTCCCCTACTTCCGCGTGCTCACATCGCAGGCCGGCCCGGTGGTCGAGATGGAGGGGCGGCGGACGATCATGCTCGGCTCCAACAACTACCTGGGCCTGACCGGCGACGAGCGGGTCAAGCAGGCGGCGCGCGAGGCGCTGGAGACCTACGGCACGGGCGTCACCGGCTCGCGGCTGCTCAACGGGACGACGCCGCTGCACGTCGACCTCGAGCGCGAGCTGGCCGAGTGGATGGGCGAGGACGACGCGGTCGTCTACTCGACCGGCTACCAGGCCAACCTCGGCTCGATTGGGACGATCCTCGGTCCCGGCGACACGGTCGTCTGCGACTCCGGCGACCACGCCTCGATCCTCGACGGCTGCCGGCTCTCAGGGGCCAAGCTGCGGCCGTTTCGCCACAACCGGATGGACAAGCTGGAGAAGATGTTGCAGCGGGCGGCGGAGGACGGCGGCGGGGTGCTCGTCGTCGTCGACGGCGTCTTCTCGATGGAGGGCGACGTCTGCGACCTACCGCGGATCGTCGAGCTCTGCCACGGATACGGCGCGCGGCTAATGGTCGACGAGGCGCACGGCGCCGGCGTCCTCGGCGCCCGCGGGGCCGGCGCCTGCGAGCTGTTCGGGCTCGAGGACGAGGTCGACCTGCGGATGGGGACCTTCTCCAAGAGCCTCGCCTCCTGCGGCGGCTTCGTCGCCGGCCCCGCCGACGTGGTCGAGTACCTGCGAATCGCCTCGCGCTCCTTCGTCTTCAGCGCCTCGGCGGTTCCGGCCGCGGTGGGCGCCGCGCTGGCGGCGCTGCGGGCGATCCGCTCGGATGGCCCGCGACTGTTCGAGAGACTCCTCGCCAATGCCGAGTACCTGCGCGAGGGACTTCGCGAACAGGGGCTGAAGGTGGTCGAGCCAGGCACGCTCCCCGACGGCTCGGTGGCGACGACGCCGGTGGTCCCGGTGATCGTCGGCGACGACTGGCAGGCGGTGCTGCTCTGGAAGGCGCTCTTCGACGCCGGCGTCTACACCAACGTGGCGATCCACCCGGCCGTGCCCCCCGGCGGCGCCCTGCTGCGCACCAGCCTGATGGCAAGTCACGAGCGCACCCATCTCGACGAGGCGCTGGCAGCGGTCGGGAAAGTCATCGCGGACTTCCCCGACCTACCCCGCTCGGGGTAGTTTCTCCCCCGAGCGGGGCGGCGCTTGGAGTTCTGGCCCAAAGAAAAAGGTGCTCTTAGCGACCGGTCCGGCGAAAGCGGGGAGGGAGCGGGTTGACGCTCCCCCGCCCACCGCATAGCTTGCCCCCCGCGCCGCTCGCCTCCCGGGGCAGGGAAGCGGAGGCGGTGGAGCAACTCGACTCGGCCAGGCTGAGGTCAGCACCTCCGGTCCCGGCGCAACGAGCTACCCAGTCAACACCCGAACGGGAGGAATTCCAGTGGACGCTGCTTCGATCGCCCCTGCTCAAACGACCGCCACCGCGGTTTCGGCCCCCCAGCACATGCAGGCGCTGGCCCGCGCCAACCGCGTGCGCCTGGCGCGGGCCGAGCTGAAGCGCTCGATCGCGCGGGGCGAGGTGGAGGCGGCAGAGGTTGTCCGCGCCTGTCCCTGGGAGACCGAGAGCATGACCCTGGCCGAGCTGCTCACCAGCCAGCGACGCTGGGGCCGCACCCGCGCCCGCAAGTTCCTGCTCGGCCTGGCGCTCAACGAGAACAAGCGCCTGGGAACGCTGACGGCCCGCCAGCGCGCGATGCTGTCCACCGAGCTCTCCTCGCGCGAATCGATCCTGGTCTGAGGAGACCCAGCCGCCGTCAGCCGCCAAAGCGGCTGATCTTGAACGAGAGGCCGCCTGAGGCGCGCTGGAAGGCGCGCCTCAGGGCGAGGAACGCGGCGAGGAAGGAGACCGCGCCGACGGCGAGGCAGATCGCCAGGATCAGGCCACCGAGGTAGAAGAGGCCGCCCGTGACGAGGACGAAGACCGTGCCGGCGAGCAGCGTCGTGTGCGAGCGGTAGCCGGCGAAGTGCTCTCGGACCGAGACCTCGAGACCGCCGAGGCCGGCGAGGACGACGCCGACCCCGATCGCGGTCGGGTCGCTGCCGAAGACCCCGATCAGGAGCAGGACGATGCCGGCGAGCACGCAAAGCTCGGCCAGCGGGAAACTGCCCCAAGGAGCCGGAGGGCGCTCCTCACCCGGGAGCTTCTTGGAGCTCAACGGCCGCAAGCCGCCCGGCTAACGGACATCCCGAGGAGACCTTGACCCGCCACCAGCCCATCAGCATCCCGAGCGGACCGAGCCGGGGCCGGGAGTGCCAGTGGCCGCAACCGTGCTCGCCGACGTCGGCGCGGGAGACGCGGACCCACTTGTAAGCGGCGGGATCGGCGAGCATGCGCTCCAGCAACTCGCGATTGCGCGTCCAAAGCTCGGCCTGCTTGGCCAGCGCCCGGCGAGCCTCGCCGATCCGCTCGGCCAACGCGTCGCGCACCTGCTCCAGCTCCCCCAGCCCGGCGATCCGGGGAGGTCCCGGCGGCGCGCCGATGGGGGTCTCGATCGTGCGCAGCGGGAAGGCCTCGGCCGCCAGCCCCGCGAGCTCACGCTCGAGGCGCCCGATCTGGCGGCGCAGCTCGGACCGTGCGAGGCGCTCGTCGCCTGCCTGAAGTCCGGCGTGAGTCTCTCGTTCGAGCAGACCCGGCATCGCAGTCGAGTGTAGATCAAGCCGACGAAGCCGTTTTAGCTCTGTATTACGGAGGCGGCGATCCAGAGCGCCTCGTCGACCGCCACCTGGGGAACGCCCTTGACCTGGACGGCGACGAGCGCCACCCGGCGAGTATCCCGATCGACCACGCGCCCGGGTTCGCCGCCGAAGAGCAGCTCCAGCGGAGCGCGCTCGTCCGCGATGACGAGGGTCCCGTGCTCGAGCTGCCCGGGGCGGCCCGCCAGCGACTCGCCCGGGGCCGATTCGCGGATGCAGAGGCGGCCCTCCAGGCGCGCGGCGTCGTAGGCGCGCAGGGCGACGCAGGTCTCGGCGATCGCGATCGTCACGGCATCGGCGGGCAGGCCGCGCGTGAGGAAGGCGCCGTCGTGGAGGCGGTCGAGCGCGAGCTGCTCGGCGGGCGTGCGGACGTCGTCGGGGTCGAGGCCGATCTGGCGGAAGAAGACCCGGTAGGACCACGGAATCGGCTGCTCGCGCATGTGGATCGCGTGGGCGCCGTAGAAGCGGTCGGAGAGGTCGCGCAGCCGGCGCCGAACGGCTTCGGGACTGGGGCCCGAACGAGCGTCGACCTCGACCCAGGCGATGCCGAGGCCGGGGAACTCGGCGGCGACGCGGGGCGCCACCCGTCCATGTTCGGGCGACGGCTCCCAGGCCGCCTCTGGGCGGGCCCCGGCGCCTTCCATCTCAACCGTCCTCGGCGGCGCCGGTCGCGCGCAACAGGGACTCGATTCGGGTGTCAAGCTGTGGCGCGGTCAGCTCGCCGGCGCTGGCCGCCTGCAGCGTCCCTCCCGGATAGACGTAGGCGAAGGTCGGGCAGCCGCCCACCCGGTAGAGGCCGGCGACGGCGCCGTCACGGTCGTAGCCGACCGGCATCCGCCAGCCACGGCGGCGGATCGTCTCCCGCACCGCGTCGCGGTCGTCGCGCACGTCGAGCGAGAGGAAGCCCACCCGGTCACGGTAGCGGGAGTAAACGCGGTCCACCACGTCCTGCTGGGCGACGCAGTTACCGCCGCGACTGAACCAGAACGAGATCACCAACGGCCGGTCGAAGTAGTCGCAGACACGAATCGCGCCCGGCGTGCGGATGCGGCAGGCCGGCGTGCGCCGCGCGCCGTCGGGACAAGGATCTTGAGAGGTCTCGCAATCGTCCTGCGCCACGTTCGCGTCCCCTTCCAGCGGCCCCACAGCCCGCGGCACCGCGAACTCCGGCAACGCCCACCGCGCCTCCACTTCGTCCAGCCCCAACGTCCCCTCGTCCCCGCCCCGCAGCGTATGCACCACCGCGATCAAGATCACCGCCCCGAAGATCAGCCCCACAGCTAGTGAGTAGCGATCCCTCAATGCCACCCCTCCCCGGAGCGAGAACCACGGGCGGCGAAGCCAATTCGACGGCGGGTGGCCGGTCGACGGGAGCTGCCGTGCCCGCGGGGGCGGTGCAGACCGAGCTGGGCGGTGCACAGTGAGGAAGCGGGTAGCAACGCTACCCGCGACGAGCTGGGTGCCGATCCAGCGAAGGTATGCGCCGCCATCCGTGGGTGCGTCAGCGAGCGGCGCCCGGCCACCCGTTGTCTCAATCCATCGACAGCGGACCGGTCACGTCCGCGTTGAGGAACTGCGAGACGAAGCGGTTCTCGGAGTCGAACAGCTCCTCCTTCGGCCCCGACTCGACGATCTTGCCGTTCCAGAGCACGGCGATGAAGTCGGAGATCCGCCGCGCCGTGTTGAGGTCGTGGCTGATCACCAGGTAGCAGCCGCCGTTCTCCTCGTGCACCTCGCGGACCAGCTCGCAGAGCAGCGCCGTGCGCACCGGGTCGAGGCCCGAATCGGGCTCGTCGAACATCACGATCGCCGGGTCCAGCACCAGCGCCCGGGCGAAGCCGGCGCGCTTGCGCATCCCGCCGGAGAGCTCGTTCGGCATCTTGTAGATCGCCTCGGAGAGCCCCACCTCCTTGAGCCTGCGGTTGCAGATCTCACCGATCTCTTCCTCGCTCTTGTCGGTGTGCTGGCGCAGTGGGAAGGCGGTGTTGTCGTAGATGTTCATCGAGCCGAAGAGAGCGCCGTCCTGGAAGAGCAGGCCGAACTTCTTGCGCACCTCGAAGAGCTCGTCGTCGGTCATGTTCGGGATCGACTCGCCGTGGACGAGGACGTCGCCGGAGTCGGGGTAGAGGAGGCCGACGATGTGCTTGATCAGCACGCTCTTGCCCGTGCCCGAGGGGCCGAGCACCATCGAGACCTGGTCCTCGGGCAAACCGAGGTTGAGCCCGTTGAGGATGCGGGCGCGGCCGAACTGCTTGACCAGGTCGATGATCTCGATCGCGTCGGTGCCGCCGTGGTCGCGCTTGCGGCCGGTGTGGAATCGGTAGGGATCGGACTCGGCCGGGTCGACGCCGGGGATGACGAAGTCGCGCCCCATCACCGCGCCGTCGTCGCTCACGTAGGGGCCGGCGCTCGCCGGAGCGGCGGCGATCGGCTCGGCGTCCTCGGCGGCCGTCTCGGCCTCGAGCTCGGGCTCGTCGTGTCGGGTCAGGTCGTCCATGGACATAAGCCTAGTTCAGCCTCCTATCGGGGCTCGCGGGTTCGCTCCCCAGAAGACCAGGGTGCCAAGCATCCCGATGATGTGCACCAGGACGATGTTGAGGACCATCGACTTCGCCGTCGCCGTGCCGACCCCGACCGGGCCGCCCGAGGCCGTGTAGCCGTAGTAACAGCCGACCAGGACTATGGCGGTCGCCATGAACATTCCCTTGATCAAGCTGAAGACCAGGTCCGGCGGGTTCTGGAACATCCAGAAGATCAGCAGGTAGCCACCCGAGGAGACGTCGCCGATCTGCTGGACGACGGCCAGGTAGCTGGCGAAGTACATGATCCCGATCCCGACCAGGTACATGAACGGGAAGGCGATCCAGGCGGCGAGCAGGCGCGTCGCGCAGAGGAAGGTGACCGGCTGCACGCCCATCACCTCGAGCGCGTCGATCTCGTCGGAGATCCGCATCGCGCCGAGCTCGGCGACGATCCCGGTGCCGACCTTGGCCGCCAGCATGTAGCCGAAGGCGTAGGGCATGATCTCGCGCAGGTCGCACCAGGCCGAGAAGACGCCGGCGTAGGCGGGAGCGCCCTGGGCGCGCAGCAGGTAGGCGCCCTCGATCCCGCACTGCAGGCCGAGGATGAAGACGAGGCCCCAGATGATCATCGCCGAGCCGAGGATCAGGATCCCGGCCTGGCGCAGGCTCTCGCCGAAGAACCTGAGCACGCGGCCGCTGTAGACGAGGCCGGCGACGCGCGAGCCGAAGCGGGCGATCTCGCCGAAGGAGTCGAGCCAGCCGCGCGGGACGTCGAGCCAGGCGTTCATGTGCGCACAGCCCTCATCGGATCGTCTGCAGCTCCGGGTGGGTGGCGAGCAGGGTCTGGGTGAAGGCGTAGTTGAAGGCGAAGACGCCCATGAAGGAGATGACGACCGCCTGGTTGACGGCGCGGCCGACGCCGGCGGCGCCGCCAGAGGCGGTCATCCCCTTGTAGGAGCAGACGACGGCGATGATCGCGCC
>Ga0068868_100000918_pt1 | contig 20048 bp, 18 predicted proteins | sample KBSMisM42_FD_64660 | JGI IMG/M metagenome (GOLD analysis project Ga0068868, IMG submission 64660) | Miscanthus rhizosphere microbial communities from Kellogg Biological Station, Michigan, USA - KBS Miscanthus M4-2 | ecosystem: Host-associated > Plants > Roots > Rhizosphere > Soil ...
CTTCGACGCCGGCTACGCCGTCGACCAGGACGAACGCTGAATCGGCGGCTGCGAGGGCGGCCTTGGTGTCGTTGATAAAAATATTAAAGCCGGGCGTATCCAGCAGGTTGATCTTTTTCTTATTCCACTCGGCTGCCGCGACGGCGGTGGAAATCGTGATCTTGCGTGCGATCTCCTCGTCGTCGAAATCGGTGATGGAGGCGCCTTCATCGACGCGCGTGAGGCGGTTGGCGGTTCCTGTGGTGTACAACAATCCTGCCGTCAAACTTGTCTTGCCGGAATGCCCGTGGCCGATCAAGGCCACGTTGCGGATATCGCTGGTTTCGTAGACTCTCACTGGATTTATAAGCTCCCTTGTATATTCGGAATCGCATCTTATCACAACGAGGAGGTTCCTGACTTGGGAGATGCGGCCGGGGAGCTAGACAATGATGCCGAATTGGAAGTAAAGTTCATACGCACGCCGGTATCGCGTAAATGAAGAACCCCGCACGCCCTTAACAGGCCGTACGGGGTTCTTCTTGAGACTCAAGCTTCAGCATGAAGCAGCCGGTCCAGAGGAGGAGCGGCTTCGTCACTGAAACGAAACCTGAACGATAGAGGTTCGGGATTAAGAGTCAGCCACCTCACACTTTGGTAAAGTCTTATTATTACTACTGCCAGATATCATTAGACTGGACCACCTCCTTCCTCAGTGATAAGTCCATAATATGCCGGGTTTCCACGACTGTCAAACATTTTGTGTGTAGCGTGTTAAGGACAGCCATTCTTCAGTACGTGCACGCACGTTGCCGTTTTCTGCGAACAAATCTCCAATAATCGCGACTGAGTCGGCGCCGGCTGCGAGGACCGATTGCGCGTTGGTGCGAGTGATGCCTCCAATGGCTACGAGGGTACGATCGGTGAGCGGGCGCAAGCGGCGCAGCTCGTCGAGACCGACGATGGGATCCGGATTTTGTTTCGACGCGGTGCCGAAGATAGGACCGAGGGCAAGGTAGTTGGCTGGCTCGGCTGCGGCGGCGCGGAGTTGACGCTCAGTGTGGGTCGAATATCCGATAAGCGTTTTCGCGCCGACTACTTTGCGTGCTGCAGTGGGCGTCAAGTCGTCCTGGCCGAGATGCAAGGCCGCGTTGGTGAGTGCCGCGAGATCGGCACGGTCATTGACGACGAACAGCACTCCGGCGTAGCGGCACAGCTCTGCGACGCTTTCGAGTTGCGCGAAAATTTCACGAGAGAAAAAACCCTTGTGACGGAACTGGAGAATCGTCGCGCCGCCTTCGAGAATCTGTTCGGCGGCTGCGATGGGATCGATCCCATCGCGGATCGCTATTTCCGGATCGAGAATTGGATAAAACCTAGGCAGCATGCGAAAGCACCAAGTCGGGATCGGGCGTGCCGCGCTGGCCGAAGCGAATCACTCCGTCGGGACCGATCAGATAGACCGTCCGCCTCACAATCAAGCCCTTGGCCTTATAGAGAGTACCTACTTTTTGTCCTTGGTCAACCAGTAGCGGGAACGGCAGGCGGCTCTTGGCAATGAATTTGGCGTGGCTTTGAGCGCTCTGCGGGTTCACTCCGTAGATGAGGGTGTTCTTCTGTTGCGCGTCAGACCAGCGGTCGCGGAACTCGCACAATTGCTGGCGGCAGACCGTGGTGTCATCGCCAGGATAAAAAACCAGCACCACGTTGTGGCCGCGTAATGCGGCGAGCGATACGATTTTGCCGTCTTGATCGGGGAGCGAGAAATTGGGAGCGGGCGTGCCGGGAAGTAGAGGATCTGCGAACAGCCAGTCGAGCACCGAGACTTTATTGTAGCTGTTCTTGCGGCACTTCTACGTTGAAGCTGTACCCAAAGCCGCGTACGCTGCGGATGAAGGCGGGGCCGTCTTCCTGCTCGATTTTCTGGCGAAGGCGCAGGACGTAGACGTCGACGGTACGATCGGTGACTGCGCGATCGTGGCCCCATACTGCGTCGAGCAACTGTTCGCGGCTGAATACCACACCGGGGCGGCTCATCAGGAATTCCAGCAGGCGGAACTCGGTGGCGGTAAGCGTCAACTCTTCGCTGCCGCGGCGCACGATGCAGCGTGTGCGGTCGAGCTCGAGATCGCCCGAGCGCAGAACCTTGTTCACCGGCTTGTCGCCGCGGAAGTGAATTTTCACGCGGGCGATCAGTTCGCGCACGAAGAATGGCTTGACGATGTAGTCGTTCGCGCCCAGCTCCAGGCCGACGATGCGATCGGTTTCAGAGGCGCGCGCGGTCAGGAAGATCACCGGTGTATTCGCGAGGTCGGTATTTGCGCGAATGCCCTTGCAGATTTCGAGGCCGTCGGAATCCGGCAGCATGATATCGAGAATCACCAGGTCGGGATGCTCACGGCGGCATAGGTCGAGCGCGCCCTTCCCGGTTTGCGACCCGACTACCTGAAAGCCTTCCTTATCCAGGTTGTACTGGACCAGGTTATAGAGGTCGTTATCGTCTTCGATGAGGGCGATTTTCTTCATAGACTTCTCTTACTTATAAGAGTAACCGTCCATCTGTTACAACCATATTACAGTTCAGTTGGGAAGTGTTGAATATACACGCAATTGCGAAATAACTGAAGGATGTGCGAGCGAAGACGATAAGACCCTGACGGCATAGATCATTGCCGAAATCTCGTTGAATCCAGGCGCTTTATCGGTGCGGTCGAGCCCCGCGAGCGGCGTAGGTCGAGGAGGCTCGATGCAGGTCAGGCGTACGCTTTTAGCGCTCGCAATCGTCGTGTGTGGCAGGATGACCGCGAGCGCGCAATGCTCTTATGCTCTGAACGCGGGCGGACAGGCGTTCGCGCAGGACGGAGGGAGCGGGAGCATCGCCATCACGACGCAACTCGGATGCGCTTGGAGTGTAACCGACACACCGGCTTGGGTCACACTGACGAGCTCCGCGACGGGCATTGGTAACGGCACGGTCACTTATCAGGTCGCGGTGAACGCGGTTGGGGACCGTTCTGGTGACCTTACCATCGCAGGCGCTAACTTCACCGTTGAGCAGTTAGCGGGAGTGATGCCTGGTCTAGTCTTCATTGGCTCGATGGCGCATCTCGCGGCCGAAGAGAATTGGACCACAGCGTTCACGATCGTAAACAAAGACACGAATTCGGCGATTGCACGGCTGAGTTTTTCTGCCGACGCTATTGATCCCAGTGGCAACGGACCGCTGACGCTGCCGCTGGCGTTTCCATTACAATCTGCGGCGGCATCGCCGATTTTGGCGGCGACTTTTGACCGTACCATAGCCTCGAATGCTTCGTTGATTGTCGACACGGCGGGAGCGCAGGCGCCCCCGGTGCTGGTGGGCTCCGCTCAATTGATGGCCACTGGACAACTAGATGGCTTCGCCATCTTCCATCAGATCGTGACGCATCAGGAAGCGGTGGTGCCGCTCGAAACCCGCAGTGCGCGCTCTTACTTACTGGCTTTCGACAATACCGGAGGACTAACGTTAGGTGTCGCGGTGGCAAATCTGTCAGCGCAGACGGCGTCGATACCGGTGATCATTCGTAGCGACAATGGAACGGTCATCAGTGCTCCGGGAGCAGCGATTTCACTGGCCGGCAACGGGCATACGTCGTTCGGACTGGCTGATCCGGTGTCGGGATTCCCGGCCACGGCGACAATACGGGGGACCATCGAATTCGACACGCCTGATGGAGGGCGGATCAGCGTGCTGGGTCTACGCTTCACGCCGCCGAATAATGCACTCACGACCATTCCGGCGATCGCTAATGTCGGAATCAACGGCGGCTCGATCGCGCATCTGGCGACGGGTAATGGCTGGCAAACCACGTTTGTGCTGGTAAACGTCGGGGCTAACGCAGCGCAGGTCAATTTGAACTTTTTCGACGACAATGGCAGCCCTTTGCCGCTTCCGCTTTCGTTCCCGCAAATCGGCGGCGGTAGCGCGAGCGTGGCTCCGGCGGTGAGCCAGATGCTTGCGGCGGGGGCGACCCTGATCGTAGAGAGCGCCGCTCCTGCTTCGAACCCGGCACCGACGGTGGGTTCGGCGCAACTAACGACTAATGGCAATGTCGGCGGGTTTGTGATTTTTCGTTACAATCTTGACGGCCAGGAAGCGGTGGTGCCGCTCGAGAACCGCAATGCTAACGCCTACATTGTGGCGTTCGATAATACTGGGGACATCGCGACCGGTATCGCGGTAAACAGTGTCGCAACGCAAGTGGTGAGCATCCCGGTGACGGTGCGCGATGCAGCGGGCGCGCAGATCGCGACAGATACGATTACCTTGGCACCCAACGGGCACCTTTCGTTCACCCTCGGGAGCGGCAAATATCCGATGACCACGGGAATCCGGGGCACCATCGAGTTCGACACGCCAGCTAACGCCCAAATCGGGGTACTGGGGATTCGCATTCCTGCAGCTGCGCATACTTTTACGACACTGCCGGCTCTAGCGAAGTAGATCAAACGCTCGCGGCGAAGGTGGGTTTACGCCGCGCCTTGGTCGACTGCTCGAAGGCATAAGCGACTTTGATCAACGTGGGCTCCGACCATGCAGGTCCGAAAAACGAGATGCCGGCTGGCAGTCCGTGCACTAGGCCTGCGGGCACGGTGATATGCGGGTATCCGGCGACCGCGGCAGGTGTGGAGCAACCTCCGTTGCCGCTGTCGCCATTAACGTAATCCGTGAGCCAAGCCAAGCACGAAGTCGGAGCGACTAATGCCTGTAGCCGGTACTTGGAACAGGCGGCGTCGATGCCTTCGGTGCGCGTTAGGCGGATACACTCGGCGCGGGCTTTACGATAGGCGGGGTCGGTGAGCGGGCCTTTGTTCTCGGCTTTCAAAAGCAGTTCCTGTCCGAAGTGGTCGAGTTCGCGGGCGCGGTTCTTTTCATTGAACGCGATGAGGCTGGCTAAAGTGTCGGTCCGGCCACGCGTTTTGAAGTAGGCATTCAGCCCCGCTTTGAATTCGTAGAGAAGCACCTCAGTTTCTGGCTCACTAATTTTGCCGTCAGAGGGAATTTCGACGGGATCGATGATCTCGGCGCCGGCGCTCTTCATGTCGGCAATCGACTGCTCCATCAGTTTGTCGACAGCGGCATTGAAGCCGAACGATTTTCGGACGATGCCAAGGCGGGCGCCGCGTAGACCGTTCTTATCGAGAAACCGGGCGTAGTCGGGGCGAGTGGCCGGAGCGCTCGCCGTTGCCGCGTCCGCGGAATCTGCCGCAGCAAGCGCGTTCAGCAGGAGCACCGCATCGCGCACTGTGCGCGCCATGGGTCCGGCGGTGTCCTGGCTGGCTGAGATGGGGATGATGCCGCTGCGGCTGACGAGTCCGACAGTCGGCTTGATGCCGACCAGACCGTTGATCGAAGCGGGAGAGACGATGGAGCCGTCGGTTTCCGTGCCTACCGCGATCGCGCACAGACTCGCGGCGGTTGCGGCGCCCGAGCCGGAGCTCGACCCTGACGGATTGCGATTCAGCGCGTAGGGATTCTTGGTCTGTCCGCCGCGTCCGCTCCAGCCGCTGGTAGAGTGATCGCCGCGAAAGTTCGCCCACTCGCTCAGGTTGGTTTTCCCGAGCAGCACGGCACCTGCGGCTCTGAGGCGCGTGACTATGAAAGCGTCCTTCGGCGCGGGCGCGCCCAGCAGAGCAAGAGAGCCCGCAGTCGTGCTCAAGGTTGCGGTGTCGATATTGTCTTTGACCAGCACCGGAACGCCGTGCAGCGGACTGCGGGGGCCCTTGGCCTTCCGTTCGCGATCGAGTTCGAGGGCGTCCTTGAGCGCGTCCGGATTCAGTTCGATCACTGCGTTAATCGCTGGACCATGGCGGTCGATCGCCTCGATGCGGGCCAGGTAAGCGCCGGTAATGCCGACCGCGCTGAGGCCGGACTGGAAGCCCCTCTGGATGTCTTCGACCGTAAGCTCTTCCAGGTGGATTTCCTGGGCGGCGGCTGTGGCGGACGTGGCGGACGCGGCCGCGAAAATAGCCGATTTGACGAGATCGCGGCGGTTCATAGAGGGCTTCCAGTGATCTTACCCGATCCAGGATGCGAGTGGCGTTATATGACCATCCTTGGACGCTTGACCACATATCGTTACCAGCCATGCGGACGCCCTTCATTTTGCTGCCAATCTGCGATGGCGCGAATCGTGCACTAGAGAAGGATCGGGAGATCCGACGGAGGTTGGTCATGTCTGTGTCCGAAGATGCCATCGCTACGGCGGATGGCGTAACCGAAGTTCGGCGCGAAGCGGCTCTGCTCAAAACGGGCGCGCTTCAGAACGCCATTCTCAACAGCGCCAATTTCTCCAGCATTGCAACCGACGAAAAGGGGGTTATCCAACTTTTCAATGTCGGGGCCGAGCGCATGTTGGGCTATGCAGCTATTGAAGTCGTCGACAAGATCACGCCGGCCGATATTTCCGATCCCCAGGAAGTGATCGCGCGCGCCCAAGCGTTGAGCTTGGAACTAGCGACTCCGATCACACCTGGTTTCGAGGCGCTGGTTTTCAAGGCGTCACGCGGTATCGAAGACATTTACGAGCTGACTTACATCCGCAAGGATGGCAGCCGGTTTCCAGCCGTGGTTTCAGTTACGGCGTTACGTGACGACCTTGGCGGAATCATCGGCTATCTGCTGATTGGAACTGACAATACCGCGCGCAAGCTGGCGGAGGCGGCGCTCCTCAAAGCGGGCGCTCTGCAAAGTGCGATTTTTAATAGCGAAAACTTTTCGAGTATCGCCACGGATGAAAAAGGTGTGATCCAACTCTTCAATGTCGGCGCTGAGCGCATGCTCGGCTACACCGCGATGGAGGTGATGGATAAAATTACGCCGGCCGATATCTCCGATCCGCAGGAAGTGATCGCACGCGCCAAAGCGTTGAGCCATGAACTGAGCACTGCGATTACTCCGGGGTTCGATGCCCTGGCGTTTAAAGCGTCGCGCGGTATCGAAGATATTTACGAATTGACCTACATCCGCAAGGACGGCAGCCGCTTCCCGGCATTGGTGTCGGTGACGGCGCTGCGCGATGCGATGGGTGGGATCATCGGTTACCTGCTGATCGGTACCGACAATACGGCGCGCAAACAGGTGGAGGCCGAACAGAAGCAATTGGATCAGCGGTTACGCGACCAGCAGTTCTATACCCGCTCGCTCATCGAATCCAATATCGACGCATTGATCACTACCGATCCGGCGGGTATCATCACCGACGTCAATAAACAGATGGAGGCTCTTACCGGTTGCACGCGCGATGAATTGATCGGCGCGCCTTTCAAAAATTACTTCACCGATCCGGAACGGGCCGAGGCGGGCATCCGGCGCGTTCTGAGCGGCAGCAAAGTCACAGACTACGAGTTGACGGCACGAGCGCGCGACGGCAAGGAAACCGTGGTCTCTTACAACGCGACCACCTTCCACGACCGCGACCGCAAGCTGCAAGGCGTTTTCGCGGCGGCGCGCGATGTGACGGATCGTAAACGTTTCGAACGCACCCTGCAGGAAAATAACATCGAGCTGGGGCGAGCCAAAGCGGCGTCGGAAAAGGCCAACCTCGCGAAGTCGGATTTTCTTTCGAGCATGAGTCATGAGCTGCGTTCGCCGCTCAACGCGATCCTGGGTTTCGCCCAGCTCATGAACTCGGATACGCCGCCGCCCACGCCTTCGCAGACAACCAGCATCGACCAGATCCTGCACGCCGGCTGGTATCTGCTGGAATTGATCAATGAAATTTTGGACCTGGCGCAAATCGAATCGGGAAAACTCGCGTTGTCGTTGGAACCGATTTCGATCGCCGAAGTGATGTCGGAATGCCAGGCCATGATCGAGCCGCAAGGGCAGAGGCGCGGCATCGCCATGAGCTATCCCGGTTTCGACGCGCCGTGTTTCGTAAATGCTGACCGCACCCGCGTGAAGCAGGTGCTGATTAACCTGCTCTCGAACGCCATCAAGTACAACCAACCGAACGGTTCGGTGGTGGTGGACTGCACCAGGAGCGCACCCGATCGTGTGCGCATCACGGTCAAGGATAGCGGTGCCGGGTTACCTCCCGATATGGTGATGCAGCTGTTTCAGCCGTTTAATCGACTGGGTCGCGAGACCGGCGCGGAAGAAGGCACCGGGATCGGCCTGGTGATGAGTAAACGGCTGGTAGAGATGATGGGCGGGTTGATTGGCGTGGAAAGCAAGGTGGGATCGGGTAGCGAGTTCTGGTTTGAGTTGAATTCCGCCGTCGCGCCTAGCCTTACCCCCGAGGAAATGGGGCCTGGAACGATTGACCCTGCGCCCGTAGATCGTGGCGCGATGTTGCGGACGCTGCTTTACGTGGAGGACAACCCGGCGAACCTGACGCTGATCGAGCAATTGATTGCGCGCCGTCCGGATATGCGGCTGCTCAGTGCTCGGGACGGCAATCTGGGTATCCAAATGGCGCGAACGCAGCATCCGGAGGTGATCCTGATGGATATCAATCTTCCGGGCATCAGTGGCATTGAAGCCCTCAAGATCTTGCGAAGCGATCCGGCCACTTCGCAAATTCCAGTGATTGCATTGAGCGCGAATGCGATGCCTCGCGATATTGAAAAAGGTCTGCAGGCCGGCTTTTTCCGCTATCTCACTAAACCCATCAAGGTGAACGAATTCATGGAAACGCTGGAAGTCGCATTGGAATACGCGGCGCTGGCGGCGCTTCCCGCCAAATGACTTGCCCAGGATATGGTCAGCCAAACCGATATTCTTAACGCCAAGATTCTGGTGGTCGACGACAAGCCAGCTAACGTCCTGCTGATCGAGGGGATGCTGCGGCTTGCGGGCTATACTGCTGTCCACTCCACAACGGATCCGCAGGCCGTCTGCAAAATGCATAGCGTCAATGGCTATGACCTGATTCTGCTGGATCTCCAAATGCCCGGAATGGACGGATTCCAGGTGATGGAAGGCCTAAGCGAGATCGAAAAAGAAAGCTATCTGCCAGTCCTGGTCATTACGGCGCAGCCCGGCCATAAGCTGCGCGCCCTGGAAGCGGGGGCGAAGGATTTTATCAGCAAACCGTTCGATCTGGCTGAGCTGCGGGCACGCGTCCACAACATCCTGGAAGTCCGGCTGTTGCACAGTGCGGCGAAAAGACACAGGCGAGTGCTGGAGGAAACGGTGCGGGATCTGGAGGCCAGCCGCGAGATCATTCGCCTCAAGACCCTGGAGGAGCACAAGAAGAGCGAGCAGGAATTAACCTTGGCGCAAGAAACTCAAGAAAGCTTGCTGCCCCGTTCCCTGCCTAAATTCGAAAGCTTTCACATCCATGCCTTCAATCAACCGACTCGCTACGTCGGCGGCGATTTCTACGATTTTCTGCAACTGAGCTCGGGGGAGTGGATGGGCGTTCTGGCGGATGTCTCGGGCAAAGGAATGTCCGCGGCGCTGCTAAGTTCAATGGTATTGGGCGCACTGAATATGGAGTTCCGCTCCGGGACGCCGCCGCAGGAAGCCTTGAAGCGCGTGAACCAGCTGCTGTGCGACAAATCTCTTCCGTTCCAGTTCGTAACGTTATTTTTGTTCGTACTGCGTCCTGGGGGCGATGGCCAGTTCATTAGCGCGGGGCACAATCCGGCTTATCTGTTCCGCGCGGCTACCGGCAAGGTCGAGATACTCACCCCGGACGCTTTTGCGCTGGGGATGTTCGAATCCGCCTGCTTCGAATCCCGCAAGTTCCATCTGGGCGAGCGAGATCTACTTATTGTTTATTCGGATGGCCTCACGGACGCGGAGAATCCGCAGGCAGAAATGTTCGGAGAGGAACGACTGCTGGAAATCATCCGGCGCGAGGCGCCAGCGGGAAGCCGTGCGGTCGAGCAGACGATTTTAAAGGGTATTGCGGATTTCACGCAGAGCACTCCGCAGACCGATGACATCACTTTTATGGTGGTCGAAAAGTCGCTCTGAGAGAGTGCGAATTTAAGACGCGCGTCGCGGCAGAATCTGTGTTAATTTACTTGTATCCCCGTCAGAGACGGCCCACCACGTAGTGCAAGAAAGGGCTGAGTGTCATGCTGATTGGAAGGCGATTTAAACTGCGTGAACCTGTAATTGCGACCGCCCTCGACCACAGCGGCAATAGGGTGGCGGCCATGCTTCCTACGTCCTCCGTTATAGAAATCACAAGTCAAACTGCCTCCGGATTGCGCATTCTGGATGTCGTGTGCAATGGCAAGGTCTTTGCAATGTTTGAAAGCGATATCGCGGAGCGGGGAGTCGAACTTTGCGATCCGGCAGTTGAACCACGTCCGGCGCGAATCGACGATCACCCTCGACAAAAAGTGCGCTGGGCTGCCGGTTTCTGACTTGTATTTAGCTACGGCGACGCTGACCCGCTGTATTGATATAGTGGGGTGCTATGAGTATCAAGTGGCTGGCTGCAATCGCAGCGATTAGCATCACCCCGCTTTCCGCGCAGCTCGCGGGGCCCAACGCGTTGGGCGTATCGATCGGACACGTCCACGTGAATGCGCGAGACATCGCGGCGCAGCAGCGCTTCTGGACCCAGGTAGGCGGCACGCTGGTCCATAACGGGAAGATCCAGATGGTGCAATTCCCGGGCATGTTCATCAACCTGAGGCAGCAGGATCCAACCGGGGGCACTGTCGGGTCGGTCGTAAATCACGTCGGCTTTCATGTGAAGGACCTGGCCGCTGAGATGACGAAGTGGGAAGCTGCGGGTCTCAAGATCGAGAACGGAAACAATCCCAAGCAGAAGTTCTTGACCGCGCCGGACGATGTCCGCGTGGAGATCATCGAGGATTCGACGATTGCCACGCCGGTCGCGATGCATCACATTCACATGTACGTTCCGGACCCGCTGGCCACGCAAGCCTGGTACATCAAAAATTTCGGCGGCACGGCCGGCAAACGCGGCCAGTACGATACGGTGAATGTTCCCGGTACCGAGCTCACGCTTGCGAAAAGCGCGACTCCGGAGCCAACCAAAGGCCGCTCGATCGATCACATAGGGTTTGAAATTAAGAATCTCGATCAGTTTGTGAAGAATTTGGAAGCGAATGGCATTCATACGGACGCGGCCATACGTACGAGCGGTAACGCTCCTACCTTGCGGCTGGCGTACATCATGGATCCGTGGGGCACGAATATTGAACTGACTGAGGGACTGACGCCGCCTCGCGAATCGGCTAGCCGCTAGGCGGGATGCGAGGCAATCGCAATTTGCGCGGCATCGGCTTGCCGTAACAATTCTGTACGGTCTAGCAAAAGCGTCCGACCGGCGTCGATGGAGAGCGCGGTTGTGCCGGTTTCGCGCATGACGGCCATCGTTAGCGGTCCGATCACCGGTACGTCGTACAGCATATGCTTCCGGCGGCGGGATCCTTTGACCAGGCGCAGCGGTTTGCCTTCCACTAAAGATGCGGCCCGGCGGAGCATGGCATCGGTGCCCTCCATGGCTTCGACGGCGACACACGCACGCTCGGCAATGGCCACGCTCTGGCCGATGTCGTGTTCCGAAAGTGCGGCTGCGATGCGGCGGCCGTAATCGATATCGCGCTCCTCGTCCGCCGAAGGTTTGCGGCGCGTCAAGACGCCCGCCGGCGCGAGCAGGTCTTTGAGCAACAGCGTCGAATCTAGTAATTCGATACCTTCGTCCTTAAGGACTTTGATCACCGCGCCGATCAGGCCTTCGGTATTTTTGGTTTCGATCGAAGCCAGCAGCTTCACCAGCTTTAAGTCGGGAACAATGGAGGAGAAAATCTTGGCGTGCTTCACCTGTCCGCACATCATGATCTGCGTGATGTTTTCGCGATGGCAGATGTCGATTAACTTGCTGAGTGCGCCGAGTGAGATCCAGTGGCAGCGCAGGGCCAAGGGCTCGATTTCAGGCGACGCTTCTTCCTTTATGCCGATGGCGACTACGTCAATTCCGGCTTTTTTTGCGGCGGCGAGCGCCAGCACCGGGAAGCGTCCATTGCCTGCGATCAGCCCGTACGGCATGGATTATTTGATGAACCCGCGGTCCGACGCGGCGATGAACTGCAGCAATTCTTTTACTTCCGGGGTGTCTCCCAGCTCTGCCAGGATTTTCTCAAGCGCCTGGGAAGTATTAAGCTTCGACCGCGAAAGCAGACGAAAAGCTTTGTGCAGCGCTTCTATAGTTTCCGCCGGGAAGCCGCGGCGTTCGAGACCGGTCTTGTTTTCACCGTACACCTTGTTCTCGCGTTTCGCGGAGGTGGTGGAAAACGGCAGGACATCCTGCGTGATCACGCTATAGCCGCCAATCATCGCATGACGGCCGACGCGGCAGAATTGATGGATCGCGCTGCCGGCGCCGACCACCGACCAATCGTCGATTGCGACATGTCCGCCAATCGTCGCGGCGTGCGAGAGCACACAATGGCTGCCCACCCGGACGTCGTGGGCCACATGGACCTGCACCATCAGGAGATTGTCGTCGCCGATCGCAGTGAGCATTCCGCCACCCTCGGTGCCGCGATGAATCGTGACGAATTCGCGGATCCTGTTGCGATGACCGATGTGGGTGCAAGAACGCTCGCCGTGATATTTCAGATCCTGCGGCGCGACGCCCACTGTCGAGTAGGGGAAGAAAACGTTGTCCTCGCCAATGGAGAGAGGACCTTCCATCACTACGTTGGCTTTGAGCTGGGTCCGGGCGCCGATTTCGACGTCCGGCCCGATGATGGAGTAAGGCCCGATGTCGGCCGAGTCAGCGATCTTTGCGGAGGGGTCGACGATCGCAGTCGGATGAATCGGCATCGCGGTTAAGTTATTGGCGGTCGGCCAGGACGCAGAGCATTTCGGCCTCGGCGACGATTGCGCCATCGACAGTCGCAATGCCGCTGACCTTGGCCATTGACGCACGGCTCCGGAGGATCTTCATTTCCATGCGCAGTTGGTCGCCAGGGCGCACGGGCTTGCGGAATTTCGCGCCATCGACGCCCGCCAGCAGCACCAGTTTGCTCTTGCGGTCCGGGATGCCGCTGAGCACTAGGACGCCGGCCACTTGCGCCATGGCTTCGATGATCAGGACCCCGGGCATCACCGGATAATCCGGAAAATGACCGGTGAAGAAGGGCTCGTTTACGGTTACGTTCTTGATGCCGACGACGCGTTCTGCTTCCAGTTCTTCGATACGGTCTACCAGGAGGAACGGATAGCGATGCGGCAGGATTTCGCGGATGGCGTCAATGTCCAGGGCGCGGGTGGAAACGGAAGTGGACATACGGATTCTGAATTATAGCAGGCGGTATCCTACAAAAGATGAGTTTTCCCCAGAAGCAAGTCATTGCCACCATCCGCGAATTTGTCGAGTGCGAATCACCCAGCGACGATCCGGCCAGCGTCAATCGCTTTGTGGATCTACTGGCAGAGAACGTGAAAGATATCGCTCGGGTTAAGACCTACAAGGGTGGCAACGGCCGGGGAAGGCACGTTCGGTGCGAGTTCTCCTTGCCCGGGTCGAAGAAATCGGGGCAAATACTGGCGCTCGGCCATTCCGATACGGTGTGGCCGCTGGGGACACTCCGCACGATGCCGTTCCGTCAAATGCAGGGACGCCTTTGGGGTCCCGGCGTGTTCGATATGAAAGCCGGTCTGGTCTTCTTCATTTTTGCCATGCGGGCGCTGCGGGAGCAGGATACGCCCGTGGCACGTAAAGTCGTGTTGCAAGTGAATTCGGATGAAGAGGTTGGCAGCGCGTCATCCAGGGCTCTCACGGAAGAGGCGGCGCGCGCGAGTGTGGCTGTCCTGGTCCTTGAACCCAGCCAAGGCCTTGACGGCAAGCTTAAGACTTCGCGGAAAGGTGTCGGAGACTATACCGTGACCGTGCGGGGCCGCGCGGCGCACGCCGGGCTGGACTTTCTGAACGGCGCCAGCGCGATCGTCGAAATGGCGCGGCAAGTCCAGAAAATCGCCGGCTTCACGCGCCTGGATCGTGGGATCACGGTCAGCCCCGGCCTTGTTCGCGGAGGCACGCGAAGCAACGTGATCGCGGAGGAATGCTGGGTCGAGGTGGACGTACGCGCTCCCCGGGCGACTGACGCGCGCTACCTGGATCGCCAGTTTGCCTCGCTGAAGCCATTCGATAAGCGTTGCACGATTAGCGTGGCCGGCGGAATGAATCGGCCGCCTATGGAGCGCACGGCAGGGGTGCGGGCGCTCTTCCGGAAAGCCAAGGCTTTGGCGGCGGAGCTGGGCGTGGAGTTGGAGGAATCATCGGCCGGCGGCGGGTCGGACGGCAACTTCACGGCGGCGCTGGACGTCCCCACATTGGACGGTTTGGGAGCGGTCGGCGAGGGTGCGCATGCCGTCAATGAGAGTATTTTGATCAACCGGATGGCCGACCGAATTGCACTTTTGAGTAAACTTGTGGCGGCTTTGTAGCGTCTATTTCATATGTGCCTGCGCGCGAGCGGATGATATCCTTACGTTAGGGCACCCACACATACTATGCGTCTCAGCCGGTGGCTGATTCTTGCCGCTCTTCTCGCGATTGTCGTATTCGTCCTCCAGACCTATATCAAGCGTCAGCAGGCGCTTGCGCACGAAGCACCGGCGGCTCCGCGGCCGCTTGAAACCGGAATAAACGGCAGAGCCAGCGACTGGGTTTACACGCAGAGCGATGGCGAACGGCCCCGCGTCACGGTGCGCGCGAAGAGTTTCCGGCAGGTCAAAGCTCCGTCGGTGATGGAACTGGAAGGCGTAGAACTGCAACTGTTCCACCAGGAAGCCGATCAGTTCGACCTGGTGCGGAGCGCCAAAGCCCAGTTCGATATTGCCGCCAAGACGCTGTATGCCGATGGCGAAGTGAATATCATCATGGCCCGGCCGGCGGCTGGGAAGCCCACTGTGGCGCCGAAGCCCGGTGGGGATAGTGATGGAGAAGAAAATCCCGGGGGCCGGATCGTAAAGATCCGCACGTCCGGCGTGCGTTTCGCCAGCGACACCGGTAAGGCCTCCACGGGCCGGCGCGCGGATTTCGAGTTCGAACAAGGACACGGATCTGCAGACGGCGTGGATTATGATCCGGCTTCGCGCGAATTGCACTTGCGCAGCGGCGTCCAGCTTCACTGGATCGGCAAAGGGAAGAATTCCAAGCCGATGTTGATTGAGGCCGGTGAAGCTTATTATCGCGAAATGGAATCCAAAGTCTTCCTGCTGCCGTGGTCGAAATTGACGCGCGACACGCTGCATATGGAAGGCACGTCGTCGGTGATTACGTTGGATAACGGAGTCATCAAAGAAGCTCTGACGGTAGCCGCGCATGGCGTGCAGGACGAGCCCGGACGGAAAGTCGAATTCGCGGCGGAGTCGTTGCTGCTCATGTTCGGCGATGGCATGGCGATTCAGGAAATTAAAGGCCAGCACAACGGCAAGCTGATTTCTTCCGCCGATACCATGCGCACAACGGTAACCGGGGAAATCATCGATCTTCAGTTCGATCCTGCCGCACATGAGAGTACGCTCACCCATGCGCTCGCCATGCAGAAGGCGGTTGCCGAAGCACAGCCCTTGCCGCGACCTGGTGAACTTATATCCGAGACACGGGTTCTGCGTAGTGAAGTCATCCATCTGAACATGCGCCCCGGCGGGAAAGACATCGCTACGGTGGAGACGGACGGCGCTGGTACTGTCGACTTTCTGCCGAATCGTCCAGGCCAGCCCAAGCGATTTATGCAGGGGGACCGGATATGGATCACCTACGGTCCTGAAAACCGCATTCAATCGTTTCGATCGATCAATGCCTCGACCCGCACTGAGAAACCCGGCACACCGGTTCCGCCGCCGATGCTGACGCGCAGTAAGGAACTGCTGGCGTCTTTCGATCCTAAGACTAGCGAGCTGACGCGGCTGGAACAGAAGACGGATTTCCACTATGAAGAAGGAGATCGGCGCGCCACCGCCGATCGAGCGACTCTAGAACAGGCGAAGGACTTGATCACGCTGGAGGGCTCGGCCCGAACTTCGGACCCCACCGGCACGGCGGCCGCCGACCGGTTGATCTTGAATCAGAAATCGGGTGATTTCATAGCGGACGGACGCGTGTCTACCACGCGCCTGCCGGACCAGAAACCGTCATCGTCATCCTCGTTGCTCTCCGACGCAGAGTTGATGCAGGGGCGCGCTCAGCACATGACGTCGGTGGAGAAGAACCAGAAGCTGCATTACGAAGGCAACGCAGTGGTGTGGCAGGGCGTCAATCGCGTGGAAGCTGACCGTATCGACATCGACCGGACGCGGCAGGTTTTTGAAGCGCACGGGAAAGTGGTGAGCCAATTCTCCGACAAGTCTTCCGATAAGGTTGCCGATAAGAGCAACGACAAGACCGACGGTAAAAAGACAGTGGCCGCGAAGCCAGCGATTGCCGCAGCGCCAGTCTTCACGGTGGTGAGAGCTCCGGATTTGATATACAGCGACGATACGCGAATTGCGCATTACCAGGGCGGCGCCGCGATGGTGCGGCCTGGACTGTCGGTGAACGGCAAGGAGCTGAAGGCTTACCTCAACGATCGTGACGCGGATACTTCGCTGAACCATGCCTTTGCCGAAGGAGCCGTGAAAATCGTCAGCACGGAAGACAAACGCACGCGCACCGGCACCGGTGAACATGGCGAATATTATGCCTCCGAGAAGAAGGTAATCCTGAACGGCGGCGATGCACTGATGGTCGATAGCGTGAAGGGGCAGACGCGCGGCAAACAATTGACCTGGTGGTCCAACAATGATAGGCTGCTGGTTAACGGTGCGGAGAACCGTCCCGCGGACACGCTCTACCTCAAGAAATAAATCCCGTGCATACGCTCCAGACCGCCGAACTCACCAAGTCATATCGCGGCCGGAAGGTCGTAGACAATGTTTCGGTGCGCGTAAAGCAGGGCGAGGTAGTGGGCCTGCTGGGTCCCAACGGGGCGGGGAAGACAACCACCTTTTACATGATCGTCGGGATGATCACGCCGGACTCCGGCCGTGTCATGCTGGACGATCATGATCTGACGCAACTGGCCATGTACCAGCGCGCGCAGAAGGGCATCAGCTATCTCCCGCAAGAAGCTTCGGTCTTCCGCAAGCTCTCGGTCGAAGACAATCTGATGGCAATTCTGCAAACCCTGCGCTTGAACCGGCGCGAGCGTCTGGACCGGATGGATCGCCTCATCGAGCAACTAGGGCTGGAGCAGGTTCGCAAGAGCAAAGGTTACGTGCTCTCAGGTGGTGAGCGCCGGCGCGTAGAGATCGCGCGCAGCTTAGTGATATCGCCCAGTTTTCTGCTGCTGGACGAACCCTTTTCGGGTATCGACCCCATTCAGGTATTGGAGCTGCAGAAGATCATCTTCGATCTCAAAAATTCCGGTATCGGTATTTTGATGACCGATCACAATGTGCGGGAAACTCTCGCGGTAACGGATCGCGCCTACATCATCAATAACGGGCGCATCTTCCGCTCAGGCTCACCCGAATCGCTGGGGAACGACGCAGACGTTCGCCGGGTGTATCTGGGAGAGCACTTCAGTATGGGGATTGAAACCACTCGCGCACCGCGCGGGGAGTAGACTGATTCAGGCTTAGGCGGCGGCGCCTTCGGCTTGTTGGCCCATGGAGTTTGCAAAGTGCGCGATCACCATGGACATCTCTTCCAGCGCTTTGCGGGCTGCCGTCGGTGAGAATACGCCCACCACTTGAGACCAGCTGCGCATTACGCGGTAGTTCACGGCCAGCATGCTGGTTTCAAGCGAAGAACCTTCCGCCGAAGAACCACTGACTTGTTTCAGCATGGAGCTCAACACGGCGTAATCGCGATCGAGAGTGTCGCGCAGAGAATCCAGGTTAAACGAAGCCGAGCGAAGCTGAGTCTGGACGTCGAGGAATCCAAGCTGATTGGCAGCAGCTACCTGACCCGCAAAGTCCCGCGTAGTCTTTGCACTCAAAATCAGCAGGCAGGTATAACGAAACCAGTAGCCAAACAGCAGCACTGAGCTGGCTGTGATGATTACTGTTGTGACTAGTTCAATCATTTCGTCATCCGGCTCTGGGAGCTGGTAGATGAAGAATAGCACCGGCGCTTTCCTCATTCAATAGGTTTGGGACCAACTAAGGTGATTTTGTCCCAGAGGTGTAGGTACGATCTAAATCGAAGGTCATATCGGCAGGCGCTTCCGCATGTTGTCCCTTATACTCCCGGTATAAAGCGGCATAGCTGGCCGTCGAAAACTGCTCTTTGGGTAGACCCAAGCGGGCGGCAGTACTATCAATCCAATCCTGCGGTCCCTCGATCTCCATATATATACCAATAGGAGTTTCATCGATGGTGATGACCCCAGGCTCGCCGGCGAGCCGCAGCTGTGTGCGGTATTTCTCATAGCGAAAGACTGGCTGGTACCCCAAGCGTTCGAGTACCAGAGTGAAGTTATCTGAATCCGACACATTGAATTCGATTTCTTCGCGGCTCTTGTAGATGTCGCGCGTGGCCGGACCTTTATAGGTGACCATGGCGTGCCTGGTCCCTTCCGCTGAGGTGGTTTTCCGCAGGCGCAGAATCCGATCGGATTGCCGCAGTGCCGCGGTGGGCAGGTCAAAGAGCTGGTCGGATTCGAGCGTGCGCGCGGATGACACACTATAGCCGCGGCTCTCGATCAGCGCTCGTGCCTCCTGTGCAGTGCCGTTCCAGCGGAACTTGATTTCAGTTTCAGTCACGTATGTAGTGATGATACGATGAGGCAGCGCGCCCGTAGCTCAGCTGGATAGAGCGACTGACTTCGAATCAGTAGGCCGGGGGTTCGAGTCCCTCCGGGCGCACCATTCCGAATTACGAACATGCGACGTTACGCGGGGGCGGTCCTCTTGCTTGTCTGGATCGTCGAGAGCTCTATTCGGGCCCCTTACTTCGCGGCAAAGGAATTCCGCTGCTGAGTTCCGTGCTTCACATCGTTGGGGGCATCCTCCATTTTCTGCTGGGTTATTCGCTGTTTAGCCCCATCGATGCACGGGGTCTGGAAACCGGCGCCTTTTTTGCCCTTACGTTCGCGGCGGGGCACTTGACGCATGAGGCGCGCGACCGGGATGATGACTATGACTGTGGGATTCAGACCAATGCAGTCAAGTTCGGCGCGCGCCGCGGGTTCTGCGCGGGCCTGACTCTGCTCACGATCGCCTATGCTGTGCTGGTCATGCTGGCATGGCGAGGCTTGGCGCCGCGGCTCCTGTTTCTCACCGGCGCCATCTATCCCCTGCATCTGTATTTTCAATGCGGACGCTCCGAGATGGCCTGACTTTCGAGAACATCCGGCCCCTGCAGGCGCACTACCGCGTACTCTATTCTGTTGTGGGACTGTTGATCGCAGTATCGATGCTATCCTCTTTGGAGCCATGAGTCGGGCGGGAGTCATCAGCCCGGTGGCATCCGTGAGCTCGCTGGATGTTCCGCGAGTGGCAGCTCTGCGTTGGGCCGTTGCGTCGTTATTCCTTTCGGCAGCCTTTCAGCTCCTCTGCTTTATTCGTTGGCCTGGAAATCCGAGTCAGGATGTGAACCATGCTGTGTTTGCGGCGCAAAACCTGCTGGCCCACGGACAACTGAAATCCGTCAACCTTCTTGCCGATTACGGCGCCGATCTTGCGCAGTACGCCAAGCCCCACTGGTTGATCCACTGGCCCCCCGGACAGGCTTTTCTGTATGCAGTTGTATTGGGGCTCGGCCTGTCGCCTGGCCCGGCGACGAAAGCGTTGGGATTCCTTGGCGTATTGGGAGGAGGATTGGGATGGGTGCTTCTAGCGCGGTTCCTGGGAGCGTCCAGGAACTGCATGTTTGCGGTGGCGGCGGCCTATCCCTGGCTGCCATTCGGGGTGACGGCGTACGTTGCCTATACCAACGATCACCTGGCGCTCTTCATCATGCCCTGGACCTGCCTGGTGCTGCTCCGGCTCACGTCCGTTATGGAGCCCTCTCCTGGCAATTCCGGTGGATCCTCGAAGGAGGAATGGTATCGCCTGTGGGCAGCGGCTCTTATTGCCATCCTCGGCGCGGCCGTGA